>Ga0247831_1003326_pt1 | contig 23757 bp, 22 predicted proteins | sample LaCruzMarch2015__9_FD_192406 | JGI IMG/M metagenome (GOLD analysis project Ga0247831, IMG submission 192406) | Freshwater microbial communities from meromictic Lake La Cruz, Castile-La Mancha, Spain - LaCruzMarch2015_1m | ecosystem: Environmental > Aquatic > Freshwater > Lake | place: Spain...
TATTCGGACTGCGAAAGGCGAAACAGAAATCGCTCCATGACGAAATACTGCATCAACTCTTGCAGCGGTCGACCAGACTTTTTCGCGAGATTCTCTAGTTGCCCACGCACCGAAGCCGGAATGTCGCGAGTCATAGAAGCGCCTCTAGATACGGGCGCATCGTTTTGGCAACTCTGAGCTTTGTGGCATACTCCATGATCAGGTCGACTTTCGCTTTGCCCCTCGCCATATAGAGCTTGAGAGCTTCGATCGCGACATCGAGCCCTACTTCATTGCGCCGGCTAAAGCAATCTGCGAGAGTCTTCTCGCGAGAGTACACGGATACCGTTTTGCCATCGACCGCGTGTTTTTCAATTCCTGTTTTGAATGCGATATCGGTAAGACGCGATACGCGAATTGGCGGGTAATTCAGTCTTGGCGGTTCACTGTTTCGAGGGATCGCGATCCAAACTTCATGTGGAATCTGGGTGGTCAGTTCATGGAAGGAAAGTGCCGACACAAGATAGATCACCGCATGTGGTACTTTTGCCGCCACCGTCACCAAATCGGAATGGCTTAGCGGAGCCATCTCAGCTAGTCGATAGAGACCTCGGGCCATTTGTACTACGAGCCCAGAATCTCGCATCGAGTAGAGAGTGTTTCTAGTGATTCCGCCTCGCAGGATATCGGCCATTCGCATAATCCCGCCGTGCCGCCGAAATAGATCGGCAGCTCGCGCCGAAGCGGTAATTGGAACAGGCTGAAGCACGGTACAAAACACCTCCTAAAACGAAACTCTGGAGGTGATTTGTACCACGCCACTGAAAGAAGTCAAGTTTTTGCCGACTAGGGGCGAAGGCCTCTCGAGCCTATTAAATCCGATTAAGGGAAGTTTGTTGGCCCTTGAGATTAACCTCGCGGTCGGGAATGAGTCCGCCCGAATTTCAACTCTACCAACCCCGTCAAACTTTGTTTGACCTCCGGGTTAAGTATTTAAGCCGGCGATGGTGTAATGCACTGTCGACGGCTTTTTTCGTTTTTCCGCGAGGTTTTTACAAGGGCAAACGCACTATGCCCCTATCTCACGCGAATCTCTGAGTCTCCAAGTAGAGACTCTCTATCGGACGACTCGGCCCACCTCGGCGAGAGCTCGTACCCCCGAATCTCACGACTCTCTTGTCTCTTTGGCCTTCTGCTTATGTGCCAGAATATATCCGTCAAAAACGGATAAACTAGCCACCTCAATCCACTTTTTCTCAATTGACCATATACCGTATCCGATATACACTTAAGGAGATGGGTATGCCACGAAAAACTAAGACGGAGCCTAGCAAATCGGAGCGAAAACCGCTGGTTTGGCTTAGCGGTGAAGTAAAGACACCACCCTTCACGGCTGAAGGTCGAATGGAGGCGGGTGAGTTGTTGCGAGCGTTACAAGAAGGGCAAGCCCTGAGCATGCCTCATGCAGAGCCGCTTCCAACGGTCGGTCCGAGATGCGGTGCATTGCGAGTTCGTGATGCTGGTCAAAACTGGCGAATCATGTATCGGTTCGACAAAGATGCTGTCGTAATTTTGGAGGTCTACGGTAAGAAGACGCAAAAGATCCCTGACGAAGTGATTGATCGGTGTAAAGACCGACTAAAGAAGTACGACGCGATTGTAAAGTCAACAAAAACCAAGTGAGGTATTGTGATGGAAACTAATAAACGAAAAGCACTAGTCGCCGCAGGTTGGGCTGTTGGAGATGCTGCTGACTTCTTGGAGATGAGTGAAGCAGAGCGACAGCTTCTTGATGCTCGTACTCAAATGGCTGCAGCAGTTCGTGAAGCTCGTACAATTTCGAATCTTTCGCAAAAGGAGCTCGGTAAACGGCTCAAAACTAGCCAGCCAAGAATTGCCAAGATTGAACGAGCCGCGCCTGATGTATCGTTGGATCAACTCATCCGTGCCTTGGTTGCAGCTGGCGGACGATTGGACGTTCAATCAAAGTCAGATAATCCGAAATCTGCGAAGAGAAAGTCGAAGACTGCGGGTAAGGTTGCAAAGCGATTCATTGTAGAATCCTCTGCTTCCAAGTGAAAACAATGTTCAAGGCTTGATGCTTGGCTGCAAACCAAGAGCGGTTAAGCTCTTCGTTAACGTTCGTCAAATGGATAGTGAACGATTCCTCAGTAAAGAGTCCGCCCTGATCAGTCGCACGTACACGAATCATGAACCTGGATTTACTCTCAAAATCGAGGTTCGCAATGGAACGAAGAGTAGACCCATCAACGATAAATTTCGTATTGTCAGCGTCATCTTCACCCGCCACCAGCGAGTAAATCAAAGACGAACCAATATCAGGATCTGTCGACTCAAGCACACCAATAGGTGCGTTTGCTCCCATGTTCTCGGGAATAGAAGCAATGACACTCACGTTATCGATTGCCACGATTGGGTTTTGATTGAACGCACCAGTACCAGAAATCACGAGTGATTCCGATGAACTAGTAGCAGTGAAGCTTAGCGATCGCTTTGTCCACGGGAATGCAGCTGAACCAAAGAGATGATTTCCAAAAAGGGAATAGTCAAAGATATCGGATTGACCAGCGATGCTTGCTGTGATTCGCCCATTGCCAAAATAGCTCGAGGTGGTTGTCAGCGTTACGTAGTACGATAGCGTATATGGTAGTGGTGGCTGGAACTGCTTGAGGTGAAAGTACACAGGAGCTTCCAAGCATGGTTGCATGGGGTGTGTACTTTTTGTGTTCTGCCCGAGACCCTGGTGATGACGTTATCAGTGGCGTCGGTTTTAGCTCTAAATACCGACTCGTTAGGTTTGGTGCACTCCCCTTGGTTGGCAACGCTGCGGCGTCTCAAGACATTCTGGACTTTGGTGTACGAGAACTCGTCAAGCTGGCGCCCGCCCGCTTGCCCTGCCTGTGGCGGATCGCTCATTGAGATCCGCGCGAAATTTCAATGCTCCAGATGCCATCGGATATGCGAAACTTGCTGTGAAGGTGGTCGTGGATAGGATCTGTACGCTATCCCAGGAAGGGTCTAGCACGCGACCAGCAATCCATCTTCGACAACAAGTTCCACCGACTGCGCGTTTGCTTTCGGCTGATACAGCTCGTGCACAGTATCACACTCAAGATCACACTCAAGGATTTCTGGCTGCTCGGAAACCCGCGGTTCCCAATTCGGACGACTGGATGCCGTACCGCAAGGTCGCGCGGCAGTAACCGGGTTCGTTGCAGAAGCCGCCGCGAATGATCCGTTGGGTTCCTTCTGTGGGCCCCACAGGATCCGTCAATGGAGTCCGCGTGGGGGGCACCGTGCCTGTGGTCGGTGGCGGCTTCGAGGAAAAGGCTACTTGGATCGGAGCATCGAGCGAAGTTGTGGATGGAGTGTTCTTCATCAACATTCCATCTCTTGCTTCGTGTACCATGAACTATTGGTTCATCTCGCTTGCTAGACGCCTTTCTTCTATATACAGTTAAACTCGTTCTCAGTTGCTTGTCTTTCGCGAATGTATCTGGAGCTAACGAATGAATTCCCTAACGCCGCCCGCTTCCTCGTGGTCCCGAGTACTCTGCTTACCCATTTTTGTCGGAGTTGTCTTTTTTGCATGTTGCTCGATGGCAGCATTCTCCGAAGCGTTCAATGCAAATACAACCCGAAATGTTATCCTAGCAGTCGCAAGCAGTATCGTCGCGACCTTGCTAGGTGGTCTTGCGCTTTCTCTGGCTCGAGGTCGTGGGGTACCCAATTGGTTCATGAGGACCTTTATGCTGTTTTGTTTCTCATTAATTCTTCTGTTGCCTCTGCATGACATCCAAAATTGGTGGCAGGGAAAACCCTTCGATTTAGATTCCGTTTTCCTCTACACCATCATTTTGATGACAATGACAGGAGATTTTCAAATTTGGAAAACTCTATGGTACTTTCGGTCATAAGAGGCCAAGATCAGCAAGGCCCATCATTGGAGAATGGTCTCTTAACCCATGCAACTTGGTGCATTGCGCCTGCGGCGATGCATTTCGCGTCGCGCACCTAAAATCGCGTCGTTTTTCGAGTCGCGAGAGTCGTAAAAACACTAGGGATTTGCATGTCCCGGTCTGCCCACGATCCACACCTGTAGAGGCGTTAGGATTCGAACCATCAGAGTGATGTTTTGAAACGTGGGAATGGCGAGGATAGGCCGAAACAGCCTATCACTTGATCCAATGATTGAGCGGCCAGCAAGTGCCTGTTATCATGCAACTTCGGGTCGAGGCTATCTTGAGTGAGAGGCTGCATTGGTGCAGCCTACAGGGGTGGTTGATCCGACTAAGAACAAGTTGGGCAGCGTGAACGGGATATGCGCGAGGGTATTGAAATAGAACCAGGAAAGTTGTTGCGTGTGTTGCCTGCGTTGGAGGCATCAGCGTTGGCAGACGCCTGGCTCGAAATATTTGCCAAGAATAGGCGGGGGGCAAATACCAAAGCGTACCTTTGGCATACCTTCAGCGCGAATCGCTACCCCTCCGCTATGGGGAAAGATGCGTTGGCGCAGTACGACCTTCAAATTACGAGCGAGTACATTGTGCTTTCAAACGATAGGGATGTGGCTTTTGTCACCGACCAACGTCCTACGAATTGTTACTTGTCCGACTGGTATGTATTTCCCGAGAACTTTGCATGGACGATGGCCTTTACCCATGAAGACGGTTGGCTCGGCCCGTACTTCGCTCGCCATGAGAGGTTTCTTGAACTCAACCGCGAGAATGAATTGAAGATCCGAAAGGCCCGTGAGGCCGAGGCGGCAAGGTTGAAAGGTTGGCGGTGAGTTACCGCCAAAATCGGGTAAGCCTGCTCGTCGCCGGGTACCCACCCCACACCAGGCTACAGGATGCGATCCTACGAGAACCCCAAAACAGGTTAGGCAGCAGCTAAGACAGATGACAGTGATTGCTAATTTAGGAGCCATGCTCACGTTGTTTCTTGGATCCCTAGGATTGTTATTTCCAAGACGAATCTGTCGACTCTTGGGGATCAACCCAGATGGTCCACTCGGAGTTTCGGAATTAAGAGCCACCTATGGAGGTTTCTTTTTATTTCTCGGAGCCGGATGTCTCTTCACTCAATCTCAGGCAGCATTTCAAGTGGCTGGCACAGCATGGTGTGGGGCTGCACTAGCCCGATTGATGTCGGTATTCATCGACAAAAGTCGCTCTCGCGAAAACATCGTTGGATTCTTCGTCGAAGCGATCATCGGTTTGATGATGTTATCTGTGCTGCTCAGAACGCTATCGGCCAATGGATCGTCGCCAAATGATCGAATCGACAACGTAGTGGTGAACGCTTACGGCAGATAGCAGAATCGTGGAAGCGATAACCCACCATTTCCCAATTCCCGTTGTCACGTACTGCTCCCACCCGAAGCCCAACACGAACAAAACGAGCCAGAAGAGGAAGAATCCTGATAGGTTGGGAATGGCTGCAATCCAGCGGGTTCCTGTCTTTTGCCTCTCTGACCGCTCCAAAACCCACACCAACGCTAAGTACTGCATAGCGTGAAAGAATGTAACGGCTTCGAAACCACGCTGAAAGTGGGACAAGACCATAAAGCCATAATAGTGGATTCCAATGCATACCAAGAAGCAAATCAACCCAGTTGGGTTGTAGTCGCTCGGGCTTTTCCGAAACAGGATAAACTCCGAAGCGATTTGAATCGAGAAGCCGATACATGCGACGATCAAGAGGATCGTCATAAACGAAGCATTGAAGTCCATCGGTATCAGGTCATACGTCTGTCCCTCCCATGCATCATACAATGTGTCCCATCGGCCAAAGATGAGGTAGGGAAACACTAAATGGTAAGCCCACCATCTTCGTTTCCTATCAACTGCATCCAAGTTCTTTTGGCCGCCATACAAGCAGCTCACTCCGTACGTTTGGCGCAGGTAATGGAATGATTGCCAAACATTCACGAGAGTGATGGTCACTACGAAGTAGCCTATCGAGTGAACCGAAGTCAAGAGCCCAACAATCGCAACATAAGCCGGGACACCCCAGAGAAAGTGGGCCTTCCCTTCTGTTATCTTTCTTTGAAGCCGCACATAGGTGGCATAGACATGTGGCGAGCCAATTAGAACGCTCAGCCAATAATACCAGTGAATGAGAGATTCCGTGCTCAGCTCTCGTTCGCCAACACACCAAATGAAGGGAAGGAAAAAGCCCAACCCGCCGGTAATAACAAAGAACCACTCAAACGGCGTAGCCGAAGTGATAACACTCTGTCCGATGGATGACTGCGACGACTCCGCATCATGCAGTGCTTGTTCGACGTCTTGGAATGCTACGGACATAAATCAATTTGAGCCTATCTGGAAACGGAGAGATCACGGGTGGAACAACTCGGTGCTGGACTCTGGCGGGAAGGCTCTGATTCGTATCGCAATGCTGGTGATGTCGAAGGATGAGCCTGTTGCTACTCAGCCAAGGCATTGAGAACACTTGCGAGGCTGTCCGCAGACTTGGACCATTTGACGCGAGAGAGGTCCGTCAGCCTGCGGTTCGAGCGACTCGGTACATCAAGTTCCGGTTAGGAGTATCGGATAAGGGGGTGCTGAAAGATTAGAAACGCTGTCTAAAGTGACGATTTAGCTACCTGTAGCGAATGCATTAGTGGTTGCAAGTCACTTCAACAAGACACACTAAAGTTTCGATTGGAGCCTGGACATGAGCATGTTCGTGAAACCCGATCCAACGGGTATACCGAATCACTGCTTGATTCCTCCGGCGGCGCTCCATTGCAAATCCACATCGATTTTTTAAGCGAGGGAAAGTCAATCACACCACGATTTATCACAGATCTGCCTGATTTGCCAAGTCTGCCCTTAGAATTTGCTCCCCAGCAAAATCCAAAGCCAGACAAAAAGCTAGAGTTTAGGAGAGGCCCTTCAAAAACTGAAAAGCCCGACATGGGATATTTGGATACTTAACGATAAGGTAGAGCGATGTTGCGTGAAGGTCGCTGAGCAAGGGTATTGGGCTGGTGGTCTGCCACCCTACGGATTGTGGCGATTGTTGCGACATAACTCCGGAGCGTATCCAATAACAACTCCGTCGTTGGTGCACCACCGGTTACGACCTAGGGCTAAGCTGAAACCAAGTGGTTGCTCGTGCTACTTCAAACGAATCAGCACTTCGTTTCGTCTCAATGGACCGGGGGTGAAAGGTGGATCGTAGCCGGCAGTTTCCACTCCGCTCGATTCAACTGCATCATCGGCGACGAGTTTTTTCGTTGCCATCCAAGTTCGAAGTTTAGCTTCCGATTCTTTGGCGGACTTGGTATTGAGTTGGCCCGAGAAACGCAGAACGGCAAAGCGACCGCCGGGTCGTTTGCGAATGTCGACGCCTTCACCGGTGGGCGATGGCACTCCGTCTACTGCCACCTTTTTCGGCATGACGAAGCCCATCTGCACTGCCGAATCTACTTTGTCGTTTTCCATGAAGACTGGAGTCGTCATCGAAATCTTTTTGTCGGACTCATTCGCTCCACTAATATAGCGAAACAATTTCATGAAGCTGCCATCTTTACCTTGAGCATCTAGCTTGGTCGTTGTGGCGACAAGCATTAGGTCAGGATATTCGCGGACTTCGAACTTGCCGTCTGAGGTAATCACTTTGTATTCGGCAGACTCGTAGGCACCTCTTGCCATCGTGTTCCAAGCGAAAATGCCGCTTGCCGCGAGAATCGCCATCGCTAGAATGTAAATCATTGGTCTGCGTTTCATTTGTTTTTTCTCCAAGAACATGACCCACGACGCGATTCAAAGTCGATTCACGTTACGGTTTACTTTAGGTAGTCGGCAAGCGGCAAGGTGGCAACTTGATCGCCATTTTTGGCTTTGATTCCATTAATAGCTAATGAGACTCCAGCAAACCGACAGCCAGAGACGAGAACCCGTAGGCAGGAGTAAAGAATTGTAGGCTATGTCCAGGAATCGCAAGTATTCCGCAAGACTATTTTTCACGGCACCTTCCACAATATTGGATGCAATCGAAATCGCCGCACGACGCAGTTGGGAAGTCAATCCAAACTTTTCGTCGTCGGGACAACTTCGCAACGCTGATCCGCCAGCCCGAAGATTACTTACCAGACTGGGTTAGCCTTCTTCATCAGCTTGTCGACGAACACTCGTATTAGGCGGTCTGACGTTTTCTGCGTTTCACGCTAATGAGCTACTGATTTGCCCGGCCGAGGAATGCTCGATACAATCGAGCCAATAGAAACACTTCAAGAACTCATGCGGTTTGCGTAGGATTGATTGCCAGTCCATGGGAATTCCTTTGAGCTCTTGTCCATGGATCGTTGGACGGCCTGATGCCAAGGATACTGGTGACGATAGATGGATTACGGGTACATTCGATCCAGCAATCGCTATTTGATATCCCGATGACACAACCCGATGACACCATTGGTTAGGTTCATTTATTCCCGTGCTTACCCGTAAACTGACTGATGAAATCGCTCGCCAATTATATGGCGATATCTTGTCCTACGACTGGCTATTGAAGATCACAGAAGAACAACTCGTTGGAAAGTCTTTTAGCGAACGAACTACTGCCTTAGCTGAATCCCTGGAGATCTTGATGAAGGAAAAGGGAGTAACTATCGGGCCATCAAAACTAGTCGAAGGCAAAGTATGTATTCAGAATTGGGACAACTCCGTTGAAACAACTATCCAACGAGTTCGTGAATACATTCATAAGTATGGTGAACCTGGCCAAAACCATGAAGTCGCCTTTGGCTTTTGGGTCGGCCTTCCCGCATCTTAAGGATCGACGCTAACCAGAAGCGTCTTCCAACAAGAGGCATAGAGTGAATGACAGGTTGAAAGCATATCCCACAGGCGTAAGCCACGTCCCATGCAACTCGGTGCATGGCGACTGCGGCGTTGCATTTCGCGTCGCGCACCCTAAAATCGATCCGTGTTCCGAGTTGCGCTGGGTCACCAATCCAAGGGGAATGGCTTTTGCCGATTGGACTACGATCTGCGATTATGCACAATTCAACTGCAGTGATTTCGTTTAACCGTCAGCCGTAGGCGCACGTGAATGGCCGCAAGTACGCCTTCGGCTGACTGTTAAACGGTGGATTGAATGGTATTGCGATTATGCAAGGAGTGAAGTTCGCCTCATTTCATCGGCGATCTTCGATCGGGAGAGACGAAAGGGGAAGCGAGTGGGAAAAGAGACTCAATTGCAGGCGTTGCCGTACGACTGGCCGCTGGTCCGTCAGGTGCAATCCGGTGAGTGCTCCGGCGACCTGATGCAAACCGCGTGTTATTTTCTCTGCTGGCTGCGGCGTAAACAGTTCACGACGGATCCGCGATCGTATTTCGCGTTGGAAGATGATCCGCAGCGTCGAGCCGTTTTCGAGGCGACGCTCGATTTGCTTGCAGTAGACTCAGGACTGCTATGGCGACAGTGCTACCTCGACCGACGCTTCGAGGTGCTACGGTACTTGCTCACTGAGTCTGCGACGGACGAATCGACCCGGCAACTCTATCGGGCCTCGATTGAAGGTAGCGTCCCATTTCATCCGCAAGCAACGACAACACAAGGACACCTGATCGGTTGGAGTGACCCTGAGACCACCAAACGGATTCACGCGGCTCTCTGTTCGGTTGAGTTTTCCTGGCTTGCGGTCCACTTTGGCACGGAGTCGTTTCTGGCAACCGAGCTCTACAAGAAATCAGGAGAGCAGCGAGAGGTCCATGCTTTGCATTCCTACTTTTGCGAATTGAAGGAGTATTATCGAGCATCCGCGCGGGCGAATTGCGGTACGCTGGTTTTGATCGATTGACGAAAGATTATGGATGCGAGATGCAGCCTTCGGAGGAGAGCGTTGACAAAGCGATGGACATCTTCCATGGGGCTGGCTTTCACAAGATCAAACAAGCAGGTGCAATTGATGAGCCAAGCCGACCCGTTCGACCTTGAAGACATCAAGGCAAGATTCCCGAATCGATTCGGTTATTGCGTACGACAGAAACGATTTGATAAGGCGGTTTCGCTTTCGGGAACAATGGCAAAGGCAATTTGTTTCGTCTCGACGGGTGAATGCACCTTTACGGTTGATTCTGAGGAGTTGCATTTGACGCGAGGCGAGTTTCTTGCTACCCGGAGGAAGAAATCGCTTGCAATGTTCAGACGATACGTGCCTGATCTTTGCGTATATTACAACGGAGACGACTGACGATTAGGTAACCATGGACGACTTCCAACTAGGGTCATGAAGTGAATGACAGGCTGGAAGCCTGCTATGCCGCAGTTCGATTGGCAGTAGTCTTGCGTTCCGACTCGATGGTATGTTGCTATAATGGCAGCGATATTTGGGGTCCGTTTGACGCGAGTTGCGGGCCCCATCTTGGCACCTCAAACCACTCAACCAACTTTTTAAAACGAATAGTTCGAGATTTACCATGTGTGATCAAGACCATTTTGAAGAAGATTTCAAAAAGTACTCGCGTCGGGATATGGGGGCTTTGGCCGCGTTGGGTGTTGGAGCGGCGATCATGTTCCCACGCACAGCCAATGCTGCTGAGGTGCAAGAATCGGACGTCAGCATAAAGACACCCGACGGTGAGTGCGATGCATACTTCGTGACACCTGCGAGCGGCTCGCACGCCTCCGTGATCGTGTGGCCGGATATTTTTGGTTTACGTACCGCGTTTCGACAAATGGGAAAGCGACTCGCGGAGTCAGGCTATAGCGTGCTGGTCGTAAATCCGTTCTACCGCACCAAAAAGTCGCCTACGGCGCCGCAAGGTGCAAGTACCCCGATTCAAGAAGTGGTTCCACTGGCCCGTTCGTTGAACGCGAGGACCAACGAGACCGATGCAAAGGCATTCGTAGAGTGGCTAGATGCTCAACCGCAAGTCGATAAGAGCAAGAAGATAGGAACGATCGGATACTGCATGGGTGGCCCGATTGTAATGCGTACGGCCGCGGCAGTTCCGGATCGCATCGGTGCTGGTGGTTCATTTCACGGAGGTGGGCTCGTAACCAAGGAGCCGGAAAGCCCACACTTGCTCATTCCCAAGATGAAAGCATCGTTCCTCATCGCCGTTGCCGAAAATGACGATCAGCGCGATCCGGATTCGAAGAATGTCCTCAAGGAAGCCTTTGCCCAAGCCAAATTGCCGGCCGAGATTGAAGTCTACCCGGCGGGACATGGCTGGTGTCCCCCTGACACGCGGGTTTACAACCAGGAGCAATCTGAAAAAGCTTGGTCCCGATTGCTTGCCCTTTTCGAAAAATCACTTGGTTAGGCGCTTTTATCGCAGTAGAAGTCACAGTAAAGGTCGATTGAGTCGTTGTCCGCCGAAGTCATTCCGCGATGAAACTGATATCGAACCTGACAGGATCTGTTCCTTCGAGTACTCTAAGGCACCGTCCCTCGATCCTGCCTTCGATCCCACCTCAACTATTTGCTGCGTCCATGCGTAAACGCCGGAATCTCGAGTCATTGCCGATCCTCACTTTGGTTTTCCTCGCACGGTTGATGGCCCTTGAATGCCTCCAGGCGCAGGACACCGAAGCACCTTTCGGCAGTGCCCGCATTGCTGAACGTATTGATCGAGAGATCGCTGCAGGCTACGCGAAAAACGCCATCGAACCGGCTCCCTTATGTTCCGATGAGGAATTTGTCCGTCGCGTCTATTTAGACCTCGCAGGCCGTATACCCTGCGTTGCCGAGCGAAAGTGCTTTCTGGACGATCCATCCCCGACCAAGCGACTGGATTGCATCGATCGATTGCTCGCGAGCGAAGATTATGTCCAGAACTTCGCCGATACGTTTGATTCCATCCTGATGGGGCGGGGCACCCGTGGAAAAGTTGCCGAACGGAAGCAGTTGTGGCGTCCCTACCTCGAGAATGTCTTTCGCAAAAACCGTCCTTGGAACGAAGTGGCCCGCGAAATTCTATTGGCCCGCCCTGAATCGCCTGACCAAACGGGTGCAGTCTGGTATCTCTTCGAACGTCAAGACAACGCGCAAGCGATTGCTGAAGCAGTGGCACCTGCTTTCTTTGGACTCCGTATCGATTGCGCTCAGTGCCACGACCACATGATCGCATCGGAAATACTTCAACAGCATTACTGGGGCTTAGTGGCGTTTTTTAATCGAAGCAAAAATCAAAAGACCGACGCTGGGCCCAGGATCAGCGAATCTGCCATAGGTGGTTTTTCGGAATTCGCGAACATCCATGGGACGAGCTCTCCGAACATTCTCACCTTTTATGCTGCCAAAACCGTTGAGGAAACGCGGCCGGAAAAAGATTCCAAGCAAGAAGACAACGAAGAACTTTATCTCCCACCTTTAAACCCAAATGAACCGCGAGTTCCTAAATTCTCTCGGCGTGGGAAATTTGTCGACGAGATTCTTTCTGGACATCCAATGTTCGCGAAAGCCTTCGTCAATCGTGTATGGGCGCTGTTATTGGGTCGAGGAATCGTCCATCCGTACGATCAAATGGATTCGATGCATGATCCTTCGCATCCGGAGTTGCTCGATGGGTTGGCTAAGGATTTCATAGCGTCTGGATACGACATCCAAAATTTGGTCCGAGGAATCGTAGCGAGTCGCCCTTATCAGATAAACTCAACACGCCTACCAGGTGTTGATAATCCAGCATGGTTTGCGAGGTCGATCGAGCGTGCACTCACTGCCGAGCAGCTCGCTAGGTCGATTCAAATCGCCTTACAACAGAGGGCCCAGAACGACCATCCTCTATTGCCCGATCTGAGGGAGCGAATGCCGGATGTTTTGCCGGAAATGATTGTCACCGATGTGGGTGACGCCCTCTTTTTGACCAACAACCCTAAAATGCATCAAGTGATCCTTGAGGCAAGCCAGAATGATGGGCTGGTCGCGAGGCTTGCCTCAAATGCTGATCCCAAGGCATCGGTTGACGAACTGTTTGATGCGCTCCTTAGTCGACATCCAGATAGTACCGAGGTTGAAGCCATCTTGGCATTTACCCAACGCAGCAGTTCCGTCGAAAGCCCTGAACATTCCATCTCGCGATGGCAAAGTGCCGTCTGGGCGGTTTTGACCTCCGCTGAATTTCGTTTCAATCACTGAGAGATACTGGCGTGGTTCAACACACTGAGACACAGGATCGAGTCTACCCAGGGTGCGGCAGCCCGGAGCATCGCGTCCATCGTCGGTTGTTCCTACAAGGTGCCATGGCATCGGGGATCGCTTCGGTCGCAAGTTTCAACGGACTGTTTTCGATACCAGCCTTAGCAGAAGAAACCAGGAAGCAGGGAAAGAAATGCATCCTGCTGTGGCTGTGTGGTGCTCCGAGCCAATTTGAAATGTGGGATCCCAAGCCTGGCACCATCACGGGTGGTCCTTTTGGTGCCATTCCGACATCGATTCCCGGTATTCGTATCAGTCAGTTGATGCCTCGGTGCGCAACCATCATGGACAAGCTGGCGGTTGTCAGGTCGATGAGCACCGAGCCCAACGAGCACTTCCAAGGTATCGATGTTTTAACACGCGGCGATAAACCAAGGCCACCTTTTACTCGTCCCATTCTCGGTTCGGTTGTCGCGCAGCAACTGGGGCAGCTGGATAGTCCCGTCCCGCAGTTTGTCCTGCTAGATCCTTGCCCGGAAGGGAACGAGTTTAAATCGTTCAAGGCGGGGAATTGGGCTGGGTGGCTGGGTGCTGAATACGGGCCTGTGAGGTCTGGTGGCGAGTACTCGATCCCAGATATCCTTCGCCCAGAATCGTTGTCGAACGTCGACCACGAAGATCGCGAAGCGCTCCGAAAATTTTTGAGCAGGAAGTTCGAGAACGATCGACGAAGCGAAGCTGCTGCGGGGTACAACGCCGCTTTCGACCGAGTCAAAGGCTTAATGAGCTGCGCGCCGCTGTTCGACTTGGAAAAGCTCCCCCAGGCCGATCGCCAGCGCTATGGATTGGGTGCATTTGCACAGCATGCTCTTCAAGCACGCCATTTGATTGAAAATGGATCCACGTTTGTCATGGTCGCCAATGGAATGCCTTGGGACAATCACGTGTTCCAGCACGAAATACACCAGATGCTCGTACCAGAGTTGGACAATGTACTCTACCAGTTGATCACCGATTTGGAGCAACGAGGGATGTTGCAAGACACACTCGTGATTGCGATGGGTGAGTTTGGCAGGACGCCTTGGCTGAATGAAGCTCGCGGCCGAGACCATTATTCCAAAGCCTGGAGTTTGGCCATGGCGGGTGGAGGAATTCGAGGCGGGGTAGTGGTTGGGGAAACGGATCCATTGGGTTTTGAAGTCACAAAGGATGCTATCGACAATCGCCGACTGTTTGCGACCATCTTCAAGGCGCTCGGCATCGATCCTAAAGAGCAATACGACTTGCCAGACTTGCCGACATTCCACCGGGTCGAAGGAGACGTGCACCCTATCCAAGAATTATTGATCGGTTGATTCGGGCGATGATACGGAAAACACAGATGCAAAAGACACTGACGCGGACCAACGACTTCAAACTACCTACGGCGATACTCGGTGCTTGTTTTCTTCAAGACGAAAACGAATTGGTCGCAGCTTGTATGGATGGAGTCTACCGGGTGCAGCTTGGGGCCAAGAAGCACCAACGGATCGGGACTCATGACAGCTACTTGAGTTCCGCAGTTTATGTTGCCGAGCAGCAGGCGATTGTAACCGCAGGATACGATGGCAAATTGAAGTGGTATTCGGCGGTGGACAATAGATTTCTTCGAGAAGAGAAAGTCCATAGCTTTTGGTCTTGGGATATGGCGTTATCTCCGGACCAGCGATTTCTAGCCAGCGTCACCGGGCAATACTTGGCGGGGGATTACAAGTATTCACCGGCTAGTGAAACAGAGCCGTCGGTGAAAGTGCTCAGTGCTGCTGATGGGCGACTGGTGCATGCGTTGCCGCATGTTCCTTCGGTGCAATCTGTCGTTTTCAGCCACGATAGTCAATGGGTTGCAGCGGGCAACCTGATGGGGGAAGTGCGTGTTTGGGAAGTGGCTACCGGGAAGCAAGCCGGCGGATTTCAATCCAAGGATTTTACGAGTTGGGGAATGATCAAAAGCCACTGCTATTTGGGCGGTATCTTTGCTATGGAGTTTGCTCCTGATAACTCCGAACTGATCGTGTGTGGCATGGGGGATATGCGTGACCCGATGGCTGGCAACGGAAAGCAGTTGTGGCAGCGTTGGAATTGGCGCGAGGCAAAGATGACTGCACAGACGTTGGACAAGCAATCCGGCGAGGGGCTGATGGAGGCATTGATTCTTCATCCTGCAAAGGACAGCTTCGCTATGGGAGGGCGATTGCGTGGAGGGGACTGGAACGCAGCCCTGTTCGATCTCGCCAGCGGCGAACGACTGGGAGCGATCAAATCGGGTTTTCGCATCACGCAAATGTTGTTCAACTCGAAAGGAGAGTTGATCGTGGTGGGTGGCCAAGGACAACCGGGCAAGGATGCTGACGGGAAGTTCCCTGACTTTGGGCGGGTTGAGGTTTATGCGATCAACAGCTAAGCCCGGATTCGACGATGCGATGATCGCTTATTGCGATGGCTCGAGGAACAATCCTCAACGCTCGTGTTGCGTGCTCTTTGATGCTGGCCGGGGATAGTTTCCAAAAAAACGGGCTATTTTAAGTAAATTTGCGTATCGGCAGAATCTCATAAATGCATTTTGGACACTTGTCTTGTACCGTTACAATTTTGTTCAATAAGCTTCGGTTGTCACCTTCTTGAACTCGTACTCATCGATCGGAAACCTACTTATGTGTCCGCGTGCAATTCTTGTTCTGATCCTCGTCGCGATCCAGTGCTTCAGCCTTTGCGGCCAAGAGCGTCCGTTCGAATACCAAGAGGTCGTACTCGACAACGGATTGAGGGTTGTTTCGCTCGAGGACTTCACATGTCCGATTGTCGCGGTCCAGGTTTGGTACCATGTCGGCTCTAAAAACGAGGAGCCAGATCGACAAGGCTTTGCGCACATGTTTGAGCATATGATGTTCCGCGGAACCGATCGGCTCAGTGAAACAGGGCACTTTGACAATATCCGCAAGGTTGGTGGTAATTGCAACGCGTACACATCCTTTGATCAAACGGTTTATGTTAACGAGGTCCCGAGCAATCAACTCGAACTGGTGCTGTGGCTCGAAGCGGAACGAATGGCTTTTTTGAAGATTGACGAGAAGGGTTTTTATACGGAGCGCAAGGTGGTCGAGGAGGAGCTGCGCATGGGACACAATCGCCCCTATGGCCGGGCGCCTGAAAAAGTCCTAGCGGCGATGTACTATGATCGTCCTTACGCATGGACGCCAGGTGGGCAGATTTCTCACCTTCGCGAAGCCCCGATCGAGGAGCTGGCTGCCTTTTGGAACAAGCATTACGTACCCAACAATGCAACGCTCGTGGTGGTGGGTGCGGTCAAGAACGAGGATGTTCGAAAGCTCGCGACGAAGTACTTTGGCTGGATTCCAAAATGCAACGATACAGAGCAACCGGAATTCAAGCCATTTCCGATGAACAATCCTCGACCACCGATCGTGATCGCTGAGGATAAAGGGCCATTGCCACTCATCGGATGCGCTTATTTCACGGTCGGTTCAGACCATCCGGACTCCGTAGCGCTCGAAGTTCTCATGGGGGTCCTCGGCGGTGGAGAATCAAGCCGTATCTATGTCGATATTGTCAAGGAACAAAAGATCGCCCAGATCGCTATCGGTGGGTCGTTTGCGTTTGAAGACAGCGGAATCGCGGGTGCCGGAGGTGTGCTGCTGCCTCTGGTGGGTGATAAAACGCTGCTGATGAAGACAATCGACAACCATATCGAGCGGATCGTCAACGAACCAATCACCCAAGCGGAACTCGACAAGATGAAGAATCAACTCCGCCGCAACGAGGTGTCAGGTGCGACCACGGTCGCGAGCAAGGCATCACGCCTGGGGAACTATGCCGTGCTTTTTGGGAATACAGATCGCATTAACCAACGGCTCAGGGAAATCGAAGCGGTCACGATTGAAGATGTTCAGCGTGTGGCGCAGAAGTACCTCGTTCCCAACAACCGCCGCGATATAAGCATCGAGCCTAGTACCGGAGGTATGTTGAAGTCCCTATTCGGTGGTTCTAAGAAATCAGCCTTGAGCGATGAAGGGCCCGCACCCAGTGAGCCGACGACCAATCGAATCGTCGATCGTTCCGGGCCGAAAGCAGGTGCGTTGCGTCCAGACGATTTCCCTGAGAAACCGCCGGTTTCTGGGCCGATCGATTCGGTCCCTGAACCGGTTGTCGCCCAGAAGAGATTGTCCAATGGCTTGAACATAGCCGTAATTAGCAATCATGAAGTTCCCATGGTTTCCTTGGTCCTGGGGATCCGAAGTGGCTCTTGGACCGAGCGCAAGCCCGGTGTTGCGGCGATGACGATGAGCATGCTCTCCCAAGGGACCAAAAATAAGAATGCGAAGCAAATGGCAGAAGTGCTCGAAAGCAATGCAATAAGTCTCGCGGGAGTGGCTGCTATGGACAGCGCATCGATCTCCGGATCGGCGCTTACGGACAAGGTGCCTCTTGCGATTGAGTTGCTCGCTGATATGGCACGCAATCCTACCTTCCCCAAGGAAGAGTACAGCATCTTAACATCGCAACAGATCCTGGGACTGACAATTTCGACCAAGACGCCAGAGTACCTTGCCGATCGTGAGTTCCGCCGTCGCGTTTACGGCTCGCATCCATACGCGAGAACGGTCACTGGCGAAGTGTCCGATGTTCGAGCTATAAAAATCGATGCTATGAAGAAGTGGTTTGCATCCAATGTGCGACCTGATAATTGCACCTTCTACTTGGCTGGTGACATAACCTCCGAAGCGGGTTTTGAACTTGTGGAGAAGTACTTGGGCGATTGGAAGGTTGATGGAGAGCTAAGCCTTCCAGAACTACCGGCTCTGCCAGAAGATAGCAAGACGCAAATATTGCTTTATGATCGTCCTGGATCCGAACAGAGCCAGATCCGAGTCGGGCATGTTAGCATCGGCATTACCGATCCTAGCTACAGTCAAGCAATGGTGATGTCTAGCATTCTTGGAGGGTCGTTCAACAGTCGGTTGAACAAAGCGATTCGCGTCGACAAGGGGCTTACCTACGGGGCACGCGGTGGGTTGTCAGCCAGGCGCTTCGCGGGCGAATTTCAAATCAGTACTTTCTCGAAAACCGTGAGTACTGCCGATACCATTCGAACCATTCTTGACGTCGTGAAAACGATGCAGGAAGGGAATCCAACCGATAGCGAATTGGCGGACACGAAAACATTCGTTACTGGGTCCTATGCAGGCAATCGGGAAACACCAGAAGCGACGATCGGTGATTTGTGGCTCCTGGAAACCCAAAGTCTTCCTTCCAACTACCAAAAGCTGTATCTAAGTGAGGTTACTAAGACCACGGCAGAGCAAGTGAAAGATGTTGCTGAGAATCTGATTCATGATCAAGGATTTGTCATTGTCGTCGTTGGCGAAGCGGAAAAAATCAAGGCCGATTTAGAGGCCATCGCGCCCGTAACCGTTATCAATGAAGAAACGTCCAATAGATAATGTCTCTTCTTGGATTTGAGAAACAGCCCACTACGTCAGCTAGAGGACGGAGTCTCTGTGGATCGTCCGAAACCAAGTACTCACCTCGAGATTTTTCAGGGATGTGTGCGTTTTCTTCCTGCTCATTGGATGGTACTGTCTCTCTGGCTTTCGTAAATCTAAAAAGCGAGTTTGAAAACGAATCGATGATTCATCCTGTAGGAAACCGAGCGCGACGGAAGTATACCAAACTAGGTGGCAGGCACCTAGTTTGCTCGAACAAACAGTTCGTCATGCGGTATCTGTGCTTTGTTCCAATAAAGAATTAGAGTTAAGGATGACTTGTACAACGGACTTCCAGTCCGTGGCTCTTGGCTGTCGACGGACTTCCGACGCAACATCACGTAATGAAAGTGTGCGTGTCCCTGGGGTGTCCATTTTGTACGACGGACTGGAAGTCCGTCGTACAGGAGCGTAAGAGGCCACCTAGTTTGCTCGTAGTCAACGTGGAGCGAGACTGAACTGTGGGGAAGTTTTCCAAGATCTGCAATCGTTGGCTTCCGAACCCAAGGATCCTCCACCCATATCCCGAAGTGCGTTTCGCACGTCAACATCAAATGCCAGTGGAGTTAGGTGCCAGGCACCTAACTCCAGCACCCATTTTGTACGACGGACTGGAAGTCCGTCGTACAGGAGCGTAAGAGGGCACCTAGTTTGCTCGTAGTCAACGTGGAGCGAGACTGAACTGTGGATTTAGGTGCCAAGCACCTAACTTCTGTACCGTGCGGACGGAATTTACACGAGTAGAATTACCCAGCAACTGTTGCACAAGGCCATGGGGCTCGAACAACGAACTCGTTACGGAACGAATGCAAATTCGTTGGTGTTCAGCAAAACCAGAGCTAACTCGGCCCGGGATTGTTTTCCCAAGTAGTCTCGACATGCGTTCAACTCGCTCTGGTTCGGTGCTCGAGAGAGCACGCGTTCAAAGAGTCGAACAATCCAAGTGTCGTTGTCTGTCCCTTGTTGTTCCGAAGGTTGTTCCGAAGGTTGTTCCGAAGATTGTTCCGAAGATTGTTCTGACAATTGGTCGGACAATTGGTCGGACAATTGGTCGGACAATTGGTCGGACAATTGGTCGGACAATTGGTCGGACAAGCTTTGCGCCATTTTTGTTGCCGCCTCTTCCATCCACTCGCTATTCATCAACGACAACGCTTGGGGTGCTACGATAGAAACGTCACGTTTTGGACAAGAGACCGTATTCTCGGGCAAATCAAACGTTTCCAGCCAGGGTATCCGCAACGTCCTTTTTTGCACTAGGTAAATCGAGCGAACACTTTGATCTCGATCTGGGGAGGGATACCAACCCTTGGTTTTCGTCTCGTTATCGTCGAGAACCGCCGGGTTGGCTTGCAAGACATCCTCGCTGAGCATTGGCCAAACGGGAGGACCGCCAGCACGTGTTTGCAAGAGCCCTGTGACCTGGAGCACCGTATCCCGGAATTGCTCGGCACTCATCCTCTTCAGACCGTTTCGCATCGCAATGTTTTCACCGCTCGGACCCGATGCGGTACTGACGATCGTAGCGGCTCGCATCCGATACGCGCGGGAGGTGACGATGTAGCGTACCAGCGACTTGATCGACCAATTGGAATCACGTAGGTAGGTCGCCAAATGATCCAGGAGTTCAGGATTGCTGGGTGGTGCTCCGGTGACACCAAAATCATTGGCCGTCGCCACGATGCCTTCGCCGAACAATCCTTGCCAAACTCGATTGACGATCACTCGAGCTGTCCAGGGGTTCTCTTGAGAAACCATCCAACGGGCCAAAGCGAGTCGCCGTCCCGTCGACGAATCCGACTTCGTCTCGGGGACGTTGGGTGCCATTGGGAAAAGGACTGCTGGAAACCCAAGCTGAACTTCATCGCGTGGCGATTGATGGTCACCTTGGTACAAAATTTTGATCGCATCCACGGCATCCTTGTTGTCCATCATCAACAAGCCAACCGTTGGTTTGCGAAGCTCCTGACGCAGTCGCTCGATCTCACCACGCCAATGATCAAGCTCCATTTGTTGCGCATCGGTCAACTTCGATCGCAGCTCTTCCTCGGTAGGTAGCTTTGCCTTTGCGGTCCCTTTTTTATTTTGCTCGGAATCCGTAAGGCGATCTTCGCTCGGGACTGAATCAGGCTCCTTAACCGACTCACCTTTTTCAGGAACGATGCTCTTTCGAATACCAGCGAGCAGCGATTCTATTCTCGTTTCGAACTCCGCAACGTGCCCATCGATCGTCGCATTGTGTTTAACAATTTCATCCTGAGTCGACTTGAGATCGATCGACGTGCTATCGGCAAATTGCGTGGCTGCGAAAAACGCTCGAAATCGGTAGTGATCCGCTTGCGACAGCGGATCCGTTTTGTGGTCGTGGCATCGGCAGCATGACATTGTCAATCCAAGAAATGCACTTGCGGTAGTTTCCGTAAGGTCTGACAGAACCTCAATGCGTGCTCGGTCTTGCTCGTTAAATAGTTTCGCCGCGTTGTCATACGGCCCCAGTCGCAAATACCCGGTTGCAATTAGCGAGTCCCGTTCGGCCTCGTCCTTAGGTGCCCCCGACACCAATTCATCTCCAGCGATCTGCATCGTGAGGAATTGATCGAACGGAAGATCATCGTTCCATGCTCGGACGACCCAATCGCGGAACCGCCACGCTTCTTTCCGAAACTCATCCCAATCGAAGCCGTTGCTATCGCTGTACCGGACCACATCCAACCACATTCTGGCCCAATGTTCGCCGAACTCTCGATTGCTCAGCAATCGGTCGACAGTCCTCTCGTAGGCATCCGGACGATCGTCACCTTCAAAATGTATCACCTCATCGAAAGTGGCTCGCACTCCGTTGAGATCGAGGGTTAGCCGTTGTATCAATGCATTGCGATCTGCGTCGCGAACCGGAACGAGACTCCTGTTATGCCAATCTCGAGCAAGGAATCGATCGATCGGGTGCGAGGACCACCCATTCAAACCATCAGCAAGGTTTGAACTGTCGGACAGGATCGGGATCTCCGGTCGGGCGATCGGTTTCAAGGACCAAAGATCGAGCCGTTCACCACCGTATAGTTTGCGAATTGGATTATCGGGATCGACCCAAGCATTTCCGTATTCGGTGGGAGATGCTTTGTCGTTATCCGCTCCGATGCGATGACTCGGTTCATCAGCAATCGCTATAAGCCATGTTGCAAAACAGCATACGGTAAGGCCGCAGGTCCACTGTAGCAGCAAAAACGCTCGGTTCTGGTCGACGGTTCGAGACATGTTTTTCATATCAAGATATCCATCAACGGTTGAGGGGAACCTGCGACGCCGGTGATCCGTTCGTCTCTCCCGTTCACCGAGAAGGAGAGCCGATCGTAATCGATTCCCAAGGCAGTCAGGATCGTTGCGTGAAGATCTCGGAATTGAACGGGGCGTTCTACTGCCATCAATCCTAATTCATCGGTGGCACCGATACGGGTACCTGCTCGGACACCGCCACCCGCCATCCAAATCGTAAATCCCGCAGCATTATGCTGCCGACCGAGGTCTCCTTGACGCATCGGAGTTCTTCCAAATTCACTTGCCCAAATCACCAATGTCGATTCGAGAAGTCCTCGCTGTTTTAAATCCGCGAGCAACCCCGCCACCCCTTGATCGGTCCACTTGGCTCGCGGTTTGTGATTCTCTACCAATTTGGCATGCGCATCCCATCCATCTTTGTCGGGCATATCGTACAGTTGGACAAAGCGAACCCCGCGTTCCACCAATCGGCGCGCCATCAGGCACTTGCGAGAGAAGCTTGCGGTGCGTATTTCAGGGTCGCCAATTCCATAGAGTTTATGAATGTGTTCCGGCTCATCATCGAGCTGGCTCACTTCCATCGCCGCGGATTGCATTCGATAGGCCAGTTCATACGTTGCGATCCGAGCATCCAACTCCAAGAATCCTGGATTCAATTCGCGATGCTCACGATTGAACTGTTGGAGAAGATCGATCGATGCCCGTTGCCCTTCGGCAAAGCCTGGGCGAGGCAATAAGTCCCTAACAGGGGGACCAGAATGGCGAAATCGCGTGGGCTGGAACGCAGGAGGCAGGAAGCCGTTGGTGTAATTGGCAGCTCCTCCGAGGGGCCCTGCATCAAACAACACCACATAACCCGGTAAATCCGAGTTCTCGGTACCCAACCCGTAGGTAACCCACGACCCGAGACTTGCTTTGCCAGCGCGCACATCCCCCGTGTGCAGCTGATAACTGGCCGGCGCATGATTGTTCGAGTCGGCTTGCATGGAATGGATAAAGCACAAATCATCCACATGCTCGGCCACATGAGGCATCAATTCGCTAACCCACATTCCACTCTGGCCACGTCGTTCAAACCGGAATGGGCTTTTTAGGATCACGTCATCGCATCCGTGGAAGACGTTCGCATGGCGTGTCCCATTCAAAACCGCCCGGAACGATGCAGGGACTGGCTTTCCATCCAAATCAGTGAGTGTTGGCTTGTAGTCGAACGTATCGATCTGCGATGGTCCCCCCACCATGAAAAGAAAGATGACCGATTTGGCCCGAGGTGTGAAATCGGGTTTGCGAGGCAAATAAGGGTTCAGCGGATCGACTTCGCCGACGCCCAACAAATCCTGGCCTGTAACCGTATTCCGTTCCAACGCCTGCAGCGCCAGCAATCCGAACCCACCTCCGAGCCCGGACAAAAAGTCCCTACGACTGGCGAACGAACGAGCTTCCAGGAAATCAGGTGGCATAACGCTTCAGCTGCAAAAACCGACCAAGCAGACAAAAATCACACGCTGGGCAACATTGTAATGCAGGCGAACCGGGAAGGGGGCAAACTAGGGGGGCAAACTGGGTGCCTGGGGGCAAACTGGGTGCCTGGCACCTAGTTTACTAGACTTCCAGTCCGTGGCTGTTGGCAGTCGACAATTGTACAACGGACTTCCAGTCCGTGGCTGTTGTCAGTCGACGGACTTCCGACGCCACCTCACGTATTGAAAGTGTGTGTGTCTCTGGGGTGTCCATTTTGTACGACGGACTGGAAGTCCGTCGTACAGGAGCGTAAGGTGCCTGGGCAAACTGGGTGCCTGGCACCTAGTTTACTAGACTTCCAGTCCGTGGCTGTTGGCAGTC
>Ga0247831_1003327_pt1 | contig 23740 bp, 17 predicted proteins | sample LaCruzMarch2015__9_FD_192406 | JGI IMG/M metagenome (GOLD analysis project Ga0247831, IMG submission 192406) | Freshwater microbial communities from meromictic Lake La Cruz, Castile-La Mancha, Spain - LaCruzMarch2015_1m | ecosystem: Environmental > Aquatic > Freshwater > Lake | place: Spain...
AGCCTTCTGGGCAAAGGTATGGCTACCAAAGAAAGCGATACAAACAGCGATTTGAAAAAATATTTTTGTCATTTTTATTTATTGTGTTAGGTGTTTTTTGCGATTATAGACCAGTACCTTTCTTCTGAGCATTTTTCTTGTCCACATTACTTTTATGCCTGCCACTGCCATCGGCATCATCCATAATGCCCCCTTCCGGATTAATGGATTTCAATACGGCAGAAAGTCTCGTTCGGGCAGACATCGCAATTTCATCCTTTGAGTCTGCGGGAATCAATATTTCCTCAAAAGGCGCATTTCGCATATCAAAAAGTTCATTAGCCCTATTCAACTTCCATTTATCCTCTCTAACGTACCATTGATTACCAAGTTCCATAAAAATCCAATCCCGGGGTGTTCCTTTTTCACCTTTGAGTTGAGGAGCAAAACTTTTACCATCTAATATCACATTTTCGGGTAATTTAGCCCCTGTCAAGGCGGCGAAAGTAGGCATCCAGTCTGTTGCATCCACCAAATCATTGATAACTTTACCCGGTTTAATACCTGCTTTCCAGTTTACAATCCATGGTACTAAGCTACCACATTCTAGCATATCCCCTTTTTTACCTGACAACTTTTTACCGTTTACAGTAGCTCTGGTAGCACCTTCTGCTGCTGTACCATTGTCACCCATAAAAACGATTAAGGTATTTTCCCTCATTTTCAAGCTATCCAATGCCTTAACTAATTTTCCGACCAGCTTGTCCATGTAATTAATATTATCGGTGTAAAGGTCTTTACTATCTGGTTTACTGTCAGGTGTTGGTAAAATTTCACCATGAATATGCGACATAGAATAATAGGCAAAGAAAGGATTTTTCTTATTTTTCGAAATAAAATCAACCACTTGATTATGCATCAGATCGGGAAGATATTCGCCATCCAGAAGAGGCACCACATTCCCGTTTTTTGTATAAGATTTATTTGAAGGCTGGGTGTTCCAGTATTTACCACTGGCTTGAAAGCGCATATATTCATCGAAACCAAAATCAGAAGGCTGCAAAGGAAATTGGGACCATTTTCCCACCATTAGAGAGGTATAACCTGCTGTTTTCAACACACTTGGTAAACAAATTTCTTTCGCAGGTTCCAATTTACCAACCCTATCCTGATTTGTTGTTCCCGTGCGAAAAGGTTGGCGACCAGTCAGAATCAACGCTCTGGAAGGGCCGCACAATGGAGCTGTATAACCATGAGTGAAACGCATACCGGTGCTGGCCAGTTTATCAATATTTGGAGTTTTAAACTGATCTGAGCCATAACAGCTGATGTTTCCAATACCTAAGTCATCGGCAAGAATAAAAATAATATTAGGCTTTTTCGTTTTTTGGGCCGTTGAGATATGCCCTAAAGAAAGAAAAAGCAATAGGAAGAGAAGATTTTTCATAGATTTCAGGTGAAGATAGAAGGATAAATAAACGAATTAAACTTAGGCAAAATAAGTGAAAAGTTAGGGGATTAATTTAGCATCATTAAGATTCCCCAAAAAACATAATTAAGCAGGGGTTTAATTTTTTGAAATATCAACCCCTGCTTATTAAAAATTAATAACCTGGATTTTGTGCAATCTTCAATCCGGTATTAGTATCAATTTCACGTTGTGGAATAGGTAATAACAATTTATTTGTATTTACGCTTGTTTGTAACTGTGCCAACGTTGGTACAGGAGCAGGGTATTTTCCATAATGTTTGACATATTCCTTAGCAAAATGATCTTTCATTATTTTCTCCGCTGTAATTGTTGACATCGTCGTATTAAAACGCATTAAATCGAAAAAGCGTTGATTTTCAAAAAGCAATTCAAAACGACGTTCATCGGCGAGAGCTTGTTCAAAAAGAGCCACTGTTGTTACCTTTGCACCGATTTCAGGCAACCCCGCCCTGGTTCTGATCCTATTTATTAACGTAATACTTTCAGGGGTAAAACCTTTGGCTTCGGCCATCATCAATAAGACATCTGCGAATCGTAAAACAGGACAATCGCCTTCACCATCATCTGTTAATACAACGGGGTGAACAAATTTTTTGGCATAATACTTTGTGGTCCATAACGCCATATTAACGGCTTTTCTTTTGTCCGCTGCAATATGTGCAGAATCCAGTTCAAAAGTTGGATAATTATTGCCATCGCCATCGCCGTTGATGATAGCTGTGCCACTACTTACGGGAGCAAAATCGTTACCAAACGTTGCACCCAATCCAAACCCACCCGCTTTGTACCTTACTGCAAAAAGGATTTCGGCATTCATCTCATTATTAATAGAAAAAACATCGGCATAATTGGGTAATAAATTATAACCACTGTTACTAATAACATCTTGAAGTTGAGTAATAGCTTCAGGTTTTTTGTTGCGCGTCAAATACACTTTTCCTAATAAACCCTTTGCCGACCAGGCGTTGGCGCGACCGAGCCTGGGAGAGGAGGCACTAAACTTTGCTGAACTTAAGAACGTGGAGGCTGTTTTCAAATCGGCTTCAATCAGTTTATAAATATCATCTACTGAAGATCTGTTCACTGTTTTCGCATCCTCCGCAGTGATAGGCTTATGTACTAAAAATACGCCGCCATATAATCTAACCAAATTAAAATAATGATAAGCACGAATAAATAAGGCCTCACCGGCTACTTGTTTACGTTCCACCTCTGTAATTGGGAGCGTATTAGTTGCCAGGGAAATACTTCCTGCCGAAGCGTCATAATTTACGCCCAAACGATCCAGGATAATATTTGCATTTCTAATATTATTATAGGTATTGAGCCAATAAGTATAGACAGATTGATGAATAGTTGCCGGAATGAACATATCCAGGTCACTTAAATCTCTATTTGGCGCACTTTGACTTCCCGGTGACCCCATTTTGGTATTATCACTTCTCAATTCTGTGAGTTGCCATTCGAAATACATGGGTCTTTGCAAACCGCTATAACAACCTACGAGCGCCACATTCAGCTCTTCTAAATTTGAATAGTAGGTTGTTGCATTTCCATTTGATTGTGGTAATAGGTCAATTACATCATTACATGAAGTAAAGGAACCAAAACCGATTACACAAAGGATATATTTTAAAAATTTCATATTCGTAGATTTTTTAAATTAGAAATTCAAATCAAGGCCAAATAAAAAGGTTCTGCTCACTGGAAAACTTCCACGTTGATAACCATCAATCAGTGGTGTATTGTATGGACCCGTTTGAAACCGTGATTCAGGATTCAGTCCTCGGTAGCCTTTTGCTGTTTTAAACAATAAATTTTGACCTGTCAGATAAATTCGCAAACCTTTTATACCCACGCGCTTTGTCAATTTGTTTGGCAAGCTATAACCAACAAGAATTTCTCTTAAGGCCACATAAGAAGCATCTTCCACGACATAATCAGTTAATAGCCAAGAGAAACCATTGGAAGAATAGGGTGTTTGACCATCTCCTGGAAATCCAGGGCTAAGCCATCTGTTATTACTGTAAGCTCTGACGGTACGTCTGATTTCCAGATAATTAGGATCGCCATTTATCAAAGAACCACCCTCTACACCTTGAAACATAAAACTCAAATCAAAAGCCTTATATTTAAAATTGTTTGAAACGCCCCAGGTAAAATCAGGATAAGGACTGCCTATAACCGTGCGATCGTCCGCATTAAGGATACCATTTCCGTCTAAATCGACTAATTTCAATCCACCAGGTACCAGCGCATTACTTAAATTACTTTTGATACCAGACTCTGTAATTTGAGCTTGCGATAACCAAACACCATCGGTTTTGAAGCCAAAAAACTGCACTAAAGGATCTCCCACTTTATTTCTGTAGATTTCAGTCCTTTCGCCTTGATTAAATAAAAAAGCCTCGGTACCGAGCTCCAGAATTTTATTCCGTGTCCGGGAAATATTTGCAGAAGTTGTCCAGGTAAAATTCTCTGTGACCACATTATTACTGCTTATTTCAAGTTCAACGCCATCATTTTGAAGACTTCCTATATTATTCCAGGTTTGTGGAACGCCAGCAAAGCCCATGATTGCTTGTCTGAGTAAAAGCCGATCTGTTTTTGAACGATAAATATCAAGACCTATGGTAATTGTATTTTCGAGGATGGATAAATCTAATCCACCGTTAAATTGAAAAGTTTGTTCCCAGGTAATATCAGCATTTGATAAAATATCTCTGGAAGGCACCTGACCTGTTGTTACTGTACCTGTTCCAGGTCCGAGGGGATAATTGGAAGCATATAATAAATCGACGAAGGCAAAATCAACAATACGGTTATTACCGGTAACCCCATAACTTCCTCTGAACTTTAGCTGGCTTAACCAGGAAATATCTTTAAGCAATTTTTCCTCACTGGCTATCCAACCGACAGATAAAGAAGGGAATTTACCCCATTTTTTACCTGGTGCAAAATAGGAGCTACCGTCCGCCCTATAGCTGGCTGAGAATAAATATTTATTTTGATACCCATAAGTTACACGACCCAGATAAGACAATAATCCAATTTGATTTTTTGTATTAAAGGTACCTACCTGGTCTTTTGTCAACGCCGTATTTAAGGTAGAAATATTATCATCTGCAAAGTTAAGACCTACTGCCTGATCGGAATTTATATTCGTTTTCTGAGCGGTAAAACCTGCGAGGAGACCGATCGTATGTTTATTGATCACCTTTTTAAAATTCAGGGTATTTTCATTTAGAAGGTCAAGAAAAAAGCGATTACTGTAAACACCTCTACTCACATCACCTGCTCTGTTTGAGTTCTTTTTTGCAAAATCCTGATTGGTTGTATAGGTGACATAAGCACTTGCCAAGGTTTTAAAATCAAGCCCTGGAAGTAAGTTTATCGTTAAATCTGCTGCATTCTGAACCCTGTAATCATTTCCTGTCAATGTTCTTGTTTCTGACACCGACCTTGGGCTATTTTGAGCACTACCAAAAGGGTCAACCAATGCGGCATTTGTCCAGGGAGTGCCATCGGGCATAATGCCGCTGTAAGTTCTTTGGTTAAAATGGCGGGGCTGGGCATAATCACCCGCTTTAATATCTGCATATAATGGATTACCCCTAACAAATTCAGCCGTTTTTTCCGTGTGACGAACTGGCAGCCAGGAAGGGAAGCGGAGAAAATCCTGAAGCTGTTCCGATGAACGTTGTCTTTGGCTGAAACTTGGTGCAATATTAACGGAAAGTTTCATGCGTTTATTCAATTGAGCATCTAACCTACTTCTAATATTATACCTTTTATATTCATTGGCAAAGATCATACCCTGATCATCCTGATAACCCGCAGAGAAGAAATATTTTAAATCTTTACTTCCACCTGCTACACTCAGCTGAATATTTTTTACGTTAGCGTCTCTAACTAATTCTTTTTGCCAATCGGTGGTTTGTCCGTCTCTTAAAACCTGTTCAATGGCATAAGCTACTTTATCAACATCTGTTGCCGGAGCAGCTTGCGTAACAATACTTGGATCTTTCGCTCTTTGAGCTGCTTCATCATAAAGAAATTCAAGATATTCGGTACTTGTCATTCTGGAATATAACTTGTAAGGTTCTTTAAATCCATTAGAAACTTTAAGATTATATTTAGGTTTTTCTGCTTTTCCTGTTTTAGTGGTAATTAAAATAACCCCACTGGAGCCTCTTGACCCATAAATCGCAGCAGAAGCAGCATCTTTCAACACCTCTACTGATTCGACATCACCCATATTTACAAAAGCCAATCCGTCTGGAACAGGATGACCATCGACTACTACTAAGGGACTTGAACCCGCATTGATTGAACTAACACCCCTGATAACCACTTTGGGATCGGTACCTGACTCACCCGATGTATTTTGAATTTGAACACCCGCCATTTTACCTTGTAAAGCCTGGTCCAAACGGGAGACTGGCAATTCTGCCAGATTTTCGTTTTTAAATTTTGCCACTGAACCTGTTACATCACTTCTTTTTTGGGAACCATAACCAACAATCACCACTTCACTCAAGGTACCCGCGTCTTTTAAACTGATATTTATCAGTGTTTTATTTTGTATGTCAACTATTTGTGTTTCATAACCGACAAAGCTAAAGCTTAGTTTTCCATTTTTTTCAGCATCATCTAGGGTAAGAGAATAATAACCATTTTCGTCTGTAAAGGTTCCCTTACCGCTACCTTCAAGGGCAACAGTTGCACCAACTAAAGCTTCTCCTGCTTCATCGGTAATAGTACCTGAAACTATAAAAGTAGCGGCGCCTTTTACCAAGCTAAATTTCTCGTTTGGTAAAGTTTCAATAAAGGAAGTTTTTGTGCCTTCCAATCTTTTCAAAATAATCATATTATCGACTACCTCAAAGGACAACTGCCTTGGGGTTAGTAGATTATCCAAAACAAAGGACAAAGGTTTATCCACAAATGTGGCATTTACCTTTTGATTGGATTGAATCAATTTTGAACTGAATACAAAGGACAATCTGACTTGCTTCTCTATCTGTTTCAGAACTTTTGCCAAACTTTCATCCTGGACATTCAGGTAGATTTTATGATTTAAATCTGTTTGGGCATCTGCTTCATTAGCATAATTAATTCCAACAATACAAAAAGCAAGAATAAACTGGATAATAGTTTTTTTCATTTCCTTAATGATGAATTCCTTGAGTTTCTTTTTTTTCATAAAATCTGGTGTTTATAAAAGTGGGTGAAATAGTATAAATAAACTGGTGTACAAAAGCATACGAAAATGAATTGATCTAAAAAGGGCTAATCATTTACATCCTTTACTTTGAATGATAATTTGACCGTCTATCAATTCATATTGGGCTTCTATGGCCTTACAAATTATTTTTAGTTTTTTATAGAGATTCTGATCTGACAAAGGCGCTGTAACCGGACAATTTTTCAATAAATCAGCATCATAAATAATATGGATCCCATACGCATTTTCCAACACCTCAAATACCTCATTGGCAGGGGTATCATCAAAATTGAAGTCCATCTTTTGCTCCTCCTTCTCTTGAAAAATGATGATAGGCTCAGCGACCAGTGACTTGGTCAACTGAGCAACCTCTCTGTCATAAACCACTTTTTGATTGGGCGTCAGTATTAAGCCTTTAAATTTATCAGCTTTCTCATTGAACCCTTTTTGGGCTGAAACTGAAACTTTTCCCGTTTTAACCTCAACGACCACCTGCTTATCAAATTTATTTGCCTTAACTGAAAAGCTTGTACCTAAAACCTTAGTGACCAACTCATTGGCATAAACTAAAAATGGTTTTTGAGGATTTCTCACAACGTCGAAAAAGGCTTCCCCTGTTAAGTAAACCACTCGATTATTTCCGGAAAAGGAAGCTTCATAACTGATGCGACTTCCTGCATTCAGCGTAACCTTACTGCCATCATTTAACAGTACAATTTGAGGATTGACGCCATTATTTATGATTTCAATTAATTTTGATTTATTATCGGTAACAAATTTATCATACAAATTATCGGTTTGATACCTTTCATACGCCAACCAACCCAAGCCAGATAAAAGAAGGAATGATGCAGCTAACCTGAACCAGGTCTGACGGAAAAAGGCGATTTTTAATGGTTTTATTCCCGCTGAAAGAGCGCCTGTACCTGCTTCTTTTTTCTGCTGTATTTGATTAACCGTATGTTGAATTAAGCTTCTGATTTCCTGATCGCTAATGCTCGGCTCTTCCACTTTAATAGCCTTCACGATAAGGCTGGCATCTTGAATGACATCCCATCTTTCAGGATTTTCGGAAAGAAATTGATGCCATTTTGCATTCAACTCAGGGGTAGGTGCCAAGACCCATTCCCGAAAAAAATCATCCAAAACCAAATCTTGAAGGCTGCAATACTTATAATACTCCATGTTGAAATAATAGGTTATTTATTCCACACAGAGAGGTATGTTACTATTTACATACCATTGATTTTAAAACTATTTTCAAATAAATTTCAATTCAGCACGAAATGAAAGAATAATAGTCCGAAATATTCTGTTTTCCAATTTTTCCTAATAGACTTAAAAGCCATTTGCAAAATATTAGAAACCGTTTGAGGTGTGATACATAACACTTCAGCTATTTGATCGCGATGTAAGTTTTGAAAAAAACGGAGATATATAACTTCTTTTTGTCTTTGAGGAATATGGGTTAGCGTATCTTTTATTTGATTCGACAGGCGCTGCAGGTATTCATTTTCAATGAAGGCATCTTCTACTGAAAAGGCAACCTGGAACAAGGGGCTTTCACTGGCAGGCATTGCATCGAAAGAGACGATATTTTTATTTAGATGAATACGTCTTCGCAAGGAGGACATTAAATAAGCCTTTACTGATACATTTTTTGACAGGTGTTCCTTATGTTCCCAAAGGTATAGGAACAGATCCTGAATACAATCCTTAACAATTTCCGAATTTTTGGAAAATTTTGATCCATATTGGTATAACGCAGGGAATTGTTCCAACATAATGGCTTCGAAAGCTGAAATATCACCTTCCGTAAAAGCTTGCCATAATTCCAGTTCCCTTTGTTGTTCCATTCTTAAAAGTAAGTTTTTTTTTATTCTTAAAAGCATATTATATTAAAAAGTAAGCCCGACGATTCATTAACCCATGATATTATTTTATGTAAGGGAATATAGGTATTCAAATAAAAATAAGCCGTCCTTATTTTTTTGGTACAAGGGTAATTACCTATATTACGATGATGAACCTTCATTTGAAAATTAAAGTATGATGATGTCTTATAAATTTTTCTGCATTTCATTGGGAATTATTCTTTCCATTTCCGGGCTTTCCCAGTCTAAAATGGATAGCCTCCTGATTGATAAAAAGATACAATCCAGTGCGAAAAAGATAAATCTTCCCAACGGAAATATCTTATATGATTTTGAAAAAGATTTTTTTGGAAAATTAAGGGTGGATATCTCTATGCTTTCAGCGGGTGATACCGCTATCATTTATATTGGGGAAAAATTAGACGAATCAGGTAAAATTGACAGGAATCCAGGTGGAAATATTCGCTTTTACCGTTATATGGTGACAAAAAATACAGCAGATATCCTTTTTCTGCCCAACGTGCCAGATAAGAAAAATACCTCGGGGAATGCTATCCGTCTTCCCATTTCTATGGGGATTGTGGCGCCATTCAGGTATGCAGAAATTGAAAAAAGCCCTTCCGCTGGTAAAATAAATTTGTCCAGAGAATATTTTCATTACCGGTTTAACGAGCAGGCTTCTTCCTTCAAAAGTAATGACAAGGCTTTGAATGCCATTTGGGATTTGTGTAAACACACCATTAAAGCGACCTCTTTCATGGGTTTATATATCGATGGGGATAGGGAAAGGATACCTTATGAGGCAGATGCACTGATCAATCAACTGTCCCATTATGCGTTGGACACGGAATATAGCCTTGCCCGAAATACCTTTGAACACCTCATGCTTCATCCAACCTGGCCCACCGAATGGCATTTGCAAATGCATCAGATTGCCTGGTATGACTATCTATATTCAGGAAATACGGCTTTGATTAAAAAATACTATGATCTGCTTAAACTTAAAACACTGGAGGCCTTTGAACAACCCAATGGACTTATTAGCACAAGCGCAAAGCCACAGCGAAAATCATTCCTCGATTCCATCAATTATATAACTTTTGATAGAAAAGAAAGTCTTCTGGATATTACAGACTGGCCACAGAGGGGAAATAAGGTAGCAGGGCCCGAATACATCGGAGAATCTGATAATTTTGTTTTTTGCGACTATAACAGTGTTATCAACGCCTATTATTACCAATCGATAGTGCTGATGAAAAAATTTGCCGAAATAACCGGTCATCAGGATGATGTAAAATATTATGATCAAAAAGTCAAAAACTTATTCCAAAATTATAATAATCAGTTTGTTGAACCTTCAACAGGCCTGATGAAGGACGGGGACACCACCTCTCACAGTTCTTTCCATGCCAATTTCTTTGCGCTCTGTTTTGGATTGGTAAAAGAGGAAAATAAAGAGCGCGTGAAAGAATTTATTAAGTCAAAAGATATGGCTTGCAGTGTTTATGCATCACAATTTTTTATGGACGCTTTATACAATGAAGGCATGGGCGATTATGCCTTGGAAATGCTTACAAAAAAAGATGAGAGAGGCTGGTATCACATGATCGAAGTCGGTGCAGGTATGACCATGGAGGCCTGGGATTTGAAATTTAAGCCCAATCTGGACTGGAATCATGCCTGGGGAGCTGCTCCGTCCAATCTTGTTGCCTTCCGTTTGATGGGCATTCAACCGTCTGCTCCCGGATTTGCTGAGGCATCTATCAAACCTGAAATTGGCACCTTAACCCTGGCAGAGATTCGTGTTCCTACTGCCCTCGGCTCCATTTATGAGAAAATCACACAGGATGAAAAGAATTATCAGGTAGATCTGGAGCTGCCCAAAGGAATGAAAGCAAGGTTAGAACTGCCTGTTTTTCAAAAAGGAATAGGTAGCCTTCAAATAGCAGGGACCTCTATTTCCCCGACCTTAAAAAATGGGAAATGGGTTTTTGAAAATATTCAGGGAAAAATACGGGTTACATTAAAAAAATAATATCATGAAAAAGGCTATTCAATGTATCAGTCTCTTCCTATTTGTGGTAGTTCAGTTAAAGGCACAATCCGACACGGAAATACCTGCCTGCCCTTTAGGAAATGAGTGGAAATGGGTACCTGCCTTCAGTGATGAATTTGAAGGCACGACACTGAATAATGAAAAATGGTGGGATTTTAATCCTGCTTGGGTGGGTAGAAAACCTGCTTATTTTGATAGGAACAATGTGGCAGTGAAAAATGGTCATCTTGAATTATCAGCTAAAAGCCTTGATCCATCAGAAGTGAGTGTGGAGAACAAAGCGCGGGGGCTGGATAAGTTTTCTACCGCCATAGTAAAAAGTAAGCACCGGATTTTGTACGGTTATTTTGAAGCCCGAAGCCGGTCTATGCGTTCAGGGGTTTGTAATGCTTTCTGGTTATACGATCCGCTTGATGCCGATAAAAAATATAGGGAGGGGGATGCTTCTGAAGAAATTGATATTTTAGAACTTTTTGGCAAACTGCCTGATCCTCAGCTTCAACGTACTTTTTGGGCTACCATTCACCGATATGAAACACCTTATGTAGAATCGGTGGTTAATAAGAAGAAGACCAAATTGCCCAATTATTTATTTAAGCAATTAATGCCTTACGATTTTTACGCCGATTTTCATGTTGTCGGTTTTCTTTGGACGCCAGAAAAATTAGTCTGGTATATCGATGGGAAAGAAGTTTTTCAACGAATCAACGATTATTTCCACAGACCTCTTCATATTGTTTTTGATGCAGAAATTATGGAAGACTGGGTGGGACTTCCCGATGTGGCAGATCTCCCCTCTGTTTTTTCCACTGATTATGTCCGGGTTTGGCAGTTGAAATAAAAAAAAACTGAAAGATTGGTTTTCATAAAACCAATCCTGCTAATAAACGAAACTGCTCTTATAGGTTGTCCTATTTGAGTTTGCTTGTTTCATCCCATCGATTATCAAAGATTGAAATGATTGAAATACTATTTTTAGTAACAGAATAATAAACAGAGAGTACTTTACTAAGAGCCGCTCTTCTTATCCTCTTCTTCTGAGAAGCTGGATATATATTTGGATAGAAGATTACTATTTTTTCAAAAATTATTAAGGATTTAAAGAAATTATCTAATTCCTTTTTAGCAAATCTTGTCTTTAAGTAAAAAACCATTTCTTTTGCGTTCTCTATTGATTGGTTAGAATATTCAACGATTCGCTTTTTTTTCTCAGACATTTTTCAGTTCTTTCCAAAACTGAGCTGACGAAATTACATTTCCTTTCTTAATATCATTCATTCCATTTTGTAATTTTTTTTGCTCATTATCTGACAGTTCATCCCACCAATCATCTTTCGATGTTGCACTTTTCAGATTATCAAGAAGCTCAATCGTATTTTTATCTGAGAGCTGATTAATCCAGTCAATCAAATCAAGTTTTTTTTTGTTGAGTTCAGATATTTGCATTTCTTCCATTGGTTTATTACAAATATAAGCGTTTATTAAATCTATTTCAATTTATCATTCTACCAGAACCAGTCTTATACCAATGAAGTCCGATTTATTATTTGGATTCAGGTGATTTCTATAAGCGCTGCGGGAAACTTCGGCGTCACTGCCCCAGCTTCCGCCTCTATAAATTTTTACCTGTCCCTCCGACGGACCTTGCGGATTATTAGCGGGAGCATTGGGATAATCCCCATACCAGTTACTGCACCATTCCCAAACATTGCCATGCATGTCGTACAAACCCCATGCATTAGGGGCAAAACTACCTACGGGGGAGGTTTTCTGTCTATATGACCCTGTTGCATTTCCATTGTAGGGATAATTTCCGTCATAATTAGCCTGATCGGTAGTCAGATTATTTCCGGTATTAAAAGGCGTATCACTTCCTGCTTTACAAGCATATTCCCACTCTGCTTCAGTAGGCAATCTGCAACCCAACCATTTGGCAAAAGCATCGGCATCCACCCAGTTTACATTGATAACGGGTCTGTTTTCCCTGCCCCAGGTATTATCCTTAGGTTTAGCTTTACCTGTTTCCTCACAAAAAAGGTCATATTGGGCAAAAGTAATCTCGTATTTTGACATTTTAAACGGGCTGATAATTATCTGAATCTGATCTTCGTCGCCCTGCCTGCCAGGTTCATTGGCGGGGCTACCCATTAAAAAAGTGCCTCCAGGAATTTCCACCCATTCAATGGAAGGTTTAGTTGTAGGAGAAGGAACCTGAACGTCTATCACCTTCGGCGTATCAATAATTAATTTTTTGACCTCATTTGGCACTAAAAAAGAATTAGATTCCCCGTAAAAAACTTCATTTTCTGCGATGGCGTACACATTATAAAATACCTCTTTCCCGGGATTAAGGTCTGTAACTTTTAAGAATAGCAGATCAATGGAATTGATAGCAGGCATTTTAAAATCTTTATAGGAAGGATTGGGGAGATAACTCCAAACGATACCTGTTTCAGTGATGGCACTTGGTCGATTTGCCATAATATTCCCAGAAAAACCTATCTTCCCATCTTCCAGAAAAGTGGCTATCCCCGTCATTATTTGTATGTCAAAAGGAGCTAAAACAATCGGTTTTACACAGGTTGCCGAGGCAAAAATTTCAGGAAATACAGACGAAATAATATAATTAATTTTTACTTTTCCATCATCGCCTATTTTTAAATTAAATATTTCCCTGGCAGATAAAATCTTATTTGTCATTTTATTTACGACAAATTTGTTAATTCTTACCGCATAAAAATGATCCTCTTTGAAAGTACAATCTAAAATATCTATTTGATTTATTTCATATTGTAAAATGATAGATTCATTTTTCATACTTGTCAAATAATCCCTGATCAGATAATTTTGCTGATGTTGTATATCAGGAAAATCGAGCACCACATTTCCCTCGCCTTCATACAGGAAGTATTCTTTTTCAATATTTATCCGCTCCTCTGTCGGATAATTATTTTGGGCATAATTATTCAGGGAATTCACATAATTGATGATAAACTGAGAAATTCTTATGGAATCCCTATGCCTCAGGGTCACCTCATTTTGAGCATTTATCTGTGAGAATGATACTATAGTCAGGATAAAGCATAGTCCTTTTAACCTCATCGTTTTTTTAATTTTTGAATTGTTGGTAATATCGTCTAATTAGATGCAAAGTAAGATTTTTCAGGCATACTCATATAAAATTCGAGAAAAGAATCCATGGTACAAAAAAGTAAACGGTTAGCCTCAGAACATTGCCCTTCATTTTACGTTGCCTTGTCAGAAATCATACATTATGAATACGTCGGGCATAAATGTCGTTTGGCTCAAGAGAGATATTCGAACGCAGGACCACCAGCCCCTTCAACGGGCAGAAGAAGCGGGATTGCCCTATATTATTATATTTATCATTGAACCTGAACACATTAACTATGGCGATGTAAGTGACAGGCATTTGCAATTTCAGTATTACTCCTTACAAGATTTCAATAAAACGCTGGAACCATTTCATAAAAAAGCGCATATTTTTTATGGAGAAGCCATGGACGTATTTAACCATTTAGCCGCAAATTTTTCCATAAAAAACCTGTTCAGTTATCAAGAATCGGGGATTTCCCTAACTTATGAGAGAGATAAAAAAATAGCAACATTTTGCAAATCCCAACAAATAATATGGCATGAATACCAGCGGGATGGCGTGGTTAGGGGAATAAAAAACAGGGATAACTGGGATAAAAACTGGTTCATCACCATGCATACGCCTGTCATAGAGAACATTTACAACATTGGCTCTGAAATTAAGGTTGAACATCCTTTTATTGTTCCTAAGGAATTACTGGACAGGTTATTAGCCTATCCTTCCACATTTCAGCCCGCCGGAGAGCGGTATGCGTGGAAATATTTGCAAAGTTTTGTGTTGGAAAGAGGTAAAACGTATAGTAAATCGATTAGTAAACCATTGGCCAGCCGAACTTCTTGTGGCAGAATAAGTCCATATCTCAGTTGGGGGAATATTTCCATAAAACAGGTTTATCAGTTTGTGTCTGAGCAAACTAAAGGCAAACCCTTCCGAGGTTCCTACTTGAATTTCAAGACCAGATTGAAATGGCATTGTCATTTCATCCAAAAATTTGAGGTGGACTGTAGTTACGAGAACCAATGTATCAATGCTGGTTATGAGCTACTTGAGCACGAAAAGAACGAAGTATTTATAGCCGCGTGGGAAAAGGGAGAAACAGGTTATCCATTAGTGGATGCCTGCATGCGATGTTTACAAAAAACGGGATGGATAAACTTTAGGATGAGAGCCATGTTGGTCAGTTTTCTTTGCCATCATTTATATCAGGACTGGCGATCTGGTACAAAGCATTTAGCCCGATTATTTTTAGATTACGAGCCCGGCATTCATTATCCACAATTTCAAATGCAGGCAGGTACAACGGGTATTAACATTGTGAGAATGTATAATCCAGTCAAGCAGAGTAAGGACCATGACCCAGATGGTATTTTTATAAAGCAATGGGTACCTGAGCTTTCAAATTTACCCGGTGAGTTAATTCACGAACCGCACAAAATGACATTAATAGAGCAATCCATTTATCGGGTAAACATAGGTTGCGACTACCCATTTCCCATTGTGGACGTAGAAAAAGCGGGAAAAATGGCCAGGGATCAAATATGGTCTCACCGAAAACATGCGTTGGTTGAGCAAGAAAGCCGCAAGATACTAGGCATACATACGCGAAGAAAAAAAGCCAACCGAGGTGGGATATAAATATTCAGCTAATGGGTGAAGCGCTTTTTTTTAAGTTAGTAAATAGCCAAACTCGGCAAGGCGACGTTTCAAAGGAGGGATATTACTTTTTGGTACAATAATCAAATACCCTTCCGCTTTAAAAACAAGTTTTTTGATGACCGTATCCTGGGCAAGAATTTGAATAAATGCCTTATTATCAGATGGAATACGAAAAACGGCACAATCACCATATAAGTCCATGGGATCTACCTTTTTAAACAAGCCATTAAAAAAGTCCTGCCAGATTTTAGGCATCCCAGTGGGCACCATCTGTTTAAAGAGTGCAATTTTAGTATTTAAATCTTGTAAACTGCGCACATTTTTTAAAAAAATGGATGCATCTGTTTTGAATGATAATGGGTTTAACTGCTCGGCAAAATTTGAAAAACTAACCGAATAAGGACTTTCTGCGCTATCTAATTTAATGATCAAAGCACTGTCCGAAAGCGTAAAACCGTCTATTTTGGATTCAGACATCTGATAACTTTCAGACAAACCGCAAACATAATCACCCAGCGCCGTTCTTTTAACCGCAATAAGTTTATCCCAGGGAGAATAAACCGCTGAAGTTGACTTCTTTTCTCCTACCTCGTCATATACGATTTCACAAAGACCCAGAGCGGCGAAGAAAAAGAAAGTTCCTTTAAGAACTGGCAGTTCAATGGCATTTCTATGTCGATTATACCCAATGGCTACTTTAATATTACTTCCATCAGGCGCATCCATGGTAAGTTTATCATACACCTCATTTCTCCCCAGAATATCCATTTGATACAATGAAAAATCACAATAACCCAATATATTTTCAGTGGCAACGTACTCATTTTGAGGCAAATCTTTAAGTAATTTCAACATTTGCCCTTCATAAATTTTAAATTGATGGTTTTCAAAATAAGCTAAGCCTTTGATATCTGGAAGTAGCACCGTTGCCGACGAAAAACTATTTAGATAAGCCTTATTAAAGAACGCTTTTAAAATGTCTTGCGGTTCCATCTGATTTTTTTCAACCATGAAAAAATAAGGCATTACACTAGCTAGTATATTAGTTTTCAGATACTTATATTGTTTAACCGTTGTATCTGGAAAAAATTCACGGATTTTTAGCGTTCGCTGTATTTTACCCATGCCTGTTTGAACAGGACGTAACTTAGTAGAATAACTTATTTCATTTTGTTTGTAATATAGATTCATGCGGCCATAATCAGAAAAAAACTGGCCTTCTGTGTTTGAATAAAAAGTTCCTTTTTCTGGTAAATCAGAAGTAGGAATAAGTTTTGCTGAAGCTGGAATTTCATAAAGTGAAATCAATGATTCGCGCAAAAGGCGGGGTAACCAGAAATATTGATCCAGTTGTTCATAAGCCCAGAAGGGTGATTTGCTGGGAAAAATATTAAATTTTTCCTTCACCTCGGGCTCCGTCATATAAAAAGAAGATTTTGGGGGTATTTTATCGACCACTTCAATGCCCAAAGTTAGTTTAGCCTCCGCGAATCCAATAAACTTATGTTTGACCAGGGCATCCCAAAGTATTAAGACATCTTCTGGTAAGCTCTCACGAAAAAGGCGATAGGGAAGACTTCCCGAGAATAAAATGGCCACTACCACCACCACATCCGATTTAATTCTAACGGGAATATTATTCAGATTAACAGGCATTATCGGCCCGAAGCCATTTTTCCGTAATTCGGTATCATGGGTTTTAAGTAATTTCACCGCATGTGGAAACCAGTATTTTTGGAGGAAATCCTTACTTAATTCCTTATCGATAATCACACAAATATTATCGTGTGCCTGGATGATGGTACTCATTTTGACAATAGGGTTTTAATGTCATCTTCCGATAAGGACTTTGGTGTAGCTCCATCAGCGGAGATGACGTTGTCGAATAGTTCCTTTTTCAATTCTTGCAATTGCAGCATTTTCTCTTCAATACTCCCTTCTGAAATCAATTTATAAGCATGTACTTTATTGACCTGGCCCATTCTATGTGCCCTGTCGATCGCCTGATTTTCAGCGGCAGCATTCCACCAGGGGTCGTAAAGAAAAATAGTATCTGCAGCGGTAAGATTCAAACCTGAGCCACCTGTTTTCAGGGTAAGCAGGAAAACCCTGCATTCGGAATCATTTTGAAAGCGATCAACGATGGTTTGCCTGTCTCTGGTAGCACCCGTCATTGAAACATAGCCAACGCCCAATTCATCGAGCCTGTTACTTATACTTTCTATGGCAGCGAGGAAATTTACAAAAATCAAAACCTTATGACCATTTGCCAAAGCTTCCATTAATTGTTCTATCAGCAGTTCACATTTCCCCCCTTCGATGCGCCCATCGGTTATTGCCTCGGGAACGGTAGCAATTTGACGAAGTTCATTGAGCGCCTGAAAAACGAAAAACTGAGAACCTAAAATACCTTTTTCGCCTATCTGCTTTGGTATTTCCGCGGCGTAATATTGCCTTCGCTGCTCATAATAACGTTTTTGCTCCTCACCCATAGGAACGACAATCGTTTGTTCCACTTTATCAGGAAGTTCCTTTAGTACCTCTTTTTTAAGTCTGCGCAAAACGAAAGGATATATTTTTCTTCTCAAATGGCGGGTGACCTCAACGTCGTTATATTTCTGGATAGGATTCAGATAATCCTCGGTAAATTGGGTTAAGCTGCCAAAAAGCGAAGGATTGAGGAAATGGAAAAGGGAGTATAGTTCACCCAGATTATTTTCAATAGGCGTTCCACTCAATGCCAATCTGTGTTCGCTGTGCAGTAACAATACGGCTTTAGTAGTCTGGGCATTCAGATTTTTAATATTTTGTGACTCGTCCAGGATGACATAGAAAAACAACTCCTCTTTCAATTCCTCTATCGAATTCCGTAACGTTGCGTAGGTAGTAAAAACCAGATTTGCATTGCGCATATTCTCAATATCCTTCGTGTTTCCATACAACGTGTACGTTGTAACTTGAGGGGTAAAGCGACGAACCTCCCTTTCCCAGTTAAAGAGCAAACTTTTAGGCATAACAATAAGGCTCGGTTTTTTCTGATTAGGGTAAAAGCTAGCCAGCAAAGAGAGCGTTTGCAGTGTTTTTCCAAGCCCCATATCATCAGCCAGACAACCGCCCGTATGATTTTTATGCATATACTGCAACCATTTATACCCTTGAACCTGATAAGGTCTTAATTTGGCATTAATAGAAGGTAATTTAGCCCTGCCTTTATCGAGGTCATTGAAACCTTCAAAAAAGGCGCGTGATTTTTGAAAGGTTTTTTCACTGGCCACCTCTTCAATCACCTCATCGAGAAAAGGATAATCGAAAAATGAGATCCGGGCTGTTTTGCCCTTTTTCTTGAACAGGCGTTCCAGTCTTTTCACATAACTTTCATTGAGGAGCGCGTGCGAACCATCACTCAACAGGACATAGCGGTTTTTATTATATTGTTGAATGGCATCAAATAAATTAATTTTCTCCCCTTCAAAATCCAGATCTGCGGTACCCTCAAAAAAATCAATCTTATGATTCATAGACACCTTCAGAACAGGTTGTTTTGCCCATATCTTATATTCGCGCAATTTTTCTGCTCCCATGATGGTGTACTGTGTCAATAGTTGAGGGAGTTCCTGATAAATAAAAGCTGCCGCAACGGTTTCCGAGATAATAATCAAATTATCTACCACTAAAGGCGTTTCTCCCTTCCCTTTTTTGCCGCTATATTTGTTTAGCAAGCTTAATATATGCGCATTTAAAGATTCAATGGGTTCAAGGTCCAGATTGCGGATGAGAATGCGTTTTTCCATTTCGTTAATTTCCGCAAACCGGTATAAGTTGAATTGCTCCAACACCTCCATGGACAAATTAGGCAGTTGCTGAGCTACCCGAAGGTAAAGGGAATTGGATTCATCAATTTTCTCGAAAATAAGACAAGGTGCAGGTTTGATATTTTCATCTGAAAAGACAACATCCTTATAATCTTCATATTGAAGCCCGACCTGTTCCAGGCTCGAATAAAGCAAGGAAAGGAATAAAGTCAGGTCGCTACGGTCAAATTGCATGTTAAAATTCGCCAGTACATGAAAAGGAATATTGGCTGGTGGTATCTCAATAAGCTCATGATTAGCTAATGCAAAATGTTCTGTTATCAAAATAAAATCTGTCAAAATACGGTTTGGCAGTTGAAGCACCATTTTTGATTCCAGGGTATTTTCAATAACCCCCTCATTGACCTGTGCAACTAAACGCCCCTCTTGTGTCGAAAAAGAAATTGGGTAACCAGATTCATCCTTAATATTATCGCAGTAACGCAACGCATTCATCAGGTATGGATGCTCATTCAGATAAATATTCCCGGGAGTTTTTTCCCAATCGATGACAAAATCCTGCTTACTCTTTATCTGTTCCAGTGCTTGAAGAACATTTCGGACAGCCCCCTGATACTGTATATAACTGGTTTCTATGATACCTTTTTTATTCCTTACCTGCAGGTAGGCACCAAAGGGGTCGAAGCCAATTTGAAAAAACAAATCCTGAACAAATTTTACGTCTTTAGACAGAATTTGAGTTCGCTGAAATGGAGAGAATGACTTGGAGAAAGGGCTTTCAGACATATTGGATGGCAAAACTTTCAAGAGGTTAATAATGAAGTGAAAGTACTAAAAAATTATTAACCTAAATTTAAGTTTTGCTATAAAAAAATCAAATTGCACTTTCTTTAAATGCCGAAGGGGAAAGGTGTTTCTTCTTTTTAAAAATCCGGTGGAAATACGAAAAGCTATTGAAACCTGCGGAAAGATAGGCTTCTTTTATACTGATACGTGGATTTCTCAGTAAATTTTCCGCCACTTTCAATCTTTCCTCAATGATAAATTCATTTGGAGAAGTGCCCGTCTCATGTTTGAACGTCCTGTAAAAATTGGATTCACTCATGTGTACTTTCTTACTTAACTGCTCAATAGTCAGCTCATTGGTCAAATTATCCCGAATATATTTAATGATGAAAGTAAATCGGTTGTTATTGGCATCCGTTTCAGATTTATCCAAATACATGGCCTTAGTCTCTGTTTGTAAGATTCTGATAACCAATTCCTGAATTAAAAAATCTGAAAAAATATCTTTTGAGGGATGATTTTCTGTAAAGATAAAAATGAGCCGTTGTAATATCTGATTAATGGCTACATCGTTGGTAAAGTGATAGTTATAATCTAAAACGGACCATTCCAGTCCATTTTGCTTTGTACCTTTATTATTTAACAAATCAACCGCTTCCTGAAGCTTTTCCTCTGACAAGGCAAGGGCAAGACACTGGGTAGGATTCAGGGTAGTGGCTTCAGGAAAATCAATGCTCATCAATTCATTAGATGGTAATATGACCGATTCGCCTGGAAAAAAACCGAAAGAAGGCTTCCCGTTCAGGTGCATTATTTTTTTACCCTTAATCATGCTTGCCAACACCGCCTGATTAAATCGGAGGAGAACCTGAGATGCCTTTTGATGCGTTTCAAAAATATTCAATTCAGCATTTTTAAGGGTATGTACCGTTCTGTTCTCTACTAAATTTTCAAGTTTACGATTTTCATAATGGGAGGAATCCAATACAAGCATAGCTAAATATTTTCCTTAATATACGTCCTATTTTCGATAGAAACAACTAATAAAACATATTATTTTTCGCCTTAACACAAATAAAAATAGCTTTATATCCCTGAAAGCAGAATAGTACAACTATTTGCCAGAATAAACGATATCATAAAGTAGATTTGTACCACTCTTAATAAAAAAAACAATGTTTATTTACATATAATTAATAAATAACCAAATTAAATATCATGTCATCAGGAACATCACCAAACAATGTGCTGGTTGAGAGACCAGCCTTAAAACCCCATTATGACAATTTCATTAACGGGAAATGGACAGCACCCTCTACCGGGCAATATTTTGAAGTGCTTTCACCCATTGACGGAAAAATAATGTCGAAAGCGGCGCATTCCAGCAGAATGGATATTGAATTAGCGGTAAATGCCGCTGATGAAGCGTTCAAGACCTGGAGTCTGACTTCTGCAACGGAAAGAAGTATTATTTTAAATAAGATTGCTGACCGGATGGAGGCAAATTTGCCCTACCTGGCTGCGGTAGAAACGATGGACAATGGAAAAGCGGTTAGGGAAACGATGGCCGCTGATATGCCTTTAGCTATCGACCATTTTCGTTACTTCGCCGGAGTGATTCGAGCTGAGGAAGGAAGTATCACTGAACTGGACAAAGATACCGTTTCCATTATTGTCAATGAACCACTTGGTGTTATTGCCCAGATCATTCCATGGAATTTCCCCATTCTTATGGCTGTCTGGAAATTGGCACCGGCTCTGGCTGCGGGCAATTGCGTGGTGTTAAAACCAGCGGAAAGTACGCCCATCTCTATCATGGTGCTCATGGAATTAATAGAAGATTTGATTCCTGCAGGGGTTATAAATATCATTAACGGATTTGGAGCGGAACTTGGCAGAGCTTTAGTGACCAATCCAAAAGTTTCCAAAGCAGCCTTCACCGGTTCAACAGCAACAGGTCGTTTGGTTATGCAATATGCCACCGAAAATATTATCCCAGTTACGCTTGAACTGGGTGGAAAATCACCCAACATTATTCTTCCTTCTGTGATGGAAGCGGATGACGCATTTCTCGATAAAACCATTGAGGGTGTAGTATTATTTGCCCTAAATCAAGGTGAAGTTTGTACCTGTCCGTCCAGATTACTGGTTCACGAGTCGATATATGATGCATTCATTGAGAGAGTATTAGAAAGAGTGGCTGCCATTAAAATGGGAAATCCACTAGATCCTACCGTGATGATGGGAGCACAGGCATCTCAGATTCAAAAAGATAAAATCCTTTCCTATATTAAATTAGGTAAAGAAGAAGGTGCTACGTTATTATGTGGTGGTGAAGTTAATCATCTCGGCGGTGATTTAGAAGGAGGTTACTACATACAACCCACCTTATTTAAGGGCCATAATAAAATGAGAATCTTCCAGGAAGAAATATTCGGACCTGTTTTAGCGGTAACTACCTTCAAAACGACAGAAGAAGCCATTGAAATTGCCAATGACACCCTTTACGGACTAGGAGCCGGGGTTTGGACACGGGATGCCCACGAATTATATCAGGTTCCAAGGGCTATTAAAGCAGGTAGGGTTTGGGTAAACCAATATCATGCTTACCCAGCTGGTGCACCATTTGGCGGCTATAAACAATCGGGTATTGGTAGAGAAAATCATAAGATGATGCTTGGACATTATCGCCAAACCAAAAATATGTTGATATCCTACAACAAGAATAAACTAGGATTCTTCTAAATAAAATGCCAACAGGGGATACAAGGAATGTTTATATTTGTTGTATCCCCTTATTAAATCAATAGGAAATGGAAAAAATTAAAAGGTTGGACGCCACACAAAAAGCGTTAGATCTCATCGATATGTTGGAAAGCAAATTTGGTCCTCTCATGTTCTACCAGGCTGGAGGCTGTTGTGAAGGCACTCAACCTCAGTGTTTTGAGAAAGGTGGGTTTTTCACGAGATCCAATGATGTTTGTATTGGAAATATAAAGGGGTTTGAATTTTGGTTAGATAAAGACCTTTTTGAGTATTGGAAACATGCGCATTTCACCCTTGATGTCACTGATGGCATTGGAGCTGGAGGATTTTCATTAGAAACCCCTTATGGCAAAACCTTCAAGGTCATTTATCGCCTTTTTTCAGAAGAGGAAGCAGCTAATCTTGAAGAAGTGGTATTGAATACCTACTGACCCGTAGTTATATTTCGTATATCTCAATGGGTAAATTATCGGGATCAGAAAAAAAAGTGAATTTCCTACCAGTATATTCATCTATTCTAATGTCTTCTGTATCTATATGGTTATCTTTTAAAAAAAGACAAGACGCTTCTATGTTTTTTACCCCAAAAGCAATATGTCTTAACCCGGTTGATTCCGGTCTGGATAATCTATTTGGAGGATTTGGGAAGGAGAATAGTTCAATCAAATATTGCCCATTCAATGAGAGATCCAGTTTAAAGGATTGTCTTTCCTCCCTGTAGACCTCATTTTTGACCTGAAAGCCCAAAATTTCTGTATAAAATCGTTTTGACTTCTCATAATCTGAGCAAATGATAGCAATATGATGCAAGGATTGAATGCCTGGGTTTGGAATACGATGGGACATATCTTACTATTTTGAGTATAAATATCGACTAAAGAGTAAAAACTTACTTGTTTTGTAAAGATAGCCTGGAACCAGATAAATCAATACCCGATTTTATTTTTAGTTAATACAAGGGTCGACTTATTTTA
>Ga0247831_1003328_pt1 | contig 23733 bp, 10 predicted proteins | sample LaCruzMarch2015__9_FD_192406 | JGI IMG/M metagenome (GOLD analysis project Ga0247831, IMG submission 192406) | Freshwater microbial communities from meromictic Lake La Cruz, Castile-La Mancha, Spain - LaCruzMarch2015_1m | ecosystem: Environmental > Aquatic > Freshwater > Lake | place: Spain...
TTTTGACGCCGCCAAGCGACACATTGGTTGCGGGAACCAGGTCAATCGTACCAGAGACGGTAATTGAACCGCCCGACAAACCCACACCTGCTGTGACTTGTGTTAAAGTTCCCCCTAATGCAGAGGCGACATTCATCACCCCAAACTGGTCAATCGCAATCCCACTTCCTGCAATTACCGAGCCAGATGGCGTGGAAATAGAATTTGTCGGGGGAGAGTAGAAAGGGACATTAGGGATGGGGTCTAAGATTGAAGGCATTTCTCTACTTGAACAGTCCGTAACCAAGTTTTACCCGTTTAAGAAATGGAAGTAATTAGTCCATTGGTAACAGTGACGGTGTAAGCCCCGAGTTCCCAGCTTCCTGTAACTCCAACTACCTTTTGTAGTCCTTCCAGAGCAGCAGCGGCATTTGTGTTGGCAGTTTGAGCCAGAATTTGGGCGCTGCTAGCAGCACTGGAGGCAGCAGTTGCCGAAGTTAGTGAATTGCTCGCGTTCACATCGGCTTGTTTGGCCAAGTCATAGGTAACTTTAAGTACATTTGCAGTTGGTGCCTCTGTGGTTGAGGAGCTTGTTGTGGTGTTGTTGAGACGAACAACCCCGACCGATACTGTCGAAGCCGAGGCAACTGAAATAGTTTGCGGCCAAGATGCGGTAACTTCCAGGGGCGCAGACGCCTGAAGCAGGAATCCAGTTGAATTTCCAGGTGCTGCAAGGGTGATTCGACCTTGGGCATCAACTGTAATTGTAGGATTTGTGTAAGTTCCGGGGGCGACGCCTGTGTTTGACAGGTTGATTGTGCCCGAAGAGGTAATGGTTCCACCGGTTAAACCAGTTCCGGTAACAATTTCGGTAACAGTTCCGGACGGTGCGCAAGCGGGCGCCGTATTTGTGACCGTTAAGTTGCCGGCTGTACCAGTAATTGAAATTCCGTAACCCGCATTCAGGGTAACGACACCGGAATTTACTAGCGTAATGTCGCCATCAGTGCCAGAGACATAAATACCAGGGCCAGCAACGAGAGAAGAAACAACTTTTTGAGCTGAATTGGAGTTCTCATCTGGTTTAGCCAGGTCGTTCAAAGTCAAGTTTGTTCGCGGGCAGTTGAAAGTACCATTAGGAATAGGGTCGTGAATAGAGGGCATGATTAAGCTCCAACAGGGACGATGGTGAGAATAACAGCAGGGATATCAGGGCCATTACTCATGACGCTAGTAGAGTTATGCAACTCAATGTTCGCATTAGTGATTCCCCAGTACAACTCAAGAAAATCACCTGCACCTAGCGATTCGACGAAGTTCAGTGCGGCGAGCTGCACCTCGTTCTGATTCTGGATTACAAATCGCGTGTTCGAGTCGGCAACGGCAGTGCCATTCTTCGCGAGCCAAATCTCCACGTCTCCACCACCACCGCCGGTAGACAGGAGCTGGATAGAGAATTGCAGGTTGTAGATTCCAGCGGCAGCTGCGGTGATTTGCGACCCGCTAGCAATGGAGAATCCATTGGCAGCCACAGGGGTGGGCAGAAGGACAGGAATGCCGACGCCAGTGCCAGAGGTCGCGGTTTGGGAAGGAACTCCCAGGAAGGATCCGTAGTTGGGCACAGCGAGTGCCGAGTTGACAGACTTCCACTCAACGGCATTACCTTGTGAGGTAAGAACCATGTTTGCGGTTCCACAAGATGCCGCACAGTCGATAATACCAGCGCCTGGTTGAATAGCTTTGGTGCTGTTGCCGCTCAGCCAGTAGTCTGTCGGGCCAAACCCAATTGCCAGCTGACAGTCTGAACCGACCTGGGGAAGACCTACATTCGCACCGATTAAAACATTGCTTGTTTCGGAAGTCAGGGCACGACCGGTTTCCGAACCTATTACCGTGTTTGAATTACCGGAGTCAATTTGCGATCCGGCTCTCCATCCAACAATGGTGTTACAACACCCTGTGTCGATATTTGCACCTGCAAATACACCTAAACCAGAGTTGGCATAACTGCTGACGATGAAGGTTCCAGACCCCTGACCAACAAAAGTGTTATCGAAACCGGTAGTTACCCGATAAAGCGTAGAATCACCGATCGCAGTGTTGCTGTAACCAGTTGTTACGACCTTGAGCGCCCTTTCCCCGAGTGCCGTGCTTGAGTTAGCAGTGCAACCAAGAACTGTGCCAAAAGTCAAAGGTGTCGCTTCGGGAATTGCCGCCCACTTCAAGCCGGTCGCGCACGCTGTATCGGCAGTTAAAACTTCACCATTTGCGCCGACTGCAAGGGGGGCCGGAATTGAAGCACCGGTCCCCGAAACCAGTGCCCCTTTACCTGTGATACACGCCTTAGGAATTGCAGCGGCAGCGGCATCAAATGCGGTTTTTACAGCGTTGGCAGTAGCTGCTTCAGTGATCGAAGTGTTGGTTACAGAGTCGGAAAGCTGAACGGCTCCGACTTGGGTTGTGGACGCAGAATTTATTGAGACCGTCGCCACATTAGCCACAGTGGCAACGTTAATCGGCGCGGTGCCAACGACTGATCCGAGTGCCGTGCCGTTGCTTGCCCCGGTGATGCGACCCTGAGCATCAACGACTAAACTCGGGTTGGTGTAAGTGGCTGCTGTTACTCCGGTGTTAGCCAGAGCAATAGTTCCAGAAGATGTAATTGGCCCCCCCGTTAAACCGGTTCCCGTCAGAATAGATGTGACGGTTCCGGTCCCGGTCGCGGATACGGTGACTACCCCGGTTGCTGCAGAAAGGTTAATCCCTGCACCGGCAACCAAGCTTGTTACACCCGCGTTTGTTATCGTAACGTTACCGGTCGGCCCCGATAAACTAACGCCAGCCCCAGCGATAATCGTGTTTACACCACCCCCTCCACCTACAGCGGATAGGACCCCGCTAGAATCGACTTGTAGTCCAAGACCTACTATTAAAGGGCTGTAGGCGCCCTTAACGATGTAGGTCTCAGGGGAGTAAAAAGGATTGTTTGGGATCGCCTGGTTAGGGTCAAAAGAAATAAGCAACGCCATAGAACAACCGCTGTCTCGATATGAGTGGTTTTACCCTCTCCACCACTAACCGTTGTTTCTTTGCATTGGACCCATGGATGAGGATGCAATACCTGGCGTAGCGTAAGTAGTTCTCACGCCTGCTGGAGTGATTAGATTAATCGTAACCCCACCATAGCTTACGTACAAGTTACTGCTGTTGTCATAGGTGATGCCTGAAATAGGTGATGCAAACGTTGACCAAGTGAAGTTTCCAACACCCGCTGAGGAATATTTAGAAACATCCCCGCTGGACCCTACTGTGACATACACACTGTTGTCCGGAGTTACTATGACTCTGTTCGCGATATTGGGGAAAGCAGTTCCCCATGAAGCATTAACTACTGCAGCAGGGGAAATTTTAACAATTGCCGCGTTGTTAAAGTTACGTGCGCCGTAAATATTGTTGCTTGAGTCGATGCCTATCGCAACTAAGTTATTTATTCCGGTGGTCCAGGGCGTCAGCGTACCAGCTCCTTGTGTGGGGGTTACCTTGTAAACGCCGCCGAAACTGGACACGTAGGCATTACCGTTGGAGTCAAGAACAACATTGCTGGCTGAACCGAATGGCCCCAGTTCCCAGTTGACGGAGGTGCCTAAATCGGGAGAAAATTGGAAAAGTCTTGAAGGGTTGCCAGACCGGGTTACAGACACCCAGACATTGCCAGTAACTTGATCTACAGCGATACCCTCAATAATGCCGCCTGACGCAACAAGAGGAATAACTCCAGAATCTGTCACTGCCCCTGTTACATTGTTTATCCTGTAGAGCAGTGTTCCAGAGTTAACCACATAAGAGAAACCAAGTGTAAAGTTAATAGCAATCGCTTTAGCAATTCCGGTCCAACCTGGGAAGGACGCTATTCCGGCGGGCCATGGGTTGATTACAGGGGTTCCACCCGAGCCAACTAACGCAGTTCTAAGTAGACCACCATCCCATTGGACGATGGACGCTGTCGCCACAATGTTGGGAACAACTGTATTAGTCACAGTGCTAGCGGGGCCAGTGCCGCCTGCATTAGTGGCTGTAACTGAGAAAGTGTAAGAAGTTCCTGTGGTGAGGCCGGTTACGGTAATTGGCGAAGAAACGCCGCTCGCTGTGATTCCGCCCGGACTTGAAGTCACACCGTATGAAGTGATGATTGACCCACCGTCACTTGCCGGCGGTGTGAACGAAATTGTTGCCGAGGTGGAGGAAGCAATTGAGGCTGCGACGTTTGTTGGAGCACCTGGGGGGTTTACCGCCACGGGCACAGCGGCATTGCTTGCCGCACTTGCAGGCCCTGTGCCCACAGAGTTTGTGGCCGTCACAGTGAAAGTGTAAGACGTTCCGTTTGTAAGGCCCGGAACATTGATCGGAGACGTAGCACCAGTTGCCGTAATGCCCCCAGGTGATGAAGTTACAGTGTACGAAGTGATTGGAGATGAACCAGGGTTTGCGGGGGCCGAGAATGTCACGGTGCCTTGACCATTGGCGGCAGTAGCCGAAACACTTGTGGGAGCGTCGGGAACAACCCCAGCAACAGGTGTGACTGGGACTGAAGGTGAGCTAGAAGGACCCGTACCAATCGCGTTTGTTGCCGTCACGGTGAAGGTGTACGCAGTCCCATTGGTTAACCCGGTGACCGTAATTGGTGAGGATGTGCCAGTCGCGATAATTCCGTCGGGTGAAGAGGTCACCGTGTACGAAGTGAATGGACCGCCAGTGGCGGGGGGGTCGAAGGATACGACTGCTTGACCGTTTCCTGTAACGGCACTTACGTTTAAAACAGCACTTGGTGCGCCGGGAACACTACCGGCACCCAAGTCTGTACCATACCAGATAGTGCCTCCATCAAACGTTGTCAGCGTGTAGACATTCATGGCATTGTTGCCAGTGCTTGGTGTCGGAGTAGTGCCCCCAAGCCAAACAATATTTGCCGGCCAGTTGATTGTGGATGCGCTGCCATCCCCCAATGCGTACAGAGTTGTCGTGTAGCTTGAGCCGGTTGCCGGTACGTTAAGGAATGAAAGTGTATTGACGGGTTGTGTGAGCGTAAAGTTGTGAATGTTACCAAGGCTGGCGTCGATTGTCAGGGTGTTCCCCGCAATGACGGGGGCGGCTTTGGTACCAATTAAACCAGTGACAGTTGGCGTTGAAGCAAGTACAACATCCCCAGTGCCGGTGAAGCCTTTTTCCTCAAGGATACCTGCAGAAGTATAAAGTAGGTAGTCATTGGTCGCATTTGCTACTGCAGTGGTGCCCACAGTCAGGGCGGAAGAGCCCACAGAAGACCATTTTAAACCTGTGGCAGTTGCTGAGTCGGCTGTAAGAACTTGACCATCTGACCCAACTGGTAACGGAGTTGGTGCATTCGCAGCGGTGCCGGAGATCAACGCACCTTTTGCATTGATGCAAGCGCAAGGAATGGCCGGAGTTGTAGCCGGTGCCCAGCACAGACCGGCCGAAGCAGCAGCACAAGCCGTCAGAACCTGGCCGTCGGAACCGACGCCAAGTGCTGTAAATGTTGAAGATCCTGTACCACCTAAAATATCGCCTTTGGCTGTGAAAGCATTGCAACCCACTGGCGCTGTACCGTTTAATGCCGCAGTGAGTCGACCTTGTGCATCAACTGTGACAGACGCATTGGTGTATGTGCCAGGAATAACAGTGGTATTATCGAGTGCGATGGTCCCAGTGGTAGAAATCGGACCACCTGTCAACCCAGTCCCAGTAAGAATTGAGGTAAGGGTACCCGAGCAGGGGGTAGCCCACTCAATGCCCGGGGTGCAGACGCTATTTGCAGTTAGAACCCGTCCATTCGCACCAACTGGCAGACTGACACAAGTGCAAGTTGCAGTGCCGATAATCAAATCGCCTTTTGCAGTCAGTGCGGACTTCGGAATGGCTGCGGCAGCCAAGTCATAGGAGGATTTGACTGCTGTGCTTGAGGAAATTGTTGTTGAGGAGAATGTTGAGGTTGAGTCAGAGACCTTGGATTGCAGGCTTGACGGAGTGACTGCGCGTGTTGAGTCAGTGCCAGCCTGAGTTTCTGCGTCAGTGGCAAGTTCAACGATACCGGCAACCGTAGTGGTTGCAGCCGGTGCATCGAAACCAACGTTGAGGAACTCCCACTGGTACACACCCGGCGAAACCTCGGCAACTAGGAACCAGTCGCCCTGAGTAACTGCTGTTGGAGTGCCTCCAGGCGGTGTAACGGTTCCGGGAGTAGTTACAATGACGTAGGTATTGTTAGTCGCGAGGATGGCGGCAGGAAGAGCAGAACCAACGGTGTATCCTGCTGTTGTTCCGTTGGATGTTACGGAGACAACCAGTCCAGTTGAACCGTCAAGGGTACCAGCCAGGTCAACGGCGCCGCTGAAAGTCAGGTTGTTAATTTGATCTTGCAGGCAGCAACCTTGAGCAGCGGTTAGTGCAAGAGTGGTAGACGGGGAGTTGAGAGCGTTTGAGAGTTGAACGACGCCGGGGAGAGCAGTCGTTGCACTTGCTACGCTGATTTGCCCCGCAGGTGTTACGGAGATATTGGTGCCGATACAAACCACACCGAGGGCAGTTGTGGTTGCGGGTGTTACAACGTCAAGTGCCAGCTCGTCAATAGCTGCTTGAACGTTGGTAGCTGTGAGACCAGACGTGGTGTTGCTGTAGGTTACACAAAGGGCGCAACCAAGGGCAGTCCCAGGTGGCAGAATAGGTGTGCTGCAGAAAGTTACTGGGCAGCAGAAAGTTGCAGGGCAGGCGAAAGTAGTAGTGTTGCAGAATGTGGTTGCCCCGCACATGATTGTGGCACCACAGTTCGTCACTGTGCCAACGTTCGTTGTGGTTCCACAGGTTGTTACGTTGCTCAGGTTTGTAACCAGGGCGCAGTTCGTAGTCTGACCTACATTTGTGGTAGTTCCACAAGTCACAACATTGTCGGTGTTGGTGACTAACGCACAGTTTGTGACGGCACCGAGGTTCGTTGTCGTGCTGCAATTTGTGACTGCACCGCAGTTGGTTGTGGCCCCAACGTTAGTGGTTGTGCCGCAAGTAATTGTGTTGCTGCAATTTAAAACGGTTCCTACGTTTGTCGTGACTCCGCAGTTAGTAACGCTGCTACAGTTGACGAGAGCACCCACATTCGTGGTGGTGCCACAAGTAGTTACGCTGCTGCAGTTAAGGACAGCACCTGCGTTTGTAGTGGTGCCGCAGGTAATGGTGTTGGTGCAATTGGTGACTGTACCAACATTCGTGGTGTTACCGCAAGTCAGGGTGTTGCTGAGATTAGTAACGAGGGCGCAATTTGTAACGGCACCGACATTGGTTGTTGTACCGCAAGTAACAAGATTGCCACAGTTTGTGACGAGGGCACAATTGGTGACGGCACCGACGTTTGTGGTCGTGGCATTATTTGTTACAGGCCCGTTGTTTGTTACAGTGCTGCCATTAGTTACCGCACCGTTGAAGAGGGCGGTGCTGTTTGAGGTGATAGGGGCGTTAAAAGTTACGGGACCGGTGAACGTACCGCCGCTCTTCGGCATGTAGTTCAGGGCGAGCGTGGCGGGAGTTACTGCGAGAGTGGTGCTGGTTCCAGCGGCAACCTCAATGGAAGTGGCAATCTCAATGACACCGAGGGCGGTTGCGGTTGCTGCAGAAATCGTAATTAAGGGTGTGGCAACAGGTCCAGATACATAAATTGGAGGGGTGCCAGAGACGGTTGTTACACCGCCCCCGCCGCCACCCCCTGTGACGCAAATGTTACCGTTAGCGCAGATTGTTAACCCTGAAGTTGTAGTTAGGGTGGCTGGGTAGTAAGCCCCGCAAAGATAGCAACTTTCTAGAGAATAAAAAGGGTTGTTTGGTATTGCTTGGCTTGGATTAAAACGAGGGGGTGTAATCGCCATTTAAACTGTGGTGCACAGTGCTTATGAATGGTTTTACCCTCCCCCCTTGCGGTTGTCTGTAATTAGAGAGAAGTAAACTGGAAGCGGATGTTCCCGGCTACTCCCGGGCTTGCGGTGAGGTTTAGTTGATAATAGGCGCTGCCCCAGAAATCAAAAGAAGTAGCGCCGGTGGCAACGACCCTGAATCTCGTGGCACTGTAGGGAATAATCCCCCCGGTCATGAAACTTCCATTGTTAGTGGTAGTGAAGGCAAAACGCGTTTCAGACCCAGGAAGAATTGCTACTGACATGTTACCGCTGTCCGAAGCATAAGCTGCCGTGTCTATTTCCTGCCAGGGCAACGTTGTATCAAACTGCAGGCTATTGGGCAAGGTGAGGATATAGTCCCCCGATCCGATGGTGTAACCTGTGTTCGTATTTTTTTCAAAAGCGTAAATCACTTCCCATTCTTTCGGTCCAAGTTGGCGGTAACTGACAGTATTTTTAACAGTGGCGCCGATTGTAGGCGCAGTTGATGTGGCACCAAGCCCAACGGACTGTAGCGTACCGGCGTCAATCCAGTCACCAACTGCACCCGTCTGCCACATGGTGCCGTTGGCACAGGTGGAGCAGGCCATGAGAATCTGACCGTTTGCACCAGCATTTGTCCACTCCAGGCCTAAAGCCGAGGAAGGATTAGGAACAAGCAATGAGCCTTTGACGCCCGCAGGCAACCCCTGGGGCGTATCCGCTGCAGAAGCGGTCAGTAATTCACCTTTTGCCGTGAGAGTGGAATTAGGAATACCAGAGTCGGGGTAAATCGGTGCGTTGGTAACTTCATACTTGATACATGGTAACATCGCCACGTTCATCGGGCGAGTTTGATTTGCAACCCTGGCAACATTACTGACTACCAAACACTGGCAAGTGCCCCAGCTGCCGCTAGATCCACCAGAAAGCTCTGGGTTGAATCGGCCAAAAGTACAAAAAATGCCTGCCTGACTGGAGGGAATAGCATTAAGGCGGTCGAATCCTTTGAAAACCCCGGTAAAGTTTTGAAGGGCATCTTGCTGGGTGCTACCAAACGCACGACCAACATCGCAACCGCGAGCGGTTCCACCGGCAGTATCCCAACCACGGGCAAACATACCGCGAAGGTCGGGCAGGTTGAAGGTGGTTGAACCGTTGCCAGCACCGTAGGTGGTGCCGATAACGTCGAACAGAGCGCCATAGCTAGTGCGGCTAATGGCACGGCCATCCGCAATCAACCAACCGAGGGGAGCGGTCAAACCCGCAAAGAACGTCGTGGCACCAACCGGATAATCACCAAGGATTGACAACACGCCGGACCAGTCCACACCGCCAGGGCAGGCTGCACAGGACACAAGCGTGTAACGGTCGGCAGGGGCAGCACCCAAGGCATAAGGAGTGTCGAGAGCACAACCCACAACAACCGAACCCTTGGCAGTAAAGCAAGCGTTGGGAATAAACGGACCAGCCCATTCCAGAGCGGTTCCGGTGGAGGTCAGTGCTTGACCGGCAGTACCAAGGTTGCTGGCACAGTCAATAATGCCGGCACCCGGAGTAATGTTCTTGCTGCTGTCACCAGTCAGCCAGTTTTGGCCTGCGCTGAAACCGATTGCAAGTTGGCAGTCTCCTGTAGGGTCAGTAACTTCGGCGTCCACACCGATGGCAACGTTTGCGCTACCTGTAGTAATATTGCAACCTGCGCCCGCACCGATAGCCGTGTTAGTTGTGCCGCTTGTGAGTGAATTTAGGACGCCATGGCCAACACCAGTGTTGCCGGTTCCGGTCGAAGCGCATAGGGCGTTCGTACCGACAGCCACGTTTTGGCCGCCAGAGGTGCTTGTGCACAGTGCATTGCAACCGACAGCAACGTTGGAAAGACCGCCATTATTTGCTGCCAGGGCATTAACGCCAACGGCCGTCTGACCTGAACTAGCGTTAGCAGCAACCAAGGCATTGCAACCTAAAGCAGTATTCGCAGCGATTGTGCACCCGAGTACGGTACCTGCAGCTGTCGGTGTCGCCACCGCCGGGACGACGCTAGCCCACTTAATGCCGGAAGCACAGGCGGAATCAACAACTAATGCCTGACCATCTGTGCCCACGGGCAGGTCGACAGGAGTTGAAGCGGCTGTTGCTGTAACGAGCGAACCCTTTGCTGTGAGACAAGCGCAAGGAATTGCCGGAACGGAGGCCTCACCCCAGTAAACGCCTTGGGCGCAGGCGGAGTCGGCGATAAGAACCTGTCCGTTGATTCCTGGGCCAAGAGGGCCGTAGCTGTTGATTCCTATTCCTGCAACAATCACACCTTTTCCAGTGTAACTAGAGTTCGGTACAAAAGTAGGGGTGGCCCACTGCATTCCTGGGGCTGTAGTGGAGTTTGAGGTCAGAATCAGACCAATACCGGTGGCCTGCACTGTGGTGAAGGTTCCAGCGGCTGTTCCTGCAATGAGTTGGCCCCTAGCTGTAATGGTAGAGCAGGGGATGGCGGGTACGCTAGCTGCAGACCATGCCAAACCTTGTGTGCAAGCGGCGCAAGCAGTCAGAACCTGACCGTCGGCACCCACAGGCAGCGCAGTAGGGTTGTTCGCTGCAGTGGCAGTTAGGAGAGCGCCTTTTGAAGATAGTTGAGAAATGGGCAGATAAGTTGCGGCGGCACCGGAAGGTGTTACAGCCAGGGTTGCAGAAACACCGAATTGGGTATCTAGCGTAGTGGCCAACTGGACAATGCCCGCAGTGCCAGTCGTGGCGGCCGGCACATCAACGCCAACATTCAGATATTGGTAAACAGTTCCGTCAGAGAGCAACCAATCGCCTTGGCTTGCAGCGTAAGGCCCACCGCCGCCAGGGGGTGAATAACTTCCACCCACCGTAACGACAACAAAGAAATCGGTATTTCCTGCAGCAGGGGTAGGGAGGTTTGAACCAACTGTAAAACCGGCTCCGCCACCCAGTGTCGTAACCGTGAGCATCTGGCTGGTTGCAGCATCGAAGGTCCCGGCTATAGTCAGACCACCCGCTGCCAACAGCGCGTTGATTTGAGTTTGCAGCACCAAACCTTGATTCGCTGTCAGGGCCTCAGTGGTTGAGTTGCTAGTCGCCGTGTTATTCAGTTGCACAACGCCGGCAGCTGTTGTCGAGGCAGATGCCACGCTGATTACGCCAGCAGCAACGTCAATATTGGTTCCGACTTGAACCGCGCCAAGCTGACCGGTTGTTGCCGTTTGAACTCCGATAACCGGTGCATCGGCAGTACCTGTGTTTGTAACAGGTGATGTGACGGTAGTATTTGGGGGTGGACCAGAACTTGCAAAAGTAATAAGGCCATTGGCATCAACGGTTACTGATGAGTAAGTGTAAATACCGGGTGTGACACCAGAAGTTGCCAAACTGATATCGGGCACTGCCCCGCCAGATGAGATAATCGGCAGGGTTGCGGTTACGGAGGTAACACCGCCCGGAGTCAGTGTGGTCCAAGACAAACCGCTCGCAGCGGCAGTATCGGCAGTCAGGACTTGACCAGGGGTACCAACAGACAGAGTCGCGGGTACTCCTGTGGCCGACGCAGAGATCAAAGCACCTTTGGCAGTCAGGAGCGAGGGGCTAAGGACAGAACCATTTGCAGCGGTGGTTATGCGTCCCTGCGCGTCAACGGTAATGTTAGCGGATGTGTAAGCGCCAGGTGTAACCGCAGTGTTTGCCAGGTCAATAGTGCCTGAACCTGTGATAGGGCCACCAGTCAAACCAGTTCCAGTCGCAACCGAAGTCACCGTACCGGAAGTTCCATTAGAAATGGAGGTAATCAGGCCCTCAGCATTAACAGTAACGTTGGCGTTTGTGTAAACACCTCCTGCCACTCCTGAGTTTGACAATGAAATGTTAGGGGTCAGTCCACCGCTGCTCACTAAAGGTGCGCTTGCAGTGACTGCTGTGACGGCAGGAGTGGTTAAAGCAACGGTGACTGAACCAGTGCCACCAGGAGGTGTGATAGTGATTCCAGAGCCGGCAACAATAGCCGTTACTCCACCACCACCACCACCTGATGAAGTAATGGTGCCAGTTGCAAAATCAACGGTTAACCCGGATCCAACAATCAGCGGACCGGTCGAACCTTGGATTGTTTGTGTTAAGGGAGAGTAGAAAGGGCTGTTTGGTATCGGTTGATTCGGGTTAAATCGGGGGGTGATAGCCATAGTCAAACGTTCTTTATAAGGTTTTACCCTGGAGCTTAAGGTTTGTTCTCAAGTTGAGCGAGACGTTGTTCCAATTCTTTGTTTTTGGCGGAGAGTTCTTTGATTGCGTTAACTAGGACGGGGACAAGAGACTCGCCCTGATAACGCAGGTGGTCAGGTTGTTCGTTGTCGATAATAACGTTTGAATCGCCCTCCAATGCCAAAACTTCTTGTGCCAGGAAGCCATAACGAAGCGGGCCAGAGGTTTCATTGCTGTCCCGGTCCACACGGAAACGATATGCCTTGGGCTCCAGCTTCTCAACGAAGTCAAGTGCGAGGGGTACCGGACCCTCAACAATTTTGTCACGGGCATCTGAGGTAACTGTCCAAGCCACTTTAATGTAGGCGTTTGTTGTGGCGCTGGCGCCCATAACTACGCGATAGCATTCTGTAGTTAGATTGAAAGCCGGGATACCGGGCGGAACAAGGGCCACATTGAGGTTACCGGTGGTAACGTTACACCCTGCCTGCCACCCCAGCAAAGTGTTACCAAATCCTGTGGTAATTGATTTGCCGCCTTGAGAACCTAACACTATGTTGCAGATACCTGTGGTTAAAACAGGCAGGGTACCCTGACCGATGGCGATGTTGCCACCGCCCACGGTGGTGGGTGATCCAGTACCACCCATAGCCCCATCCCCGATGGCTATATTGGTAGTGGTATTGTGTCTTGTGAAGGCACGGTTCCCTATGACAATGTTACTGCCCTGAGTAGTCAACTGATTGCCAGCCCCACAACCGATGATGGTATTTTGAAAACCAGAGGTCATTGCGATGCCAGCGTTCGCACCTATCACAACGTTACTTGAGCCCGTAGTCAAACTACATCCGGCGGAGAGTCCGATTGCAGTATTGTTGCCACCGGTCGGAACCGCCAGGTGCGCATTGCAACCGAAAGCAGTGTTCGTAGCAACTGTGCAACCCAGAACCGTACCCAGTGCTGTGGGTGTCGCTGCACCGCCACCGCCACCGCCAGCGGCCCATTTCAAACCGGAAGTGCAGGTGGAGTCAGTCGTTAAAACCAAGCCGTTCGCCCCCGCAGTCAAAATCTCAGGAGTGGACGCAGCAGACGCAGAGATTAAATCTCCCTTTGCAAGCAACGCAGTCGGCTGAATAACGCAAGTTGTGTCCAGGGCGATGGTACCCGTGGTAGTAATTGTCCCACCGGTGAGACCCGTTCCAGCCGTGACTGAAGTTACGCCACCGCCACCGCCGCCTCCGGCGGCCCATTTGAGACCAGTGGCACAGGTTGAATCAGTGGTGAGGAAGAGACCGTCTGCCCCAACCGGGAGTGCAACTGGAGTTTTTGCGGCGGTTGCAGAGATAAGAACGCCTTTGCCAGTCGCACAAGTCAGAGGGATATAAGCGGAGGCAGCAGCGGCTGGGGTCAGAGCAGTTGTTATATTAATGCCGCCCTGAGCCAAGGCATTTGTGGACAGGCAGACGATACCGGGCCAGTGAATTGTTGCGGGGGGGGCGTCAAATCCGACATTGAGGAACTCCCAAGCATACGTTGCAGGGGCAGTTTCAGCTACGATGAACCAGTCACCGCGTGTTGCCGCAGTCGCTACGCCGCCAGGGGGAGTAACGGTGCCAGGCTCAGTGACGATGGCATAGGTGTCAACTGTGGCTGATCCGGCTGCTGGAATGGCTGAGCCGATTGCGTAACCAGCAGTAACACCGGCCGAAGTCACTGTGTCGACTAACCCGGTACTGGCATCGAGAGTACCAGCCAACACCAAGTTAGAAACATTGGTTAGAGCCGTGATTTGATCTTGCAGCACTTTGCCTTGAGCGGCTGTGAGTGCGAGTGCGGTCGAGGTGTTATCAACACCGTCATACAACTGCACTGCGCCACATGCCGTTGTGCTGGCAGGAGCAATACAAACAGTTGGTGTAACGGTTGCAACACCAGTAATGGCAATAGGTGCTGTTCCGGCTACGCTAGTAACGGTTCCGCTTCCACCACCGCCGGCAGCAGCCCAAATTGGGGGAGCTGAGGTACCTTGGGAGGTTAGAACCTGGCCCGTAGTACCGAAGTTAGGAACTCCCCCTGATGCACAGAAGCCCGCAGAAAGTGCGCCAACGTTATTCCAGAGGGCAGCCACATTTTGGGAGCCGTCTGAGAGCATAACGTGGCTGTTGCAACCAACGAGTTGAAATCCGTCATTTGATCCAATTATTACGTTATTAGACTCAGAGGTAAGTGCGTTTCCGGCACCTCCGCCCAGGAATACATTGGAGCACCCTGTGTCAAGGGTCGTTCCCGTACTATTACCAACGATTGTGTTTCTGCAACCAGACGTAAGACTAAAAGCTGCATAACATCCAACCGCAACGTTCCGGCAACCTGTGGTAATTGCTGTGCCGGCGTCACGCCCTAGAGCCACGTTGTTTGACCCGAAGGTAATACTGCAAAGTGTGTTTGTACCTACCCCCACGTTTCCGGTTCCGGTTGTAAGGAGAAGACCGGAGTTTGTACCTACTAAAGTGTTGCCACGACCCGTGGTCATAGTGCAACCTGCGGAGGACCCGACAACCGTGTTGCAACAGCCAGTTGTATTGGCAGCGAGGGCCAAAAATCCAACAGCAGTGTTTAAAATACCGGTGGTGTTAGCAGATAGGGCACTTGCGCCGACTGCAGTTTGACAACCGCAAGTTGTAGATGTCAGTGCATTTTGACCGACGGCAACATTACAGTCGCCTACTACATTGCTATCCAGAGCATTAGAACCAACGGCCACGTTAAAGTTCCCAGTCGTGTTCCCGCCGAGACTATTTTCGCCAACCGCAGTGTTATAAGAACCAGAAGTGTTAGCGGTAAGGGCGCTATCGCCGAGGGCACTGTTTGCTGATCCTGTGCTGGCCAGAAGAACATTGCAGCCGATCGCAGCGACTCCAGCAATGACGCAACCTTTGACAGTGCCCAACACCGTGGGTGTAGCAGCCGGTACAGCAGCGCCGCTTGACCACCCCCATGTCGTATTAGGGCCGCCAGAACACAGAACTTGCCCGGCTGTGCCGTAATTAACGCCGTCGAAAGAGATAGCACCGCCCTCGTTGATTTTTATTCGTAAGGTACCTGCCCCGTCGGAGAGGTAAATTTGATTATTTTCGCCGGGTGCACCAAAATTACCTCCGATAATGACATTATTGCACTCAGTTGTTAACGCAAGACCAGCATTGACGCCAATCCCAATATTGTTGCAGCCCGTGGTTAAGGCAAACAGTGAATTAAAACCTACGCCAACATTTAAATCCCCGTTAGTAAGACTAGCCGATGACCCAGCACCAACAGATGTATTACCAAGACCTGTACCTAGAGTGGACAACGCGCAAACACCGAGCGCAACGTTGGCAACGGCCCCAGCGGCAGGGGACCCCAGAGAGCTGAAACCCAGAGCTGTGTTTAATGCCCCTGAATTTTGTGTGCATCCGAAAACGACTCCTTCGACGGTCGGAGTCGCTGAGGTAACTCTGCCGCCGCCAGTGGCGCTAATGGTCGATGTCTGGTAGTTGAAGGTGAAACCCGTACCAACTATAAGCGGGAACCAAGGACCCTGCGAGTACAATGCCGGAGGGCTGTAGAAAGGATCGTTCGGAATGGGGTTTTCAGGGTTGAAGTTTTTAGGAATCAGGTAAAGTGGAACAGACATTGCAACTGCCAATAGGGGGAAGAGAGTTCTTTGACTACGAAGTTATGAAATGGTATTTGAAGAGATCTGAGTCCATTGGGTTGAGGAACCATCATTATAAAGCACATACATTAAACCAGTTCCAGAGTTCCACCAGAGTGTGCCTGGAGAGTGGTTAGCAATAATTGGCTCTGTGTCGGACACAATTGTATTTGCATACCGGTAAGGCATTGCATCAATCCAAGTTGTGCCATCCCATACTCGAAGAGCGGGGCCTGGACGATCAAATGTGCTGGTTGTGTCAAGCCACAGTTCCCCAAGTGTGTTTCCGAGTTGACCTGAAGCACCTGTTGCCCCTGTGTTTGGGGCTGTTGTACCGACAGTGCAGGGACCAACTTTAAATAAGTTTGCCCCTGAGTCATCTGCGAAAAACAAACCCGGTTGAGTACTATTTATATTTACTGCGGGTTGCCCCTCAAGAAGTTTAGCAGGGTCTGGACGTTTGTTTAAAACCTCTGAACGTAGAAGTTTTACAGGAGTTACGCGGTTCGTTGCCATTGTGTGTGAGCGACTAGGTGTCTGTACGACTCGGTAGACCCGAGAAGGTTTGATAAGTGGTTTTACCCTTTTAGTTAGTTAATGAGCCCGGCGTCAATATCAACAATCTGCCCTTCAGAGTTAGCTGTTATTCCTGGTCCTAGTACTAGGGGGGTATTGCCTATGCCAACAGGTAACGGGCAAGTGATGAACTCGTTTCCAATACCGGTAATCACACGAATGTTGCAAGTTGTGCCAAACTGAGGGGGACTTGCAAATATTATTTGGAACTCCTCTGCGATTGTGTTGAAAGCAACAGTGTATGCTAACCCCGCCAGAGGATTTCCCTCAGAGGTAACTGGCAACTGCATAACACCTCCAAGGCTTACAAACATATTCTCTGCACTCACAACGTTGGGATCTAGAGGTACACCTCCAACAGTAAGAGGGAAGCTTACCAGGGCACCATCGAACGAATCTGAAATATCATCAGCAGAGTTAACAAACACCGACCGCACTCCTGCCGGTCTGTACTTGGCCCCAGGTAAAATACCACGAATATCGCTGGAGGACCCTGCGTCGGGAGTACCCCCTAGGAAACTCAATGTTAAGAGTCCTGCAGTTTCAGAGATAGTGTAGGACCAGTTTGACTGATTTAACCCAGCTGGATTTTGTTCCACACCCCCGACAAACACAAACGAGTTTAGATTTGTAAGAGTTAACTCATCCGGGGATAGCACAAATGAATTTGTTATTCCGTCAAAAGCAGGTGTTTCGTTAAAAGCAACAACTTCAAGGGTTTGACTACTATCTTCTGAAGTTACAACACGAATATCACAAGACGTACCAGCTTCAGGTGCTTCAGTAAATTGGATATAAGATGCTGTTGCCCCTGAAGTTTCGGGTATCTCGTAAGCAGTAAATGGAGTTTGTGTAATCCCCCCGAGAAACACGAAAGTTCCAATTGTGGAAAGTTGCTCGGGAGGAATTGCATATCCTCCACGCGTTAAGTCAAAGGTGGTGCGAATACCGTCAAACTCTCCCGATATATCGTCAGTGGAGTAAACAAGAACAGTTGAGGGTTGCTCAATAATCGGAGGACTTTGATAGAGTGTCTTGTCCGAAAAGTTTACTAAAGGGGTTTCATTTACGAAGTAATTACCAGTTATGGCTTCACGTAAAATACCACCAAACACAATGTCTCCAGTAGCGGCATCGGCACCTACACAAGTTATTTTGCCCCCAAACGTAGAAGTGCTTAAGAAATCGTAGAAAAGTTTACGAGGAAGTAAATTAACTTGGTTTTTGGGGAGACCTCGAGAGTAGTCAAAATAACCGCAGTACTGCCAAGAGTGAGTGTTTGCAATAATATTTGAGGGACTATTAAACTCTACAGGGTAAGCGCCATTTGAAGTTGCGTAACCTCTCACAGGAGCTAATGGTATACTTGTGTTAGAGAGTAACCGATTTCCTTGATTTTGGGGCACGAAATAATCTATAAGTAAACTGGGGGAATACCCCATCAGTTCGTAATAACGAGATGTTGCGTTCTTCGTTACAGACCAGGCCGGGTCATACGTTATTGGCTCAGGAAACTGAGTGCTACCGCAAGGTATTAAAGCCGTACCCGCTGGCCAGACCAACGGTGGGACAGGAATACCTGGAGCTGGGGCGGGTTGACCAGGTTGACCAATGAACTTCCAGCCAGAGAGAGCCAAAGAAGTCGAACCGAAGGGATTGAAATAGGCCGGATAGTAGTTACGTAAAACCAGTATATTGACACCCACAATTGAAATAACACGAACATACTCAATTGTTTGTGTAGAGGGGTGAGAGAGTCGTAATACACTAATATCTTCTTTAGGGTCGGGAATATTGCGAAGGGAGAGAACCTTAAGTACCATTGTTGCGGGTTGACCAAAAGTAGGAGTTGAACTCCAAGGAGTACTCATTGGTACATACGGTTGAACTTGTACAGAAGGTGCAACTGTTGTACTTGCTAGCCCAGATATAGGTTCTCGTGTAAAAATTACACCCAATGAAGAGGTGCCATCATCGCCATCATAAACAAACTCACCAGCATACTCTGTCGGGGGTAAAGTAGCCCCCCGGAAGTATGAGACGGGGTTTGTTGTTTTATATGAGTCTGGAATTTCGTACTCCGCAGGTATTGGGTCACCATTAATATCCTCGTTCAAAACGTAGTATCGGTAGGTAGCATCTAAAATATTAGGTATAAGGTCGTACCGCCCTTGCCAAGTATCTTCTAGGGGTTCAGAGCGTTCGAGCACACTGGACAAAACGTAAGTAGAGTCAAATTTATTGGGTGTTACTTTGGTGGGACCGTTATCAACTGAGAAATTAGTTTGGTAGTAAAGTGCTGACCAAATGTTATTTTCAACTGAGAAATAATTTTTATATTGGTACGTCTGATAAGTGCCAGTTGGTACATTGTAGGGGATTTGACCGAAGGGGATTGTATAGATTGACTCTAGCCAACCTCCACCAGAATCTGATAAAGAAAGTATGACCGTATAATTTGTGGATTGAGCTGAGTCGGAAATTTTATTATTAAAATTTACAGAGTTTGAATAGCTTGACGTTTCAGTTTTACTTACTGTGAAAATTTGTGAGTATCCTCCGTACTGACCGGGGTCAAATTGGAAGTTTCTTTTGATAATTGACGATAGATTTTGTCCAGTTTGGTTCAATCGAAGCACATACCCTTGTTGAGGAGCCTGAGCAGAAACTGCAGAGTTTGCTACATTCAATCCGTAACATCTTTGAGTTTGTGCTCGTGGGTCTACAAATCTACGGATGTACGGAGCGTCAAGGTAAGCAAGAGAATTAATTATATTTGCTGGGTCAGAATTAGGTATGGTGGAGTCAGTGAGACGTACACGTAGAACACCCCCTCTTGTTGAATACGGGTTTTCTGCGGAATTTCCGGAAAGAATACAGGTCGGACTACCGTCTGTTACAAAAAATGCACGGTATGTGCAGATTCCGTCCGTAAGGAAAACTGCCGAACCAGGTTTTAATGAGTAAGGCAGTATGCTAGCTGGATCAAATGGGGCAGTCAGGTAAATAAGTTGTACAGAAGGACTAGCCGAGTCAGTTCCAACAAATTGTACACGACTTCCAAGCGATAAAATTCTTTTCTGTGCGTCTGACTCTGCTTGCACATTCGTAAGTGCAAGGGGCCTAACTAAACCAGTTTGAAGGAAGTTTTTATTGATTTCGTCAGCTCCTCCGAGAGTACCAATACCTGAAAAACCCTCGGCTTGAAACGCAACCGATCCGAAGTTTGTTGTTGCATTTGTTAAAGATATGATTGAGCCACCTTTAGCCCACACACCAATAGCAGCACCAATGCTGTAAGTGGATTGCGCTTGCATAAAGGAGTTTGCTCCACTTAAACGGAAACCAAAATGACGGAAATCATTTTCCGGATCGGGAAGTCCTATGCTGTAAAATGGTGCTGCACCTGTTGGTGAATATGTCAGAGTTTTGTAAAAGTACCGAATGTCAGGAATTTTGGCTGCATTTAAAAATTCAAGTTGCGGTGCTGTTGGAATTTGTGTTATACTTCTTGCTGAGTAAAAAGGTTGTTCTTGAATGATTGCACAAAGAGTTGACCAGTTTTGATTACTGGTTTGATAAACTTCGTATGCTACTGGATCTTTTTGCAATAAGACTGCGGTGGCACTGTTTATTATCACTGATTTAAACCCGGTAACCAAGTTTCCATCATAGTCTCCGTGGGCCATTCCGTAGTCGGAACGGTGATTGACCATGTTCTCGTAAGGAGACGAGTTATCAGTGCTGTTTGTTGTTAAGTTATTTGGGTAAGTGGCTGTAGCTGGTGCGACGATTTCATACTCAGGGAGGGAAGCAATTTCTGTGCTAACTTGCCCTGCAAACAGAATTGGAAAAGCTTTTTGAACTTTTATATAGTACTCATCGAGTTGTGTTTTTGAGGCATTTTTTAGGACGCTGAGACGGTGATGGGAAAAGTTTGATGTCTCATAACTCTCGTTTCCGAATGGAACGAAGTAGGGATAAATATTACTGACGAGTAGTTTTCCTGTGCTACCTGTCGAGAACAAGTCTGAGAATTGAGAAAAAAGTACTGGTTGAGAAACACTTGAAGCTGGGGGCCAAGGGTTAGACGATACAAGGAATGTAAAACCATCTATGGGGCTAACATAGTAAGTTCCACTTGCAAAAGTCGACCCAGCCTGATCTACAGAGCTCCGATAGTTTATTTGAACAAAGTCATTAAAGTTTAAACCGCTTAACCCGGCTGTCCTAAAGATAGCATACTGGGTAGTATCTTGCTCTTCAATTTGAACTACAGTTCGGGTCTCAATTTTGTCAAGGCAAGTAAAATTACTTAAGTAAGTGTTACCAGACCACCTAAAAATGCTTGAAATTGGTTGATTACTATACACTGGTCCATCGAAACCATTGTTTAGAACAGTTTGTTGTCTGTAATTCTCAGCATCTGGGAAACTTGGATGAGTGTAAGTGGGAACATAAATTGGGTGTATTTCACATTTTTTTAGATCCAACCCGATAATAGAGACGCCACGAGGTACAATCAGTGATCCTACATCCACAGGGTTGAAGGATGCTAGTATTTCTTGTGTTATTTGGGTATTTTGCAGACTCAAGTTGTAAGAAAAATTAGAAGAGGTTACTCCAGGGTTGTTTACAATACAGTGTCTTCCAGGGGCAAGTACAATCAGATAACGGTTGTTACCTGTGCTTACACCTGTATTTTTATCAATTATTATTTGTTTAGTTACTTCAATGACTGCTCGGTTTATCGTGACAAAAGGTATAGTCTGACCATCATTAGCCAAAGAGTCTGTTGCAAACTCATAGTCAGGGCCAACAAAAACTGTAAGACCATTAGTGCCCCCTAGGAAAGGGGCTGCAACTTTTTTCCATTGGTTTAGGTCAGTTCCGACCGAGAGGGTATTAATATCACTATCTACCCAGAGTTCTCCTCTCGCTGGTGTCGGAGTTGGCTGCTGAGGTAAGTACGCAGTAGGACCGACCTTAACTACACTGCCATCATTGACTTCAAAGTATAGTCCAGGTTCAGTTGGGTTAGTGTTGAGGCCAATCTCACCTGCGGTTAAGTTATCCCCTGTTGGGCGCTTACCAAGAATACTCGAGCGTTTAAAAATTAGTTTTACGGCTGCCATTTTTGCTAAGGAGCAATGATTGAGGCTATAAGGATAGCCTTAGGATTTTACCCTTCTAAAAACTCTTTCATTCTCTCTTCGAGAGAGGCAATTTGATCGCCAATACTTTGGATCTCGCTGTAGGAAGAATGTTGATCGTATGTACGATTGTAGTCGGTCATTTGTTGTTGCCCTGCGTTACCGCCAGGAGCAGAGACTGCCATTTTAGCGTCAAGGCGCTCGCGCTCTTTTATCATGTTTTGCATTTCTTGCATACCGCGATGAAACTCCTGGAAGTTGCCGCGCATTCGGCAAACACGAAGTTTATTTTGCTGCTCATCAATACGCAAGTTTAAGGAGTCAGATTTTGCTTTTAGGTCTTCATACTTGTCACCCTGCATTACGTTGGCAGGAGCTAGTTCCTTAAAAGACTGACGCAACTTGGAGCCATTCTCTGGTTCCTCAACGGTATTTTTCTTGTAGTCTGTAGGACCATGAGAGAAGTCGTCGTAGCCTATAGTTTGCATCCCGCGCTCACTAAAAATCAGGTAGGCTTTTTCAATGGCCGAGGAATCTATAGAATCTTTGCGCATGATTGTAAAATTACTATATCAAGTTTTACCCCCTATACTTTCTGCCGTTTACCCAGCCTTCTCCCGGACAGATCTCTTGGAATTTGTGTTCGTTAAAACCATTCACCCAGTGTTTTTTCTTTTTGTTGGTTTGCCTAATTTTTTCTCTTACGTCCTGAGGTATAACCTTCCCGTAGTTATGGTGGCGGGCCCCAGACATTTTTTCCAATTGCTCAGGTGTTCGCTTAGTCCCATACGTTGGAGAATCAGAACCAACTTTCCCGTAATTGGGGTGATCTTCCCCCCGTTTAGCACCATTTTTTATCGCCTCACAGTGACTCTTGGACTTTGATTTACCTTTCGATGCTCTAGATTTATTTTGTTTTGTTTCCGGCGAATCTTTTTTGCCAGTTCTATAATTTTTTATTTTCTCTTTCATCGCCTTTGACCTCCCCCTGACCCATCCCTCACCTGGACACTCGTTGGATCGAACCTCGTCAACCCCGTTAGTCCACTGCAAAAGTTTCCCTGATGCCAAACCCCCTAGTCTAATACGTTCCCCGATGATTTCCTCCTTTCCCCATTGACCAGCCAGACCTTTCCACGCTATTTTATCTTCTATCTTACCCCAGAGCCTCCAGTTAGCGTAATGCCACATTATGTGGTTAGCGGTTTGTTTGTTGCAATTAGTAACCTCGACAGATATGACATTTCCCTCGGCGTATTCCCCGCCCATGTGCCCAGGAATGATACGATGGTTGTGTCTCATTTTACACCTTTTTCTTATTATAGTGGTTAACGTTAGGTGTAAACTACCACTTTTTGCAACTCCAATATCCCGCCGAGAGCTTGCTCTTTTTCTCGTCGCAGTTATGGCGAGCCCGGAAGTTTGAGCGGCGTTCAGGGATATGTTTTTTAATGGACATGTTCTGGTCACCAAACCGGATTATTCTCTCCTGACCATTTTCACATGCCTTAACAATTGACTTCTTTGTTGGGTGGTCCGGAGTCTGCCGAGGCTTATTGCAAGGCATTTTGCTTTTGTCCATGCGCTCAGCGTACTGTTCATAGAAGTCATAAAGAGACTCTTCTGTAAAAGAACCAAACATGGGCTATCTCGGTTTGCTCTGCTTTAAAGTGACTTTATTTACTTGCTTCTGCTCTTCAGGGACGATGGGACCTGGCTTACTTGACTCCCGATCACCAGTTCGTTCTGCGTTAAATTTGTGATGCAATTCGGGATTCATACTGTTTCTGCTCCAAAACGAAGGTAGTCTGAGACACTGGCCAGTGCAGTGCCAGCATTGGTAATTTTTGTAGAGCACCAGGGCTCAAGGTTTTCGCTGCCATCCAACATTCCCAATAGTATATCTACTTTCTCTCTCATTACACGGAGTTGATTAACAATCATTCTACCGTTGGGTTCAGTAGAATAAAATTCGTTATAATTAGGTGCAGCAGCCATTGCTAACTGACCGTTATTATTTGAAGCTTTTGTAATCTCCTCTATTCGAGGCATTCGTATACCCGCTTCTTTCATTTGAGGGTTCTTTGCGGGACCAGTTCCTGGCTCCTCTGGCAGATAGTTTGGTGTCATTTCCGCTGTGGCAATGTCCCCCTCACTGTGTTTTGAGTCAATCTTGACACAA
>Ga0247831_1003330_pt1 | contig 23708 bp, 23 predicted proteins | sample LaCruzMarch2015__9_FD_192406 | JGI IMG/M metagenome (GOLD analysis project Ga0247831, IMG submission 192406) | Freshwater microbial communities from meromictic Lake La Cruz, Castile-La Mancha, Spain - LaCruzMarch2015_1m | ecosystem: Environmental > Aquatic > Freshwater > Lake | place: Spain...
AACGATCTATGGTGTTGCAACAAGGGAAATCAACCAAGCGGTGGCAAATAATCCGGAAAAATTCCCGGAAGGCTATATCATCGAATTGACTGCTGAAGAAAAGCAGGAGGTGATCAAAAATTTTGATCACCTCAAGAAGCTGAAATTCTCGCCTTACCCACCGAAGGCTTTTACGGAAAAGGGCCTTTACATGCTGGCAACTATTATTAAAAGCGAAGTCGCCACGCAAACCACGCTCGGCATCATTGAAGCGTTTACAAAGATCAGACATCTTTCCAGAACTCTAAACCAATTGACTGAGAGTAAAAATGAGTCTCAACAAAAAGCCCTGATGCAGAAGAGCGGTCAAATTATAGCAGAAGTGTTGGGTGAGGAATTTTCCACCACGGATACCGAAACGACCGTGGAACTGAATGTGGCGTTCTTGAAAGTCAAACACACCATCAAAAGAAAAAAGGATGACAAGAGCGATAAATAGTAAACCCCGCATTTACTACACAAAGCCCTCTATCACCGAGTTAGAGGTAAAATATGCGACAGATGCGGCTGCCAATGGCTGGGGGGATCGCTGCTACGAGTATATTTCACGATTTGAAGAGCTTTTTAAAGAACACTTGGATGTCAAATATGCCATTGCCACATCAAGTTGCACCGGAGCACTTCACATGGGATTGGCTGCTCTTGGAGTAGGGCCAGGCGACGAGGTTATCTTGGCGGATACCAACTGGATTGCCACCGCTGCCCCAATCGTTCATTTGGGGGCAAAACCTATTTTTGTAGATATACTGCCCGATAGTTGGTGCATCGATCCGGAACTAGCTGAGCAAGCCATTACTCCAAAAACTAAAGCCATCATTGTTACCCACATTTATGGCAACCTATGCGAAATGGATCGTCTGCTGGAAATTGGAAAAAAACACACAATCCCCGTGATAGAGGATGCCGCTGAGGCGATTGGCTCGATTTATCATGGGAAAAGAGCTGGCTCGATGGGACGGTTCGGAACTTTTTCATTCCATGGCACAAAAACCATCACCACTGGGGAGGGGGGGATGTTTGTGACCAACGATTCGGAGCTTTACGAAAAAGTTCTTACACTCAGTAATCATGGGCGCGCCAAAGGGCAGACCAAGCAATTTTGGCCGGACATGATTGGCTTCAAATACAAAATGTCTAATATTCAGGCGGCGTTCGGCTGCGCGCAGACGGAGCGCATCGTGGAACTAACGGATCGCAAAAGGGAAATTTTCGCCACCTACCGCCAAAACCTCTGCGATCTCTCAGGAGTTGTAATGAATCCCGAGCCAGTAGGCACGATCAACGGCGCTTGGATGCCGACAGTGGTCTTCGCGCCGGAAACCGGTGTCACCCGGGAAGAATTGCAGGTCGCCTTTGCCGAGGAGAACGCTGATGCGCGCGTGTTCTTCTGGCCACTCTCAAGCCTGACCATGTTCGAGCCGGTGGAATCTAATGTGAATGCGTGGTCAATTCCTGAACGTGCAATAAATCTTCCAAGTTACCATGATTTGGATAAGAAGCGAATTGAACGGGTAGTCGGGGTGATTAATGGACTTCTGCTCCAAAGAAAATGAAGCGAGGTAATCAGGCTATCCGTGTCATGATCGCTGGGGTGGGGGGAGGCTCACTAGGCACGGAGTTGATGAAATCGCTCCGACTCGCTGGCAGATATGAGCTATTTGGCTGCGACATCTCTCCAACTGCCTACGGACTATATGATAAGTGTTTCTCCAAGACCTTCTTGGTTGATCCTCAAAACTATGTTCAAAGCGTGCTCAAAGCCTGCAAAGATGCCGGAGCAGTCTTTCTGATTCCAGGCGGAGAGCAACCCAGTTCGCTGCTTGCCGAGGCTGTTCATATCTTCACGGATCATCGTATCCATTTTCTCGGTAACTCCCCAGAAGTGGTCCAGATCTTCTCCGATAAGAGCAATACTTTTCGCGTCCTTGCAGAATGCGGATGTTCCATTCCAAAGACAAAACCCTTGCAGTCCGCCTCGGATCTCGATGCTGTTGGGCTCCCTTGCATCGTGAAGCCTGCTACGGGCTCAGGTGGCAGTTCGGGAGTCTTTTTTGCGGCGACAGTTGAGGAGGCTCTAATTTACGCTGAGTTTATTCGCCGGACAGATCGTCTTCCCATCGCCCAAGAATATATCCATTTAGATGAAGGGGAATTCACGGTGGGGGTTCTTTCGTTGCCTGACAGAACGATTGCCGGATCCATCGCTCTCAGACGATCTCTAGATGCAAAACTTTCCGTGTCTTACAGAGGCCGCGGAGGGGTTATTTCTAGCGGCTACTCACAAGGCTTCATTGGGGAGTTTCCAGATCTCTGCCTTCAGGCGGAAAAAATCGCGACAGCCTCTGGCAGTCGTGGACCGCTCAACATTCAGGGGCGTGTGCGAGAGGGACGCTTGCTGCCGTTTGAAATCAATCCGCGATTTTCCGCCTCGACCTTTCTGCGAGCAATGGCTGGTTTCAACGAGGTTGATATGCTTATTCAGCATCATCTGACCGGCGAAGTCCCCGCAAGACCTGCCATCAAGACAGGATGGTATTTCCGTAGTCTCACAGAGACCATGGTTGAACAGGGGGACTTTAGGTGAACCATATTCGTTGGATCACAGAGTCTTTGGGGACGGCAGCAGCGAGCGAGATTTTCGACGAAATGGGCCTTGTTGTTATCGATGCCCGCTCCCTCATCGATGGTGCCGGTAACTCTGCCGAGAAAATCCAAGCTCTCATTGATAAAGGAGTTTCTTCCCTTCTCGCTGGGAGAAAGACGGTGATTTGCTGCGATCACGGAATGTCCAGAAGCAACGCTATCGCAGCGGGAGTTTTATCAAGATTTCAGAAAATTCCCGTTCTATCGGCGATCCGTCTGGTTCAAGACTCGACGGGTGAGATGGATATCAAGCCAGGGCCGTTAAAGGCGGTCATTTCCGCCTTGGAGGAACTAACGAAGCCACAATTGATAAAATCAGGCGCAGTATTACTAACCGGATCGAGCGGTGGTATCGGGTCGGTTCTTTCGGCACCGGAAGTCCAGAGGTTCTCACTTCTGATGCCCTCGCGCAGTGATCTCGACCTTGGCGTCGGATCAACTCGCCTTCAGATTCTAGTGAAAGAGCTCGGTGCCGACACAATTATTCACCTGGCCAACCCGCCGATCTCCGCAACTAACCTTGCACTTGGCAGATCGCTGACGATGTTGAAAAATGTTATAGATGTCTGCTTATCAGAAAACATCCGTTTAATTTTCCCGTCTTGTTCGGATGTTTACTTTGGGTACGAGGGGTTCATGGAGGTGAATGAGGGCGTAGCAAGAGATCCGAAAGGACATCGCGGCGAGAGCAAGCACCTTGCCGAAATATTAATTGATCATTACCGTCAAAAATACGGACTTAGATGCACTGTTTTGCGCCTTGCTCGAATTTTCGGGACCCAAAACAATTCCCCCAAGTTCATATATAATCTTATTGAGCGGGCTAGAAAGGGGATACACTTGGAAACTCATGTGTTTGAAAATGGCGAGCCAGGCTTAGATTTACTTCATGTCGAAGATGCTGTGGCCGCCATGGTTCGCGCTTTGGAGTATCCCGTTGATGGCGATTTTAATCTGGGTTCGGGAACCACAATAACGTCACACCAGATCGCCTGCATCATTCGCGAGCGATACGGTGCCCAAAGCGAAATTCATCCTATTCAACTTAAGGGACAAACATCGGTGATTGCCATGAATCACCGAAAAGCCTCAGATCTATTGGGTTGGTTCCCGCGAAAAGCATTTATTGGGTGGCTGAAAGAAACCTGTTGATCACATGAAAAACTACATCGAAGAAAAACAACGGCAAGAAACTTTCCCATGGCAGAGGGGGAAATTCCACGTCGATTACAATAAAGTCCTTACAGACTTCAAAGTTGAATCTTGCCTAGAGAATGCGCCTGGAGATTCTCTACTGGATTTAGCCTGTGGTGATGGGATGCTTACCGAGCTCTTTGCCAAGCATTTCAATACAGTCATTGGGGTTGATGCATCTTCAAAGCACCTTGATGCGGCGCGTGTGAGAGTCCCTTCGGCAACCTTTCACGAATGCCTTATCGAGGATTTTGCCTCCAATCAAAAATTTGATTCCGTATTTCTTCTTGACCTTCTCGAGCATGTTATTGATCCCTCGGCAGTTCTTTCCAAGGCGGCTTCATTTGTGAAACCTGGGGGGCGGTTGATTGTTCATGTTCCCAACAGTGAGGCGGTTAATCGAAAAATAGCTGTCTTGATGGGAACTTTAACCTCATGCGACGAGTTGTCTCCGTTTGATATTGATATAGCTGGACATAGAAGGTCTTACAACATTGACACACTTGCACAGGAAATCTCTCGAACAGGACTTAAACTGGTTAAAACAGGTGGAATTTTTTATAAAATGCTTTCAACGCCACAGATAGATTGGTTCTTGGCAAATGGTCTATGGGAATCAGGTCATGGTTGGGGCAGAACTGGTGAAGAAAAATCGAAGAATTGGCAAGCGGAATTTTGTCGGGCTTGCTATGAATACGGCAAGGATCACCCGAGAGACTGCAATGTTATCTATGCAGTAGCTACATTTTAATTTTAAAATACACTATCTCATGAAGCCAAATAAAAAAATTTTTCAAGACGAGGTAAATGAAAACATTAAAAAACAAGGTGAAGATGTAGATCTTCAAGCTTTTTCGCGAATTTGGTCTCGTGAGACAAGCCGTTCTAATTACACCTATAACTTCACTTGGCTTGGTCGCCCAATCATTCAATACCCTCAGGACATGGCGGCCATGCAAGAATTGATTTGGGAGATTAAACCGGATCTCATTATCGAAACTGGAATCGCCCACGGAGGATCGTTAGTTTTCAGCGCCTCTATGCTGGCGATGTTAGACATGTGCGAGGCTAAAAAAGAAAAAAAATCAATCGACCCCTCGCAATCCAAGCGTAAAGTTCTTGGAATCGACATCGATATTCGTAGTCACAACCGAGAAGCCATCGAGGCGCATCCTATGGCATCTCGCATTCAAATGATCCAAGGTTCCAGCATATCACGAGAAATCATTGATCAAGTTCATTCCATTGCCGCCCAGTATTCCAAAATTTTAGTCTGCCTCGACAGCAACCATACCCACGAACATGTCTTAGAGGAACTCAAAGCTTACGCTCCACTTGTTACGAAAGGCAGTTATTGCGTTGTATTCGATACTTTAATAGAGGATATGCCAAAAGAAATGTTCCCCGATCGCCCATGGGGCCCCGGCAACAATCCAAAAACAGCGGTATGGGAGTTTCTCAAAACCCATCCAGAATTCGAAATTGACAAATCCATCGATAACAAACTCCTCATCAGCGTTGCTCCAGATGGGTTTCTAAAAAATACACACTAACTTTGCAAAACATAAACCCAAAAGTAACAGTTTTTATTCCAACCTACAATAGGCTGGAGATGTTAAAAATCGCCGTTGCGAGCGTATTATCACAGGGCGATTTCGTCCGTCTTCATGTTTTAGACAACGCATCTTCTGATGGAACTCAGAAATGGCTTTCTGCGCTGGCGGCAAGTGACTCGCGAGTCCAATTAACACTTCGCAAAGAGAATTTAGGTGGACTGGTAAATTTTAGTGAAGGATTTGAAAAAATTGATACACCATATGCACTTCCATTAGCTTCTGATGATGAGCTTTTGCCAAATTTTTTAAAAGCCTCCTTGGAGATTGCGGAAGGACATTTAAGAATTGGCGGAGTTGTTTTTCAAACACAAGTTAAAAAAAATGGGGAGGTTCTTCATCTGAATCCGCTTAAAAATACGGACGGAATAATTAATCCTTGCGAGCACTTGGCAAAGTGGTGTGCGGAAGGGCATTATTTTTCTTGGAGCAGCATTCTTTGGGATACCCAATTGCTTAATGCTATCAATGCCAAAGATGAATTCCAAAAGCATGGTTTCTTCGGTGATGCTTGGATTCAATTCTTGGCTTTTTCACAGCGTGACTTCTATCTTGTCGATTGCCCTGGGGCAATATTAAATATACATGATGATCAAACATCCCAGCAGTTTAGTTCAAAATTTGTTGAGGATGTAGCATCGATTTTGGGCGCTGTAAAAAACGATCTTACCAAGCGAAATGACCTCAATCAAACCAAGGCCAACCAGCTGGCCGATTTACTTTTTGAAAACTGGAATAACATGATTTTAGGAAAATGCTGGCACCACGGCCCCAATTTATCAAATCATGCAAAGTGTGAGATTCTTCAAAAGTATGTCGAGTGTTTTTTGTCTGAAGAATTGTTTGATTCATTTGCTCCCCTGCCATTATTTAATAAGTTTACATCTCTAGTAAAACATAGTGAAATTATTAATAATAAAATAAATGATATTGAAAAAAAATATAAAGACTCTCTGCAAGAAAAGTTAAAATTAGAAAAACAAATTCAGTGTATGAGGGGCAGTTATTCATGGCGGATCACCTATCCATTTAGAAAAATATTACAACTTTTAAATGTTAATTGCTGAAAATATTTGTAAAAACAACGCCTAAAGTACTTAGCGAAATAAAAGAAGCTAATAACTGATTCGCAACATAACCTTATCTCAACTTGTTTGCTTGGGGTTATGTCGCATAGAGATCATCCTTGTCTATCTCTGGGTTTGGCAGTGTCGCTGCAGATAAATCTTCTTTAAGAATCGATATTCATGATCGAAAAACCTATTGTTATTACGGGTGCACGGGGGCGTCTCGCGCAGGCGCTTGCGCCCGTGCTTGCTGAGCGCTGCGGCGAGGTCGTTCAAGTTTCCAGAACGGGAGATAATTCTTGCCTTTGCTATGAGGATGCTTTTGAAGGTGATGTTTTTTCGAGTGCCTCGGTGATCATTCACTCCGCGTGGAGCACGGTTCCTTCGCTTTCGGAAAGCCATCCCGGGCTCGAGTGGCGGAATGATCTGCCGCTGCTCGCGCGGCTTCTTGATAGTTTGGCTCATCTTAAAGAGAAACCAACTTTCATTTTTATATCCTCTGCTGGAACTGTTTATGGTAGCGCTTTGGACGGACCTAGCCAAGAAGACTCGCCACTACTTCCAATCGGCTGGTATGGAAGAGGTAAGGTTGCAGCTGAATCCTTATGCCGACATTTTGAGGCGGCATTTCAGATACCGCTCCTAACGCTGCGAGTTAGTAATCCATACGGGATGTCTTCCAAAGCTCACCGCCCGCAGGGTATTTTGGCTGCGGCAAAGCATGCGATGGAGTCGGGACAGCCGCTCACAGTATGGGGCGATGGTTCAGCGCAGAAAGATTATTTGCACATTGATGACTTTTGTGAGGCCATGGTCACGGTGATCAACCAAAAGTTGATGGGGATTTACAACCTCTGTCATGGTTCTTCATATTCCATTTCTGAGATTCTGGCAAAAATTGCTGTGCTTGTGGGGCAACCTGTGCCATTGCGCTACACTGAGGGGCCTGCATGGGATGTGACCCGCAGCAGAGTGAGTGGGATGAAATTGCACGGGGCGACAGGTTGGAATGCAAAAGTCTCTTTAGATGATGGTATCGCCAGATACTTTGACAAGCACTCTTAAAAAGAGTTTATCCTGGTGTTTATCTGATTTTTATCAAATAAAACCTGTTTTTTGCAGCTTCCAACTTTGCGGAAAATCCAGTGGCAAAGCTACGAATTACTGACTTCTGGTTTTCCCAGCGCAAAAATTGTGTCCTCGTCTTAAAACACTCATTTTACAAATTCTTGCCGTAAACCAGTTTTAAACTTCCTCAATATAATTTCCAGCCTAAAGATCACGATCCTTCAATTCCAATGACAACATACAAACCAGAATTCTTTTTTGGGTATTCTTGCGCAGGAGACACGCAAGAGAACAGGCCTAAGTTCTTCACTAGTCCTGTCAATTTTCTAAAACATGCAACTGTAAAGACTCTTAAACTAAATTCTCCACAGTTGTTTAACAAGCCATTCGAAATTTTGCAACAGGCCGCAAGTGGGGAGGGCAAGCCGTTTGGCCTCGTCTATGGAATTCCAAAGACTGGAAATTCCACCTTGCGGGCAACCGCTTCGACCGTGATGCACCCCTTTGGAGTCATGGGGGCCCACTTTTTGTCCGATGCATCGATCTGCTCGAAATTGGGCCATTTCGATTTACATCCAGACTCTGTGAAAGCTGATGTCGCGATCGCACTGCGGGATAGCCTATTATTGCAGGGTTTTTTGAAGTCGGTGGGTTTCTACCATGGATATACTGCGCTGAAACCTCCTGAATTAAGGCATTACAAGATTCCGCTCATCTGCGGGGTCCGGGATCCTTGGAGGCTGGTTGTGAGCTCGATTTTCTATCACTTCCGCAAGGAGTCTCCTGAAATCATGACCCAAAAAATGGAAGAGGCGATTACCCTTTCCCAAGAACACTGGAGCACCGCACAGGAAAATTGGTTTGATACAAATTTTTTTCCTGTAACCGGATTCGATCCCTTTGAGCGCCCCTTCGACAAAGAACAAGGCTATTCGATTTACGAAACGGAATCTTTTCGGATTTTGCTCATCCGAACCGAAAAGATTGCGACTAAGCTGCCAATGGCTTTGGGAGAGCTCTTGTCCCTATCACCGGAATCCATCATTGTGCGGGATCGGAATCTCGGATCAGAGAGATCTAATAATCAGCACTATAAGAATTTTCTTAAAACTGTAGTTCCCAGCAGTGATATGTTGCAGCAGATGTATCAGTCACGATTCGCAAAACATTTTCTTCTGGAAAGTGAGCGCGCGGATGCGCTAACCAAAGCCACGCCTCTTGGGGCGGAGAAGGAAAGTGTAGCTAATATCAAATGCTATTAGGTTTTGAATTTTAGCGAGCCGTTTTTGCTTGTAGCTGCGCTCTGTGAGCGCCGACTCGTTGCCCATCGGCGATGTTAGACTGCCGCTCCAGCAGGGTCTAAAAGCATTCAGTGTTTGGTATAAAATCATTAAATAATCTGCATTCAACTCCTCATGCTCTCCGTTGAGCAGATAAACGCTATTTTCACCTCATATTGCAACGCGATAAATGTATCGCGAGATAGTGTTTCTTTAAGTCACTGTATGGCAATATGCATTGCAGTTGATTCAAAAAGTATATGAAAGTTCTTCTTGTTGTTCACCAATTTTTTCCGAAGTATTATTATGGAACCGAAACTTATACTTTGCAACTTGCGAAGGGGCTTATCGGCTTGGGGCATGATGTCGTCATTCTTTCGGGTGATCCAGAGCTTCCTGTGCCTAGTGAAGCGGAGGTTGGATCAATCGATGTAGAAGGGCTGCGCGTCTACAATATAGGGTCGACTCCATCCCGTCTCGAAGCTTTCCGCAGTTCTTATTGCCGGGCCGAAATGGAGCCAATTTTCAACAAGGTTCTGAAGTTGGAGTGTCCGGATATCGTTCACTTCACCCATCTTGTTCATCTTGGTTCCAACTTGATTGCTCTTGCCAAGTCCCAGGGGCTTTCATGTGTCATTTCCTTCACCGACTTCTATGGTGTTTGCTGGGCTGGCAACATGATGCGTGTGGATCGAATTGCCTGTGGTGGGCCAGGAAAGGGCTCCTTCAACTGTGTGGCTGATCACCTCTTGCATCATGGCCCAATTGCAAGAAATGCGCTCCTCTCGCGTCTTGGTCATCGAGTTCTGCGGACATCCTCGCCTTTCTGGTATCGAATCTTTCGAGCGGCTGTGCCTTTTGTCCTGCCTGGTGCTGAAGTTATTTTGAAAAGCCTCGAAGAGCGGCCGCAGATCCATGAGACTTTTTACAAGGTTGCCGACCACTTTATTTTATCAACGGAGTTCCTTCAGAAGGTCTATGTGGAGAAAGGGTTTCCAAGCGGTCGCATGTCGCAGTTGACTTATGGGGTGCCGCAGCCATCGGTTGAAGAAGGGAAGGTGCTTGAGGCCCGTTACGATCTGCCGTTTGGCAAGGATCGCCCTATTCGCTTTGGTTTCATTGGACAAATTGCAAAACACAAAGGCGTTGATCTCTTGGTGGACGGTTTCTTGGCTGCGGCTCCGGCGCACGCCGAACTCAAAATTTATGGCAAACTTGGTGAGGATCCTTTTTCCAAAGGCTTGAAGGAACGCGCAGCCAACGCGGAAAGGGTTACTTTTTGCGGTATTTTTGATAGTGCTCGGGTTTACGATGTGATAGCGGGGATTGATGTCCTCTGCATCCCTTCGAGGTGGCATGAGAATGCGCCGCTCGTGCTCCTGAATGGGTTGGCGTCAAAAACAGTGATGCTTGTTTCGGATGGATACGGACTCACTCAGTTCGTTAAAGAAGGCGTCAATGGTTTTATCGTTAAAAAATCTGATATTGGCTCGTGGGAAGAGGTGATCGCCCGCATATCAAAGCAGCCTGCCGCGCTCCAAAAAATTCATAAACGGCATCCTGGTTACTCTATCACTTCGGAATCCTACGCGGAGAAGGTTTCGGAGTTGTATAAAAAATTAAATTCAGCAACAGATAATAAATCTCGAATTATTGCAAAGGAACTCCTTCTTGGATTAAATGATCCTGAGAAGTGGAAATTTATCGGAGCAAGGCCATTGGCTACCTCCTGCATGAAAACTTTTGCAGATTGGGAAGCCTTACAGTTGGGCGCTTTGTCAGAAAAGCATTCGCCTGAAATTGCGGATCTTCCAGAAGCCATGCTGCGTAATGGAGTCCGTAAAAATGCAGAAACCCGTGAGCAGCATTTGAACTTTGGAATTCAGCTTGCGGAAGAATTTTCGATCTACCTTGGGTCTAATATTTTTCACGCCGAGGATGTGCTTCTTATTGAAGGCCGGGCATTGAACTTCGCTCGTTTGTTCCATGGAACTGCCAACTCCGTTACATGTGCATTCGAAAATGCAGACGCCGCCGAGTGGACGCGGAGCCATGTCGCAAATGTTCAAACTGCTTTGTGGAGTTATCAAGCTGGGCTGCAGTTGCCAGATGCAAGTTCGCGCCTTGTCTTAGCGGGTGGTTTGTTTCAGCACACGCGAGTTGAGAAAATTCGATTCCTCTTGGCTGAGGTTTCGAGGATTCTCCAACCTGGCGGGAGGTGTCTGGTAGTTTTGTGGGGCTGGTCGGGATTTAGTAAACTGCTATTTAATTCGAAACTTTATCATTCCCTTGGCCTCTCACTAGCTACATTTCCGTATTATCTGGCACCGTTTGCCTTATCGGGCCATTTTTCTCCAAATAAACGGTTCTTTTTTTCCGATTTATGGAAGCCAAAATCGCAGCGAAGCTCTGTTTCCCAGCGTTTTGAAGGGCCTAGTATTCAATTTCTCTCAAGAAGATTCCTGCGTTCTCTGGCGGCCTCATCGGGTCTCGTGCTGCGAGATTTCAAACCTGCACGCCTGAGGAATTATCTCGATATCGCCTGTTTTGAAAAACCAAATGAGTAATTCTCAGTTAAAAGTCGTTCATATTAATTTTAACTCGCGTCAAGGAGGGGCTGCTGTGGCCATGCAAGCACTCGCGACTTCACTGAGAAGTAGAAATGTGGAGTCCAAAGTGCTCGCTCTCATGGGAGAACCTGAATCGGATGTGATCAAATGGGAAGATCCCTTTTTAAATTCTAAACAAGCCCTTCAGCGACGATTTGTATGGGCGGATCGCACGAAGATATCGAATACGGAATTCAGTCTTGATTTATTTGGTGTCAGTTTGTCGCAGTGTGCGGAACTGAAGGAATCTGATATTATCCATTTGCATTGGGTTGCTGGTTTTCTCTCTTCGCGTTCCTTGATGGAGATCGCACTCATGGGCAAGCCTGTTTTCTGGACGCTCCATGATATTCATCCAGCATCTGGAGGGTGTCATTATCCGGCTGGTTGTGAAAAATGGCAAACTGGCTGTGGAGATTGCCCTCAACTCTGCAGGGATCCTTTCGATTTAACTCGGTTGCAGGCGGCGGCGATGCGCCGTTCAATAGAGTTACTCCAGCCGATTTTTATTGCACCGAGTCAGTGGATTGCGGGTGTGGCTCTCGAGAGTTTTGTTAGTCGCGATTTTCCTGTTCATCATGTTCCTTATGGTGTGGATACCGATTTTTTCCGACCATCAGATCGTGTAGCTGCTCGCAATCGTTTGGGGCTTGATCAAGATTTAGGTGTCATTTACATGCTTCTAAGTTCTCAAAGTTTTCGTGAAAATAGAAAAGGGTTCCATGAGGCAATACAGATTTATAAGCAGCTTTCGTCTTTGTTTAGAGGCACTGGTTCCGATAAATTCAAATCAATTCGACTTCTGATATGTGGTGAGCTTCCTGAAGCAATTATACTTAGTCTTCCTCCGGAATGTGTCTCGATCGGTTTTATTAAAGAAAGGGATCGATTGGTAGATGTTTATAACGCTTCTAACCTTCTGCTTTTTACATCCCTTGAAGACAACTTGCCAAATGTTCTCTTAGAGGCGGCCGCATGCGGGCTCCCGGCATGTGCATTTCCTGTTGGTGGAGTCTCGGATATCGTCAAGGATGGAGTCACTGGTTTGCATCTGGATCGATTGAACATTCCCCTTTCTACCTCAAGGATACTGGAATTGATAAATGATTCAGACAGATTGGTTCATATGTCACAGGCTGCTCGAGATAGCGCTGTTAAAGAATTTTCACTGGCGGGCCAAGCGGATCGTATTTTTTCTCTTTATCAAAGATACCTTCCTAGTTCCAAGAGGGTTGTAAAATCCAATACTCTTCCCATAGAGGGCGCGGGCGTTATTGCACAAACTTTGAACTCCGGGGAGCTTTCTTCTGCTTCGATTGAAGAGCCTTTTTTTCCATTTCTGCGGAATCTCGCATGCCTTCTCTGGAGAAGATGCCTCAAGGCTTTCAGGTTTCAAGCCAAGCAATCGTTCGCTAAGGCTACTAATAGGTATTTAACTTTATTCACCGCTAAAATCCAAAAATCGATTTATCAATTTGATAAATATTCACCTCGGCCAGTGGAATATGAGAATCTTCCCAAATACAATATTGCTTCCACTAGCCTCCCGGCCATCTCCTTGGTCACTCCCTCCTTCAATAGTGCGATTTTCATCGCGGAGACAATACAATCGGTTATCTCACAGAACTATCCCGCTCTCGATTATTTAATCCAAGATGGAGGTTCAAAGGATGGCACATCGGAAATTGTTTCGCGTTTCTTGGCATTTCCTAATGTGCGCTGGAATTCCGAGCCTGATCATGGACAGGCGAATGCAATTAACAAGGCATTTTCTAAAACCTCGGGTGAAATTATGGCCTGGATCAATGCGGATGACCTCCTGGCTCCTGGCTGTCTTCAATTTGTTGGAGAGTTTTTTTCTATGAATCCTGATGTGGATGCGATCTTCGGACACCGCATTGTGACGGACAAGGAGGGGTTGGAGACATCAAGGTGGTGGTCCCCACAGTGGGATCCCAAAATGATCGAGTATTTTGACTATGTCCCGCAGGAGACATTATTTTGGAGAAGACGAATATGGGAAAAACTCACTCCATCAATGCTTGATGAAAGATTTTCGTTTGGTATGGACTGGGATCTGTTGGCGCGCATGAAAGATTTGAACGCCAAAATTGTTCTTGTTCCGCATTTTCTTGGAGTTTTTCGTATCCACGAATTGCAGAAAACAAACACACTGATCACGACTATCGGTCGTGAGGAAATGCAGGCAATTCGATTGCGCTACAGGGAGTCTTCTGAAATCAAGATAAAGTCTAATTTAAAATTGGTTATAAATATGCTGGCATCCATTTTGTCAAAGTGCGCTTGGAAAACACGCCGATTTCTAAAAACTGGAAAAATGAGGATATCGATTGTAACGCCGAGTTGATTTTATCGGGAAAGTTCTCTTATGAAATAAATGGTAGACGCATCTACCAAAAATAGTAGTTTTATTGAGTGATGCAAATTTTTCGTGATTTCAGCAAAAAATTAGAAGTTCGTTTGCAGGAGAGGCTGAACTTTATTCAGGTCGTTACTGGGCCGCGCCAGGTGGGAAAGACCACGGGGCTCCGACAAATTGCCCAGAGGTGGAAGGGGCCTGTGCATTTGGCCTCGGCTGATGAGGTGGCACCACCTACTGCGGATTGGATCGAATTGAACTGGAGGATAGCCCGAGGCATGGGTGAGGGGGCTTTGTTGGTGATTGATGAGATTCAGAAAGTGCCGGGCTGGAGTGAGCGAGTGAAGAGGCTTTTCGATGAGGATCGCGAATCTCGTAGTTTGAAGGTGGTTCTGCTAGGCTCAGCCAGCCTGCTGATGCAGAAGGGAATGGCTGAGAGCTTAGCGGGTCGTTACGAGGTCATTCACGCAGGACACTGGAGCTTGCCGGAGTGTCGCGAGGCTTTTGGATGGGGCTTGAAGGAGTTTCTAAAATTCGGCGGGTATCCGGCTGCGGCGGAACTCACCGGGGATTTCTCCCGGTGGAGAGATTTTATCAACCATTCGATCATTGAGCCGGTTCTGCTGAGGGATTTGTTGTCGCTGGCTGTCGTAAACAAGCCGGCTCTTTTCCGACAGGCGTTTCAGTTGTGCCTCGCCTATCCTGCAATGGAGGTTTCGCTCCAAAAGCTGCTGGGGCAATTGCAGGAGTCAGGGAATGTAACGACAATCAAGCATTATCTCGAACTGTTCGAGGGGGCTTTTCTGATCAAAGTATTACAAAAATATAGCGGATCAGAGCTAAAAAAGCGGGGATCAAGTCCGAAGATTGTCCCCCTCAATACGGCGCTGGTGAATGCGAGGAGGGATTCTTTTCCGCCCGATCAAGATACCGAATGGATGGGACGGCTTTTCGAGTGCGCGGTAGGTGCCGAACTCTGTCGGCGCTATGATGAGGTCATGTATTGGCGAGAGGGTGGCGCCGAGGTGGATTTCGTTGTAAAAACCCATCGGGGTATTGTGGCGATCGAAGTGAAATCCGGCAGGGTGAAACGCATGGGGGGTCTGGAGCGGTTTTGTCAGCGTTATCAGGATGCGCTTCCTCTGGTGATGGACTTGGAAAAGGGCACACGATTTTTGGATGGAGGGGAGTTGGAAAACTAAGAAAAGCAGAAATGGAAAAACTGGGAAATTGAGAAATCAAATAGTGAAGAGCCACAGAAAAATAGTGAAATGAGGATATCGATCGTTACGCCGAGTTTGAATCAGTGTGGGTTTATTCCGGAGATGCTGGCTTCGCTGGGGAGCCAAGACTATCCGGATTGGGAGCATGTTGTTTTTGATGCGGGGTCCACGGACGGAAGCGTGGAGGTTTGGAGGGAGTGGGAGGAGAGGGGAAAACTAAGAAATGGGGAAATGGAGAAATGGGGAAATGAAGAAATTGAGAAATTGGGAAATAGGGAAGCTGGCTGTGTAGTGCCAATGCATCATGAACTCCGAACAGGAACACTGCATGGGATTTTGAAGCAAGCGGGTATTTCTCGAGAAGAATTTATTAAGGCAATGAGGTGAGCAGTCCTCCTACGCGCTGCGCGACTCCAGCGGGACAAGCAAGTAACGGGTGGCGGGTCGAAGAAAATGCTGAAAAAGATGAAGAAATCGTAGCTGGTAAAGGGTAACTGGTAACGAGTAAATCTGGAAATTTTGTGAATTTTGAGCCTTTTTGTGGCAATACCAAGCCGGTCGAGAGGCGAGAGGCGAGCAAGCACATGCCAAGAGTCGCGAAAATGAGAATGCTAGGAAACAAAAAATTGGAGCAAAATAAAAAGTATGGTGGACAAAAAATGGTTAAAATAACATATTGTCTATTGTGAAAGATAAAATGATAATCTCGCGGCCTTTTTATGAGCAGCGGGTCATGGATTGGATGGGACGGCCGGTGGTCAAGGTGTTGTCCGGGATTAGGCGTTGTGGGAAGAGTTCCATTCTGATCCGGTGCAAAGAGCGGCTGGCGGCGCAGGGGGTTCCGGAATCGGCCATTCTGCATATCAATATGGAGTTGCTGGCCAATGAACGGTTTCGAGACATCCATCTTCTCGATAGGGAGGTGCATGAGGCTGTTAATAATAATAGTGGGATGGTGTATTTGTTTTTGGACGAGGTTCAGGAAATCCCGAATTGGGAGAAATTGGTGGGATCTTTGCTGGCGGAGGGGATTGTGGATTTGACGGTGACAGGCTCGAATGCGCATCTGCTCGCGGGGGAATTGGCGACCCTCTTGAGCGGGCGTTATGTGGAGATCCCGGTTTATCCTTTGGTTTTTCGCGAGTATTGCGATTTTTTTTCTGTGGGTCTTGGGAGGGAATCATTTCTGGCTTTTTTGCGGAGCGGAGGATTCCCGGGGTTGGCTGCATTGGATCATGACGAAGGGGCGAGGATGCAGTATTTGGAGGCCCTGTTGGATAGCGTCGTCTTGCGCGATGTGGTTTCGCGGCACAAACTTCGGGATGTGGACTTGCTGCGGAGGATTCTCCTGTTTGTGGCTGACAGTGTGGGAAGTCCGGTTTCCGCCGGATCGCTGGCAAAATTTTTAAAAAGCCAGCGGCGTTCGGCCAGTGTGGAAAGTATTTACAACTATATCGATTACTTGGCCGAGGCTTTTGTGCTGGATAAAGCCCCGTTCTACGATTTAAGGGGCAAAAAGTTTTTGGAGACGGGTGGAAAAATTTATTTTGCGGACTTGGGGTTGCGCCATGCCCTGCTCGGCTATCGCTCTTCGGATATCGGGCAATATTTGGAAAATATTGTCTACTGGGATTTAAAGCAACGCGGGTGGGAGGTATCCGTAGGCAGGTTGGGCAAATGGGAACTCGATTTTGTTGCTCAAAAAGGAACAGAAAAATGCTATGTGCAAGTGGCGTATCTGACTCCAGACAAAGACACTCTCGACAGGGAATTGCGACCCTTGAGAAATATTCCGGATAATTTCCCGAAGTATCTGGTGACGCTGGATGAAATTCCATCTTCCAGCGAAGAGGGTATTCATCGGATGCCGATTGAGCCTTTTCTTTTGCGTGAAAGCTGAGGAATCGCCGAAATTTGGATTGTCTGCATCCGCATCATGAAGATTTTAGTGACAGGGGCATCTGGCTTCGTCGGCAATTTTTTGCTGGCTGCTCTGCGGGATGCTGCTCATGAAGTGCGGGCGGCAAGCCGTTCGCGTGTCGAGCAGCAGGGGATTGATTATGTTCTGGCTCCCGAGCTGGGGCCTGATGCGGATTGGAGCCGTGCACTAAATAGGGTCGATGTGGTGATCCACTTGGCTGGACGGGCGCATGTGCCATCGAAAAACTCGGATGCGGAGACGGAGGATATCTACTTTCGTATCAATGCGGAGGGCACGCGTGCCTTGGCCGAGCAGGCAGCAGTTGCTGGTGTGAAGCATTTTGTTTTTCTCAGCTCGTGCCACGCGGTAGCGGCCGAGTCTGAGGTGCAGATTACCGAAAAAACTCAACCGAATCCGGTGACGGCCTACGGGCGCTCGAAGTTGGAGGCGGAGCGTGCCATTCGGAAAGCTCTGTCGAATACGGCTTGTGCCTGGACTATTCTGCGCCCGCCGCTGGTTTATGGGCCCGGCAATCCTGGTAATATGCAAAAATTGCTTAAGTTGATCCGCTCCGGCATCCCGCTGCCGCTGGCCTCGGTGCGCAATTGCCGGAGTTTTGTCTATGTGGAAAATCTGGTGGATGTGATCGTAGCCTGTCTTGGTAATCCGAAAGCCTTTGGAAAAACTTATCTGCCGAGCGATGGAGAAGATGTCTCCACGCCGGAACTCATCCGCAAGATTGCAAAAGTAAATCAGAGTCTTCAGTGCTCAGAGTTCAGTGGTTCAGTTTCAAACAAAAATACTCGTCACTCGTCACCCGCCACCCGCCACTCTGCCCGTCTCTTCCCTTTCCCTGAAAGCATTCTCAAAGCACTGGGGCGCCTCCCTGGCCTTGGTGCCCTGCGTAAGCTCACCTCGTCGCTGTATGTCGATAGCGAACCCCTGCGTAGCGACTTGGATTGGAGTCCTCGATTCACAATGGCTGAGGGTTTGATAAAGACGCTCGGAGGGTAATGAGTAACGGGTTGCTGGTGGCGGGTAACTTTTGCTGGAGAACTAATGGCTGATGGGGCTCGACGCTGGGCTCTCGTCTCAGGACTTTTTAATTGTGAATTTGGAGCCTTTTTGCGGCCATTGAATTTTATAGCGGTCTATTTTTCGACTTTTTACGAGCTACTCGTAACCCTTTACTTTTAATGTGATTCGTTTTTTTGATATCCTCTTTTCCCTACTGGGGCTTGTTTTTGGCTTTCCGGTATTTTTGTTGCTGACGGTGATCGGTTTTTTCGATACGGGGTCACCGCTTTTTCGTCAAACGCGGGTGGGCAGGCATAAAAAGCCATTTACTTTGGTAAAGTTCCGGACGATGCGGCCCACTACGGCTTCTGTGGCTACGCATTTAGCGGATGCCTCGGCCATTACGCCACTGGGTTCGTTCCTGCGTAAAACGAAACTGGATGAGTTGCCGCAGCTTTGGAATGTGCTGAAGGGGGAGATGAGCTTGGTCGGGCCGCGTCCATGCCTTTTTAACCAAGAGGAACTGATCCAAGAGCGAGACCGGCGAGGTGTTTTTAAGTCCCGGCCAGGAATTACAGGCTTGTCACAAGTCTGCGAAATCGATATGTCCACTCCGGAACTTTTGGCGGAGACGGATGCGCGCATGTTGTCTTCCCTCACGATCAAAGATTATTTTAGCTATATTTTCATGACGATATCAGGACGAGGGGCAGGCGACAGGGTAGTGAGAAGACATGGTAAAAATTCACATAATGTTGAATAATTGTATTTTATTTAACCACAGAGGACACGGAGAGCACGGAGGAGATTTAGGGAGCACGCAAGGCATTCGCGGCGCGAATGGGGCAGGAAAAACCAGAAACTCTGCAAGCAAGCTTGATCGATTCTCGCTTTTTTTTCTGCCAATCCCAGCTCACTGGGATCTTTTGCCTTGTTCTCGCATTACTCGCCCCGCTCGTGAGTTGCTGACTATGAAATTACAATATGTTGTTCATCTTTAGAAAATTTTCAGCAAACCAGATTGTGCGCTTTGTAGCGCTCGTGCTGGCTTACGCGAGTATTTTGCTGGGGTCTTTGGTGTTTTCTCTCCTGCTGCGATTTGATTTCTCGGTTCCGGAGCAGTATTGGCGGGCTTTTGGAGATTGGTCGCCGGGAGTTATTCTTTTCAAGCTGATTGTCCTCGGAGTCGCGGGACAATACCGCAGCTTGCTGACATTTTTCAGTTTTCCCGATGCAAAGCGCCTTTTTATTGCACTGGGAGTTGCAGCTCTCGTGGAAGCAGTGGCTTGGTTTTTGTTGCGTGGACAAGGCATGCCGCCGAGGGGGGTGATCGCGGTGGATTTTATCGTTTCCTTTGTGGGATTGGTTGGGTTGCGAATGGGTATGCGCATCCTGCGCGAAAGTTACGCAGGGAAGGCTAAATCCCAGCTGCCAAGAAGCCGGAAAAAAGTCGCAATCCTTGGAGCTGGATCTGTAGGTGCTACTCTGGCGCGCGAAATTCAAACGAAGCCAGGCTTGGGATTGGAAGTGGTTTGTTTTATTGATGACGATCCCCACAAAATCGGTAAATCCATACATGGCTGTCAGGTGGTGGGCTCGCGCCGCGAGTTGGCAGAAATTGTTTCGCGCCTATCGATTGATAAGTGCATCATTGCGATGCCGAATGCCGGCCCGGCGGTAATCAAGGAAACAGTGGCAGTTTTGAGAGTGTGCAGAATCGACCACGATATCCTGCCCTCCATGGCCCAGCTTCTTCATCGCAAAGTCACGGTGAGCCATCTGCGACATGTTTCGCCAGAGGACTTGCTGGGTCGCGAGCCAGTGCCGTTGGATGATGCGGCCATCGCTGAAGTCATTAAAGGCAAAATGATTTTGGTGACTGGAGCAGGCGGAAGCATTGGCAGCGAGCTGTGTCGGCAGATTGCTGCATTTGATCCCGCAAAACTGATATTGCTTGAGCGCAGTGAGCCCGCTCTTTTCGCCATAGAACAAGAGTTGGTGAGGGATTTTAAGTGGCTATCTATCGAGCCGATTGCTGCGAGCGTTTGCAATAAGGATAGAATCAATGCTATTTTCAAAAAATTTCGCCCCCAAGTTGTTTTTCACGCCGCTGCGCACAAGCATGTGCCTTTGATGGAGCGTCAGCCTGCCGAAGCGATCTTGAATAATTCGATTGGCACGCTCATCGTTTCCCAGGCAGCGTCGGTGTATGGTTGCGAGAAGTTTATCTTGGTCTCAACCGATAAGGCCGTAAACCCCACAAATGTTATGGGTGCTACCAAGCGGGTGGCAGAATTGGTTGTCAATTCCATGCAAAAACGGACTCAGACCGTCTTTGCTTCTGTGCGTTTTGGAAATGTATTGGATTCCTCTGGAAGCGTAATCCCTACTTTCCGGCAACAAATTGCCAGTGGCGGTCCGGTAACAGTCACCCATCCAGAAATCTATCGCTTTTTTATGAGCATTCCTGAAGCTGTTGGTTTGATTCTTCAAAGTGGTGCCCAGTCGCGAGGAGGCGAGGTTTTTGTTCTTGATATGGGAGAGCCCATTAAAATTCATGATCTCGCTAAGCAAATGATTGAATTGTCCGGGTTCGTGCCGGATGAGGATATTAAAATCGAGTTCACGGGTCTGCGACCTGGAGAGAAGCTCTACGAGGAGCCAATCCATCAAGCGGAAAACGTGCATCCAACAAATCATCCCAAACTCCGCCGCTTGGTCGGAAACGGAGATTTTGAGGATATTAATTTCGAATTGGAAGCGCTTCGGGAGCGCCTTGTCGATATGCCTGATGGCGAAGTAAAGGCATGGCTCAGAGCCAAAGTGCCAGAGTATAGGCCGAATGGGCATTCAGTTATTCAAACATAGTTTTTCTTAAAAGCATTTTCCCTTAAGCCCGCCTTCGCTCTGCGAAGTGCGGGCTTTTTGTTGTCTCACAAATATCTCGAAAGTCGTGATTTTCTGCTTCAAATTACTTTTTTTCGGTTAATCCTTTAAATATTCCTCAAAATTTTGTATCTTTGCTCTTGCCTCGTCGAGTAATTCGCGTTCTTGCTGGGAACTGATTGACTTGCATAACCATCCAATCAACTCATCCGGGCGTTTCATTTCTATCAACATAGAAAAAAACTTTTTCCGCAGCTCGATGGGGATATTTTGATTTGAAATGAGTGAAAGGAATTCCGCTTGTTGCTCATTGCTTAACCCATAGGCCAAATGACGCAAACACTCCTCTTGCACGGATGGCACCCCCAGCGCCTCCGAGGTTGCAAGCTTGATCAATCGATCGTTGCGTTCGTGCATGCTTTGACCTTTTTTTGTCATGACTTCAAGAAAAGGTCCTTCCCACTCTATCGGCATTAGAACATCTGCCTCTTCAGGCTCTTCTTCCATGCCAACAGGTTCTTGAGTGGCCAGCGCACTCCACTTTGGTTTTGGCAGAGGGGAAGCCTCCGCGCTATGGGATTTCTTCGGATTTTGTGTTACAAACGTTGTCTTTTTATCGGAAGCTTTGAAAAAAACTAAAGCTAAAATGCAGAGAAAAAAACCAGATGCAAATCCCATGCCTATTTTTTTCAATGGCTTGATAATTGCCGTGCTCTAATCCTGCACCTGAAGACTAAGGCAAATAAACATTGGAAAATGTGAAGGTGCCGCCAGAGTATAATCCGCCAAAAAGAACTGCACTAACATTACTGGCAAACCGCGCTTTGCCTGATTTAAAGATGGGTGCAATCCCATTATTGGGATTATCCAGTATGATATATCCCTTTTTAGTGATTTGAGCAGTAATTTGTCCGCTGTAGCCATTGCCAAAAAACTGTGTTATAACGACACTGCCATTTCGGGTTGCTGTAGCAGGTCCGCTTGATCCGTAACCGGCTAAATCACCCGTGCCCCATGAACCGATCACCCAATATCGCCCAGCGTATGCGGATTGAGCGTTTGCAAAACCAATGGAAGCGGAGAGCAGCACCAGTGCGAGAAGTATAGATTTCATAAAAAATTGATTATTGTTCATTTGGGAATTTAAGGTCAAGAGTTTTTTTGCTTTGAGCATTATGCGCGTTGCAAGCTATGGCTTTTTCAGTTGACGATTAGGGATTCGTGGGAGCTATTTGACTCGATGGGGGCATTGTTTCAATCGACTGTCGCCGGGCGTTTTTCTCGGTGATGATTCTTGCCATATCCAGTTTGGAGCGGATCGATACGGTTCGTTTCTCCTCGGGGATGCCTTAAAAAACTTTCACTGCGGTTGCGTAGTCGCCGCTATCCATGTAGCACAGGCTTAGGTTTTCCACGCAACCGACTTGATTTGGGTAGCGCTTTGCAGTGGTCGTGAGCAAGTCGATCGCCTCGCGGAAGCGCCCGGCCCGCGCGTAGTAGGACCCAAGGTCATTGATGATGTGGATTCGGTTGGGATTATGTTTGTATGCCCTCTCGAGGGCTTTGAGTGCCTCAGGCTCACGGTTTAGGTGGATGAGAGCGCTTGCCTCGTGAAAAGCAAGTGGCGTGGCGAAAGGATCCAATGTCTTCCATGGAGTAGAAGCCACTTGAATGAATTTGAGCGATGCTTTCCATTTCTCCATAGCCGCTGCTTCAAGTGCGATGGAAAGATTGAATTCTTGGCGGATGGCGGCTCTTGAATAGAAGATGCCTAACATCAACACAACGAGTGTTGGCATGCTGAGCCAAAGGTGTGGCCGATGCCGTGTGGCGGATTTTAGCCGATCTTCTGCGGGCCGCGTTTCCCATTTCAAAATTACGGAGGTGGCCAGATACATGGCCAGATAGACTTGGCTGTTCACGCGCGCAAGGGGAAAGTCAAAAATGGAATTCAGAAGGTAGGTGGTCATCGCCATAAGCACGCCGAGAGCAAGCCAACCCTCTATTGCAGAGGACTGGCGGCGCAGGACTGTGAGACAATGCCACGCGGCAAGCACGAAAAGACTGGCAAATGCAAGCATGCCCAGCACGCCTTGTTCCACTAATACCCACAAAAAGTCATTGTGGGGGTAAATCCAGTTGGTCCCTTCGCCTCGAAAGTCGGTTTCTGCATTGAAGTATTCGTCAAGCAACATTTTTCTGTAAATTCGGTTAGGCTGACTGAAGGATACTAAGAGTTATTTTATCGATTTTGGTTAGTTGCTACTGATCTGGGGAAGATAGGTTTTGCCGGACTCCCACTCCTCGGAAATGTCCATGAGGATGGCGGAGACGAGGCGTAGGATGGAGGCTTCGTTTGGAAAAAGACCCGCCACTCTGGTTCGGCGTTTGATTTGGGCGTTGAGAGTTTCGCACATGTTGGAAGTGCGCAGACGGCGGCGGATATTTTCAGGAAATGCAAAGATGGTGAGTCCTTCGGGAATGGCATTTTCCATCCAACGAGCGAGATCGGGAGCGGATTGGGAATATTTTTTGACGATCTCGTTGAGACGCATGTCGGCTTCCGCGCGGTTGCGGGCGTTGAAGATGTATCGGATGTCGTCGGCGACTTCTTGGCGCATGGAGACTTTGGGAATGCGGACCTGGGCGTTTTGCTGGAGATGGAACTGGCAGCGTTGCCAGGGTGAGGCGTTGAGAGTGGCTTTGAGAGCCGATTTGAGTCCTTCGTGGGCGTCGGAGGTGACAAGGTCGGGAATGCCGATGCCGCG
>Ga0247831_1003333_pt1 | contig 23696 bp, 22 predicted proteins | sample LaCruzMarch2015__9_FD_192406 | JGI IMG/M metagenome (GOLD analysis project Ga0247831, IMG submission 192406) | Freshwater microbial communities from meromictic Lake La Cruz, Castile-La Mancha, Spain - LaCruzMarch2015_1m | ecosystem: Environmental > Aquatic > Freshwater > Lake | place: Spain...
AAATTCGATACAAAAAAAATCTATTGTATAATTATAGTATCTTCGCTACCCTATGTACGAAAAATCTGCCAGCCAAAAACTGCTTATTCCTGTTTTTCTAACAGTATTTATAGACCTTTTAGGCGCCACCATTGTGTTGCCCATCTTAGCTCCATTATTTCTAGATTTGCAACATGGCATCATGCCCATTGATATTAGAACACTTCCTAACCCTTCTGAAGCCTTGGCTGAAATCACACGCAATCGAACCATTTTATTTGGCCTTTTAATTGCATCTTTTCCATTGGCACAATTTTTTGGCGCTCCATTACTAGGCACTTGGGCTGATCGAGTAGGGCGTAAAAAAGTCTTGACCATTTCGCTCATTGGCACCTTAATCGGTTATATCCTTTTTGCCATTGGAGTCCATTACCATTTAGTTTGGTTATTGTTCGTCGCTCGTATTTTAGATGGTTTTACTGGCGGTAATATATCTATTGCATTTTCGGCTATAAGCGATATTAGCACACCAGAAACCAAAACTAAAAACTTCGGTTTAATAGGTATGGCGTTCGGATTGGGTTTTATTATAGGCCCATATATTGGTGGTAAATTGGCCGACCCTTCTCTTGTGTCTTGGTTCAATTTCGAAACGCCGTTTTGGTTTGCAGCCATTCTCTGTTTACTGAATATTGTGATGGTTCGTATCTACTTTTTCGAAACCTTAAAAGTCGTTTCTACCAAAATTATCAATGCTTTCCAAGGATTTATTAATATTTATAATGCATTTACACGTCCTAAATTATTATCCATTTTTATTGTTGTTTTTTTAATGACTTTTGGATTTAGCATTTTTACTCAATTTCTTCAAGTCTATTTAATTCAAAAATTCAATTATAACCAATCTGATATCGGCGACTACTTCGGATACATTGGCATTTGTATTGCTATCACCCAAGGTTTTATTACACGTTTTTTAAGCAAACACATGCAACCTGCTAAAGCGGTTTCAATATTTACCTTAACCCTATCGATCGCTTTAATACTCATTTTATGGCCGCAACAATCCATCTATTTATACCTCATTTCCCCATTTGTAGCAATCAGTCAAGGTATACTTTCACCTAATTTACAAACCATAGTTTCGAACAGCGGAGGACCAGAAGAGCAAGGTGAAATATTGGGTATCAATCAATCTATTCAATCTTTAGCACAAGCAATTCCTCCTATTGTTGCGGGCTTTATTGTAAGTATCAATATGAACCTTCCAATTATTCTAGCTTCGGCATTTACATTTGCAGCTTGGCTATTTTTCGTTGTTGTTTACAAATCAAAAAAAATAAAATAATTCATATGGCAAAAATTAAAATATCGCTTAAACAAATAGACACACGAGCTCCAAAAACATTGGATAAAGAGAAAACAAAAAACAAAACAAAAGCGCTCCTCGAAGAATTAGATGGTTTGCAAAATCTGCTCTTTGCCGAATGTAAGCATTCATTATTGGTTATCATACAAGGAATGGATGCTTCTGGCAAAGATGGGTTAATCAAAGATGTATTTACGTTTATGAATCCAATGGGCGTTCAAGTCAAATCGTGGAAAGCACCGACTGCCGAAGAGCTCGCGCATGATTTCCTCTGGAGGATACACCATCATACGCCAGCAAAAGGAATGATACAAATCCACAACAGATCCCATTACGAAGATATACTTGTAACTCGAGTGCATGGATTGATAGATGAAACAGTAGCCCAAAAAAGGATTAAGGCAATCAATAATTTTGAAAATATATTGGCTGAAAACAACAACACCACCATATTAAAATTTTACTTACACCTTTCGCATGAAGAACAATTGTCTCGCTTGAAGGAGCGCATGGAAATAGAAGAAAAAATGTGGAAATACAACGAAAATGATCTTAAAGAATCCGAATTGTGGGATACTTATATGAAGTACTATGAAGAAGCTTTTAATTCATGTAATCTTACCCCTTGGAACATTATACCTTCCGATCAAAATTGGTACAAAAACTATCTCATAGCCGAAAAAATAGTAACTACCTTAAAGTCCTTTAAAATGAAATACCCCGGATTGAAAAAATAGTCATATTATGTTTTTTAATAAAAACTATTTACTTTTACGGCTCACTAAAAACTTACAAAATGGGATTTATTAAAGAATTCAAAGAATTTGCACTTAAGGGAAACCTTGTTGACCTAGCTATAGCCGTTGTCATAGGCGGTGCTTTTGGCAAAGTTATTACTTCATTTATCGACGGTATGGTAATGCCTGCAATTGGGATGCTTACAGGCGGAACAGATTTCAATGACAAAAAACTTATCTTGAAAGATGCGGTTGCAGAAATCAAAAATGCCGATGGTTCCGCTGTAGCAGCTATACCAGAAGTAGCTATCAAATGGGGAAGCTTTGTTACAGTAACCATAGAATTTTTAATCGTTGCATTGGTTGTTTTCATGATTATTAAAGCAATGAACAAAATGAAAAAGGAAGCTCCTGCCGAAGCACCAGCTGGACCATCATCTACAGATGCATTATTGATGGAAATTCGAGATGCATTGAAGAAATAAATAAAATGTTAAAAAACTAATTTAATGAATGCCACCATAAAAATGGTGGCATTTTTGCGCTCTTAAAAAACACATAAATGAAAAAACTACTATTTTCACTAGCGTCATTGTTGATTATGAATCAATCATACGCACAACTATCAAAAACAGAAGATGTTGAAAAAGACTTCAAACGTAAAGTTGAAGCCAAAAATGAAGGCTGGACCAAAGGTGGATTATTGAATATTGGATTAACCCAAGGATTATTAGAAAACTGGGCAGCCGGAGGAGAACGTATGTCTTTAGCCGTTAATGGTCAATTCAACGGTTTTATGGCTCGTGTAAAAGGAAATCGAGTATGGGAAAATACATTAGATATGTATTATGGCTTAAACTATGTCGAATCCAATGCTTTTAAGCCGAGAAAAATTGATGATAGAATAGACTTTTCTTCTCGATATGGCTTGCAACCTAAAAACTGGACTGTATCTAAAAACAAACTTAAACGAAGCACTTATTTGACTGGACTTTTTAGATTCCAATCCCAATTCTCCAAAGGATTTGACTATTCTAAACCAGGCTGGGAATTAAACCCAATTTCAGAATTTATGTCACCGGCCTATTTTACATTAGCTTTAGGTGCTGAAGTTCGTCCGAGCGAAAACTTTTCAATATTCTTTTCACCTTTAGCTGCAAAAGTCACAACGGTCAAATCGAGCTATACTACTTTGGGAACTGCATTTGGGGTTGAAAAAGGAAAAACAAGTCGCTTAGAATTGGGGGCTTATTTATCGGCTCGATATAAAACAAATATCAATAAAAATATCCTCTATACAACCAGACTTGATTTGTATTCAAATTATTTGGCCAAAAACACCATCCTGTCTGGCGGATATACTCGCAAAGATAATCCTGGAAATATAGACATACTTTGGGACAACTTTTTTGCCATTAAATTAGGTAAATTCATTGGTGCAGGAATTGGTTTTACAATGGTATATGACAATGACCAACCTGGAAGAAACACTCGATCGTCTGGAGCAAAAGATGCAAACGGAGTTCTAATCAATGACAAACTTGGACCCTTAGGTTGGACTCAATTGAAACAAGTATTCAATTTAGGCTTTAGCTACAAATTATAAATTTTATACCATATCCAATAACCCAATAGAGCTGCCATTCGTCAGCTCTATTTTTATTTCCTTAAACCCAGATTTTCCAGTTGAATTGGTTATGAGTGTGTAAAATCCAATAAAGACAAGTATTTGAGAAGGTTTTTTTAACCAAAAAAATAGTGGGTTAAATTGATGTGTAAAAATCGTGCCTTTGCTTCTATTTACAGTAGTTTGAACTCGGAATAGATTTCAACTACAAAATCTGGGTTAAATCCAAAACTGCTCTTATCTTCGCTACAAATTATTGAACAGTGGCTACAACATTTGGAAAAGAAATTTACTTATATTGGTATGAAATCATGCTGTTGCAGCGTCGATTTGAAGAAAAAACTGGACAACTCTATGGGATGCAAAAAATCCGTGGATTTTGTCATCTATACATTGGGCAAGAAGCTGTTTCTGCTGGTTGTATGACCGCAATTCGTGATGACGACAATATGATTACTGCTTACCGCGATCATGGTCTTGCACTTGCAAAAGGCATGAGTGCACGTGAGTGCATGGCCGAATTGTATGGCAAAGCAACGGGTTGCACCAAAGGTAAAGGTGGATCAATGCATTTTTTCTCAAAAGAAAAACGCTTTTTTGGTGGACACGGCATTGTAGGTGGACAAATTGGTTTAGGTGCAGGTATAGCGTTTGCTGAACAATTTAAAGGCACTGACGGAGTTACCCTTTGCTTTTTTGGTGACGGTGCTGCACGCCAAGGCATATTACACGAAACATTCAATATGGCTATGACTTGGAAATTACCCGTCATTTTTATATGTGAAAATAATTTTTACGCTATGGGTACCTCAGTAGAACGTACAAGTAATGTATTGGATATTTACAAATTTGCAGATGCCTACGATATGCCCGGCGACAGTGTCGATGGGATGAAACCCGAAGATGTGCACGAAGCTATTGAACGTGCTGCACGAAGAGCTAGAGATGGCGAAGGACCAACTTTATTAGAAATAAAAACGTATCGTTTCAAAGGGCATAGCATGAGCGACCCTGCAAAATATCGTACGAAAGAAGAACTAGAAGAGTACAAAACAAAAGATCCTATAGAGCACGTTTTAAACGTAATTAAAACACAACAATTTGCAACTGAAGCAGAAATCGAATCCATCAATGAAAAAGTCAAAGCAATCATAGATGATTGTGTTGATTTTGCAGAGAATTCTCCTTGGCCTGATGATAGCGAAGTATACAAAGACATTTATACCGATGAGAATTACCCATATATAATGGACTAAATAAAATATTTTTTAAAGTTTTAAAAAAGGTTCTTTGTTAAACTATAAGAACCTTTTTTTTATGTAAAAAAAAATAATCTTAAATTTGCATAAAACCTACACATGAAAAAAGCACTCACATTCAGTTTATTACTTCTCACGCTATTGGCTTGTCATAGAGTACCATTAACTGGTCGAAAATCCATGTCGTTAATTCCTGAGAATACGATGCAAAGTTTGGCTTTGACTCAATACAGAGATTTCCTAAACACTAAACCTTCAGTTAAAAATACGAAAGATGCAGAAATGCTCAATCGTGTTGGCTCTAAACTCAGCAAAGCTGTTAAAGATTATATGGCAAGCAAAAATCTATCAAGTCAACTGAATGGATATGCATGGGAATTTAATTTAATCAACAGCCCCGAAATCAATGCATGGTGTATGCCAGGTGGCAAAGTAGTTGTTTACACTGGTCTTTTGCCCGTTACTCTAAACGAAGCTGGCTTAGCAGCTGTCATTGGCCACGAAGTATCGCATGCACTCGCTCGACATGGCAGCGAACGTATGACCCAGGCTTTGCTTGCTCAGGGCGTAGCATTAGGAGGAAATATCGCTTTGCAAAATTCTCCGCAGACAAACAATGCTTTCCAACAAGCCTTTGGCATAGGAGGGCAATTGGGCATTTTGGCCTTTTCGCGAAAACATGAAAATGAAGCCGATAAAATGGGAATGATATTTATGGCTATGGCTGGTTACGATCCCAAAGAAGCTATCGAAGTTTGGAAACGTATGGCTGACAAAGGCGGTCAAAAACCACCTGAATTATTGAGTACACATCCTAGTGATCAAACTCGTATTAATAATCTACAAGCTTCGCTGAAAGAAGCCCTGATTTTTTACAGACCTTCATAGAGTAACTCTGAACCAATTCAAAATGTTTGGCTATGAAACTAAAATTATTTATTTGTGCAATTTTATGCCAACATCAAATAAGTCAATGTGTTGCTCAACATAACTATTTTACTCATAGTATAGAAGCTTCAATAGTCAGTACTATTAAACCTAATAGTGCCTTAAGAAAAGTACCATCGCCAAATAATCCCGGACTTGATTACTTATTTCCAATTTTCAAAGGATATAAATACCCAGCAGCAATGTTTCTATACCGCCTTGGATACAATACCAAAAATGGATATAAATTCAATTGTTCAGTTGCTTCAATTCTTCGCTATATGGAACCATTCAATAGTTCAAATCAAACCTATTATTCATTTCCACTTAGAATAGGTATAGAACATAACATGATTCAAACAAAGCATTTTATGTATTCATTTGCAGTTGATGCTGGTTACAATTTCAAGCACTCAAAATATAAATACACTGATGGCATTGGTGGTTGGATAGGCGGATTGAACATTCTGAAGCAACATAAAACAAAATCACATTACTTAAAATTAGGTATCGATTATATTCAAGAACGGGGTTTAATATTTTGGAAATATAGTCAGTTTTTACCAAATGGCATAGATGAAACCATGCGATTTAATTCACATTTGGTTCAAGTATCATTTGGTTTTGGTGTTTATATTAAATCCTAAACACTAATTAATTTTGGTTAAAAAACTGCAACAATTCCTCTTGTAAAGAAACACCTTTATCTGTATTATACCACTGTTGTAAGGCGATTTTTTGTTGTTCTATTTCTAAATCTTGTGCTTTGGCATCCAAATAAACAAGCTGAGCAGCTTGTGGTCTTGGCCCCCAAACAAACAAGTCTTCATGATCTGTATTTCGAATAATTAGCTTTGGAACTGATTTTCCTCCATTGGTCAAATATTGGTCTATTTCTGAACCTGGACTATCACGAAGTTGTAAATCGAGTTTAATCAATGGATTCATTTCACTCAGCATATTTATAAAAGGCAAAATATGTGCTGCATCGCCACACCATGGTTCAGTAATTAACACCCAATGTTGAGGCACAACAATTTCTTGGATTTCTTTTACCAATTGTTCATTTAATTTACCTTGTTTAAGCCATCGACTCATACGCGAATGATTCAATTTAGTATACTCCCAAAAATTCTGGTCATCGTATGGTGCAATGGTAACTTTTCCTTGCAATATTTCTTCGAAATAACTTGTATATTCATTCCAATTCATGCTCTTCATATTTAAGTCACAAAGGTAATCATCGAACTGAATAATTGAGGTAACTAAAGTTACTCAGTTTTAAAAATAACAAGACATATGAGTAGTGAATAAAAAATGGAATGTATATTATCAATAGAGTGTATGATAATGATAGTTGTTGTTTTACCTAGCTTTGATGCATCCAATCATTAATATTAAAAGACTAGACAACATTTAAATTTTCATAAAAATGCAAAAAGGAGTTTGATGCATTATTGTATCTTTGAACGCTTCATAACAAAATAAGACTTTCATGCAGTATAATTTCAGTGATATAGAAAAAAAATGGCGTAACTATTGGAACGAAAACAACGCTAACAAAGTTGAAAATGATTTTTCCAAACCAAAATGTTATGTACTCGACATGTTTCCTTATCCTTCTGGTGCAGGTTTACATGTGGGGCATCCATTAGGTTATATTGCCAGTGATATTTATGCGCGCTACAAACGCCTAAAAGGTTTCAATGTTTTACATCCTATGGGATTTGATGCATTCGGTTTGCCTGCTGAGCAGTATGCTATTGAAACAGGACAACATCCTGCTGTGACAACGGAAAAAAATATAGCTCGATACAAAGAGCAATTAGGCAATATAGGATTTTGTTATGATTGGAGCAGAGAAGTCAAAACTTCCGATCCTTATTATTACAAATGGACTCAATGGATATTTTTGCAACTTTATAATTCATGGTATAATACCGAAACGAATAAAGCTGAATCGATTTCGAGTTTACTTGAAACTGGCAAACAAGTATCCGAAGAAGAACTAATGAGTGATTATCGTTTGGCTTATAAAAAAGAAAGCTATGTCAATTGGTGCGAAGCGCTTGGAACAGTATTAGCCAATGATGAAGTTGTCAATGGAGTTTCCGAACGAGGTGGACATCCTGTCGAACGCAAACTCATGAGCCAATGGTTTTTACGGATTACATCTTTTGCAGAGCGATTATTACAAGGATTAGATCAAGTTGATTTTCCTGAAAGCCTCAAAGAAATGCAACGCAACTGGATAGGCAAAAGTGTCGGAGCTGAAATTAATTTTCGACTAGTAGACAATCTACTAACGAATAACGAACAGATTATTAAAGTTTTTACGACTAGACCTGATACGATTTTTGGCGTATCGTTTATGGTACTTGCACCCGAACATGAATTAGTGAATGTAATCACTACACCTGAACAACAACAAGCTATACAAGAATATCAAAAATTCACATCATCACGTAGTGAACGCGAGCGATTAGCCGAAACAAAAACTATTTCAGGTTGCTTTACAGGGGCTTATGTTGTTCATCCTTTTAATGGAAAAAACATTCCCATTTGGATATCCGAATATGTATTGGCAGGTTATGGCACAGGTGCTATTATGGCTGTACCTTGTGGAGATGAACGCGATTATGCATTTGCTAAACATTTTGATTTAGACATTACTAATATTTTCAAAAATGTAGACATTTCCGAAAAAGCATGTATCGACAAAAATGTAATCATTACAAACTCTGATTTTATTTCAGATTTATTCGTAAAAGAAGCCAGTAAAAAGGCTATTGATAAAATTGAAGAACTAAATATTGGAACTCGAAAAGTCAACTATAGAATGCGCGATGCAGGGTTTAGTCGTCAACGTTATTGGGGAGAACCTTTTCCTATTGTCTATGACGAAAAAGGAACAGCAATTGCATTGACCGACAAGGATCTTCCTTTGGAACTTCCATTTTTAGAAACCTATAGTGCAGGACCAAATGGCAAAGGGCCTTTGGCCAATGCGAGAGAGTGGGTGAATTCTCCAAATGGATCCCGCGAAACAGACACTATGCCTGGCTATGCAGGTTCAAGCTGGTATTATTTACGATATATGGATCCTCAGAATACAGAAACGTTTTGCGATAAAAAAATCAGTGATTACTGGAATCAAGTGGATGTCTATATTGGAGGTGCAGAACATGCTGTTGGGCATTTATTATACTCTCGTTTGTGGTGCAAAACCTTGCATGATTTAGGATTTATTAGTTTTGATGAACCTTATAAGAAATTGATAAATCAAGGAATGATTGGTGGAAGTTCGAGGTTTGTATATCGAATCAAAAACACGAATCAATTTATTTCTAAAGGTCTTAAAGACAAGTTTGAAACGAATGAAATTCATGTTGATGTAAATATTGTGGACGGTTATGAATTAGATTTAGAAGCATTTAAAAAGATAAAAAATAATGAATATGCCAATGCAGAATTCATTTTAGAAGACGGAAAATACATATGTGGTGAAGCATTTGAAAAAATGTCAAAGTCTAAATACAACGTCGTTAATCCAGACGATATTATTGCCCAACATGGGGCTGATACATTTAGAATGTATGAAATGTTTCTTGGCCCTTTGGAAATGAGTAAACCTTGGGATACCAAAGGCATTGAGGGTGTGCATCGCTTTTTGAAAAAATTCTGGCGATTATACTGCGATGAAACTATTGGTTGCATTGTTAACGATGAAGTTGCAAACAACGATGAATTAAAAAATCTTCATAAGCACATCAAAAAAATTCAACATGATATTGAAAACTTTGCTTTCAATACATCAGTGAGTCAGTTTATGATAGTGACAAACGAGCTCAGTACGATGAATTGTCATAAGCGAGAAATATTAGAATCATTGTTGATTACATTAGTACCTTTTGCTCCGCATATTGCAGAGGAATTGTGGTCAGTTCTTGGCAACAAAACTTCTATTCTAGATGCACAATTTCCCGAAGTCAATGAGTCACTTTTGGTTGAAAACACATTCCTTTATCCTGTTGCTATACAAGGTAAAACACGAACTGAAATAGAATTTGCTTTAGATTTATCTCCTGCTGAAATAGAACAGCAAGTACTTCAAAATGACATCGTTCAAAAGTGGATGGAAGGCAAACAGATGAAAAAATTTATTTTCAAGCCAGGAATGATGATCAATGTGGTTGTATAATGCAAACTGTGAAACCTTTGTGAAAGAATTAAAATACTTCATTTCAATGCTTAATTTCACCTTCCATTCTATGAATACATCGAAGTATTTTCTTGTGTTTTGTTTGCTATTTTGTAGCGTCACTTTGGGGTATTCTCAATCTATGATTAAAGGCGAAATCAATGACTTTGGCAATCAACTACCGCTTGACAACGTCAACATTCGCAATGTACATACCTTGCAAGGCATGACATCTAAAACTAATGGTCAATTTGACATTATGGTCAAGAAGGGGGAATTAATTGAATTTACCAAACTTGGCTATCAAACAGTACGTGTTCGGATTTCGAACGAAAAAGAACCTTCATATTATAAAATTGTCCTTAAAAAAGCACCTATTGAACTGCGCGAGGTTGATATTAAAGGCAAACCACTTGATTTTAAAAAAGATAGTATTCGTTACAGAGAAGTTTATGATATAGTACTTCGGAAGGAAAAACAAGAGGATATAGACATGCGTATTATGCCTTTAGCTATGCTAAGCAAAAAAAACAGAGAAGAATGGGCTTTCCAAAAAATGTATGCCAATTGGGAAGCTGAAAAATTTGTAGATATGACTTTCAATGAACGATTAGTTCATCGAATTACATACCTTGAAGGTGAAGATTTGCAAGAATTTATGAAAATCTTTAGACCATCCTCTGAATTTTTACGCAATGCAAGTGAATATGAATATCTGCATTATATCAAACATTGTTTTTATCTCTATAAAAAGAATAAACCTTAGTTAAAACATAAAAAAGGTCCTAGAAAGGACCTTTTTATTTATTTATGATAATTTTTTATTTACTACGTTCAGTAACCCATTTAGCTACTTTAGGTCCAAGTTCTTTTTGAGAACGACCTCCTACAAATACACCAATATGTCCACCAGGGAAAGCATATAATTCCTTATCCTTAGATCCAATTTTTGCATTAACAGCAATAGTAGATTCATTAGGAATAATGGTATCCTCTGTTGCGTAAATATTTAAGAATGGCATTGTTATTTGCTTCAAATCTACTAATCTACCACCCAATTCAAATTCACCTTTGATTAATTTATTATCTCTGAACAAATCTTTGATATACTTACGATACATTTCACCAGCTAAATCTGGACAATCTGCTTTCCAATATTCCATGCGTAAGAAGTTCATGGTTTTATCTTCATCATCCAAATTATCTAACACACCAAAATATTTCGATACATCCATACTTGGTTTCAACATACCAAACCCAGCATTGATAAGATCAGCAGGAATGACACCTAAAGTATCGACCATTGTATCAACGTCAATATATTTGGTCCATTTGTACAACATACATTTATCGGTTGTAAAATCAAATGGCGCAACGTAAACTGTTAAAGAATTTATTTTTTCAGGATACAATGCAGCGTATATTGTAGAGAATGTACCACCTTGACATATTCCCATTTTATTGATTTTTTGTATACCATGTGATTTACGAATAAAATCTACAGCGCCATTCATGTATCCGTCAATATAATCCTCCATTGACAAATATCTATCTGCTTTTGAAGGATAACCCCAATCCATAATATAAATATCTAAACCTTCATCTAGAAATTTTTTCATCAATGAGCGATCTGGTTGTAAATCCAATACATCATGTCTATTCATGATAGCAAATGAAACCAATACAGGGATTTTGCATTTGGCTGGTGTTGAACGGTTGTATCTATAAAGTTTTACTTTATCTTTTTGCCATACGAGAGTTTTAGGTGTTGAACCTACTTCCACTTTACCAATATGTTGTAAGGTATCATAGCCCTTTTGCAGTTTTGTAAGGGTATTCCCCATTTCTTCAAACATTCCATTTACATTCATAAGAATTTGTTTTTTTATGTATGCAAAGGTAACTATATGCTATTAAATATCCCTATTATAATGTTGTAAAATAATCACTAATCCTGTATTTTTCTAAAACAAAAAGGGTTCCGAAATCGGAACCCTCTTTTATTTGTAAGGCAAAAAGTACTAGTTTTTTCTCAAATTAGGGAATGGAGGAGGTGTGTTAGAAGGACCTTCTTCACCTGCACCAGCAGAACGATATTCTACTGAGTTTGCATTTCCTGCATTACCATATTGGAATATGAAACGGTCGCGATCGATTCCTTGTTTGTCAACCATGTAGTTGATAACAGAATTTACACGATCCCATGAGCGTTGTTGCTCAATTTTGCTACCTGAACCGTTACCAGTGATAACAGCTTTACAGTTTGGATTGCTTCTCAAAGAAGATGCTAAACTGTTCAATTGAGACATTGAACCTGAGCTTAATTTAGCAGAACCTGAAGCAAATTCAACAGAACCTGAAGCTACTGAACCACAACCTTGTGGTACTGGTATAACTTTGCAACAAGCTGGATCTGGGCAACGACCAACACCATCAGCATCAACTGGTTGACATTCTGTTGGAGTGATTAATTGTTTGTCTTTGTAATCAGCTACACCATCACCATCTGTATCAAATGGACAACCATGAGAATCAACACTTACACCACCTGGTGTGTTAGGGCAACGATCGAAGCAATCAGAGATTCCATCACCATCAGCATCTTTATCACATTTGTTATTAGGAGTTTGTTTAGCTTTCAATTCGTTGTAAGCATAATCCATTGGGTTCATCCACCACAATGGAGCAACTGCATTAGCACCTAAATTGAAGTTCAAACCAACTGACAAATAGTTAACGTTATCCATATCACGAGTCATAGAAGAAGCTACTGGAGTTCCTGCTGTGTATGGTCTTTCTTGCCAACGTTGACCGTCAACTAAATCATCACCAGTCCATGTAAATTTATCTTCAATAGATAATGAAACAACTTTGCTTAATTTGAATTGAGCGCCAGCACCTGTATTCCATATTCCACGCAAAGTACCATTTCCAAATTCACCACGATTTGAATGAGCTTCTGCTTCTGTTTCATAATCTCCATCAAACAAGTTTTTCAACTGATCGTTCAATGTTTTTCTGTTTTCGTATGCAGTTCCTGTAGTTATACCAGAACCAATTGTTGAAAAATTATAATTTGCATTACCAGCATCACGAGCATCCAACATAGTGTTGTATGACATTCCGCCTAAACCTGCGAAAACATAATAGCTCACTTTATTACGTGCTGAATGGAATTTCAAATTATTTAATGCTGCTACTACTTGTAAAGACAATTCACTCATAGATGTTTTGTAACTATAGTGTACTGGAGTTGTATAGCCTAAAGCAGAGTATGGAGAATTATGTCCCCAATATCCATTAGCTGGTTGATAATTATATCCTGAAGCTGTACCATGCATAAATTGCAAACGAGTTGAAATTACATAACCCCATGCTTTACGAACAGTTAATCCCCATCCTAAAGTATTTAAAGGTTTGATAGCACCATTAAAAATTGATTTCGAGCGAATGTCACCAGATACGTTCAATAAACCTGCGTTGATACCAATTTCCCATTGGTTTCTTGGTTTTGCAGGAAAATCGTATTGATTGTTCATGAAATCTCTTTGTTGAGGCATTCTTTTTTCTGGAATTAACGAAGAGTCAGCAGTGTTGTAGCCGCCTCCGCGATACATTCCGCTATTTTCTTGTGCCTGTAAGGCTGTTGTTGAAAACAAGGCTAATAACCCTGCCATTAATGAGTACTTTTTGCTTAGCATAAATTAAATTTTAAATGAGTAATAATTGATTTTAGTTGTCTATACCCTGCAAATATAGAAATTGTTTTGATTTTAAGCAAGTGAATGAAGTTTTTTTTATTATTTTTTAGTTATTGAGCGAGTAATTTACTTAATGCACCGCAATTTTTCGAATAAATAACCCATTTTGAGTTTTAATTTTTATTAAATAAGTACCGCTTGCAAAATTTGATAAATTTAATTCCGCACTAAAAGCCCCATAAATGTTTCTATAATTGAAGTGCTGTAATTCTTGACCTGTTAAATTGTGAACAGAAAGTTCAACATCCATTTTCTCTTTTGTATCGAAGCCAATATATGTTAACCCATTGGTTGGATTTGGATATAATTGTATATGTTCAATCAAGTCTATATTATTAATTGCATTGGGATTAAACAATTTCAAATTAAATCGAACCAAATAATCTTCAGTCTCTCCAGAAACATAAGTACCAACACCATTGTCTGATGATGGATTTGCAGCTATATCATTATTTAGAATCACACGCATTCCTGTTGGCACACTCAAAGCTGGCGTTGGAGGTGTCAAAAACTGGCCAACTAAATAAAAATTACTTGCATCAGCGATACCTGAAAATACACGCTCCTGAGGTACATCATAAAGCTTGTTATTGTTATAATCGATAAACATAGTCACTCGAGCATCAGCGTGGTATGCTCCTTTCATAATATGATACACAGAAAATTTATACAAACTATCAATATACAAATCCATAGGACCAAAGCCTGTATAATCAGTTCGTTTTTTAATCGCACTTGGGTTCAAAAGGTGTGGACCACCAGAAACAAATGAGTAAATTGGATTGTTGGATTGTACATCCGAGATAATCACAGCGCCTATATCACTTGAATCTAACACTCCTCCCACTGCTTGGCTATTGCCATAACATGCATATGGTGGACTCATTGACACTTTAAGTACATTTGAGTAGTCGTCTGAAACACCATTGCAAGTAGTTCTAAATCTAAACCACGTTTGTGCGTTGATTGTATAGGTTAATGTATCTAAAGTAGCTAACGGAATATCAAAATAAGAAACACCATCGTTTGAATATTGCCAATTCGTTGTCAACCCATTGAAAAGTACATCATGGGTCGTATCGACTAAAAATACGGTATAACCTGGACAAGTAATTGTATCACTAACATATGCTATACCTGCATTGGGTGGTGTATTACATGGAGGTAAAGATAAATTGACGACGTAATCTTCTGTTTCACCATTTGCATAAGTGCCACAAGGACCAACAGTTGCTGCATTGCCTGAAACTTGATACACTACTCGCATTCCCGTTAAACCAAACTGTGCATTTGATGGAACTGTAAATGCACTTGCCAATTGATTACTCGGTGTATTCACAACGCCACTTACAATCATTTCTGAAACTGGATCATATATACCATCTCGATTAAAATCGATAAAGGCTTTTGCATAACCATTAGTAAATGTCGCAATTTGAGTAAATGCAGTCATAGTTAAAGCATAACTAGAATCTCTATATAAATCTGGAATTGGAATAGCAAAAAAAGATGAATAATAATTCAACGGACTTAAATTATTGGTCAATGGCAATGGATTCCCATTATTTATAAGGTTATTGTTAAATACATCTAACAATGTTACATTTCCAATATTTTGAAAAATAGATAACGTAGTTGATTGAGATTGACAATAGCAAAAATAAAACGAACCTAAATTAATCAACTTGGCCGCTGTGGTATCCAATTGTCCACTCAATGGGCAATTGACAATGCATCTAAAGTAGGTTGGTGCAGCTATTGAAGTACTTGCAGTTGGTCCAGCAGTTATAGTAACCAAAGTCCAAGGTCCAGCGGCAGTAGGCGCACTTTGCCATGTATAAGTCAATGAACCAGCTAATGTATTGTTGATTAAAGACAAATTAAAATTGACATTTGGACATGGTGTAATATCAGCAATTTCACCAGCATCTGGAATGCCTGTGCAAGCAGGTAAAATATAGACATTGTCTAAACCCATATCAGTTCCAACCCCTAATTGATTATCACCAACACCTGTAAACCTAACAATTGAAGTAGGGGAATTTGAAGGTAAATTTAAAGAAAAAGTTTGCCAAGTTGCAGAATTATAAACCGCGCCTATGGGTGTAAATGTCACCCCGGCATCGGTTGATAATGAAACATCTAAGTTATCAAACCCGCCTACAGAATTATTGTTGATAAAATCAAATACAACACTTTTAGTACCTAAAGTTTGACTTAAGTCTACATATAAATCTAAGTTACCAGACAAAGCAGTATTGCGCGAGTGAAAACGTGCTGAACTAACTCCGTCTGTAGCTGATGGCATATAACTTGATAAATTTGGACTTGTCCAATTACCAGTATTTCCTTGGTCATTTCGTCGCCATGAATTATTACCTGTACTTGGCGAATTGGTCCAATGCGTAGTTAAAGGATCTGTTGGCGCATCGTTGATGCCACAATAATTTGCCCAATTTTCAAAACTCTGATGATATGGTACCGAAGCAAACATAGGAGATGAAATAGTTATAGTGATGGGCGCTGTGGTATCGCTTTGCATACTATTGTTGCAAACGCCATAAAATCGATACATTGTTGTTGTAGCCAATGTAGGTGTTTGATAAACCATATTGTTTGCACCAACACCTCCAATAGCATTAACCCATGTCACACCACCATCATTAGATTGTTGCCATTGATAAAACATATTAGCAACCAAAGCGGCTCCAGTTAATCCAAGCGTTGCAACCGAGCCAGGACAAAGGGTCATATTTCCAGTATTGATCGTTCCTAGAACTGGCACACCAGAGCATGGCGTATTAGGTGCTAAATCAAAACCAAAGTCTGCTAAAGCTGTACCTGTAGTACCTGTTGGATTTCCATATAATCCCCAAATGCGCTGATTTAGTCCAACATTATTGACTTGCGCTATAGTATTGCCTGTTCCAGCAGATACTTTCATTTCCCAAACTAAAGACAAACTAGGGTCATATAAAAAAGGTGTTTGTAATGGAATTGCATACCATGTATTAGCGACAATGCCTGTTAAGGAGAAAGTATTTTGATACACTACTTGTGTCAAACCAGTTATGTACGTACCGGATGCAAAACTATTTTGTACGCCCATGTTTTGCCCAAGAGAAATGGTAAAGTTTGTATAGGACGCAATTGGACTTACTGTAGGACATCTAAAATAAATGGTAGTAATTAAACCATTATAGGCAGGCGTTCCTGTTTGTCCATTACTATTAAATAAATTTGGCCCATACAACCATTGTACTTGATTAGAAGTTGTTGTATTTAATGGAAATGAATTTGCACCTGTAGGAGCTAAATTATTATTGTAAAACTGAGGAACTTGTCCGAATGCCAAATTAGAGAACAAAAGTGTAACGACGACGCAACAAGAAATAATAAAATGTTTAATCATTTGGTAGAGATTTTTTTAATACGCGTAAGTGTTCAGCCTACTAAGGTAAAAAAAAATTAAGATGTAACAAAAAAAAATAGTCCTGATTTTAGAAATCAGGACTATTGTATGTTTAAAAGTAAAATTTTACTCGCTAACAACTTCAAATTCTATTTCAATAATGTTTCCGTTACCAAAGTCAATTGTAGATTTGTAAGTTCCAAGCTCTTTCACTTCTTCTACGATGGCGATACGTTTACGATCGATTTCGTACCCTTTTTGTTCGCGAATAGCGCGAGCAATTTGAATTGGAGTAACAGAACCAAATATTTTGCCTGAAGTACCAGTTTTAGCACCAACTTTAACAGCGGAAGCTTTAAGCACATCAGTCACTTTGTTGATTTCACTCAATAAAGCAGCTTCTTTTTTAGCTTTTACTTTACCTTTTTCTTGTGCCATTTTCAGGTTAGAAGGTGAAGCCTCAATAGCAAATTTGTGTGGGATTAAATAATTGCGGGCATATCCCGGGCGGACATTCACTACTTCCTGAGCAGCTCCCAAATTGTCCATATCTTTAATTAATATTACTTGCATGTTATGTTTATTTTAGGAGGTCAGTTACAAAAGGTAAAATGGCCATTTGACGGCATTTTTTGATTGCTTGCGCCACTCTACGTTGGTATTTCATAGAGTTACCAGTTATACGACGTGGCAAAATTTTACCTTGTTCGTTTAAAAATCTTTTCAAAAATTCAGGATCTTTATAATCAATATAATGCATCCCCATTTTCTTAAAACGACAATATTTCTTTTGACGTACTTCTACTCTGTTGGTAGTTAAGTATTTGATATCTGATTTTGCCATGATTATGCTTCCGTTTTTTCTGTTGATGAATTAGGTTTACTACTTTTTTCGCCGCTACGTTTGCGTGCATTGTATTCCACTGCGTGTTTATCCAACGAAGTAATCATAAAACGCATGATTGACTCATCACGATTCATTTGAATTTGGAATTTGGCATTCAAAGTACCTGCTGATTTGTATTCCATAATGTAATACAATCCTGTAGTTTTTTTGTCGATTGGATACGCAAAAGAACGAAGACCCCATGTGTCCTCTCCTACGATTTCACCTTCATTGTCGGTGATGTACTTTTTTAGATTTTTTGTGGCCGCTTTAAACTCCTCATTGGATAATATAGGAGTAAAAATAACCATCAGTTCGTAATTGTTCATATTATTTAGTATTGGTTTAAACTATTGTTTGCCGCCAATCAGCAACTAAAGTTGGATATCCATATCATGGATAGCTGATTATTCGGAGCGCAAAGGTATGCTTTTTTTTAATAAAAAAATAATTCTTGTGTTTTAAATTTAAAAAAACCGCTACTAGAGCGGTTTTTTTGTACTTTTTGACTTACAAGCTCAATATTAGTGAGCAGCTGGAGCTGGAGTTTCTGCAGCTGGAGCTGGAGTTGTTGCAGCAGCAGGAGCTGGTGTAGTAGCAGCGTTAGAATCAGTAGCAGCAGGAGCTGTTGCTTCTGGAGCTGGAGCTGGAGTTGCTTCTGGAGCTGGAGTTGTAGCTTCTGTTGCAGCTGGAGTTGTTGTTTCTTCAGTTTTTTCACCGCATGATGCGAAGAATCCTAATGCTAAAGCAAATAGAGAAATTTTTACTAAGTTTTTCATTTTTTAAATTTTTAATTGTTTGACTATTAATGCGAAATTGAAAAAAAGGTAACCCGAAATATTTATATATTTTTTATCTTTATATTTAAATATTTTATTTTTAACTATTTAAGCAAAAATATTTTTTTAAAAAAATAGATTGAAATCATAATTATTTTAGAATTTTCTCAATGATAGTAAAATAATTGAAATTAATGTTGGACTTTTGGGTTACCTAAACTATCTAAACGGATTAATGAGCAACAATTCACTATTTATTCAAGATGATGAAGCGTTAATTCGTTCTTTGGCAATTGGGGATTCAAAAGCTATTTCATACATATATAAGTCATGTTACCCTACCATTGAAAAAATGGTATTTAAGATGAACGGATCTATGGATGAAGCCTACGATGTATTTCAGGATAGTATGACAATACTGTATGAAAAAGCAAAAGCAAATGATTTGGCTTTGACTTGTAAACTATCGACTTACTTAACTGCAATAGCAAAACATTTGTGGCTAAAAAAATTAAGTAGCAAGAAAAAGCAGTCCTTTACCGTCTTAAACGATGATGTTGATTATCAACTAGCTGTTCAAGATGATATTGAAAGGTTTATTGAATTTGAAAAAAATGTCACAAAGTTGTCAGCATGCTTTGAGCAAATCGGTGAACCATGCAATAGCATTTTGAAATCGTTTTATGTTCAAAACAAAAGTATGCAATCCATAGCCGAAGAATTTGGATACACCAATCCCGAAAACGCCAAAACACAGAAATACAAATGCTTGAATAGATTGCGAAAATTGTTTTTTCACGATAACGAACAACAAAAGAAAAATGAACGGATCATTTGATACATACGAACTGATTGAGAAATATTGTCTTGATTTGATGGACCAGAAGGAAAAATTTTATTTCGAATCAGAAATGGAAAACAATTCTGCATTGAAGCAAGCTGTAGATGAATATAATACGCTTTTATTGTCTTTTGACCATATGCAAAGCCGCGAATTTATTCATTCATCCCTTCATCATTTACACCATAACTCACGCAGTCATACCCAAGTTCTTTTCAGCCAACTTAAATTGCATGTCAATAAATATTGGCGTACGGCCTCTGTTGCAGCCAGTGTTGCATTTGTAGCCTCTATGTTGACGTTTGTTGGGGCTCGTTCGATCTACAAAAAAGATACTCATACCCAATACCAAACTTTACGCAACGAAATTCGCAACGAAATCAATACCATCAAACGCGATCAAAATGACATTAAAGAAGAGGTTGATAAAGTAAAAATAACCAAAGTAGATCTTCCGGATTATCCATCCAAATATACAGGAACCGGTTTTGCAATTAGCAAGAATGGTTATTTAGTTACCAATTTGCACGTAATTGAAGGATATAAAAAAATATTTGTTTTCACTGCAGATAATATTGGACATCAAAGTGAAGTCGTAGCAACTGACGAAGTCAATGATCTTGCAATTCTAAAGATTAATGAAGAAGGATTTAATTTTGGTGGCAAAGTGCCTTATTCTGTCCGAAAAGCAAATCCTAGCATCGCACAACGTATTTATTCTTTAGGCTTTCCTAAAAATGAAATTGTCTACAACGAAGGTTACATCAGTTCTACAACAGGTTTTAACGGAGATACAGCACGATACCAACTTGAACTTCCCTCGGGGCCTGGTGTTAGTGGCGCACCAATTATTGACGAAAGCGGGAATGTTATCGGTATAGTTTCCGGCAAACAAACCCAATCTGAAGGTATTACCTTTGCAATAAAATCTAGATCTTTATTGAATTTATTTAAAGATTTGCCAAAAGATTTTTCTTCTTCTGAAATACAAAGTAATGAGATCATGGGTATGAATCGAGCAGCGCAAGTCAAAAAAATACAGCCCTTTGTTTGTGTAGTGAAAGTATACAACTAGTCTTGTTCTATTTAACGACAGAATGTTGTTCGTAAGGCTTTTTGCCTATTTCATTCTTTGATGTATTTTATGATTCAATATTTTACAGTTGATTGCTAAACGATTGCAATTGAGTAAGAATAATCCTACATTGTCTAGTTCCAAAAACTCCAACTCTTTCAATTTCATCAAACAAAGTTACTTTAGGCCAAATAGCATCCCTTTTCTTTAGTACTACTGTGCAACGTTTAGGGCTAGCCAAGAATATCGAATTCAATAGAAATTATTATTATTTTAACGAATAAACGAGCGGTTCTATACATTCGGTGCATAAAAAAAATTTAGTTTACCAATAATAAGTAGCATTTTTGTAGCTGATGGGAAAAATAATAGCAATAGCAAATCAAAAAGGTGGTGTAGGCAAAACCACCACTGCCATTAATTTGGCTTGCAGCCTTGCAGTACTAGATTATAAGACCTTGTTGATTGATGCCGATCCTCAAGCAAATGCCACAACAGGCAATGGTTTCGACCTTCGCAACATACAACTAAGTGTGTATGATTGTTTGGTCAATGATACTGCCATAAAGCAAGTCATATTAGAAACCGAAACACCTAATTTGTATTTATTACCCTCTCACTTGGATTTAGTTGGTGCCGAAATCGAATTGATTAACCATCCCAATCGCGAAAAGAAATTAGAACAAGTCTTGCAAGATGTGCGCGATGAATTCGAATTCATCATAATCGATTGTTCCCCTTCATTGGGTTTAATTACGGTCAATGCGCTTACAGCTAGCGACAGCGTCATTATTCCTGTTCAATGTGAATTTTTTGCCTTGGAAGGTTTAGGGAAGTTGTTAAATACAGTCAAAATCGTTCAATCTCGTTTAAATCCAAAATTAGCCATTGAAGGCATTTTGATGACTATGTACGATGGCCGTTTACGTTTATCTAACCAAGTGATAGAAGAAGTCAAAAATCACTTTGAAGACTCTGTATTTCATACCATCATACACCGCAATACCAGACTGGGTGAAGCGCCAAGTTTAGGCAAACCTGTTTTAATGTATGATGCCGATTCGACTGGTGCATTAAATTATTTAAACTTAGGCAAGGAAATATTGCAACGCAACGATATGACCAAAATTAAAAATAGCGATAAAACGTTTGAAATAGAAGAGAATGAGCAATAAACAAAATACAAAAGCACAAATAGGCAAAGGCATAGGCGCTTTGCTTGGCAATATTAGAGATGAAATTAATGCCATGCCAACTGCAACACCTAAAGATGATGAGGTATTAGTCGGTAGCATTACACGTATACCTTTAACTATGATAGAGGTGAATCCCAAACAACCTAGACGCACATTTGATGAAACTCCGCTAAAAGAATTGGCTGAGTCAATCAAATTGCATGATATTATTCAACCGATTACTGTCGTAAAACTAGCCAATAAAAAGTTTCAATTAATCTCTGGAGAACGTCGTTTTAAGGCTTCGCATTTGGCTGGCCTCACCGACATTCCAGCCTATGTTCGAATTGCCAACGATCAAGAAATCTTAGAAATGGGATTGCTTGAAAACTTACAACGCGAAAATTTAAATGCCATTGAAATTGGCTTGGCTTACAAGCGACTTATGAGTGAGTGTAACTTAACACAAGAAGAAGTTGCAGACCGCATGAAAAAAGAACGCAGTACAGTAACAAACTACATTCGATTGCTCAAATTGCCTCCTTCTGTTCAAGTATCTGTTCGAAACAAAGAACTCAGTATGGGACACGCACGCGCTATTCTTGGATTGGAACATATAGAACAACAACTATTTGTAGCCAAAGAAATCATCGAAAAACAATTATCTGTTCGTGCCACCGAAGAATTGATTAAAAATATAGGTCAACAAAAACAAGGCGCACAAACCAAAGCATCCAAAACCATAGAATTACCGCCTGCTTACAAACGTATTGAAGATCAAATTGCTTCGCATTTGAGTACAAAAGTCAAACTTGATCGTAAGAAAAATGGCAAGGGCAATATTGTCTTGGAATTCTACAACGACAATGATTTAGAGCGTATTCTTGATAAAATGAATTTGTAAATTAATTTTCTGAACATTGCTACAAAAAGTGATTCAAGTACGATGTAATCCTAACCTGCAGTATTTCATGTTAGGTTTGTTGTATTTATTTGTTCAAATTCAAACCGCTATGGGGCAAACCAAGGATAGTTTAAACTTAAAAAAAACAATTCCTCCTACAACACAAACTTCGCCTTCTTTTCCTGATTCTATTTTTAAATTCAATACCAAAACACCCTTACCCAAGCGAGCAGGTATGTACTCTGCATTGGTGCCGGGCTTAGGGCAAATTTACAACAGACAATATTGGAAGGCAGGTTTGACCTATGCAGGCTTTGGTGTCATTACAGGTTTTATGATTAGCAATATTAAACAATATCAATATTATCACAAAGCATACATAGGACGTATAGATGCAGATCCAACCACAACCGACACTATTACATTGTACACAACAGAAGACATCAATACCCTCCGAAAAGGTTATCGAACTTATACAGAATACACAGTCATAGCAGGCACTGTAGGTTATTTGATTTCCATCTTAGATGCCTATATTTCAGCTCATTTGAAAACGTTCGACATGAGCAAAGACATTAGTTTTAAAACTTTTCCTTGCATAAACGAACGCAGACAACCTGCTATTAAACTTGTATTTGCTTTAAATTAAAAAAATATGAAAATTGCATTAATTGGCTATGGGAAAATGGGCAAAACCATTGAAGAAATTGCGGTCAAAAAAGGTCATGAAATTGTTTTAAAAATTGGGCACGGTAATCGAATTG
>Ga0247831_1003334_pt1 | contig 23696 bp, 19 predicted proteins | sample LaCruzMarch2015__9_FD_192406 | JGI IMG/M metagenome (GOLD analysis project Ga0247831, IMG submission 192406) | Freshwater microbial communities from meromictic Lake La Cruz, Castile-La Mancha, Spain - LaCruzMarch2015_1m | ecosystem: Environmental > Aquatic > Freshwater > Lake | place: Spain...
TCGCTCACCGCGTTGTTCGCGGCGATCTGGACCGGCATGTGGTTCGCCGGCCGCTTCGTGGCACCGATCCGCCGCCTGATCTTCGCGGCCGAAAAGGTCTCGCAGGGCGACCTCAAGGTGGTGCTTCCGGTGCGCCGCGGCGAGGGCGATCTCAGGCGCCTGTCGCTGACTTTCAACACCATGACCTCCGAAATCAAGCGCCAGCGCGACGCACTCGTCACCGCCAACACCGAGATCGAGGAGCGACGCCGGTTCATCGAGGCCGTGCTGTCAGGTGTCTCGGCCGGCGTCGTCGGCCTCGACGGGCAGGGCACCATCACGCTGGTCAATCGCTCCGCCGAGCGGTTTCTCGGCCGCGCCGAGGCCGATCTCGTCGGCCGTTCGTTTCGCACGGTGCTGCCGGAACTCGCGGTGATGATCGACGGTGCAGCAGGCGCGCTGCGGGCCCGCGCCCCGGACCAGCTCAAGATCGCTATCAATGGCGAAGAGCGCACGCTGGCGGTTCGCGTCACGCACGAGGCGGAAGATGCCGGTGACGGGCTCGTCGTCACCTTCGACGACATCACCGATCTCGTCGTCGCGCAGCGCACCTCGGCCTGGGGCGAGGTCGCCCGCCGCATGGCCCACGAGATCAAGAACCCGCTGCTGCCGATCCAGCTCTCCGCCGAGCGCATCCGCCGCAAGTACGGCCGGGTGATCACCGAGGACCAGGAGACATTCGTCAAGCTGACGCAGACCATCGAACGCCAGGTCGGACACATCAAGGGCATGGTCGACGAGTTCGCTGCGTTCGCGCGTATGCCGAAACCGCAGATCGAGACCGCCGACATCCGCGAGAGCGTGCAGGAGCCGACGATCCTGTTCCGCGAGAGCCACCAGAAGATCACCTACGTGCTCGACATGCCGTCGACGCCCGTCGTTGCGTCGGCCGATCGGCGGCTGATCAGTCAGGCACTGACCAACCTCGTCAAGAACGCCACCGAAGCGGTCGAGACCTTCGAGCAGGCGATGGCGCATGGCGGCGAGGGCGCACCGGCGCCCGATCCGTCGTGGCGCGGCCGGGTCGAGACCCGGCTCGCGGTCGAAGGTCGCCAGATCGTCATCGAGGTGATCGACAACGGCACCGGGCTTGCCAAGCAGAACCGCGCCCGCCTGCTCGAACCTTACGTAACCACGAAAGCAAAAGGCACCGGCCTCGGCCTTGCCATCGTCCAGAAGATCGTCGAGCAGCATGCGGGGACGCTGACGCTGGAAGATGCGCCGGTGACGAGCGAACGGGCTCATGGCGCGCTGGTGCGGATCGTGCTGCCGGCGGTCGACGAGGGCGTAGTCAGTGATGGTGCGCGCGGAGCGGCAGGGGTTCGCGCCATCCGGGCCGCGGAATGACGAGTTGCGCCGTCCGGCGATGCCGGCGGCAGGTGGCGGGGCTTCGGCACGCCACGGTGTGAGACTGGAAGTTGAGACGGAACGAGGAGCTTGAGATGGCCTCTGATATCCTGATCGTCGACGATGAAGCCGACATCCGCGACCTGGTGTCGGGGATCCTCGAGGACGAGGGGCACGCCTGCCGGCTGGCGCGCGACAGCGACGAGGCGCTGATCGCCATCGAGAACCGCAAGCCGCACCTCGTCATCCTCGACATCTGGCTGCAGGGCTCGAGGCTCGACGGTCTCGAGGTGCTCTCGGTGATCAAGCGCGTCCACCCGGACCTGCCGGTGATCATCGTGTCGGGCCACGGCAACATCGAAACGGCGGTGACCGCCATCAAGCGCGGCGCCTACGAGTACATAGAGAAGCCGTTCACTGCGGATCGCCTGCTGCTGGTCACGATGCGCGCGCTGGAAGCCTCGTCGCTCAAGCGCGAAGTGCGCCAGCTGCGCGAGAAGAGCGTGCAATCGGCCGAGATGGTCGGCCAGTCGACGGCGATCAACCAGCTCAGAACCCACATCGACCGCGTCGCCCCGACCAATTCCCGCATCCTCATTCGCGGTGCCTCGGGCACCGGCAAGGAGCTTTCCGCGCGCGCCATCCACGGCAAGTCGCACCGCGCCGACGGCCCGTTCGTGGTCCTCAACGCGGCGGCGATGGCGCCCGACCGCGTCGAGGAGGAGCTATTCGGCATCGAGGACCGCTCGGGCGGCCCGCGCAAGGTCGGCGCGCTGGAGGAAGCGCACGGTGGCACGCTCTATATCGACGAGGTCGCCGACATGCCGCTCGAGACGCAGGGCAAGGTGCTCCGCGTGCTGGTCGAGCAGAAGTTCCTGCGCCTCGAAGGCAACCAGAAGGTCGCCGTCGACGTGCGCATCATCACCTCGACCAGCCGCGACCTCGAGCAGGAAATGAAGGACGGCCGCTTCCGCGAGGATCTCTACCACCGTCTGAACGTGGTGCCGCTGCGGGTACCGAGCCTGGCCGAGCGCCGCGACGACATTCCGTTGCTGGTGAAATACTTCGTGGCCCAGCTCTCGCAGGCCTCGGGTCTTTCGCCGCGCGCGATCGGCGAGGATGCGATCGCCGTGCTGCAGGCGCACGATTGGCCGGGCAACGTGCGCGAGTTGAGGAACAATATCGAGCGCCTGCTGATCCTCGCGGGTGGCGATCCGGACGCGCTCGTGACTGCCGACATGTTGCCGGCCGAAATCGGCTCCTCCGTGCCGCTACCGGTCAACGGCGGGTCGGAGCATCTGATGAGCCTGCCGCTGCGTGAAGCACGCGAGATCTTCGAGCGCGAATACCTGCTATCGCAGATCAACCGCTTCGGCGGAAACATCTCGCGCACCGCTGAATTCGTCGGCATGGAGCGGTCCGCGCTGCATCGCAAGCTCAGGGCGCTGGGCGTCTCGTCCGGCGAGCGCAGCGGCGGACAGAGCGCGGCCTGAGCGGGTCGCGTTTTCCACGCTTTACTTGCGGCTCTTGACGTACTGCTTCAGGGGCGGCACGTGTAGCAGCCTGCCGGTCGTCACGGCAGGCCGTGCTGCGTCGGCGGAGCCTCCGGCGGCGCTTGCAACAAACAATAATTTCTCCGGGAGATCAGCGACCATGAAACTCAGCAGCATTCTCGCGCTTGCGATCGCCGCGGCACTCGCCCCTGCGAGCGCGCTCGCGCAATCGAAGCAGGTCTCGATCGCGACCGGCGGTACCGGCGGCGTCTACTACCCGCTCGGCGGCGGCTGGGCGAACATCATCTCGAAGAAGATCCCCGGCGTGACGGCGACGGCGCAGGTCACCGGCGGTTCGGTCGCCAACCTCCAGCTGATCGGCTCCGGCAAGGCCGATATCGCGCTCACGCAGGTCGACGCGGCGTGGGACGCCATCAAGGGACAGGACAAGTTCGAAGGCAAGCCGCTGCCGATCCGCGCCCTCGGCGTGATCTACCCGAACCACATGCACGTCGTGACGGTCGACGGGACCGGCATTACCAAGGTCGAGGACCTGAAGGGCAAGCGCGTCTCGACCGGCTCGCCAGGCAGCGCCACGGAAGTGTTCGCGTTCCGCATCATCGAGGCGGCTGGCCTCGATCCCAACAAGGACATGACGCGTGAGCGTCTCGGCGTCGCCGAGAGCGTCAACGCGCTCAAGGACAGGAAGATCGAAGCGTTCTTCTGGGTCGGTGGCCTGCCGACGGCCGCCGTCACCGATCTTGCAGCGACCCCCAACACGCAGATCAAAATCCTCGACTACGCCCAGTTCACGCCGAAGATGAACGCCAAGTACGGCCCGCTCTACGCCGAGGCCACGATCCCGGCCGCTACCTACAAGGGCATGCCCAAGGACGCGAGCAACATCACGGTGTGGAACATCGTCGCCGTGAATGCCTCGATGACCGACGACTTCGCCTATGAGCTGACCAAGACACTGTTCGAAAACCGGCCGGACCTCGCCAACGTCCACAAGGAAGCGCTCAACATCAAGGACGAGAACCAGTCGACCAAGAAGGCCGGCGTGCCGTTCCACCCGGGCGCGCTCAAGTACTTCAAGGAAAAGGGCATCAAGGTCGAGTAAGACCGCGTCGTCTGCCGCTTCGGCGGGATGGGCCTAGCGCCTGTCCCGCCGTTGATTTTGTATGACGGCGGGCTCTGATCGTATGGCGCCCTGGAGGAAGTCGATGAGCGGCAGCGACGGTACCTTGCGCCCGGCGGACGCCAGTGTCCCCATGGAACTCGACGAAGACGTCCGCCGCAAGGTCGTCGAACTCATCGAGGAGGAAGAGGGCGCGGCCAATCGCGTCGGCGGTATCGTCGCGACGCTGCTCACCGCGTTCGCGGTCGCCATTTCGCTGATCCATCTCTACGCCGCCTACGACGTCGTGCCGGCACATGTGCTGCGCCCGCTGCATGTCGGCGTGGTGATGGCGTTGTGTTTCCTCTCGTTCCCGATGATGCGCCGCTTCCGCGACCGCATCATGTGGTGGGACTGGCTCGCTGCAGCAGCGTCGCTCGGTGTGCTCGGCTATATCCTGGCGCAAGGCGCTGATTTCGGCGACCGCGCGATCACGCCGGAGGCGATGGACACCTGGGTCGGCATGGCGCTGCTCGTGCTGCTGCTCGAATCGACGCGCCGCGCGACCGGACCGATCATGCCGGTCGTCGCCATATGCTTCCTGCTCTACGCCTTGTTCGGTCACCTGTTGCCGAACCCGTGGACGCACCGTGGCTATGCCATCGAAGATCTCGTCGCCCACCTCTACATGACGCTCGAAGGCATCTACGGCACCACCGTCGACGTGTCGTCCAGCCTGATCATCCTGTTCACCATCTTCGGCGCCGTGCTGCAGGTCTCCGGCGCCGGCAAGTTCTTCATCGACTTCTCGTTCGCAGCCATGGGCGGTCGGCGCAACTCTGCCGGCCGCGCCGTCGTGCTGTCGTCGTTCCTGATGGGCGGGCCGTCCGGCTCGGGCGTCGCCACCACCGTCGCCATCGGCACCGTCGCCTATCCGCTGCTCGCCAAGGCCGGCTACGAGAAGAACGCGGCTGGCGGGCTGCTCGCCGCTGGTGGCCTCGGCGCCATCATATCGCCGCCGGTGCTCGGCGCCGCCGCCTTCCTGATCGCCGAGTTCCTCAAGATCTCGTACTTCGACGTGATCCTGATGGCGGCGATCCCGACTGTGCTCTACTACCTCGCCATCCTCGTGATGGTGGAGATCGACGCACGCCGGCATGGTGGCGGCGGCGAAGTGATGATCGCCAAGGGGCGGCTCGGGCAGTTGACCCGTGACTACTGGTTCCACTTCGGCTCGCTGATCTCCATCATCGCGTTCATGATGCTCGGCTTCTCGCCGGTGCTCGCGGTGTTCTGGGCAACGGTGCTCGCGATCTGCGTCAGCGTGCTGCGCTCCGATACCGCGATCGTGCCGTGGTGGGCTGCGTTGCCGCTGCTCGTTACACTCGCCATCGTGGTCGCAGATATCGCCGGCATGCGCATCGAGGGCTCGGCGAAGTTCAACTCGGTGATCATCTTTACGACGCTAACGGTGATGGCGCTGATCGGGATGTTCCGCCCGAGCATCGCGCCCGTCTCGACCAAGCTGGTTGCCGCCTTGCGCGACGGCACCACCGGCGTGCTCTCCGTCGCCGTCACCTGTGCCACCGCCGGCATCATCGTCGGCGTCGTGACGCTGACCGGCCTCGCCCAGCGGTTCGCCGACATCATCATCGGCTATGCACAGGGCAGCCTGCTGCTGACCGCGATCTTCACGGCGGCGATCGTATGGATCGTCGGCCTCGCGGTGCCGGTCACCGCCTCGTACATCATGTGTGCGGTGATCGCCGCCCCGGCGCTGATCAAGCTCGGCGTTCCGGACTACGCAGCGCACATGTTCATCTTTTACTACGCGGTGCTGTCCGAGGTTTCGCCACCGACCGCCCTGTCGCCGTTCGCCGCCGCCGCCATCACCGGCGGTTCGCCTTACAAAACGACGTTGCAATCGTGGAAGTACACGCTGCCGGCGTTCCTGGTGCCGTTCGTGTTCGTGCTCGATCCAATGGGTGTCGGCCTGCTGCTCAAGCTGCCGAAGGGCGGCACTTGGATGGACATCGTCGTCATCACGCTGATCACGGCTGCCGGAATCGCGGCACTCGGCGTCGCGGCGCAAGGCTGGCTCGCGGGGCGTCTGTCGTCGATCGAGCGGGCGGTGTTCCTGGTCGCCGGCCTGTTGCTGGTGTTCCCGAGCCTGTTCGACGCGATCGGGCGCAGCCTCGTCGGCGCGACGGTGCCGTACCCGGCAATTGCCGGCGTCGCGCTGGCGATCCTGGCGGGCACGCTCAACATCATGCGCCAGCCGCGACACGCGACCGGGGCGTGAGACTGGCGAGGCTGGCCGTTTCGGCAGCCATGGCGCTGCGGGGCGAATTTGGGTAGATAGCCCGCTCGATAACGCGCGCTCGCCAGACGATCGGCGGCGGCAAGCGGCCGGCGACACGGGGCGACAGCCATGAAGGTCATCATCTGCGGCGCCGGCCAGGTCGGCCTCGGCATCGCCGAGCGGCTGGCGGCGGAAGGCAATAACGTCGCCATCATCGACAGCTCGCAAGAACTCGTCCAGCGCGCCAACGACATGCTCGATGTGCGCGCCATCTGGGGCAATGGCGCCCATCCCGACGTGCTCGAAAAGGCTGGCGCGCGCGATGCCGACATGTTGATCGCCGTCACGTTGTACGATGAGGTCAACATGGTCGCCTGTCAGGTCGCGCGCACCTTGTTCGACATTCCGACCAAGATTGCGCGCATTCGTTCGCAGACCTATCTGTCGGAAGAATACGCGAAGCTTTTCTCGAACCAGAGCCTCTCTATCGATCACGTGATCTCGCCCGAGATCGAGGTCGGCAACGTCGTGCTGCGCCGCCTCGCGACGCCCGGCGCCTTCGACACGGCGAGCTTCGTCGACGGCAAGGTGGTGACGATCGGAATCAGCTGCGGGCCGGACTGTCCGGTCGTCGATACGCCGCTCGACCAGCTTGCCGGGCTGTTCCCGGATCTGCCGGCGACCGTCGTCGCGGTGGTGCGCAAGGGCGAACTGGTCGTGCCGCACCATGATTTTCAGCTGAAGTTCGGCGACGACGTGCACTTGGTGCTGCCAGTCGACCAGGTCGCCCGCACGCTCAAGATCTTCGGTCACGATGAGCGCCAAGCGCGCCGCATCATCATCGCCGGGGGTGGCAACATCGGCCTCTACGTGGCGCGCGAGATTGAGCGGCGCGAGCCGAACGTGCGCGTCAAGATCATCGAGGTCAATCGCAAGCGCGCGCTCGAGATCGCCGACATGCTGCGCCGCACGGTGGTTCTGCATGGTTCGTCGCTGTCGGAGGATCTGCTGCGCGAGGCAGAGGTGCAGGCGAGCGAGACGCTGGTCGCCGTCACCAACGACGAGCAGGTGAATATCCTCACCTCCGTGCTCGCCAAGCAACTCGGTTGCCAGCGCAGCATGTGCCTCGTCAACAGCGCCGGCTACTCGACGATGATCCGCTCGTTCGGCATCGATGCGCAGGTCAATCCGCGCGCGACGACAGCGTCGCGTATCCTGCAGTTCGTGCGCCGTGGCCGTATCCGCAGCGTCCACTCGATCCACAACGGCGACGGCGAACTGATCGAAGCCGATACGCTGGAGACGACGGGCGTGGTGGGCAAGCCGCTGTCGACGCTCGGCTTGTCGGACGGCATCCGGTTCGGCGCCATCGTGCGCGGCGGCAAAGTGATCGCGCCGCGCGGCGAAACAGAACTCAAAGCCAAGGACCGCGTGGTGGTCTTCGTGCGTCGCGATACCATCCGCGAGGTCGAGCAATTGTTCCGCGTCAGTCCCGACTATTTCTAGTCAAGGGGGCCGGCGCTGCGAGAGGTCAGGCAAGGGAGATCGGCATGAGCCGCGTCGTCTACGTCAACGGAGCCTACCAGCCGTGGAGCGCGGCGCAGGTGCATGCCGAGGATCGCGGGTTCCAGTTTGGCGACGCGGTCTACGAAGTGTGCGAAGTGCGCGATGGCCGCCTGATCGACGAAACGCGCCACATGGACCGGCTCGACCGCTCGCTCGCCGAACTCGCCATCGAAAGCCCGATGAGCCGGCCGGCGTGGTCGCGGGTGCTGCGCGAGACCATCCGGCGCAATCGCGTCACCGACGGCAGTGTGTACCTGCAGGTCTCGCGTGGCGTTGCCCGGCGCGAATTCCTGTTTCCGAAGCCCGGCACCAAGCCGACCGTCGTCGTCATCGCGCGCCCGGCCGACCGCGCCAAGGCGGAGGCCAAGGCTCAGGCCGGCATCGCCATCGTGACACGCGCCGATCCCCGTTGGGAGCGCTGCGACATCAAGACGGTGATGCTGCTGCCAGCGTCGCTCGCCAAGGAGGCGGCGCGCAAGGAGGGAGCGGGCGAAGTCTGGTTCACCGACGACGACGGCGCCGTCACCGAGGGAGGATCGAGCAACGCCTGGATCGTCACGCGTGACGGCGTGCTGGTGACGCGGGCGACCTCGCAGGCGCTCCTCGGCGGCATCACGCGGCTGACCTTGTTCGACGTGGTGGCGCGCGAAGGCCTGCGCCTCGAGCAGCGCGCGTTCACCGTCGCCGAGGCGCTGGATGCGCGCGAGGCGTTCGTCACTTCGGCGACCAGCATCGTCATGCCTGTGGTGCGTATCGACGGCCGCCCGGTCGGCAACGGGGCGCCCGGCAGCGTTTCGCTGCGCCTGCGTGAGGTATTCCACGAGGTTGCTGCCTCATCTGCAACCTGAGCGCGTGGAATGCGGGCAGGGCGTCGCCTAACTTTCAAGCAACACGACGTTGCTTGCAAAGTTCTTGCTCTGTCTGTCAGCTTCGTGCTGTTTTCGTAACGCAGTTGCGCTAGAAACGCGTCTAGTGATCAGACTGCCAACAACACCCGGAACGAGGGGAAACCGTCATGGCGAACGAGCGGCCGCCGAGCCTGCAGGACGCATTCCTGAACTATGTGCGCAAGCACAAGACCCCACTCACCATTTTCCTCGTCAACGGCGTCAAGCTGCAGGGCATTGTCACCTGGTTCGACAATTTCTGCGTTCTGCTGCGCCGTGACGGCCATTCGCAACTCGTCTACAAGCATGCGATCTCGACAATCATGCCCGGTCAGCCGGTCAATCTGAACGAGAGCGGCGAGACGAGCGAGACCTGACGCGGGGCACGCGGGCCGCCATGGCGGCCACACTCCGGAGAGCAAGCGATCGACGACCCTGACCGAGAAGACCGCCGCCGTCGCCGCAAGGGCGTTGCGGCGGACACCGTTGCTGCCGCCCCCGATGTGGACGGCGAGGCGCAGGGCGAGGCGGAGGAGGCACCGCGCCGCCGTCGCCGCGCGCCCGCCGAAGTCAAGGCGCCGGCAACCCGCGTGCTGGTTCTGGTGCCGGTGCTGGCGCGGGCGAGCCAGCCCGCCCGGGCGAAGGCGGCGGACCGCGCGGCCAAGCCGGATGCCAAGCACGACACGCGTGCCGCCAAGGCCGACAGCGCGCGGATCATCCATTCGCCCGAAGATCGCCTCGCCGAGGCGGAAGGTCTCGCCCGTGCCATCGACCTCGACATCGTAGCGAGCCGCATCGTGCCGGTACCGACGCCGCGGCCGTCGACCCTGTTCGGCAAGGGCAAGGTCGAGGAGATCGGTGCGCTCGTCGAGGAGCAGGAGGTCGGCCTCGTCGTCGTCGACCACGCGGTGACGCCGATCCAGCAGCGCAACCTCGAGAAGGCCTGGAACACCAAGGTGCTCGACCGCACCGGCCTGATCCTCGAAATCTTCGGCGCCAGGGCGCAGACACGCGAAGGCCGCCTGCAGGTCGAACTCGCCCATCTCAACTTTCAGAAATCGCGCCTCGTGCGGGCCTGGACCCACTTGGAGCGCCAGCGCGGCGGCGGCGGCTTCCTCGGCGGCCCGGGCGAGCTGCAGATCGAACTCGACCGGCGGCTGCTGCAGGATCGCATCGATGCGATCCGCGACGAACTTGGCCAGGTGGTCAAGACGCGCGAACTGCATCGTGCCGGCCGCGCCAAGGTGCCCTATCCGGTTGTCGCCATCGTCGGCTACACCAACGCCGGCAAGTCGACGCTGTTCAACCGGCTGACCGGGGCCAGCGTGCTCGCGATGGACCAGGTGTTCGCGACGCTCGATCCGACCATGCGCGAGATCAAACTCGCGGGCGGCCGGCGCATCATCCTCTCCGACACCGTCGGCTTCATCTCCGACCTGCCGACCATGCTTGTGGCAGCCTTCCGGGCGACGCTCGAAGAGGTGCTGGCGGCCGATCTGGTGCTGCACGTGCGCGACATCTCGCACCTCGAAACCGAGGCGCAGGCGCGCGACGTCGAGCACGTGCTCGCCGAACTCGGCATCGACACGGTCGCAGCCGACGGCCCGATCCTCGAAGTGTGGAACAAGGTCGACCGGCTCGAGGGCGACGCGCGCGCGGACGCCGACAGCCGCGCCGGGTTTGCGGCGCACGCACCCATTGCGATCTCCGCCATCACCGGCGAGGGCATCGAGCGGTTGCTCGCCGCCATCGATAACCGGCTCGGCGCCGGCGACGTGGAACTCGACGTCGAGGTGGCGGCCGGCGAAGGGCGGCTCGCCAGCTGGCTGCACGCCAATACCCATGTCGTGCGCAGCGAGGCACGAGAGGACGGCTCGGTGGCGTTCCACATCCGCCTCGCCGCCGGCAAGCAGGGCCAGTTGACCGCCGAGATCAAGCGCGCTCATCGCGCGCGCCGCTGATCGTGTGGCGCAGGCGAGCCTGCCATCAGGCGCTGTCGACGGTCTGGCCGGCCTCGTTTAAGAAGGCGCGCTTCATCTTCCACACACGACGCTTGGATCCTTGCCGCCCATGACCGCTACCGAGACCGATCTGCTCGCCCGCATCGCTGCAGCCCTGGAGCGGCTCGCTCCGCCCGCCCCCTCCGCCCCCGACCTCGACAAGGCCGAGGGCTTCATCTGGCAGGCGGACCCGGAAGCCTTCGTGCCGGTGCCGCACATCAACCGCGTGCCGCTCGGCCTGCTCAAGGGTGTCGACCGGGCCGCCGACCAGTTGCTCGAGAACACCCGCCGGTTCGCAGCCGGCTTGCCTGCCAACAACGCGCTGTTGTGGGGCGCGCGCGGCATGGGCAAGTCCTCGCTGGTCAAGGCAGCGCACGCCGAGGTGCGGCGCATGCTCGGCCTCAAGCTCGGCTCGGGCAAGGGCGACGTGAAGCTGGTCGAGATCCATCGCGAGGACATCGCCACGCTGCCGCGCTGCCTGGCTCACATGCGCGCGGCCGGCGCCAGCCATGGTCACCGCTTCATCGTGTTCTGCGACGATCTCTCGTTCGACAAGGACGACACCAGCTACAAGTCGCTGAAAGCCGTGCTCGACGGCGGTATCGAGGGGCGCCCGCAGAACGTGGTGTTCTATGCCACCTCCAACCGCCGCCACCTGATGCCGCGCGACATGATGGAGAACGAGCGCTCGACCGCGATCAACCCGTCCGAGGCGGTCGAAGAAAAGGTGTCGCTGTCCGATCGCTTCGGCCTCTGGCTCGGCTTCCACAACGGCACGCAGGACCAGTACCTCGACATGGTCAACGGCTATGTCGCCCACTTCAAGCTGAAGATCGGGCCGGAGGAATTGCGTCGCGACTGCCTCGAATGGGCGACGACGCGCGGCGGCCGCTCGGGCCGCGTCGCCTGGCAGTACATCCAGGATGTCGCCGGCCGGCTCGGCCAGCCGCTCGACCTGACCTGAGGAGGGCGGACGTGTCGGCGGACGATGGCATCCGGATCGGATTGGCGAATGCACCGGCGGACATCGCAGCCGTCGCCGACCTGTTCCGCGCCTACGCCGCCTCGCTCGACGTCGATCTCGGTTACCAGGGGTTCGCATCGGAACTTGCCGGGCTGCCCGGTAAATATGCCCCCTTGCAAGGCGGTGCGCTGCTGCTGGCCCGCCGGGCGGATGGCGTACCGCTCGGCTGCGTGGCCCTGCGGCGGCTCGATGGCGCGCTGGCGTGCGAGATGAAGCGGCTGTACGTGGCGCCCGAAGGCCGCGGCAGTGGGCTTGGCCGCCGCCTGATCATGGCCGTCTGCGATGACGCACGACGGCTCGGCTACGCCGAGATCTGCCTCGACAGCCTGCCCTCGATGACGGCCGCCATCGCGCTCTATCGCGCCATGGGGTTCGGGCCGATTATGCCGTACTACGACACGCCGATCGCGGGGACGGTGTTTCTCGGGTTGCGGATTTGAGAGACGAGCCTGACTCAATTCGCCAGTTCGAGGCTTCGCTTCGTCGCAGCGGCCACGGCTTCCGTCATCAGGTCCTGCATCCCACCGCCCTCGCGCATCAGCACGTCGAGGGCTGCTTGCGTGGTGCCTTTCGGTGAGGTGACGTTGCGGCGTAGTCGAGCGGGATCTTCGCCGGATAGCCGCAGCAACTCGCCGGAGCCCGACACGGTGGCATCCGCCAGGCGGCGGGCGAGCGCTGCGTCGAGGCCGGCGCGGCGGCCGGCTTCGGCGAGGCATTCGGCGAGCAAGAACACGTAGGCCGGCCCCGAGCCCGAGACGGCGGTTGCGACATCGATCAGCGCCTCGTCGTCGACCCAGCCGACTTCGCCGATCGCCGAAAGCAGCGCGTCGACGGCATCCCGCTGGGCGGCATTCACGTGAGCGTTGGCGACGCACACGGTGATGCCGCGCCCGATAGCGGCCGGCGTGTTGGGGATCGAGCGGACCACGGCACTTGCCGCCGGCAAATGCGCCTCGAAGCCCCTGATGGTGCGGCCGGCGGCCACCGACAGCGTCAGCGAGCCGGGGCCGGCGAGGCGGGCGAGCGGCGGAAATACCTGGTCCATCACCTGCGGCTTCACCGCCACCAGAATAACGGCAGGCGGCCGGGCGAGGTCGGTGGCCGCGATCACGGGCTTGGAGAGAATGCCGTGGGCGGCGATCAGGCTCGCGACCTCGGGCGGCGGGCCAGGGTCCTGCACCACGACGTCAGCGGGGGCGAGCCCCCGCTTCAGCCAGCCGGCGAGCATGGCGCCGCCCATCTTTCCGCAGCCGGCGAGCAGCAACGGGCCATCGAGTGTAAGCGTCATTATCGGGCCTCCTCGACCGGGAGGCTCGGGCTCACGCCCGCCCCTCGGTCTCGAACATCGTCTCGGTAAGGGCGACGCGGCTTTCCCGTCCTGCCCACACCACGAACTGGAACGCCTGATAGTAGCGCTCGCAGGCTTCCAGCGCAGCCTTCAACAAGGCCTCGCACTGGCCGGTGGTGACAGCGGCGCCGTTGAGCATCAGCCCGTGGCGGAACATCACGAGACCTTCCTGGGTCCACAGATCGAAGTGGCCGATCCACAGCTGTTCGTTGATCTGGGCGATCAGCCGGTAGACCTCGGTCAGACGGGTGTCGGGCATCTTGAAGTCGAACGCGCAGGCGAGATGCAAGGTCTCGAGATCGTCACGCCAATTGAGCGAGACGTGGTAGTCGGCCCACGTGCCGGCGACGATCAGCGTGAGTTCGTCCTCGCCCGTGCGCTCGCATGGCCAGTCGTGCGTCAGCGCCACCTGCTCCACCACGTCGACCGGGTTCCGCAAACGACTGCCGTGGCCAGGCTCGGAAGATCCCATTGCATATCCTCTCACCGCTGCCGCCTGCTCCGTGCAGAGCGGCAGCGCTTGGCTCAGTCCATAGTCCGCCGCCCGCCGGACAATTCCGGGAAGCAGCGCTGGCGGGACGAAACACGAGCCGGGCCACGAGTCGCAATCGCAGGCGCGCCTTGTCCACGGCGATCGCACCCGTCCCCAGTCGCGGCACCGAGTGATTGCGGCGAATTGGGCCGTTGGTGCGACCGTTGCGTCGAAGGTTGTGGAGAACGTGACAGGTTGGTGACAGAGGCTGATGGCGGGCCACGCCAGCGGTCCGTTTCAGCCGCAGCGCGATGAAGTTCGAGCTTCGCTCGAAACGGGGCCACCCCCATGCCCCGCCGGAGGGACACCCTCCGGACGATCTGCTATTCTGGCACTTCGAAAGCGAAAGCCTGCCTCACGCGCCGGCCGACGAGCCCCGGGCGGCGAGCGCCGCTTCCAACGTGGCAATGCGCTGCGCGAGCGCTTCGTTTTCCTCGCGCGCCTTGACGGCCATCGCTTTGACGGCCTCGAATTCTTCGCGGCGTACCACGTCGAGATCGGCGAGAATGCGCTCGGCCTGCGCGCGAAATACGCCTTCGGCCTCGCGGCGGGCGCCCTGCGCGGCACCGGCGGCATCGGTCATCAGCTTGGCGATCTCGTCGAAGACGCGTGAGGTGGTCTGGGTCATCCTGGGTCTCCGCTCGGGTGTCGTCACTTTGGCGAGACATGGACCTTCGGCGCGCGGCGATCAAGGTGGCGCACGGGCCGGCCAAGGGCACCGCTACGCCAGCGAGTTGATCCAGTCCTTGCCGGGCACCGCATCGAGCAGGCTCCTGGTGTAGGCGTGCTGCGGGTTGGCGAAGATCTCGGCCGTCGCGCCGTGCTCGACGATCCTGCCACGCTGCATGATCGCGATGTTTTCGCACACCGTCGCGGCCACACGCAGATCGTGTGTGATGAACAGCATCGACAGTCCGAACTTGCGGCGGAGTTCGTTCAGCAGGTCGAGTACCTGCTTTTGAACCGAGACGTCGAGGGCGGAGACCGGCTCGTCGGCGACGATCAGCTTGGGCTTCACCGCGAGCGCGCGGGCGATGCCGACGCGCTGGCGCTGGCCGCCGGAGAACTCGTGCGGATAGCGATCCGCGGCTTCCGGCCTCAAGCCGACCAGCGACAACAACTCGCGCGCTTCGGCATGCGCCTTCTCGCGGCTGACGCCCTGGATCATCGGCCCGATGGCGATGATGTCGCCGATGCGTTGGCGCGGGTTGAGGGACGCGAACGGATCCTGGAACACCATCTGCATGTGGCGGCGATAGGGGCGAAGCTGATCGCGCGTGAGCCCCGAGATGCGCTCGCCGTCGAGCAGGATCTCGCCGCCCTCGGGGAGTTCGAGGCCGATGATGCAGCGCGCCAGCGTCGATTTGCCGGAGCCCGATTCACCGACCAGGGCGAGCGAGCTGCGCTCGCCGAGTTCGAGGCTGACCTTGTCGACGGCCTTGACCCTGCGCGCCGGAGCGGCAAAGCCGCCGGCACTCACGTAGGTCTTTTCCAGATCGCGCACGACGAGCAGCGGCTGCGCGGCCTGTTTGTCTCTGAGCCGCGGCTTCAATCCCGGCACCGCCGCGACCAGTGCCTTGGTGTAGTCGGCCTGCGGGTTGCGCAATACTTCGTCGGCACTGCCCGCCTCGACGATCTCGCCGTGGCGCATCACGGCGACGCGGTCGGCGATCTCGGCGACGACGCCGAAGTCGTGGGTGATGAACAGCACCGAGGTGCCGTGGGCGCGTTGCAGTTCCTTCATCAGGTGGAGGATCTGCGCCTGCGTGGTGACGTCGAGGGCGGTGGTCGGCTCGTCGGCGATGATCAGCGCCGGTTCCAGCGCGAGCGCCATGGCGATGACGATGCGCTGGCGCTGGCCGCCCGACAATTGATGCGGATAGCTGTCGACGATCCGCTTCGGATCGGGGAGGTGGACGTCACTGATGAGTTCGAGGACGCGCGCCCTGCGGGCGGCCGGCTTCAGGTCGGTGTGGACCTCGATCACCTCGTCGATCTGTCGACCGACTTTCATGAGCGGGTTGAGCGCCGTCATCGGTTCCTGGAAGATCATCGCGATGCGTCCGCCGCGCAGGCGCCGCATGTCGTCCTCCGGCAGGGCGATCAGGTCGCGGCCCTCGAACATGATGCGTCCGCCGGTGACGCGCACGTGCGGCTTGGGCAGCAGACCCAGGATCGCCTTTCCCATGATCGACTTGCCGGAGCCCGACTCGCCGACGACGCAGACGATCTCCGTCTTGCCCACATCGAGCGAAACGCCCGAGACCGCGCTCTTGCGGTCCGACCACGCCGGCAGGCCGACGGTCAGGTTCTCGATGGCGAGGACGTTGTCGCCCGACGCGCGCCCGCCCACAGGGTGTCCGCTCATAGGTCTGCGAGCCTCGGGTTGAGCGCGTCGTTCAATCCTTCACCGACCAGATTGATGGACAGTACGGTAATCAGGATGGCGATACCGGGCACTGTCACCAGCCACCAGGCATCGCGCAGGAACGAGCGGCCGGCACCGATCATGAAACCCCAGCTCATCTGATTGGGCGCGCCGAGCCCGAGAAACGACAGCGCGCTCTCCACGAGGATCGCAGTCGCAACCAGCAGCGAGCCGGTGACGATCAGCGGCGAAAGCGTGTTCGGCAGCACCTGCGTCAGCAGGATGGCGCTGTCGCGCTGGCCGGCGACGACGGCTGCCTGCACGAACTCGCGCGACTTGATCGACAGCACCTCGGCGCGCACCACGCGCGTGATCGGCGGCCAGCTGACGACCGAGATCGCGATTACCAGGTTCAAGGCCGAGGGCGACAAAACCGCGATGAGCACGATGGCGAACAGGAACGAGGGGATCGTCTGGAAGAACTCGGTAATGCGCATCAACACGTCGTCGACCAGGCCGCTGTAGTATCCGGCGACCGCGCCGACCAGCGTGCCGAAGGCGACGGCGACCAGCGTCGAGAGCACCGCGATGAGCAGCGTCGTGCGCGCGCCGTGCATGAGCCCCGCCATCACATCGCGACCGAGGCTGTCGGTGCCGAGCACGTAGCCGGCGCCCGGGCGGATGAACGGGGTTGCGACGATGGCGAACGGATCGCGCGGCGCCAGTACGTCGGCGAAGATGGCGACCAGCACCACCACGCTCAACCAGAACATGCCGATGATGACGCGCGGGTTGCCGAGAAATCGCTGCCAGAAGGTTTTCATCGCGCGCCTCAACCGATGCGGATTCTGGGATCGAGGAACACGTAGATCACGTCGACCAGCAGATTGACGAGAACGACGAGGCAGGCCGACATGAAGAAGATGCCGAGCAGTAGGTTGAAGTCGCGCGCGAACAGCGACTGGTAGGCGAGCTGGCCAAGGCCTGGCCATGCGAACACGCTTTCGACCACCACGGAACCGCCGAGCAGGCTGCCGAACTGGATGCCGGCCATGGTGACGACCGGCAGCAGCGCGTTGCGGAACACATGGCGGGTGACGATCTGGCGTTCGCTCAAGCCTTTCGCCCGCGCGGTCGTCACATAGTCGAGGCCGCGTTGCTCGAGCATCGAGGCGCGCATCAACCGCGCATAGAGCGCGAGGTAGAACATCGACAGGGTGATCGTCGGCAGCACCAGATGGCGGGCGATGTCGGTGACGCGCGCGAAGCCCTCGTGGAAGGCGACCACGTCTTCCATGCCAGACGTCGGGAACCAGTCGAGGTGGATCGAGAACACCAGGATCAGCATCAGTCCGATCCAGAACAGCGGCGTCGCGTAGAAGATGATCGCGGCGACCGAGATCAGATGGTCCTTCCAGGTTTTGACCCACAAGGCTGCGAGCAGGCCCATCGCGACGCCGATCGACAGAGAGACGACGAGCGTCGCGCCCATCAGCAGCAGCGTCGGCCAAAGCCGCGCGAGCAGCAGGTCGAGCACCGGTGCGCTCTGGCGGAAAGAGTAGCCGAGATCGAGCACGAGCAGGTTGCGCAGGTAGTAGAACAGTTGGATCCACACCGGCTGGTCCTGGCCGAACCGCTTGCGCAACTCGTCGATGTATTCCTTGGGGGCGCCGCCGGCCTCGCCGGCAAGCACCGTTGCGAGATCGCCCGGGGCGAGCTGGAGCAGCAGGAAATTCAGAATGACGACGCCGAGCACGACAGGCACTGTCTGCAGCAACCGTCTGATGACGTACATGCCAAGCGTCGTCGCGCCCACTGCCGAGCCTCCGTCATTCTATCTTGCCACGTGTCGTGAAGATGCGCCGCGAGGCGCTGAAAAATGAGGGAGCCGGCGTCGGCGATGCCGGCTCCCTCGAAACACGTCCTTACTGGCGGTGGGCGTTGGCGTAGTTGCCGTAGATCCCCAGTGGATTGTCGATCAGGTTCTTGAACTGCTTGTTGACGATGGTCGGGAACTTCAGCTCGTGGACGTAGATGACCGGGCTCGCCTCGGTCACCTTCTTCGCCAGTTCGCGGTAGAAAACGCCGCGCTTGGCCGCATCGGGTTCGACCGTCGCCTTGTCCATCAGCGCGTCGGTCTCGGGGCTCGACCACTGCGAGCCGTTGACGAACACGGTGCCCTTCTTGATGCGGTCGGAGTGGAAGCCGCGATGCACGCCGAGCACCGGATCGGCAAGATTGTAGAGGAAGTTCGAGCTCATATCGAAGTCGTAGTCGGTGTAGACGCGTTTCAGCCACTTCGCGACGTCTTCGTAGCGCAGCGTCGCCTTGATGCCGACCTGGCCGAGTGCCTGCTGCACCGCCTCGCCGAACCGCTGCCACTCCTCGCCGTAGGGGGTAATGTCGTGCACCATCTCGAAGCGGACGCCATTGGCGTTCTTCGGGAAGCCGGCTTCGTCGAGCAGCTTGTTGGCGATCGCGACGCGGTCGGCGACGGTGAAATCGACGCCAGCGCCGTACAGCCCAGCCGGCTCGAAGTTCGAGCTGATCGGACCCATGGCAGGCTTGCCGAAGCCGAACCAGACGTTGTCGATGACGAACTTGCGGTCGACGGCGTAATTGATCGCCTGGCGGACTTTCACGTTGTCGAACGGCGGCTTCTTGGTGTTGATCACCATCTCGACGATCGGCGAGATCATCTCATAGCCCTTGGTCGTGACTTCGACCGACGGAAGGGCTGCGAGCTTCTTCACGTCGTTGTAAGGGACGGCGCCGAAACCGGCGATGTGGGCCTCGCCCTTCTCCAGCACGGCGGTGCGGGTCGAGGCGTCGGCAATGAAGCGCACCACGATACGATCGAGGAACGGGCGGCCCTGGCGCCAGTAGGTCGGGTTCTTGTCGAGGCGGACGAACTCGCCACGCCGCCACTCGACGAACTTGAAGGGGCCGGTGCCGATCGGGCTGTTGGCGTTGGTGTGGGTCTTGATGTCGCCTGCCCCGTAGACGTGCTTCGGCAGGATCGGGCTCTCATAACCCGACAGCGCCATCATCATGTAGGGGGCGGGGTTGGCGAGTTTGAATACCGCCGTCAATTCGTCGGGCGTCTCGACCGCCGTCACTTCCTTGAAGGTGGCGATGCCGCGCGGATGGTTCTTCTTCAACGCTTCCATGATCGTGAACTGCACGTCGGCGGAGGTGAACGGCTTGCCGTCGTGGAACGTGACGCCGCGGCGCAGCTTGAAGACGACGGTCTTGCCATCGGGCGCGACCGTAAAGCTCTCGGCGAGGCCCGGTTGCGGCTTGAGATCGAAATCGTACTCGAGAAGGCCGTCGAACACCTTCGCCGTGACCTGTCCGATCGGACCGGAGGTGGAGATGTAGGGCGCCAGATTAGGCGGCTCGGGCTGCGTGATCTGCACCAGCGTGCCGCCCGATTTCTGCGCGAGCGAGGGCCCGCTCACCATGGCCGCCAGTGCCGCGAGCGCCAGAAGCTTCATCGTCGATCGCATGTCGTTCCTCTTACTCCGTTTCGCCGCAGTCACGTCGCCGCGCAGATCCATCGAACGGGCGGCGCGGGCCGTCGCGTCGGCACGCGACAGCGCCGCCTCGAAGCAGGCTAACGCCCGCCCTTTGGTCGAGCGAGTGCAACCTGCGCCGTCGTAGCTGGCGGTGGTGCCGTGGGCCGAGCGTCATCTGTCGGTCGTTTGGCAGTCCAGCCGCTCGACCGAGGCTGAGAGTGTCACAGCAAGCCACTGTCGACAATCATGCAAATTGCCGATCTCGGGTGCGCTCCTGGCTCGAAATGCGCCAGTGGGCGACGCGCAGGCCACGGACGATGCGCCGGCGAGCGGCGATGTCGTGGGGGCGCCCAACCCGGCACGGCCCGTCTGGTCCATCGAAAATGAGGCAACGGGTTAAAGTTGGTCACCCGGGCTCAGGGGCCACCGTGGCCACGGGCTGAGCCACATCTGCGACCCACTGATACGGGTCGAGTTACGAAACCGAACTCCAGGACAATTGCGGCAGTGGCGCCGTCAACCCACCTTCGGCCGCAACTCGCCCTTGGCGTAGCGCTTCGCCATTTCGGCCGGCGTGGCGATCCGCTTGAATTTGCTCGCCTGGCCGGCGGTGTTGAACTCCTCGAGGCGCTGCTTGCAGAGCTTGGTCATCGCGTCCATGGCCGGCTTCAGGTACTTGCGCGGGTCGAATTCGCCCGGCTCCTCGGCCAGCACGCGGCGGATCTGACCGGTCATCGCCATGCGGTTGTCGGTGTCGATGTTGATCTTGCGCACGCCGTGCTTGATGCCGCGCTGGATTTCTTCGACCGGCACGCCCCAGGTCGGTTTCATTTTGCCGCCGAACTTGTTGATGACGTCCTGTAGTTCCTGCGGCACCGACGACGAGCCGTGCATCACGAGGTGGGTGTTCGGCAGCTTGCGGTGGATTTCCTCGATGACGCCCATCGCCAGTACCTTGCCGTCGGGCTTGCGCGAGAACTTGTAGGCGCCGTGTGACGTGCCCATGGCGATGGCGAGCGCGTCGACCTCGGTTTCCTGGACGAACTTCACGGCCTCGTCCGGATTGGTCAGCAGCTGGTCGTGAGAGAGCTTGCCCTCGGCGCCGTGGCCGTCTTCCTTGTCGCCCATGCCGGTCTCGAGGCTGCCGAGCACGCCGAGTTCGCCTTCGACCGAGATGCCGCCGAGGTGCGCCATCTGCGTCACCGCCTTGGTGACGGCGACGTTGTAGTCCCAGTCACCCGGGGTCTTGCCGTCGGCCTTCAGCGAGCCGTCCATCATCACGGACGTAAAGCCCGCCTGGATCGCGGTCATGCAGGTGCCGGGCTCGTTGCCGTGGTCGAGATGGATGCACACGGGGATGTGCGGATAGATCTCGGTAACCGCGTCCATCATGTGCTTCAGCATGATGTCGTTGGCGTAGCTGCGGGCGCCGCGCGAAGCCTGGATGATGACCGGGGCATCGGTCGCGTCGGCCGCCGCCATGATCGCGAGCGCCTGCTCCATGTTGTTGATGTTGAAGGCGGGCACGCCGTAGTCGTGCTTGGCGGCGTGATCGAGAAGCTGGCGGAGCGTGATGCGGGCCATGGGCGGTCCTCCAAGGTGAGATGGCAGCCGGCCCGTCGGCGAAGGTGTGCCTTGCGGCGCCACGACTTGCACACTCGAGGCCGATCAGTCAGGCTTTCCACCGACAGCGTCAGCGGCGAATTTCCGCGCCGTCATACCGCTAACGCCGCGCCTGCGAAAGCCGGCGCGGCGATTGATCCGCAGGCAAGTTCGAATGCGCCCGGTGGACCAGCATCGTGGAGGGGAGCCCGCACGCCATGCCGAAAGTCGTCGCGATCAAGGATTTGCGCCTCGCAGCGCGGCGCCGCCTGCCGAAGATGGTGTTCGATTTCATCGATGGCGGCGCCGGCGACGAGACGACGCGCGAGGCCAACGTCGCGGACTTTGAAAAGATCCGTCTCGCGCCGCGCATGATGGTCGACGTCTCGAAGCGCGACATGGCGATCGAACTGTTCGGTGAAAAGCTGAGAGCGCCGATCGTGCTCTCGCCGATCGGGCTCACCGGGCTTTCGACGCCGAAGGGCGAATTGGACGCCGCCCGCGCCGCCAAGGCCGCCGGCATCGGCTATTGCCTGTCGACCAACTCGTCGGCGTCGATCGAGGAACTGGCGGCGGCGACGGGCAAACCGTTCTGGTTCCAGCTCTACGTGATGAAGGACCGCGAGCTGTCGCGGTCGATGATGCAGCGCGCCAAGGCTGCCGGCTGCAACGTGCTGGTGGTCACCGTCGATCTCGCCGCTGCCGGCCGGCGGGAGCGCGACATCAGGAATGGCTTCACCGTGCCGCCGAAGATTTCGGTCGGTGACGCGCTCAACGCGGCGCTGCATCCGGGCTGGCTCTATCGCACCCTGACGGGGCCGCGGCTGACCTTCGCCAATTACCAGACCGGAGCCGACAGGGGCTTCCTCGACCTCGCCAAGCACGTCTCCGACAGCTTCGACCCGGCATTGTCGTGGAAAGACATCGAGTGGATGAAATCGGTGTGGGGAGGGCCGGTGGTGATCAAGGGCATCCTGCGCGCCGACGATGCCGAGCGAGCCATCCAGTCGGGCGCCGACGGGATTTCGGTGTCGAATCACGGCGGCCGCCAACTCGACGGTGTGCCGTCGTCGATCGCAGCGCTTCCATCCATTGCCGAGCGCGTATCGGGCCGCGTGCCGGTGCTGATCGATGGCGGGGTGCGCCGCGGCCTCGACATCATCCGTGCCAAGGCGCTGGGTGCGACGGCGGTACTGATCGGCCGCGCCTTCGTCTACGGCCTCGCCGCGATGGGGCCGCAGGGAGCGGCGCGCGCCATCGATATGCTGACGACCGAACTCGACAACGCCATGGCGCTGCTCGGCACGCCGGTGTTCCGCGACATCGGGCGTGATGTGCTGGCGGACGATGGAGCGAGCGCTGGGTGGCCGCGGAACGGGTGAGGTGGGGTTACCAGGTACGTGACTTTGCGGCGCGCGCGCCCTTCGCTTCCGCGTGAGCCTTGCGTAACCGCTCCTGACCGATGGCGACGAGCGCCGCTTTGCGTGATTTAGGACGACTGCCACCGACGAACCGGCGGGAAATCTCGATCACATCGGAGGCGGAGAGAGAGGCATCATCGTCGATCTGTTCGACTACCGCGTTGAACGCTTCAACATCGCGCACGCTCGCCCGCAGGTCGATCACGAGCTGATCGATCCTTGTATCGTCGGCCGTGGTAGTTGCAGCTCGTGTCATATCCTCGCCAGTTTCACGCTTAGTCCAGATGCTGCCAAAGATAGCCATTCGTACGTCTCCTTGCCAGAGGAAGGCGACGCTCAACACTGCCTTTGGAGCGAGAACTAGCCTGATTCTGGGGCCGAACTGTGCATCCTGCTCCACAGCTCGTCGAAGATCGGGTTGTAGAAGTTCTCGGCGAGAGTGCCTCCACCGGAATCTGGCAAAAAATACCCGAGATCGTCAGAGTTGGCGATTCCCGACCTGTGCGGAATATGGCGGATATCGCGATCCGCGTAGCGGTCGCCGAGCACCTCTCTGATGTGGTCCGTGATCTGGTCGCGGAACTTTTTCTCATTCTCGCTGAGGTCTCGTTGACGCGTCATTGTGCCGACGACACCGGCAACTTCAAGACTGAGATCGAGGTCGCTCGATAGTGTCTTTACCTGCTCGAGGAACGGCCGCACGGCCTCGCTGGCGACGCGGTGGAACTGGGTCGGAATGATGTAGAAGTGGCTGGCAACGAGAGCATTCACAGTCCCGAGTGTCATCCGCGGCGGCGTGTCGAGGATGATCATGCCGAACTCTCGCCGGACGTGCGGATTGAGCAAAAGATGGGCAAGCCGGTAGCGCTCGTCGATCTTCGACGCGCCCTTCATCACGCGCGACACCAGAAGGCGGCTCTCGACTTCGGCCAGTGAATAGTCGGCAGGTACAATCCAGGCCCGCGACAACCCGGCGCCATCGTTCAGCTTGGTCGACTCGTTGTGTCGGGCGAGATGGAGCCGGCTCTTGCTCAGCGTGACCAGATCAGCGTCGTCGGCGAACAGATGGTCGACGAGCGATATCGACGGCTCGATGCCGGCCGCGATCGTCATCATTGCGGTCAGCGAG
>Ga0247831_1003336_pt1 | contig 23690 bp, 20 predicted proteins | sample LaCruzMarch2015__9_FD_192406 | JGI IMG/M metagenome (GOLD analysis project Ga0247831, IMG submission 192406) | Freshwater microbial communities from meromictic Lake La Cruz, Castile-La Mancha, Spain - LaCruzMarch2015_1m | ecosystem: Environmental > Aquatic > Freshwater > Lake | place: Spain...
AATTAAGATACAAACCAGGAACAAAATTTCAATATTCTTCTATCACTACTCAACTTTTAGGAATTTGTCTGGAAAAAGCAACAGGGAAATCGTTTGAAACATACTTCAAAGAAAAAATCTGGGAACCAATGGGAATGGAATATAATGCACTTTCTTCAAGAGATGACAAAGGTTTTCACAAATACTTTGGTGGAATTTCAGCAAATCCTAAAGATTTAGCAAAGTTTGGTTTACTTTATTTGAAAAAGGGAAATTGGAATGGTAAACAAATTGTACCGGAAGAATGGGTAAAAGCAACAGCGAAAAGAGATACAATTCAAGGTAAATCAACATCATACACGAATTGCTTTTGGTTAGATACCTATCCTATAGAAAATGAATTTAACAAATCAGATTTATTTGCTGGTGGTTATGGAGGACAAATTGTTTATGTCAATCCGGAGAATAATACTGTTATAATTCGCACTGGAACAACAGAAGTTGATGTTCACTGGGGGAGAAGTTTTTCAAAATTGTCTCACTTTCCTTTAAATAAAGTTGAAGATAGTCAAGAACTATACAATTCAAAACTAATAGGCACTTATAAGAATAAGTTCGGAAAAGAGATTTATATATATGACGAAGCAGGAAAAGTTATCATGAAATGTAATGGTGAAAATTTTGAGTGTCATTTAGTTCCATCTTCAGATGTTACTTTCGAGGATAAAAAACACGGAAGAAAAGTATTGGTTGAATTTGATAAAGATAAAATTAAAGGAGTAATCTTAGAAGAAGGAAAAAATAGTTTCTATTTTTCTAAGCGATAAATATTTATTCATTGATACATTAGAATAGTTTTGAAGATTCGATTTATTCTTTTCTTTCTATTAGTTGGTTTTGGTTTTATTTTGAAATCGAATATTGTAAATTCAAATGATGAAGCTTATATCCAAATCCAATGGTTTACTAATCTAAAAGGCAATTTTTCATTTGCTTCAAAATGGTCTTTTGCTGATAATGTGGGATTAAATGCGGCACAACAAATCGCTTGTCTTCAAAATTGCCCTGAACGTATTCAAAAAATGATGGATGAAGATGGTTTAATAATTAGCGATTCAACTGATGCTTACTATCTATTAGTTGATTCAACTCGTAAATATCACACTTTACAATCAAGAAGTACGCTTTCAGATTGGAAACCATCTGATTTTATCAAGATTAGAAAATATGGAAATTTCACGATTGAAGGAAGTGTAATTGCAGACTCTTCATCAAAATGCAGTGTTTTCTTTAGAATTAAAGATAATTATTTGACAGCTTGGGCCTTTCATAAACCAACAAATGGTTCAACAAAAATAGTTCATTTAAATGGTGGTAAAATATTCTTGGATAAAGAAGCATTTGATAAAGGAATATTTAAAGCTACTTTTAGTTTTACTTTTGAAAACGATATTAATAGTCTTAAACCGCTATATTGGAGTGGTAAAATTTATTCAAAAATTGAAGGTTTTTGAGAAAATATAAACTATTAATTTAATCTTTTTATCGCTTTTATTTAGTGTTATTAAAGTTATTTTTGTAACAACCTCCATCTGAACTCATTTAAGATAAATTTCACACGATACCAATTTTTTTTTCCTTCTAATTCTAAATATGTTCTAGTAAATAAACCTGGGTTTAACATCCATTTTAATGCTCTTTTCGGAAGTGATAATTGACCATAAGGGAACTTTTTGAGATTGTAATTTGATTTAAGTTTAGGATTTATTTTTTTAAAGAAAACCGCACGATTGTGCCAGTAAAAATCTTTATTTATTTTTGGCATAACATCCATCCCAAGATGAAAAGTCAAATGAATATCTGGGACAAAAATTGGATTTTCTGCAAATGAAAAAAGATTGTGTATAAAGCTAACTTCTAGAAAAGGTATTCCAATGCATATTTCGTCAAAAATGAATTTCTCAAGTAATTCTTTTTTAAAAAAAAAGCAATCAAAGCCAGGATGCGATTCTCCTAATTGTGAGTAAATTAAAGGTAAATCCTCAATTTTTTTAAATTCACTTGATATTCTTCTCCGATTAATAACAACTGCATCATGACCTTTTGAAATATATGCGAATAACACATCATAAAAATGAGGTAAAACTCCTATGTCCATATTCGTATAAACAATATAATCACAAGCTTCTATTTCCTTTGTCTTATCTAAAATATCTCGAATAAATGGTAATTTTTTGCCTTTTAGTTTTGGTTTAAGATCAAGGATAGAGGTTTTTAAATTTGAAAGTTGTAAAAATTCTTTTGGTATTATTGATTTATCTTCTTCGAATTGTGTAGTTGAAAGTATTATTGACTCTGAAAATCTTGAGTAATTCTTTGCATTTATAAGACTTTCAAAAGTAATGGGTTGAGCAAAAAACAAATCAGATTGTTCACTGACCTTTACAGGGTTGATAATGTGTAAAATTCGTGGATTCAAGGTTTAAATTTACATTGTAAAACTACTCTTTTCTCTTTAATTAGATATGAATCTTAATTTGAGCATATGTGTGAATTAAGATAGTTTATGAATTTGCACCCATTTTTACTAATTAAAGGCTTAAAATTCAATCCTAATTAAATAAAAAAATAGTATTCAAATGTTAAATGATTTTTGGTTTTTTGTTTACTGCCTTTTAAGATAAATATATTTCTGAAAAAAAAATTATACAAGTTTTAAAGTAAATTAAATTACACATTAAAAATCCTATTGAAAAACCTTTTTCACGATGAAATCTTCATCAAAACAAAAATTTCAATATGAAAAATAAATTACTTTTTACGCTGCTGATCTTCGTCGTTTTATTTGCTTTACCGGGAGTCAATTACGGTCATGTAATCAATCTCGGATCTGCAAAAAACTTTATCCTTTTCACTACTGTTGGGGCAATCACAAATAAATGAATTACGCATTTGACGGTAAATGTTGGTTCTAATGTTGGTTCAAGCACGAATTTCGGTAACGTTGACGGCGCGATGAACGATCAAAACGGAGCAAGTGCAGCTGCTGGAGCAGATTTACTTACTGCTTACGGAGATTTAAGCGCAACAATTCCAACTTTGTTTCCAGGAACACTTTTAGGAAATGGAATTACTTTAACTACTGGTGTTTATTCATCTCCTGCGCCTACGGTTTTGAGTTTGGATTTTCATCTGAGAATTACCTCAAAGAATGTGGCGATTTACCCTTATTCTCTCCCCTGTCGCCATTTTTTAAGCTCCGATTTGATGCGTTTATCGTTCAAACGTTTTTCCTTTACAGCTTTTGGTACGTTGGTGGCTTTTCGTTCTTTTCGCACTAAGAAACAATTCGTTATCAACAAGTTAAACTTTTCAAGCGCTATTTTCTTATTTTTTAATTGCGTTCGTTCTGTTTGCGAAACAACTTGTAGAATCCCTTCTGAATTGATTTTGCTCGCTAGTTTTACTTGAATAGTTTCAAGTTGAATTTCATCCAAAACTTTTGAATTCAAGACATCAAATTCCAACAAAACCTTAGTAGAAACCTTGTTAACATTCTGTCCACCACTTCCACCACTGCGACTTGTTTTAAAGCTCAGTTCTGTGTGTAGTAAATTTAAATCAGGTTTCATTCAGTAAAGGTACTTGAAATCCTTAAACTTGAAACGAAGATAATTTAAGTATTAAATTTGAAAAATACTGCTAGCAAATCTTATTTTAACTAGCAGTATTTCAGAGGATAAACTAAATTTAATGCTCGTGGCAATGAACTGTGTAAGTACCAGTTGTATCTGTGTAAGTTCCTAATGCTTCTAAATCTTCTAAAGCATCGCCACAAAACTCACCCATTTCAATCTCAGCACCAGCTTTGTCATAATGACATTCATGACATTTGTTTTTGTTGCAAGAACTCATTGCAAACACAGTTACTAGAGCGATTGCGCTCGATAAAACTACTTTTTTCATACTACTTTGATTTTAGATTTTGATTAATAAAAAAATGGAGACTTAAATAAAAATTTCTGCCTGGACTTGGCATTTCTATATTTTTCAATCGTGAAAGATGATCGATGTAATTTGAGTTTAAGATGTTTTTACATCCTATTTGAAGGTGTAAAGGAGTTTTGATATTCCAAATAAATCGCAAGGAAGCATCTAACAGTTGATAGGATGGACTGCGCGTTTCATTGAAAGCTACTTTGTTTTGAGCAGTCATAAACGTATGTTGCACCAAAATATCTTTAAATTGAAGTTTCTTTCCAATATTAAAATCATAGCGAATACTATTTGTGAATCGTGCTGGTGGAATTAATGAAATACTGCTATCAGTTACTGTTTGTGTTTGAACCCACGAAAAAGTAGATTCAAAATGTAAATGATGTGCAAAATGTGGATGATAGTGAATCCCAATATCACTTCCATAAAAAAGCACTTCGTCCACTTGTTTATAATTGAAAACAGGTAAACCATTCACAATTGAATCAACTGGCTGAATGTAAATAAAATTTGTAATTCGATTTAAAAATGGATTCACGATCAACACGATATGTTCTCCTTTTAATTCAAAAGTAAGATCCAATTGAAGTGCTTTTTCAGCTTTTAAATTTACATCTCCAATTTCAAAACGCAAAGCACCGTGATGGAAACCATTTGCCAATAATTCTGTGGAATGCGGAGCACGATAGCCTGAAGAAAGATTAGCTCTAAACGTGAAAGCAGTAGTTGAATAAACAGCACCCAAAGCAACGTTTGGACTAGCAAAAGTCTTAGTAATTGGAGCTTTTCCTTTAAAATCGGTTAAGGTCTTTAAGTAACGTAAATCATATCGTACTCCAGCTTGAAAATTCCACTTATTCAAGGAATAAATCCAATTAGAAAAAATTCCATTGTCAAGCGTAATCGCATTTGGAATGAGTGATTCTGTTGCTTTTGAACCATTGCTATTGTTTTGAAACATTCCTTGTAAACCATTGATTACTTTCAAACTATTGGAAAAAGAATGTGACCATTTCAAATTGTAAACAGAATTCCACAAACGCATTTGTATGCCAGGAATTGTCACTTTTTCATCGTATTCAGTCAATTTATTCAAGGTTTGACCAAGTAACAAACTCCATTCATTTTTGCCAGCAAACCACTTATTTTCAAAAGACAAATAGTGGTTATCAAAAAACTGCGCTGGAATTGTTCGTTTTCTGCGTTGAGTCGTAACTTGAAAATCAAGTGGGTTGATTACAGTATCGTGTGTATGTCCTGGAATTCCACTAATTGAATGATTATAGGAATAACGAATATGATGGACACTGTTCTTACCATTCCAACCTAATGCTGCTTTCACAACCGATTCATTGAAGCGTGAATTTTGAGCAAATTTCTTGTCGGGTAATTGAAAATCCGCGTGATTGGTATAACTCCCTCCAAGAATCCAACGGAATTTTTGATTCGATTCTTTATACAAAAACCTTACTGCACCTCCATTTGTGTTGGTTTGATAAAAAGATTGCAATTGCAAGGCACGAGAATTTACAGCAGCATAAGCTTCGTCGGAATAATATAAAACTCCTCCCAAAGCATCGGCACCATACAATAAAGAAGCTGGACCTTTAATAACTTCCACTGAACCAATTCCAATTTCTGAAATTCCCATTCCGTGGTCGCCACCCCATTGCTGTCCTTCCATACGTAAACCGTTGAGCAAACTCACAACACGCATACCTTGTAAGCCACGAATTACTGGTTTTGAAATTCCATTTCCTAAACTCGACTGATAAACACCTGGGATTTTTGCTAATGCTTCACCAATGTTGATACTCGCAATTCCATTCAAATCAGAAAGTTTGCGTGTTTCAACATGGAATGGATTTTTGTTTTGTTGAACAGTTATTCCGCTTGAAACAGTTATTTCTTCTAAATCCAAATGTTTTTCCAAAAGACTGATTTGTATTTCATTCTGGTCTTTAATTGTAACACCAACGATTTTAGTTTCGAATCCCATTGCTGAAACACGCAATTGAATGGTTTGTGGTAAATTACCTTTGAATACAAACTTTCCCATTTCGTCAGTAAACGAACTTTCACCTGTTTCAACAATTTGAACATTAGCTTTAACCAATACTTGGTTGGTCACTTGATTTTTTACAATTCCAGAGAATTGATTTTGAGCCATTGCAGGAAGTGCAAATAACACAATTATTAAAACAATAAATTTCATTTGAATTTTACTTTACTTCAGTGATTTGAAAAATATCACATTACTTAAAAATAAATTTTAAAGCGTAAAAAAATGTATTTCTGATTTCTAACTATTTATTATAAATCGACTCACAATAAAAAAACACCATTAATTTGTGATAAATTAAGAGATTATTTTGTGTAAAAAAGTAGTGGAAATCAGCAAATTGAAGGAGGACCCCGAAGTAAAAAGGATTGTATTGCTGCTAATTCTCTATTTGCAATTTCAGCTTCAGAAACGACAGAATAAACTTGTTTTTTTACTGTAAAAAAATGAAAATTATGAATGGTAAAGAAACCTAAATCAAAATCACAAAAATTACAAGAACCATCGTCGAAATGGGTATCGGAATGCGAAAACTCTATTGCTTCGTTATGATTACAATGATGCCACCAATCGCGTGGCGTGAGCAACACAAAGAAGTTAACTAACAATAAAACGGAAAGTATCCGAATTTTCATAATCTAAAATTACAACGGTTTTTCACTTGACGGAAATTCCGTTCATTAAATTTATAATAATTCGTCAATAATTCGATCCATTGAGTAACCTTCTGCCTCGGCGCGGTAATTTCTTACCAAACGGTGACGTAAAATTGCTTTAGCTACAGCTTTTACGTCCTCAATGTCAGGTGAATATTTTCCTTGTAAAGCAGCGTGACATTTTGCTCCCACAACTAAATATTGTGAAGCTCTTGGACCTGCTCCCCAAGTAATGAAATCTTTAGTTATTTGTGGAACTCCTGGATTATTAACACGTGTTTTACCAACTAATTTTACTGCATATTCCAATACATTATCTGCAACAGGAATACGACGAATCAATTCTTGATAATCAATGATCTCTTCGCCAGTTAAAACTTTTCGTAAATTAATTTTCGTATCAGCAGTTGTCGCTTTTACAATTGCCAATTCCTCCACATAGCTTGGGTAATCTACCCAAATATTAAACATGAAACGGTCTAACTGCGCTTCTGGTAAAGGATAAGTTCCCTCTTGCTCGATTGGGTTTTGGGTTGCTAATACGAAAAATGGTGCGGGTAAAGTATAAGTTATACCTGCCGCTGTAACACGTCTTTCTTGCATTGCTTCCAAAAGTGCAGATTGTGTTTTTGGTGGCGTACGGTTGATCTCATCTGCCAATAAGACGTTTGCAAACAAAGGTCCTTTGATGAATTTGAAGTTTTTCGTTTCATCTAAAATCTCTGAACCAACTATATCCGAAGGCATTAAATCGGGAGTAAACTGAATTCTATTAAAACTCAATCCTAAGGTTTCTGCAATTGTGTTCACCAATAAAGTCTTAGCCAAACCTGGAACTCCAACTAACAAACAATGTGCGCGAGAGAAAATAGAAATCAAAACTTGATCTACCACTTCATCTTGCCCAATAATAATTTTGTGAATCTCTTCTTTAAGTTCTTTATAATGAACTACTAATCGATCAATGGCTTCTTTATCTGACATAATTTTATTTTAGTCTGCTTTCGTTATCCAATTACTTTTAAAATCACAACTTGAAAATTCTTTATCAATTCGTATATATGCATTTCCAATTTTGGAATTCGTCCATTCAGTAATAATTCGTTGCTTTTTATCGCTTTCAGCTGCACTTTTAATAAGAGAATAATCATCTTTTAAATTTGCAATATGTGGCTGATATCTTTCCATCAATCGAACGATACGAATTCCCTGTTTGCGCTCATAGATATCTACATATAAGTTTGGTGAAGTGTAATCACCTTTTTCCATTGCATCTGTCAATAAATAAATTTGTTGATCAACTTGATTTAAATCTTCCATATCCCACGTTTGGTCGCCAGTTATTGGATTAGTAATAATTCCTTTGTTTTGCTTTGTTAAATCATCATTAGAAAAAAGAATTACCGCATCGTCCCAAGTGATTTTATTTTCTTTCAACAAGCGATAACAACTATCCATTTTTAATGCAGATTGATTAATCGCATCAGGACTAAACTCTGGCATTCTTAAAATATGTTGAACCACATAATCGTCTCCTTTTCTTGAAATCAATTTTATGATATGGTAACCATAAGTAGTTTCAATAATTTCTGAAATTTCACCTTCTTTCAATTGAAAGGCAGTAGCTTCAAATTGAGGAACCATCATTCCACGACTAGCTTCAATTTTTCCTCCTAGTGGTGCACTTCCAGGATCATCAGAATTAATTCTTGCTTGTGTTTCAAAACTTTTCCCATCAACAACTATGGATTCTCTGATATCTTTTAGCTCATTAAAAGCGCGCAATTTATCTGCTTTTGTAATACTTGGATAATTCACGATTTGCTGAAAACTCAATTTCATATTGATGTAAGGAATACTATCTTTTGGTAAAGATTTGAAAAATTCAGCAACTTCTTTAGGTGTAACTGTAACATCTGCAACTATTTTTTGCTGCATTTCTTGAGCCAATATTTTATCCTTAATTTGTTCGCGGAATTCTTCTTTAATTTGAGTGATTGTTTTTCCATAAAACTCCTCTAACTTCTGTCGACTACCAATTTTACTTTCAATTATTCGTAAACGGTTTTCCATTTCTGCATCCACTTGTTCGTCAGAAACGACCAAACTATCTAATTTCGCTTGATTAACCAACAGCTCTCCCATCATCAACTGTTCCAAAATAGTGCACTCCATTTCGTGGGTTGTTTCTACACCAGCTTGAACTGCTTGCTGTTTTTGATTTTCAATATCTGATAGTAAAATAATGTTGTCACCTACTTGCGCAACAACTTTATTTACAACTTTACCATTCGGTTGAGCAAAACAAGCAATTGATAGTAAGCAAAAGGAAATCGATAGGATTTTGTTCATGAATTATTTGTTACCAAGATTGTAAAGCACCTCGTTATTTATTTTAATTGGATATTTAGTTTTTAACTCTTCCAACCATGTTTTTTCCAAATAGGTTTGGTAATCTGAAGTTGCGATCCCTTTTGCTTCGCTGAATTCTTTCGGCATTGGGCTTAAAACTTCATTTACTTTCACAACATACATCTTACCCTCAAACTCAAACGCAGGATTTACGCCTTTATTGAATGTTCTATCTTTTAAGAAATTAGTTTGTTCCAAATCAAATTTATTCATTCTTACTTTCAAATTCAACTCAGAATCTTTATTAACAACATCTAATACGTCTTTAGAATTGATAGTGTCGTTTTTCAACATTCCAGTTACTTTGGTTGCAATTTCTTTATTCAAACATTCGTAAACCGTTGCATCTAAACGTTTTGGCCACATATAGTTAGCTCTATTTTTTGCAAAGAAATCTTTTAAACCTGTTGTATCTTTTACAGCTTTGTTCCACACTTTATCCGACATGATTTCATATAAAATAATTCCATCGTGATATTCGTTCACTAAAGCTTTGAAATCAGGATATTTTGTGGGTAACAATTGCTCTTCATACCCTAAAATTTCTGCTTTTTCCCACGCTTTGTATTGTGTTTTGATTACTGTTTTACTTTCGTCTCTTTTTGCAGCACGGTAATTTTTCACTAAGTAATCAGCAAAACTTTTCTCAGTGAAAGCTTTGCCATTTAATTTAAACAAGGTTTTATTTGATTTTAGTTTATCAGCGTTCCATTTTCCTAAATAGTAGGTTGAATCAAGATTATTAACAAACCATTTTAAGCTTTTATCTCCTGCATATTTAAAACCATAACTTGTTTTCAATTTCGCAGCGAATGAATCTTGTGTCTTTTTAGAACGCTCGTCTTTGTTTACTCGTCCTTGTAATTCTTTTTTCATAGTTGCGTAAGGTGCAACATCTTTCCATTCTAATCTTTTAACGATATGGAAACCGTAATCTGTGCGAATTGGTTTACTAAAATCGCCATCCGCTTTTAAAGCAAAAGCAGCATCTTCAAATGAAGGAACCATTCTTTGTGTTGTTCCTGAACCAAAAGCTGCTAATTCTCCCCCTTTTTTGGAAGAACTTGGGTCATCAGAATGTAAAGCCACTAAATCTTCCCATTTTTCTCCTTTTTGAAGTTTGTCGAATAATTCATTGATTTTTTTCTCAGCATTATCTTTAACTTCTTGCGTAGCATCTTTAGGAACAGCAACCATCAAGTGAGCCGTTTTGATTGTCCCTCTTGCTGGACGTTTATCAGTTACTTTCAAAATGTGGTAACCAAAACGCGTTCTGAATGGTTCTGAAATGGAGCCAATTGGAGTAGTATAGGCTTTTTCTTCAAAGGCATAAACCATTTGAAAAGCAGTAAAAAAACCTAAATCTCCACCGTTATTAACAGCTGATGGATCATCCGAACCATTCTTCATTTTAGCAACAGTTGAAAAATCTTCCCCTTTTTCGATGCGTTTTTTCAAAGCAATTATGCGATTGTAAGCAGCCAAAGTATCTTTTGGACTTGCATTTGGCTCAACTCTCACCAAAATATGTGAAGCTCTAACTTCTGTTTTAATGCGTTCGTAGGCTTGTTCAACTAAATATCTATTTTCAACTGAATCAATTAAATAAGGAGTCGCCAACTGTTTTTTGTAGCCTTCTAATTCTTTTTTCAATTTTGGAATTGTGTCATAACCTAAAGCTTCTGCTTCGGTTACTTTCAATTTAAATTTCTTGAACATTTCCACATAATCATCTAACGTTTGTTTATCGTATTTTGGGTCATTGTTATTTTTCAAGTAAATCTGAAGAAATTCTGATTTTGTAACCGGTTTACCATTGATTTCCATAACAATTGGCTCTTTTTGAGCATCAACGATTTGAACTAATAAAACACTAACTAATAGAGAAATAATTTTTTTCATTGTTTTAAATTGAAGTTTAAAAATAAATTCTTTTAAAAATTCACTTTTGATTTTAACATTTATTTAATACTATAATTTGGAGCTTCACGTGAAATAACAACATCGTGTGGATGTGATTCTTTCATTCCTGCAAGCGACATTCTAACGAATTTTGCACCTTTTAATTTAGCAATAGTTGGGGCTCCACAATATCCCATTCCAGCTCTTAAGCCTCCCATAATTTGGAACATTACTTCCATTAAATTCCCTTTAAACGGCACACGACCAGAAATTCCTTCTGGTACAAGTTTGCTTATATCATCTTCAGCATCTTGAAAATAACGATCTTTCGAACCTTGTTGCATCGCTTCAATTGAGCCCATTCCACGATAAGCTTTGAATTTTCTTCCTTCAAAAATAATTGTTTCTCCGGGCGATTCTTCTACACCTGCAAACATTGAACCTAACATAACACTATCCGCTCCTGCTGCAATTGCTTTAACAATATCACCTGTGTAACGCACACCACCATCAGCAATTACTGGAATTCCAGTTCCCTCAAGAGCTTGAGCAACATCATTTATTGCTGTCAATTGAGGTACACCAACACCTGCAATCACGCGTGTTGTACAAATTGACCCTGGTCCGATTCCAACTTTCACTGCGTCAGCTCCAGCTTCAACTAAATAAAGTGCAGCTTCGGCTGTTGCAATATTTCCAACAACAACATCTATTTTTGGATATTTAGCTTTTACTTCTTTTAATTTTTCAACTACCCCTTTCGAATGACCGTGTGCTGTATCGATTACAATTGCATCTACGCCAGCTTTAACAAGTGCTGACACACGTTCCATTGTATCAGGAGTTACTCCGACAGCAGCTGCCACGCGTAATCTTCCTAATTTGTCTTTACAAGAATAAGGATGTTGTTTAACTTTAATTATATCTCGATAAGTGATTAAACCTATCAATTTGTTGTTTTTATCGACAACAGGTAATTTTTCAATTTTATTTTCTTGTAAAATCCCCTCTGCTGTTGATAAGTCTGTGCCATCAACAGTTGTTACGATATTTTGAGAAGTCATTACTTCGACAATTGGACGATCGCCTTTTTTCTCAAATCTTAAATCTCGGTTAGTAACAATTCCTTTTAAAATATTATTTTCATCTACAATTGGAATTCCACCGATGCTATTTTCACGCATTAACTTCATTGCATCAGCCACTAAAGCTGATTCGCTCAACGTGATTGGATCGATAATCATTCCACTTTCAGAACGTTTTACTTTTCTTACGTTCATCGCTTGCATATCAATCGACATGTTTTTATGTATCACTCCAATGCCACCTTGTTGTGCAATAGCAATCGCTAGACTAGCTTCTGTCACTGTATCCATAGCAGATGAACAAATTGGAGTATTGACAGGAATGTTTTTAGAAAAATAACTTTTCAACTGAACATCACGGGGTAATACCTCCGAATAAGCAGGAACGAGTAATACATCGTCGTAGGTAAGTCCTTCTGAAATTTGCTGAAGATTTGTTAGAGACATTTGAACTTATTTTTAAATAAATTCTTGCAAATGTAACAAAAATTCAATTGCAAAAATCGTGATTTAAAAGTTGTATTTTGTTAATATTCTTCAAAAAAGGAAGCTTCTATTTCTAATTTGATTAAACTTGTTAGTCAAAAATTCACATTATGCGCATATTATTTCTTTCACTTCTACTTTTAGCTACCTCTCAACTATTTTCACAGCGTAAAGACATTGATCAAAGTCGCATGATTCAGCTTTCTGGAGTTGTTGTTTCAGAAGAAGATTTAGTTACGATGCCCTATATTACCGTTTTTGATAAATCAATAAGAAAAGGTGTTGTTGCTGATTATTATGGTTTCTTTTCTACTGTTTCTTTTCCTGGCGACACCATCTATTTTTCATATTTCGGCTATAAAACTTCAACATATATTGTTCCCGATACTTTAAAAGATAACAGATACAGTATCATTCACATGCTTCAACCAGACACTTTAAATTTGCCTGAAGTGACTGTTTTTCCATGGCCTTCACGTGAAGAGTTTGCTAATTATTTTGTAAATATGAAACCATACGACGATGCAATTAGAAGAGCGCAAAGAGAATTATCTGGAGAATCATTGGCTTTTGTTGCAGCTCGTTTAGATAATGACGCTTCTTTGGCTTCTGGTTATGCTAACAATCAACGTTACACGAAACTTTATACAAATGGTCAGCTTCCAGCAAATAATTTATTGAACCCTTATTCATGGGCAAAATTGATTAAAGATTGGAAAGAAGGGAAGTTGAGTAAACAGTAGTTAATTTGAAAATGAGAGAATTTGAAAATTTGAAAATTGAGGAATTTGAAAATTAATCGCACCATTGTAACCTTTCGATTATTAGTAAACGGTAGGTTTAATTCTGAAAAAATTTAAGTCTACTTAGTGTCACAATTACATTTTATCAATGCTTTTGTGTAAATATTTTAATTTCAGGCTTTTAGTTTTAAGTATAATATCTATATTTATCAACTTAACCTTAAATTATTTACATTATGAAGTATGGCGTAAGACACCAAGAATCGTATTCTCGTGGAGAATTATTACTAAGAACCTTTTTCGGAGGTTTGTACATTGCGTTACCACATGCATTTTTATTGTTATTTCTAATGTTGTGGTCTAGCATCTTGAATTTAATCACCTTTTTTGTAGTTCTAATTACTGGGAAATTTCCAGAAAGCATGTTTAACTATCAATTAAATCTTCAACGTTGGGGATTGAGAGTTAGTGCAAGATTACAAAACTTAAGTGATGGTTATCCTGCATTTGGTTTATCTGCAACTGATTCAAACATTGTTATTGAACTAGAAAGACCAGAAAAATCAAATAGAGGAACAGTTCTTCTAAGAGCAATTTTCGGATTTTTATATGTTATGTTACCTCATGTTTTTTGTTTAATCTTTTTGTCAATTGGAGCCTCTTTTGTCCGCTTGATTGCTTTTTGGGCTGTTTTAATCACAGGCAAATTTCCAAAAGGAATGCACGATTATATGGTTGGAGTAATGCGTTGGCAATATAGAATTTCAATTTATATGGGATACATGACTGATGTTTATCCTCCATTCTCATTAAAAGGAGATGAAGCTGACTTTAATGGATCAACTTCAAGCGATTTGTTGGATAATTAATCTAAAAAGTAGTATAAAAAAACCTCCCCAAAGGAGGTTTTTTTATGCTTTATACTTTCGACTTCTTTCCTTCAAGGCGGAAAGTATATTGAACCATCAATGTTCTTGGTGATTCAATTTTTAGTGGTCTCAGAGAATAAGTTCTATTTAATATATTGCTTCCAATCAAAGCGAGTTTGTGCGATTCATTTATGTTGTAAGAAACACGTGCATCGAAAATCCAGTTTCCAAAGCGATGTGCGTTGAAAAAATCAATGTATCGCAAATCTTGCAACCAATTACCAACATCGGAGCTTGTATCAGTTGTAAATTCCTCAAAATCTTTAATGATTGCATCCATATTTACAATTTTGGAAAAATATTTTGCACTCATTCCAATCGACAGTTTTTTGTTGTAAACAAATTCTGCATCTAATTTTACATTGTGCAAAAAGCGATATTTCAAAATTCCGTTGGAAGGGTCTAAAGATGTTGAATTATAAGTAAATACACGATTCAATGAATCTGTTGCGTAAACTAAATCTGGTGAAAGCGTTTTTGGAACAATGTAATTATAACCCAATAAAAATGTCATTTCTGATTTTTTGGTCACTTTTGCTCCACCTACAAATGAAGCATCAATTCCAGTCACACGAGATTCTCCTGTATTTAAAAACATAAATCCTGCACTTTTTCCCAAAGCTTGTACATCATTGAGTTCATGCCAAACACCAAACATGTACTCGATTGTGTTTTGGTATTCTTGCCAGAAAACAGCAACATCTAAATAACCCATTAAACCACCTAACTTCAAACCCTGTTTGATTCCAACCTCAGCATTCCAGCTACTTTCAGGTTTTAAATTTGGATTTGGAAAAACTCCAAAATTTCCAACTCCAGTTCTTATAAAGCGTTCAGTAATTGTTGGAAAACGATAACCTTGACCATAAGAAGCTCTTAAATACGTTTCTTGATACAATTTTAAACTTGCACCAGCACGAAAAATAGGTTTCATTACAGTAATTGAATCGTTTAATCTAAAATATTCAAAACGCCCACCAGCTGAAATATTTAACGATTTATTGTATTTACTTTCAACTTGAGTGTACGCTGAAATGTTCAATAATTGATTGTTTGGAGAACCAGAACCTGCGTAAATATTAGCAAAAGAATTAGTATAGGTACTTGTAACTCCTCCAATAAAATCCAAATTTTTTAAATCAGGATAACTTTTCTGAAACATGTAATCGCCATAATATGTAGTCGCACGATTCGATTGATAGGCACTCATTTCATTGTCAACGTGTAAAATACGAGTTCGCAAAGAATGTTTACCATCTGTTTGTGTGAAAAAATTAATATACGGATCAATGTTAAAAATAAATTGGTCTTGCATAAAAACTGCTCCGGGATAAGCTCTAAATAATCCTGAAGTATCGTTTAACCAAGCAAGCGGCATTACAGAATGCATTAACATAAAATTCCCATTCGTTCCGTAATTGAGTCCTTTGATTTTTTTTGAACGGTAACGCAAATTGAAATTCAATCGACCGCGTTTTGAAATCATTTCACTTTCTGTGAAGTTCGTTATTGTATCCGGAAAAACCGTCGCAACAATTGAATCGGTAATTGGAGGACCAATGTATCCGTGATCAATATTAACATTTCCTCCAACAACAACATCCAAATTTCCAAACATTTGAGAATGTAAAAAATTCATTCCATGTATGCCTGGATATTTTGTCCACCATTTAGCATTTGGTTGATCTGGAGCCGAATAAGCTCCCGAATAAACATTTATTTTTGTTAGAGGTTTTGAAGTTGGATAAGCCGTCCGAATATGAATTGATCCTGATAAAGCTGAACTTCCAGATAAAACAGATGCAGCTCCTTTAATTATCTCAATTTGACTGATATTCTCCACTGGAATAAATCCCCATTCTGGTTTCCCTGCATCGCCAGAAAGCATTGGCATATCATCCACAATAACAGAAACCTTTGAACCAACTCCAAATGTAAAACCACTTCCTCCACGAATTTGAGGTTCACCATCTAAAATATTTAAACCGGGCGTTTGATCTAAAGCCGTTTCAATACTACGAGTGTTTTTATTTTCAATCAATTCTGGCTTGAGGACAATCATTGTAACTGTTTGTTCTTCAATCGGCTTATCAAATCGTCCAACCTTCACATCAATTTGCTTCAATTCTTTTATAAAAGAAGTCAATACAAAATCGAGATTTACTGTTTGGTTTTCAAACACTTGAACCGTTACTGTGTCAGGATTCATACTTGTAAAGCGACAAACTAAACGACAAGTTCCTGCAGGCACTTCCAGTAAATATCTTCCTTTATCGTCGGTTAAAGCTCCAATTGTAACATCTTTCCGATAAATTACAGCAGCACCAGGCAACGCAACGCCTTTCTCATCGCGCACCACACCTGTAATTTTTCCACTCTGAGCAATTAAGAAATTACTAATAACAAGAAAAACAAAAGCAATGAAATGTTGGATCTTCAAATTAAGGAACTAAAATTTTCACTACTGAATCTCCCGATTTCAAGAAATAAAGCCCTGAATTTAAATGCAAACCATTTAAAGTGTTTAAATCACCTGACTTTTCAGTTGCACCAGTTAAGTTAACCAACTCAAAGTTTGAATTTTCACCTTTTATTACCAAACCATTCTCAACAGAATAATAAGCTTTAAAAGTTGTGTTATGAATTTCATTGACACCAACTGAATTATAAATCAACTCAACATCATCCAATAATACCTCATCATTTGCTGAACCACCACCTGGAGTTGAACTTGTTGAAAAAGTCACTAAGATGAATTCTACACCAACAGCAGGTATTTGTGCTTCGTAAACGAAAGGTACAGATTTTCGAACCCAGTTCCCTCCTGTTGCTCCATAATTTAATTCCGCTCTTGCAGCAGTATGTGGGGCTGAGTTTGCATCAATCGGATCTCTAAAACTGTAATTATCGTGTAAAATTGCATGAACACGAGCTTGGTTATTGTTGTTAATAGGTGTATATTTTACCCAAAAAACAATTGAATCTGGTTGTCCATTCAATGCTTCTGAAAAATTAGCATCTGAAGTTTTTGTAAAATTATAATTATCAGGACTACTCGCAGTTGAACTTCCCATATTCACTTGTCCAACAGTTATTAAACCATTTGCTACTAAACCTAAAGTGCTTTTTGCGTAAATTCTGGCACAATATGAGCCAGTTGCACCAGAGCGAATAGAAGTTGAACGCCCCACTTGTTGAGAACCAAATGATGATAAACCACCCGTTCCTGTTTTGAAAGAATTCCAATTTGTTGGCTCTTCTGTTGACTGACCAACATTATCCCATAATTCCATATTTGAATTCCCAATCTGTTGTTGGGAAAAGGTTCCAACACTTGTAAAAAGTAAAATATTTAAAGCTAATTTTTTCATAATTTTTGTTTAGTGGAAACAAATGTATAGAAAAACTTACAAATCCTTAATCTTAAATTATTAACATTTTTAACGTTTGAAATGATTACATTTGCTTATGCATTTTAGTCAAATTGACAACACTAAAGCTTTGCCAGTTATGGAAAAGTTTTATACCATTCAAGGAGAAGGTTACTACTCAGGAAGAGCTGCGTATTTTATTCGAGTTGCTGGATGCGATGTCGGTTGCGTGTGGTGTGATGTGAAAGAAAGTTGGGATTCAACTACACATCCACTAGTTAAAATTTCAGATATAGTATCAATGGTTAAAGAAAATAACGCTGACTTTGTGGTAATTACAGGTGGTGAGCCTGCTATGTATAACTTAACAAATTTAATAAACGAGTTAAAGGCCAATAATATTGAAGTAGCAATTGAAACTTCAGGTTGCTATGAACTTATAGGAAACGTTGATTGGTATTGCTTTTCTCCAAAGAAATTCAAGGCTCCTACAGCAGAAGCTTACACAAAAGCTAGTGAACTGAAAATAGTTATTTTTCATCCCTCAGATTTTGCTTGGGCTGAAACACATGCTCAAAAAGTTAATCCTGATTGTGTGCTTTATTTACAACCTGAATGGAGTAAACAAGCTGAAATTCTGCCACTAATAATAGAATATGTGAAAAGTAACAAAAAGTGGCACATTTCGTTACAAACCCATAAATTTATGCAAATACCTTAAATTCTTTTCATGCAAAAAATAATCGCTTTCTTGCTTTTTAGCTATTTTTTAATAGGTTGTTCTACGGCGCAATTTCCCTACTCTACATCCAATAAAAAAGCAATTAAATTATTTGAAGAAGCACAGAAAGCACCCGAATTATATTTCGATCAACAAAAAGGTCCGAACTACCCAAAAGGAATTGAAATTGCAAATCAAGCATTAGAAAAAGATCCTAATTTTTGGGAAGCACATTTATTAATCGCGGAATTATACGAACGAAGTAATGACTACAAAAATGCAATTGTTCATTACAAACGTGCTTTAGAAATTGACCCAAATCACAGTGTAAGTGGTTCAACTCTTTACTATTTATCAGCTGTTCAATTAGCTGTCGGTCAATACGATGATGCCAATACGAACATTGAACGATTTTTACGCAATCCAAATGCGAGTGATCAATTGATCGGTTTAGCTCGACAAATTCAAGCGAATGCAAAATTTGCCAAAAATGCCGTTCAAAATCCAAAACCATTCAAACCAGTAAATATTGGTCCAGGCATAAATACTGGTTTTCCAGAGTATTTCCCAACAATGACTGTGGATGGAAAAACGATTTTCTTTACCCGACAAATTAGTGACCCGCGTGTTGAACATTACTTTGCACAAGAAGATTTTTACATTTCCAACTTTGGTGATGATAAAATTTGGAGCGCTTCATTTGCAATGCCTCCAAACGTAAATACAATCAACAACGAAGGAGCACCAACAATTGCACCAGACGGAAAAAGCTTAATTTTCGTAGGCTGTTCAGATGAATCAGGAATTTATTACGGAGAAAATCGGGAAGGAAAAGGAAGTTGCGATTTGTTTTTCACGCAGAAAATTGGAAATAAATGGACCAATCCAATCAATCTTCCTGGAAATGTAAATACAATGCATTGGGAAACACAACCTTCTCTTTCAGCTGACGGAAAAACCTTATATTTTATTCGTGGTTTACGAAATAGAGATGGAAAAAGAGATGCTGATATCTACGTTTCTTATTTGCAACAAGATGGAACTTGGGGAACAGCTCAACGTTTACCTAATACCGTAAATACTCCTTATGCTGAAGAGTCTGTACACATTCACCCTGACGGAAGAACACTTTATTTTGCATCTCGTGGTCACGTTGGAATGGGCGGTTCCGATTTATTTGTTTCTAGAATGGACGATAATGGAAACTGGTCGAAGCCAGAAAATTTAGGTTATCCAATTAATACAGTAAATGACGAAAATTCATTAGTCGTTGCCCCAACAGGTGAAATTGCTTTTTTCGCTTCCAATCGTGAAGGAGGTTATGGCGATTTGGATATTTATTACTTCGAACTTCCTGAGGAATTGCGACCTGTGAAAACATTGTATTTTGACGGTCGTGTGTTTGATGCGGTTTCTAAAAATTCAATTCCTGGACATTTCCAATTAACAGATTTAAAAACAGGAAAAGTGATGATTATTTCCGACGCTGACAAAACAGATGGAACTTTTATGGTTGCGTTGCCAATCAATCGTGAATATGCAATTAGTGTTACGTATCCTGGTTATTTTCCTTATACCTTGAATTTTAACTTGTTGATTCCAGATGGAAAAGACAGTTATCACCTTGACATTCCTTTGAATCCAGAGACGAGTCAACAAGAAAATGTATTGGCAAACGTGTTTTTTGATTTAGGGAAATCAACACTTCGTCCAGAATCTAAAATTGAGTTAAATGATTTTGTCGCTTATTTAAAAAGGAATCCTAAAATTAAAATTGAATTAGGAGGACATACCGATTCACGTGGAAACAAAGACGAAAACTTAAAACTTTCTAATGATCGTGCGAAAACTGTTTACGACTATTTAGTTGCAAATGGAGTTTTAGCCAACCGACTTTCTTATAAAGGTTTTGGGTCAACACAACCAATTTATTCCGATGATGCCATTTCAAAACTTGGCTCAGATATTGAAAAAGAACAAGCACATCAAAAAAATCGACGCACCGTTTACACTATTCTTCCATGAAACATTTCCTACGACTAATTCGCGTTGTCAACCTGCTGATAATTGTGCTAACAATGATTGGTGTGGCTTTTTACCTTTTAAAAACAAACAATCATCTTTATATTGATTTTCATATTTTGAATTATTCATTGTTAATTTTTTCAACTGTAATTATTGCTGCAGCTGGAAATATGATAAATGACTATTTCGATGTTAAAGCGGATAGAATCAATAAACCAAACAAATTAATTATTTCTAAATACCTTAAAAAAAGGTGGGCAATTGTCATTCACTGGGTTTTAAATTTAGTCGCAGTATTTATTTCTATCCTTTTATCTATTCGATACAGTAGCTTTTTGTTTGTTTTTATACACTTGATGTCGATGAACTTACTTTGGTTTTACAGTGCTTATTTTAAAAAGAAACTATTACTTGGAAATGTCGTTATAGCACTTTTGACAGCTTTAGTTCCTTTGCTTTCTGTTTGGTATTTTAAAGTAGTCAACGAAAGCTCAGCACCATTTTCACCTTATCATCAAGACACTTGGTCCACTTATTTGGATTATTCATTCATCTACTTTTTTGCTGTTTGTGCTTTCTTTCAAAACCTTTCAAGAGAAATTTCAAAAGACATTCAAGACGTTGTTGGCGATAAATTGATACATGTATATTCCTTGCCAATGAAACTCGGAGAACGTAAAGCAGGATTGATTTCAGTGGCAATTTTACAACTACCTTTACTTATTGGAATTGTGGCAATTTCACAAAATTGGTTACAAATAAATTTAATCTCTGGTTTTTTATTGCTTGTTTCTGCCCTACTGAATTTAGCTTGTTTGGTACTGTTTTTTATTCGCAAACCGTATCCATTTGAAATTATCAATACCATTATCAAATGGAGTATGTTAGTTGGAATTAGTGCATTATTTACCAATACGTTATGAATATCATTTTAGGATCAAGCTCGCCAAGAAGAAAGGAACTTTTGGCTGCGATGGGGTTTGAATTTCGAACAATGAGTCCTGATATTGACGAATCGTTTTCCGACGAAATGCCAGTTGAAGATGTTCCTGCTTTTTTAGCTGAATCAAAAGCAAAAGCCTTAGTTGATTCGCTTGAAAAAGATGACTTATTGATTTGTTCCGATACGGTGGTTATATTAAACAACAAAATCCTGGGAAAACCAAATGACCGTGAAGACGCGGTATCCATTTTACAACAGCTTTCGGGAAATACCCATTCGGTAATTACTGGAGTTGCATTAAAATCAATAACAAAAACAACAGTATTTTCTGTAAAAACAGAAGTGAAATTCACCAACTTAAGTCTTTCACAAATAGAATATTACATTGACAACCATCACCCTTTCGACAAAGCAGGCTCCTATGGCATCCAAGATTGGATTGGATTAATCGGCGTTGAAAAAATCGAAGGTTCCTACACAAATGTGATGGGTTTACCAACGTGTGAGTTGTTCGAGGCGATTTTAAGTTTTTAGATTATTGAGTCTTCTGATTAAAAAACGGACTTGTTAATACTTTAATAGCAAGTCTAAATAGTTAACATCTCAACCAGCTATTAATTTTCAATTTAACTTGAAAAATTACTTTTTCTTCATTGTTATCAAATCCAACTCAAACATTTCTTCACCTTCATTTTTGATTACCCAAGCAGAATTTTCAAATGTTGACAAAATCTCCGCATATTCGAAAGGAAGAACAATTTTATTATTGTTATCAATGATTCCCCATTTACTGTTTTTCTTCACAATTATGAATTTATCGGAAGGCCAACCAAAATCATAATCGAATGGAATAACTGTTTTACCCGTTCTATCAATAAAACCAAATTTTCCTGATTCTTCTTTTTGAGCAGCCGCAATACCCAAAGCATCAGAATAGCTTTCAATCATAGCAAAATCAAAAGGAATTACAACTTGATTTTTTAGATTAATGACACCGAATTTATCATTTTTTCCAACTGGCCATAAGCCTTTAGTGATATTTTTAGACCAATAAACATATTGAGCAGGAATTAAAATTTCACCTTTCAAATTCATTAATCCCAAATCTGAAACTGTTTCTTCGCCGTAAACAAGTACTTTATCTTCAGGGTAATATTCTAAATGACCATATTTCACTGGGACTACTTCTTTACCGGTGCTATCAATAAATCCATAAGTATATTCATACTCACCTTTCAAGTAGCGTACCACAGAGAAACCATTTTCAAAACTACTCACATAGTCATATTTACAGGGAACTATTAATTTGCCCTGATCATTAACAAAGCCAATTTTATCTTTTGTATCAACTACTTTGAAAAGACCACCCTCTGTGTAACCAAAATTAATATCAACTTCTTTATAAATTGGGTTGACAATGTACTTTTCTTCGCCGTCAATAAACCCGAAAAGCTGTGTGTTTTCGTCTTGTTTTGACCGAATTTCTTGAGAGAATGACGAATTTATTATAAATGCCGTCGTAACAATTAAAAGGGATTTTATTATTTTCATGGAATAAAATTAGTGTAAATCATTTAAATTCTATCAAAAATATAGAAACAAAAAAACCGATATTGCTACCGGTTAATTATTTTTTTTAGATATTATTAATCTTGAATAATCTGTATCGTATCTATGCTATCTCCTTGACGAATTTCATCTAATACATCCAATCCTTCTGTAACGATACCAAAGCATGTGTGAACTCTATCTAAATGCGCAGTATTCCTTCTTGAATGGCAAACGAAAAACTGAGAACCGCCAGTGTTTTTTCCAGCATGTGCCATTGAAAGAACTCCTCGATCGTGAAATTGATTTTCACCTGTTAACTCACAATCGATTTTGTAACCTGGACCACCAGTACCTGCCATTCCGCTTTCGCCTTCACGTGTATTTGGACAACCGCCTTGAATTACGAAATCTGGAATAACCCTATGCCATTTTAAACCATCGAAGTAACCTGATTCTGCCAATTTCACGAAGTTAGCAACTGTATTCGGAGCATCTTTATCGTAAAAAGTTACCTGCATGTCTCCTTTGTTTGTTTTAATAATTCCTTTCATTTCAAATTTTTCACGAAATTAATTCTAGTTTTTTATACTTAAACATAGAGTTTTAAACAATTGAATAGTCACATGTCTGTTGAAAACTTAGTTAATAACGATTTAACATTGCGATTCAGATAGCTTAGCATGTAAACTAACTTTGTAATTAGACCAATAATAAAACGATATAAATGTTTAACACATTCATAAAAAAGAAACTTGGAGATAATCAAGTCGCAAATGTTTTCATCAATGCTATTTTTGATAGTGTTGACAAAGGATTTAAGGAAGTTGCT
>Ga0247831_1003339_pt1 | contig 23684 bp, 24 predicted proteins | sample LaCruzMarch2015__9_FD_192406 | JGI IMG/M metagenome (GOLD analysis project Ga0247831, IMG submission 192406) | Freshwater microbial communities from meromictic Lake La Cruz, Castile-La Mancha, Spain - LaCruzMarch2015_1m | ecosystem: Environmental > Aquatic > Freshwater > Lake | place: Spain...
TCGCACCCACGCGAAAGCGAATGCCAGCACCTACCGGGATGCTGACCCCGGTGGAGCCACCAACGTATTGAGATGGTGTGCGACCTGTTTCATGAAAGATGCCAGTTGCAGACCAGAGTGTGTGCTCACCAGGTTTTTGCATCAGTGAGTTAGGCACTGAGTCTTCACCTTTGGATGCTGCAGTAAAGACGGTGATGAGTTTGGTAAGGATTGCGCGATCATCTTCCCAGTCGGCAAGTGCTGCGCTGTGTGCTTTAGCGGCAGCGCTTGCTGCCCGCTTTGCTTTGAAATCTGCGAAGAAGCCCATGGGGTAAGGGTAGTGACTGGCAGTGACATTTAGGGAACTAACAAGGCCTAGCGGATTCCTCGGATTACTCCGAAGCTTAATCGCTAGGCCTTGGCCGTTGGTTCCAACTCCACATCTGGCAGATCAGAGTGAAACTCTCTTACCCGCTTCAGGCTATCTATTTTCATAACCGCAAGTAGTTGAGTAACGCTGCCTCAACTCCAGGGCTGATTGACCAGGTCAGCAGTGTGGTTTAAAGAGCCAATTCCGTGCGATGAATTTCGGAACTATCTGAACTCTATGAAGTCAGAGATGTAATGACAATTAAGAGAGAGCTATTTTGCTAAATATATTTCTTACAAATACTCAGAGTAATTGGTTTCCATACAGATGTTACGGTCTGTCAATTAATGTAATATAGCCTGTGCTACCTTGATGACATGCTAATTCGCTAGGTTGGTAACCTGAATTGCAAGGCGAATTGACATTGGAGGTGAGGAGAAAAAGCGGGTTCTTCGGAGCCCGCTTTTTCACATCCCAAAGTTATTCACATACCAACCAATTTCTTATATTTAGCAAGGGCTTTAGAGCCACTATTCGCGCGCCGGGGTGAGGTGGTGTAGTGGTAACACGTGTTGATTTACCATCAGCAAGATGCGAGTTCGATTCTCGTCCTCATCTCCGGTCCACCCAAGATGCCTATACGGAAACAAACGACTTTTTTGTTGCAGTAAAAAACCCGCAGATCACTCTGCGGGTTTTTCTATGAAGCCCTTATTCGAAATCTCCACCACGACCGGTCAAGCGCTCACGCTTTTTAGAAGGTCTATCTGCTCGCGTGACAAGAAAGAGAACTGCCACGGAGTAGATAGCAATGAGCGCTAGACCAATACGCATTATTTAGCCTAGAACTGCCCAGACAACGAGTACGAAGATTCCTAGACCAAGTCCAACGATGGCGATAGCTGAAAGTGAGAGCAGACCACGTGAGTCAGCAATCTTCTTTGAGAGCGCGCTCTGTTCAGTTGCTGACTTGAGATCAGTCAGAAGTGCTTCAGCCTCACGCACAGCGGCGTATTGCGAAATGATGGCAAGAATTCCAGTAGCTGCTGCAACTCCGATAGTGAGGTATTTAGCGCCATCTGAGGCGTTTTCAAAGGCGCCGATTGCAGCTAAGACAAAGATGCCGATCAGAACAAGTGCTGGTGCAACTTGTGCCTGAATGATCTGTGCGCGCTTTTGATTCCATAATCCAATTAAGTCTTGAGCCTTCATAGGTAACTCCCCCTTGTTGAGAAAACTACAGAACTTACTGTAGCGGCGCCCAGAATAGGGCAGTGGCATGGCCTGCGCGAGCGGAACGCGTGAACCAAAGGTAAAAACTTAACCCCATCACTAGACCTCAAGATGAGGTCTAGTTAAGAGTCAGATAGAGCGCAGTACTGCGGTGACTTTTCCTAATACTTCACACCCATCGCCATCGATAGGTGCAAAGTCGCTATTGGCTGGAAGTAACCAGATGTGGCCACCCTTGCGTGAGAAGGTCTTGACGGTGGCTTCGCCATCAATCATCGCTGCCACGATCTCGCCATTGTTGGCATCTTTTTGTTGGCGAATAACAACATAGTCACCATCGCAGATGGCGGCATCGATCATTGATTCACCTTTGACTTGCAAGATGAAGAGATCACCTTTACCGACAAGTGATTCCGGTAGTGGCATGGTGGCCTCTACCTGTTGATCTGCCGTAATAGGAATACCGGCAGCGATGGCGCCAACTAGTGGAATAAAGCGAGTCTTATCGGTGTGGGCGCCGGCGCCGGTGAGGTGCTCAGGAAGGACAACTTCCATGGCCCGGCCGCGGTTCTCATCGCGGCGGATGAAGCCCTTCTCTTCCAAGATATCGAGCTGGTATTTAACCGATGCGGGGGAGTTAAGGCCGGCGGCATCGCCAATTTCTCGCATGGAGGGGGCATAGCCCTGGGATTCGGATGAGGTCTTGATGAATTCAAGGATGGTGATCTGGCGAGCTGAGAGCTCGGGCTTTGTGGTCATACACATATTCTTCCACAGGTTGGGGATAAATTCAAACAAATGTTCGAAAATAACTTGCAGGTGTCGGTGGGGGCAGGTATGGTTTACCCATCGAACAAGTGTTCGAAAACCTTCCCCAAGGTTTAAGCAGTAGCAGGAGCTGAGAACCATGAGCGCTATAACCCTTACAAATCAAGGAGTTTACGCAAGTAACGCTAACTTCCGTCCGTCCGGCACCCAGTTAAATCGCCGTGGTCGTCTAGCTCGCACCCTCGTGGTGCTCTCTCTTGCCATCGTTCTAGCATCCCTTGTCAGCGCCAAAGCTGGGGCTGGTACCGAGGTAGTTCCAGCCGCTGCCGGCTCATTTATCACCATCACTGTGGCTCCCGGTGAGACCTTATGGTCGCTAGCTGCTCGCGTTGAGCACGATGGGGATCTGCGCTCGCTGGTCTCAGAGATTGTTTCGGTCAACTCACTGGCATCAGTTGATCTCACAGCTGGCCAGAAGATCCGCATCCCGCTGAAGTAGGTGCTAACCTTTACCTATGGCTTCTAAGGTAAAGAGTAAGAAGAAAGTTTCTGCACCGAAAACTCGAGCCGGTCGTACATCCACAAGTCGTATTAGTTCCAAGAACCAAGTGACCATACCCGTAGATATTCTACGAACAATTGGATTACAGGCAGGAGATGACGTGGAATTTGCAATCAACAACGCAGGTGTCATTGCGATTACTCCGAAAGAGCAGGGCGTGGGAAAGCAGCATAAAATAATGGCTTTAGTGGGGGATATGACCGAGTATTACGATGGATTTGATCTTGCGGCAGAGCGTGGCTCATGGGATCCGCAGTGGAAGTAATTCTTCTTGATACATCTGTTGTCATTGCACTTCGAAAAAAGAACGACGTTCATCATCAGGTTGCCGTTGAATCACTTGAGCGCTACCGAGGCAAAGTTGCGATTTCTACAATCACGCTAACTGAAAGCTTGATTCAACCGATGCAGCGGTCAGGGGCGATCGGCCGTGAATTGGCCTTAGCGATCACTAATTCACTCGACCACATCTATGACTTCACCGCCGCTATGGCGATCGAGGCAGCCGAGATTCGATCCCAGGGCAAGCTGACCATGGCCGATGCCATGATCTCGGCAACGGCTGGCGCCCATCAGGCCCAGCTCTGGACCCTAGATACCAAGCTCGCCAAGGCTCACAAAGGCGCTCGCCTGCTGGCATAAGGCTCATCCAGTTGCGACACGCGAAAGAGATCAGCGCTTCATCCTGCAGAGTCTCAAGAAATACTTTATAGTTCCCACTAGATGTAGGGGTCGAAAGCAATAAAACTTCCATAAGTAGTGTTTTTACGGTAGTTTTACCAATTCGCCAATACATGCATTTATTGGAAATTCTAGGTATTTCGAAGGGAGACACGCCGAGATGATTTGCCCGTTCTGCAGACACGATGATTCCAGAGTCGTTGACTCTCGTCCGGTCGTTGATGGCACAGAAATCCGCCGCCGCCGGGAATGCCCTAAGTGTGGTCAGCGCTTTTCCACCCAAGAGGTGGCACTGCTTAACATCATCAAGCGATCAGGGGCCACTGAGCCATTTAGCCGCGAGAAGGTTCTTGTCGGCGTGCGCAAGGCGTGCCAAGGTCGCCCAGTAGATGAAGATGATTTGGTTTTACTTGCCCAGCGAGTTGAAGAGAGCCTTCGCGGAACCGGGCAAGCAGAAATCGAAGCTCAAGAGGTAGGAATGGCAATTCTTGCGCCACTACGCGAACTCGATGAGGTGGCCTACCTCCGATACGCATCTGTGTACCGTAACTTTGCCTCCCTTGAAGATTTTGAAGGTGAGATAGCACTTCTCCGCGCACTACCTTCGAATGTAAATCAGGTAACACCAGCAGCACAAGTGCGACAAGTACAAACACCAGCCATATCAACATCATCAGCAAGGTCAACATCAACACTTAATCAGAAGACGGGGAAATAACACATGTCAGAGACGGTCATCAACCGACCAGCATCGAAGTTTAAGACAGGCAAAGGTCTTACTATCGAACGTATTTACACAACAGAAGGCCTTCACCCATATGACCAGGTCACATGGGATCGCCGCGAAGTTGTTCAACAGAATTGGAAGACAGGCGAAGTTGTTTTCGAACAACGCGGTGTTGAGTTTGCAGACTTTTGGTCAGTAAATGCTTCAACTATCGTAACGACCAAGTACTTCCGCGGAGCAGTCGGTGCTGAGAACCGTGAATGGTCTCTTAAGCAAGTTATTGATCGCGTAGTTTTAACATATACAAAAGCTGGAAAAGAGTACGGATACTTTGCAACTGAGAAAGATGCAACAATTTTCGAGCACGAACTTACCTACATGCTCTTGCATCAGATCTTCTCATTTAACTCCCCAGTCTGGTTTAACGTAGGAACTGCCTCCCCGCAGCAAGTTTCTGCCTGCTTTATCTTGTCTGTTGATGACACGATGGAATCAATTCTTAACTGGTATCGCGAAGAAGGAATGATCTTTAAGGGTGGCTCTGGTGCCGGTCTTAACCTTTCCCGTATTCGTTCATCAAAGGAACTGTTGAAGTCAGGTGGAACCGCATCTGGTCCCGTCTCATTTATGCGCGGTGCTGATGCCTCAGCTGGAACAATCAAATCTGGTGGCGCCACCCGTCGTGCAGCCAAGATGGTTGTGCTAGATGTGGATCACCCAGATATTGAAGAATTTATCGAGACCAAGGTATCGGAGGAGCAGAAGATTCGCGCCTTGCGCGATGCTGGCTTTGATATGGACTTGGGTGGAAAAGACATCATCTCGGTTCAATATCAGAATGCAAATAACTCAGTGCGCCTTTCCGATAAATTCATGAGCGCAGTAGAAAAGGGCGAGCAGTTTGGTTTAGTTGGCCGCTCCACTGGTGAAGTCATTGAAACCGTAGATGCGCGCGCACTCTTTACCAAGATTGCCGAAGCCGCCTGGGCATGTGCCGATCCGGGAATTCAATTTGATGACACCATCAATGATTGGCATACCAACCCAGAGACAGGTCGCATTAATGCGTCAAACCCTTGCTCTGAGTACATGTCACTAGATAACTCATCATGTAACTTGGCCTCACTTAACTTGATGAAGTTCCTGAAATCAGATGGTTCATTTGATGCCAAGACATTTGGAAAAGCGGCCGAGCTGATCATCACTGCGATGGATATCTCAATTTGTTTCGCAGATTTCCCAACAGCGCCAATTGGTGAGACCACTCGCGCATATCGCCAGCTCGGAATCGGTTATGCAAACCTTGGTGCACTCCTTATGGCATCAGGTCTTGCCTATGACTCAGAAGGTGGCCGCGCACTAGCTGGTTCCATCACTTCACTTCTAACTGGCATCACATACAAGCGCTCAGCAGAACTTGCTGGCATTGTTGGACCATACGATGGCTTTGCCCGTAATGCATCTGCCCACACTCGCGTGATGCGCAAGCATGCTGCAGCATCATCTGCAGCTAAGCAAGAGACCACACTCGATATCGATGTTTGGACCGAGGCAAATAAGGCTTGGGATGCATGTCTTGCAACAGGTGATAAGAACGGATGGCGCAATGCGCAGATCTCAGTTCTTGCACCAACCGGAACAATCGGTCTCATGATGGATTGCGATACAACAGGTATCGAACCTGACTTCTCACTGGTGAAGTTTAAGAAGCTTGTCGGCGGCGGTTCCATGCAGATTGTGAACCAGACCGTTCCAGCAGCTCTTCGCAAGCTTGGCTACACAGATGAGACCAGCGAAGCAATTGTTGAATTCATTGCCGCAAATGGTCACGTCATTGATGCACCAGGGCTTAAGCCTGAGCACTATGAAGTATTTGACTGCGCACTCGGTGCGCGCTCAATTGCGCCAATGGGCCACGTGCGCATGATGGCTGCCTGCCAGCCATTCCTATCAGGTGCTATCTCAAAGACAGTGAACCTGCCAGAGGAAGCAACTGTGGAAGAAGTAGAAGAAGTTCACTTCCAAGCATGGAAGATGGGCATTAAAGCACTCGCGGTCTATCGCGATAACTGCAAAGTCGGTCAGCCACTTTCTGATGGCAAGGCGAAGAAGAAGGATGCACCACTGGAGGCAGTTGCGGAACCAGTTCGTAAGCGTCTTCCTAAGGCACGTCCATCTACAACAACATCGTTCTCTGTCGGAGGCGCCGAGGGTTATATGACCGCTGGTGCATACGCTGATGGCGCACTTGGTGAGGTATTCCTCAAGCTCGGTAAGCAAGGATCAACGTTGGCCGGTGTTATGGATGCTTTCTCAATCGCAGTATCTATCGGACTTCAATACGGAGTTCCACTAGAGACATTCGTTGAGAAGTTCACCAACCTTCGCTTTGAACCAGCTGGCATGACAGATGATGCAGATATTCGCATGGCGCAATCCATGATGGATTACATCTTCCGTCGCTTGGCACTTGATTACCTGCCATTTGAACAACGTTCAGCAATGGGTCTCTACACCGCATCAGAGCGGGCAGCAGCCCTTGATAACGGTGGCGAATACGCACCAATTGCGAGTGCTGATACCCCAAAAGCACCTGCGGCTGTGGCGGCTCCTGCGGCTGTAAAAGCTGAAGCGCCAAAGCCGGTAGCGGTAAAGATTGAAGCAGCACCAGCGCAACCACTTGCATCAACACCTGTTCAAACAATAGGTTCATCATCTGATCTCCTAGAGTCAATGGGAATCAAATCTGATGCACCGCTCTGTATGACATGTGGAGTCAAGATGCGTATGTCAGGTGCTTGCTTTGTATGCGAAGGATGCGGAAACACATCTGGTTGCAGTTAATTCTTGTCCAACCCCGTTCAAAGGCCCCGTTGAGAAATCAGCGGGGCTTTTGCATTACGCAGAGTAAGAAAATCCCTCGACTTGATTACAAGTTGGGGGATTTCTCTTTGAAAACCCAATTCTTCCTCACCAGATAATTCATCAATCTCTCTTACAGTCTTACTATGAGAAACGAAGAAACCGCTAAGGAAAATATCCAAAGCGGCTCTTCGGCTTCGGACTACGAAGTATCGAAGGGCTCGTCGCCGTCACGTCGAGCCCTCTGATATTCCAATAATTGGAGCATCAGATCGCAAGCCGCAATCAGCACCGAGAGCAATTCAATTACTTTCATAGAACCTCCTTTCTCACCCGCTCATCGCGGGAAACTCTGTTGGGGAAGTCATAAATGACGGATCCGAACAGAGCGAAAGAAGTTGAAGCGTGCGCAAGGTAGTGATTTGTGGCTCGAGCAAACGCGGTTCCCCAGGGGTCTGTGGATTCCTGGGGTTCTGTGTAAAAGTCGAAAGGCGCTAGAATTACGGTGTTGTTATCGGGGTCGATGTAATTTCGAACCGGCGGTTATAGTCCGCGACCCGCACACATCCAGTGGGCGGTTGACTCAGTGAAACTCTGAGACCGACGGTTAAAGTCCGGATGAGAGATAACAGCGGAATCGGTGCACCATGTTTATCGATGACGCCTACGCGCATCTATGCTCACTCAGCCATGCCGGCTTGGGTGGCACATACCCCAACCCAAATGTTGCAGCTGCTATCTATAGCGCCGGCGGAAAACTCATTGCCGATGGTTTTCACAATCGCGCGCAATCCGCCGATCACGCCGAAGTTGTTGCACTCAAAAAAGCGGGCGCTGCAGCGCGCGGTGCCACGATGGTTATTTCACTTGAGCCATGTGCTCACACCGGAACAACTCCGCCCTGTGCGCAAGCGATCATCGATGCCGGAATCGCAAAAGTTATTTATGCCATTACTGATCCCAACCCGATTGCGGCCGGGGGAGCGCAACTTCTCACCGCTGCCGGCATCACGGTGGAACAGCAAAAGAGTGCGGAACTGGAATTCATGCAACGAGCATGGCTGACTAAGCAGCTACTAGGTCGCCCGCTGATGATCTGGAAAGTTGCCATGACACTTGATAGCAAAGTGGCGGCAAGTGATGGCACATCGCAATGGATTAGTGGGCCCGAATCTAGGGATGACGTGCAGGTGCTGCGCGCGCGATCTGATGCCATTGTGATTGGAACAAATACCGCAATCATTGATAACCCTCATTTAGTTCCGCGCGGCCATGCTGCTCGTCCAGTGCGCATTGTGTGCGGAGAACAAGTGGTGCCACCCACACATAATGTTTTTGATGAGCAAGCACGCACCATTACTGTGAAATCAAAGTCGATTCCAGAACTGATCAAGGTGTTAAGCGATGAAGGATTTAACCAAGTATTAGTTGAAGCAGGTCCCACACTGGGCTCTGCCCTGATGGCAACTGGAAATATCGATGAACTCATTATCTATCAGGCACCTAAGCTACTTGGCGCTGGTAAAGAATTTGTCAGCCATCTCGGTATTTCCACGCTGGCAGATCACATTGGCCTGGAGCTGATATCAGCTGCGCAATTTGGTGGCGATACCAAATCCCATTACCGAATTGTGAAGGGGCGATAGATGTTTACCGGTCTTATTACAGAACTCGGCACCGTGCAAGGCATTACTCGCGGTGAAAGCTCTGCCGTCTTTACTATCACCGCACCAGAGTCGGTAGCTGGCCTTGGCCTTGGCGACTCGATTGCAGTCAACGGTGTGTGTCTGACCGCGACTTCAATTACTGGCGATTGCTTCACCGCAGATGTCATGGTGCAGACGCTGAAGCTGACATCACTCTCAGAGCTACAAGTGGGTTCACCTGTGAACCTAGAGCTGGCGGCAAAACTGGATATGCGCATGGGCGGACATATTGTGCAGGGGCATGTCGATGGTGTGGCCACCGTCGTTGCCCACACACCCGGTGAAAAATGGGCGCAGTTAGATCTCACAATGCCAGCAGAATTAATGAAGTATGTGGTTGCGCAAGGCTCGATCACACTCGATGGTGTGTCACTGACCGTGGGGGCACTCGATGATGCCACCAATGGCGTGAGCATCTGGCTGATTCCAGAGACGCTAGCCAAGACAAACTTGTCCGCAAAGAAAGCTGGTGGGCTAGTTAACGTGGAAGTAGATGTTTTGGCCAAGTATGTCGAACGGCTACTGAAGAAAGGTGTTGCCGGTGGAAATTAACTTTGCAGATAGCCTAGATCGATTTAGACGCGGTGAGATGATTATTGTTGTAGATGATCACGAGCGCGAAAATGAGGGCGACCTCATTATGTTGGCCGAGTATGCAACGGCTGAGAAAACTGCCTTCATGGTGCGCCATACAACCGGCATTCTCTGTGTTGCAATTACGAGTGAGCAAGCACGTCGTTTGCACCTTCCTTATATGGTCGAACAGAACCAAGATGTGCGAAAGACCGCCTTTACCGTCTCAGTTGATCTGGCCCAAGGAATCACTACTGGCGTCAGCGCGCAAGAGCGCACCGCAACAATTCGCGCACTGGGTAGCGCTAGATCGCTACCAACAGATTTCATTCGCCCCGGACATATTTTTCCACTGATTGCTAACGGTCAAGGGCTAGCTGCACGTAAGGGACATACCGAAGCCGGTGTGGCACTTGCCGAACTCACCGGTTCTTATCCGGCGGCGCTGCTCTCAGAGATTGTGGCAGCAGATGGTTCGATGGCGCGCGGCCAAGAGCTACTTGATTTTGCACACGAGCACCAGATTCCAATCGTCTCAATAGCCGATATCTATGAGTACCAAATCAAGTTAGAACATGTGCCAACGCTGGTGAACTATCCAGCTTATGATTTTGAATGGGTCAAGGTTCAGTTGCGAAACGCTGAATGGGATATTGCAACTTATCCATCACTGAAGCACCGTGAACAAGTAGTGATGCGCTATGGCCGAGAAGATAAAGTGCCGATGGTGCGCATTCACTCGGAATGCTTCACCGGTGATGTGGTGCACTCACAGCGCTGTGATTGTGGGCAACAGCTTGATGCTGCAATTGCTGCCATTGAAGCCTATGGCTGCGGATACATTATCTATATGCGAGATCACGAAGGTCGTGGCATTGGATTGACTGAAAAACTTAAGTCTTATACCTTGCAAGATCAGGGGCTGGACACAGTCGATGCCAATTTAGAGCTGGGCCATGTCATTGATTCTCGTGATTGGTCGGAGGCAATAGCTATCTTAAAAAACCTCAAGGTGAGCTCAGTGAAGTTACTGACTAATAACCCAGAGAAGATAGCTGCGGTCACAGAATGTGGAATCACCTGCGAGCAGGTCTCCCTTGCCATTGAAAGCAATGAATATAACGAGAAGTACCTATCTACTAAGCGCGATCGGCTTGGACATAGGCGCACCCAAGGGAGTAAATAAATGGCCGGACATGCACCTGCAATCACAGTTCCACAACTACCTAAGGCAAAGGTGGCCATCATCTCTTCCTCCTGGCATCTAGATATCTGTAGTGATCTAGTCGCCGGTGCCACCCGTGCGCTGGAAGCGGCCCAGGTGAAGAAGATTAAGACCATCTATGTCCCAGGTTCTTTTGAGATTCCGTTGGCCGCCCAGAAGATGTTTGAAAAGGGATATGACGCAGTGGTCGCTGTGGGGCTAGTACTTAAAGGTGAAACCCCACACTTTGATTATGTCTGCCAAGGTGTCACCCAAGGTGTGATTGATGTGCAATTAAAATGGTCAAAGCCGATTGGTTACGGCGTGCTCATGTGTGAAAACCTCGAGCAAGCTATTGCGCGCTCGGGGCGCCCAGGCAGCAAAGAAGATAAGGGATACGACAGCGCTATTGCAGCGCTGACACTGCTTACGCTCTAGAGCCTTGAAGTAAGAATTCCCTGAACTTCCTGCGCTGTCGGCGTAATTGGATTATTGCCAGTTACTGAATCTGCAAGGACTGTCTTTGTAATGTCATCAATCATCTCTTGCTTCACACCGTAATGAGAAAGTGAATTCCAGGACGTAATTTCTGGAAAGAGAACGGTCTTACACGTCCCGAAGATTAAAAACTCTGTACTTGCCGTTTAAAGAATATTGGCTCAGGTACTAGAACTTGCTGGGCCCGCCATATTGGCTAGCACCACTGCTCGCCCTGACTCTAAGCGAGCAATTGGCACTCTAAATGGTGAGCAGGAGACGTAATCAAGGTGAAGTGAGTGGAAGAAGTGAATACTGCGTGGGTCTCCACCGTGTTCACCGCAGACACCAATTTTAAAATCTGAGGTGTGAGCACGCGCTTGTTCAGTTGCGATGCGCACCAGCAGCCCCACACCATCTTGATCCAGTGATTCAAATGGATTAAATGGCAATAGCTCTAAATCTAGATAGCGCGGCAAAAAGCTTGATTCAACATCATCGCGACTAAAGGCCCAGGTCATCTGGGTTAGATCGTTTGTTCCAAATGAGAAGAAGTCGGCATGGTCTGCGATCTTGCCGGCAGTCATAGCAGCGCGAGGTGTTTCAATCATGCTGCCGATTGGAATATCGAAGTGTTGTTCGGTGCCGGAAAGAGTATGTGCAATTTCTTCTTCCAGCGTCTTGCGCAAGTAGAGCAGCTCTCGTTGGGTGGCAACAAGTGGAACCATGATCTCTGGCATTGGGTTATGGCCCAGCTTTCGAACTTCAAGACAGGCATGCACAAGGGCACGCACCTGCATCTTAAATAGTTCTGGAATCAAAATTCCAAGGCGAACTCCACGAAGACCCAGCATTGGATTAGATTCATGCAGGCGCTTAACGGCGGCAAAGACTGCTTGTTGGCGCGGAGAAATTTCTTCTCCGAGTGCTTCAGCGCGCGCCATCTCGGCGCTGAGCTCTGCGATGTTAGGTAAGAACTCATGCAGTGGTGGATCAAGCAGACGAATGGTGACTGGAAGTCCAGACATCGCCATCATGATGCCGACGAAATCTCCACGTTGTAGTGGCTCCATTTCGGCGATGATTCCACGTTGGGCCTCTTCATTTTCAGCCAAAATCAGGCTCTCAACATAGGCACGACGTGGCCCTAAGAACATATGTTCTGTGCGACAGAGCCCCACACCTTCGGCGCCAAGAATGCGGGCGCGTACGGCATCCTCTGGGGTATCAGCATTGGTTCGAACCCGCAGCACACGTGAGGCATCTGCATGCTGCAAAATGCGGTCCACCGCCTTTACAACTGGAGTTGCCTGTGGCGAATTAGCATCAAGCTTGCCCTCAAGGTAGGCGGTAACGGGGGAGGCGATAGTAGGAAGTGCGCCTAAGTAGACGATGCCACTTGTGCCATCGATAGAGATAACTTCACCTTCATAGACGGTCAGTGCACCGACGGTAAATAAGTTAGCGCGTTCGTCAACTGAGATGCTCTCTGTTCCACAGATGGCTGTCTTACCCATTCCACGAGCCACTACAGCTGCGTGAGAAGTCTTGCCACCGCGACTGGTGAGAATTCCTTCAGAGGCAACCATTCCCACTAGATCATCAGGGCTGGTTTCTCGTCTTACCAGAATTACCTTGTGGCCGGCGCGTGCTAAATCAAATGCTCGTCTTGAGTCAAAGACAACTTCACCGACGGCCGCACCTGCTGAGGCTGGGATACCGCGGGCAATTTCTGTCACTTGTCCGGCTAAATCAAATTGCGGGAACATGAGGTGACCTAGCTGCTCACCTGAGATGCGAGATAGGGCTTCATCCATAGAAATCTTGCCTTCATCAACAAGTTGTAGTGCCACGCGGAAGGCAGCTTCGGCGGTGCGCTTACCTACGCGAGTCTGAAGGATCCAGAGTTTTCCGCGTTCTACCGTGAATTCGATATCACATAGATCGCGATAGTGATTTTCCAGAAGTGACATCACTCGCTCAAGCTCTTGGAAAGCCTTTGGCTCGCGCTCATTCATCTCAACCAAGGTCATGGTGTTACGAATACCGGCAACCACATCTTCACCTTGGGCGCGATCAAGATAATCGCCGTAGCTACCGTTTTCACCGGTGGCAGGGTTTCTAGTGAAGGCAACGCCTGTTCCAGAATCATCACTGAGATTTCCAAATACCATTGATTGAATATTTACCGCAGTACCTAAATCAGATGGAATGCGTTCACGTTGGCGATAAATTTGAGCACGCTCTGAATTCCAAGAGTGGAAAACTGCTTCCACGGAGCTAATCAGATGCTGGCGTGGATCGGTCGGAAAATCCTTACCGGTCTGTGCTTCAATCTCTCTAATAAGAGCCTGTGACAGGGCTTTTAGGCCAGCTACAGTTAACTCTTGAATGCTATTTACGGAATTTGATTCAATAATTCGAGCTTCAATTTTCTTGAAATCAGCCGGTGGAATGTCGCAGACGATGCGTCCGAACATATCGATGAAGCGGCGGTAGGAATCCCAGGCAAATTTGGCATCACCAGTTTGCTTTGCAAGTGATTCAGCAACTTCGGGAGTCATGCCGACATTGAGAACAGTTTCCATCATGCCTGGCATGGAAAACTTTGCACCAGAACGGACTGAAACTAAGAGTGGATTCTTCGGATCGCCAAATTTCTTATCAAGCATCTTCTCGAGTTCGCGCAGTGCGCTTTCGATTTCACCAGTGAGGGAAGATGGAATGACGCCAGATGCCAGAAATTCTCGACACGCTTGGGTGGTGATGGTAAATCCTGGAGGTACTGGCAGACCCATCCGGGTCATCTCGGATAAATTGGCACCTTTGCCACCGAGGAGATCGGCCATCGAGCGATCTCCGAAGGTGAACGGATAAACCAGCGACGTTGCAAGCATTCACGGATAGTACATGCTTTTAAAAATTGGCGGCCCACGGCCCCGCCCTGCCGGAAGCAGCCTGCTGTTGTAGAGTCGGAGCAGAATTTGCTAACAGGGGAGGAAGCGATGGCCGGCATGAGTCTCTGGGTCTGGGTCATCCTTGGAAATATTGGAGTCTATGTAACGTTCTCAATCGCTTTATTCTTGGTTGTCTTCCGGGCAGCAGATGCTGCAAAGACCAAGTCACTTTCCATCATGATGCAATCAGTTGGCTATGTGATGGCGACCGTTTCGCCAATTGTTCTTGGCAGACTCTTTGACATCACCGGCAATTGGGATCGCGCGCTCTACTTCATCATCGGACTTGCAGCGCTGCAGGTCTTTGTTGCCATTAAGGCCGGATCTAACGAGAAGGTTTAACTCGCAGCGATAATCTGATTAAGCAAGGGTTTACTTTCAGATAGCAGCTGTAGCTGCTGCGACACCATTGCGCGTGCTCGCGGTTGGAAGGCTCCACTATCTCCGCCCACATGGGGGCAGATGATGACGTTCGGCGCAGACCAGAGCGGATGACCTTCGGGAAGTGGTTCTGGATCGGTCACATCTAAACCAGCGGTAATGCGCCCGGTGTGAAGTTCGGCAACGAGTGCGTCGGTGTCGATGATGGCGCCGCGAGCGACGTTAACCAAGGTGGCGCCATCCTTCATCTTCTTGATTCGTTCTGCGTTCATAAAGTTCTTTGATTCAGCGGTCAGTGGCAGAATTAAAATAATGACATCGAGTTTTGGCAGGTACTGGTCAAATTCGGCAATCTTTATTGAGCCATCGCTACCACTTCGCGTGAAGGCAGTTACTTTAGTTTCAAACACCTCTAACAGGGATGCAATCCGCTTGCCGATATGGCCATAGCCAATGATTCCAACGTGTGAGTCAGCAAGTGCTGGCTTTGTTGTGCGCTTCCAGATGCCCTGCTTCTGGTTATCCATAAACTCGGCAAATCCGCGGCGGGCGGCAATCGTTAAACCGACTGCCAGCTCTGAGGTGGAGACATCGTGGATTCCGGTTCCATTACACAGGCTTACTCCTTGTGGAATGTGGGGCAAAATATCTTCGTATCCCGCTTGGTTGTAGTGCACAACCTTAAGGTTTTTCATCTTCGGAATAATCTCAATGGTCTTAAGACCGCCCATATAGCTGGGAACGTAGAATTCAATCTCATCAAATTGCGATGCGGATGGAACAAATCCATCAGTTTCTAGGTGTGTCATGCCGGCGGGAAGAGTGAGATCACTCCATTGCGTCCAGATCTTCATCACTTTATTGATCCCATCTTCTCATTGCGCCGAACTATAACCATTTATCACTATGAGCATGATGACAAAACCTCTGGGCAGATAGAGTGCGACTATGAGCGACTTATCTGCGCAGGTGCGAAAAGCACTCGATGCGGCAGTAGCAGCTATTGGCGGATCAACGCGCGAAGGCCAGATTGAGATGGCCGAAGCAGTTGCGAACGCGCTCACTGATAGACACCACCTCATGGTTCAAGCCGGCACCGGTACGGGTAAATCACTTGCCTACATTGTCCCCGCACTGGTTCATGGTCGAAAAGTGTTGGTAGCAACCGCAACCCTTGCCCTGCAACGACAGTTGGTAGAACGTGATTTGCCAGCGGTTGTGCCAGCGCTGGAAAAAGTGTTAGGTCGCGAAATTACTTATGGAATCTATAAAGGTGTGGGCAACTATGTCTGCCTGCAGAAGATGAATGCCGATGACACCGATCCAGATGGTGAGTTAGTTCTTGAATCTTCATATCTAGAAAAAGATGCCAAGCGTTTGATTGCATGGGCTAAGACACCGGGAGTATCAGGTGATCGTGATGATGCACCGGAGGTAGATCGCAGAGTATGGGCAGCTAACTCTTTATCGGGGCGCGAATGCGTGGGCGCTGATGTGTGTGCCTGGGGCGCGCAATGTTTTGCTGCAAAAGCAAAAGCGAAGGCGCAAGAGGCTGATGTTGTTGTCACCAACCACACCTTGCTTGCCATCGAAATAGTTGACTCGCATCCGATTTTGCCAGAGCGCGATGCTGTTATTTTGGATGAAGCTCACGAGTTTATGGATCGCACCACCCAAGCGGTGACCGAAGAGCTCACATCAGGGCGGGTGCAGAGAGCCGCTGCCATGGCTCGCAAATACTCACCTGGCAAGCCAAGTGAGGCGCTGACCAAAGCTGCCGACTCTTTCCACGATGCGATGGCTGATTACGGTGAAAGTGTGAAGAGTGATGTTGCAGCCCAAGGTCGGCTTGAAGATATTCCCAGTATGTTAGAAGCACCGATTCGAAAGCTTAAGGAGAGCGCAACTGCATTTGTGCAGATACTGAGCGCCGATGATGAAATTATCGATCCTGATAGCAATGCCGAGCGTGCTCGAGTAAAGGGTGCGGTGCAAGAGATTGCAACGACTGCCGGCAAGTTACTCAAGATGGGTGATGAACACGTGCTCTGGTATGAGCCAACATTTTCCACCCTGCATTTAGCACCACTTTCAGTCTCACACGTCTTGCGCAGCAATTTGCTCACTAAGACGCCAGTGATTGCCACCTCTGCCACGTTAACTGTGGGTAATAACTTTGATGCGATGGCGCGCAGTATTGGTTTCGTTGTGGGAACAGATGCTGATGCTGAAAGTGATAGTGAAGATATCGACCCCGCAAATGTGCAGATGCTCGATGTCGGATCTCCTTTTGATTTTGCTAACCAGGGAGTTCTCTATCTGCCAAAACATTTACCGGAGCCAGGCCGTGATGGTCCGAGCAAAGAGGTACTGGATGAACTCGGGGAACTCATTGACGCCGCCGGCGGTCGCACCCTTGCCCTCTTTAGTTCCTGGCGCGGGGTGGAGGCAGCAGATGCCCACTTACGTGAAGTATTAGTTGATTTACCGATTTCGATTATCACGCAAAAACGTGGTGATGCGGTGGGACCACTAGTAGAGCGCTTTGCAAAAGATGAAACTTCTATCTTGCTCGGCACGATGTCACTATGGCAGGGCGTGGATGTGCCGGGAAATTCTTGCATTTTAGTTGCCATTGATCGCATTCCATTTCCGCGCCCGGATGAACCAGTGATGTCTGCGCGTTCATCACTTGCGGATGCATCAGGCGGCAGTGGATTTATGCAGGTATCAGTACCGCGCGCCGCACTCTTATTGGCCCAGGGAACTGGTCGATTAATTCGCAGCATTGAAGACCGGGGCGTTGTGGCAATCCTCGATTCAAGAATTGTCACAAAGCGCTACGGCAGCGTGCTGCTTAACTCAATGCCGCCGCTGTGGCGAACAAGTGATGGGGCAGTGGTGCGCGAATCACTTCGCAGACTTGCCTCAAGTGTGGATGAGTAAGTTACTTAATCGCAATCTTTACTGAGCCATGGCTCATCTGCCACATGCCAGCTTTTTCTGCGGCATGAAAATCAAGTGCGCATATTCCTGGCTTACTTGCCTTCAGAACATTGCCCTTGATTGCGCAAGATTTAGATGAAGTCTTATACATAATTACTTCACCAAAGTTCGATAACTTCGGAAGTGATTTACTCGAACCGACTTTCAGTGATTTAGGCAGTGTGCCAATCTTCTGTGCACCCGGTGTCAGGATGAATGGGAAGTTACCTGTTGCCGCCGCTGTGGTTGCATTTCCGGCTGTTGAATAGCCCAGTGCACATTGACCAGCGCCTTTGAGGGCGGTCAAGACGCCATCGGCATAGGAGCATTCAGGTGTGAGAGAAGTGAAGGTAATTGGTAGCCCTGATTTAGCAGTTGCCACAATCTTGGCAACTGCGCGGTAGGCCAAGTTACTTGGCACATTGCGAACTAGGGCAGTTCCATTAAGAGTGACAGTGATTTCATCAGCGGGAAGTGTTGGCGCTGGGGCACCGGCTCTGAAAGTAATGGGCAAGAACTTATCTTCGGAAGTATCAGTACCAGCTGTTCGATCTAAACGGAAAAAGAGTCCACATTGGGTAGTTGTGCAATCGACTGTGACGCCCTTACCGGTAATGGATCCAGAAATTTTGACCTTAATCGCACCCGTTGAAATGCTTGAGCCCGGCTCTCCGGTTCCGGTTACCCATAACTGATTTACGTCATCACACGTTACCGGGCGAGCAGTACCTACTGGTGCGATGCATTGTTGAATATACATTCCAGCTTTTGTTGGAAACTTAGTGAAACCACCATTAATTGTGTCCCCTGCTGGGTTGAGATTTGTCAGGGGCGCACTTGCGAAGGCAAAGGTTTCTGCCTGCGCTGGTGTTGATATGCCGATGGGGGCAACTAAAGCAATGACGGCAAGTGCGATGAGGGCTTTCTTATGTGCGGTAAACATGTTTCTCCTAGTTTCGTAGTTGATTTACTTCTTAAAGGTGATAGGAATAAAGAGATCGTGGGTGCGATCTCCTTCATGCAGGTGATCTGATCTGACTGTGATGGCGCATTTAACTTGGGTGCAGTCGTGCTTACCAATTTTCTTTGTTACTCGAACTTTCTCAACAAAACGTCCACCAGGTGCGAATGCGATTGCTAGCCCAGTGGCATAAGCAGGTGCGTTAGATGAGATCCAATAAGAAGCATCTCCGATGCCTTCTTTATTAACGCCACCACCACACGGTGTGGGAGGTTGACCTTTCTTAGGCAGCAGGCAGTAAGCGAGATAAATTCCTACAGTTTCATCAAATCCTTTTCCTGATACTGATATCTCTTGTCCACTCTTCACTTTCGTAGCTGATGCACTAAATTTTTGACCATCTGCGCCAACGACAGTGGTGGCAGCCATCGCAGGTGCGGGCAGCGCAGCAGCAATGACGATAACGGCTATTACTACCCACTTCCTACGCATGCTGGCAAGAATAGAGAAGGTGGCACCTAGCTTTATCCGACAACTAGGCCGGAACTTGTCGGCAAAAAATTTGAGAGGATTCATTCATGCGTAAAAAGCAAAATGTGATCACCTTAGGTGTTCTCACAATCACATCTGCTGCGCTCTTACTTACCGGTTGCAGCTCTGCGCAATCAAAGGCAATTGAGATTTCATCGGCGCAAGTGACCACCATCAAAAGTAGTGAAAGTCCGCTAGCGCAGAAAGTTGTGGCACTTGCCAATGGCGCCGGAGAATTAATCTCTGCCATGGGTTTTAAATCAATTCTGATTGGCCGCGATATTGCTAGTACTGATGCAGACCTGACAAAGGTGCCGGTAGTGACATCCGGACACCAAGTGATTGCGGAGAAGATAATCGCCCTCACGCCAGATCTAGTCATTGTTGATAAATCCACTGGCCCGCAAAGCGCGCTCGATGCGTTAGCGGTAGCCGGAATTCGGGTAGTGAAAACGCCAGAGGCATGGACGTTAAGTGATCTGCCGGCAAAGGTTGGCGCCATTGCCGATGCCATCGGGGCGCCAGCAAGTGGGACTGCCTTGAGCGCGGCAATGAATTCATCCCTTGCAAAAATCAGTGCTGCTAAAGGAAAGAGTCGAGTCGTTTTTCTCTATCTTCGCGGTGGCAGTTCCATCTATTTAATTGGTGGCAAAGGATCAGGTGCTGATTCATTAATCACAGCCATCGGGGCGCAAGATGTTGGGGCGGCAACGCTTGCTAATCCATTTAACGCTATGACAAGTGAGCTCATTGCTTCACTGAATCCTGATGTCATTCTGGTGATGAGCAAGGGACTGCAATCAGTCGGTGGCCTCAAGGGATTGGTAGAACTTCCTGGAATTGCGCAAACTGATGCCGGTAAGAATAAGCGAGTGATTGCCGTCGATGATTCACTGCTTCTCTCTTTTGGTCCGCGCACCCCTGATCTATTAAGTAAGTTAAGTGCGGCAATGGCGAAGGCGATGAAGTGATGAAAAAGATTGCGCCACTGATTCTTTTACTTCCCATCATCTCCATTGTTTCCCTATCCCTGGGTGCGACCGAGGTCAGTGAACTCTTTCGATATATTTTCAATCCATTTCTTAATCCAGAGAGCGCTTCCCACCAAATTATTTGGCAGATTCGCGCACCGCGCGTGGGAGCAGCGATTCTGATTGGCGCAGCACTGGGTGTGGCTGGCTGCCTTGCTCAGAGTTCTACCAATAACCCCTTGGCAGATCCAGCAATTCTTGGAACCTCAGCAGGTGCATCACTGGGAGTTCTACTTGGGGTACTGACCAACTTAGTCAGCATTGGCTCAGTCGGCGCTGTTGTCTGCGCAGCGATTGGTGCGATGGCGGCAACGTTGCTGACATTTTCACTCGCTCGCTCTGCCCTGCAGTTAATTACTATCGGCATTGGCGTCTCGGCAATTCTGAGTGCGATAGTGGGGCTCACACTTTCGGCGGTGAGCAGACCAGATGCGCGTTCTATCTCTTTCTGGTCATTTGGTTCACTCTCACTGGTCAGCGCCAAGACGCTCTACGTAGTAGCCCCAGTACTCGTCATCGCTGCGGTGATTGCCTGGAAGATTGCGCCCACCCTTGACCTACTTTCGTTAGGTGATGCATCGGTCAGACACATCGGACATAACGCACAACGCATTCGCTTATCCGCATTTGCCATCTTGGCAGTGCTTGTTGCAGTGACTGTCTCCAGCGTTGGCTCCATTGCATTCTTAGCACTGGCTGCCCCACACATAGCGCGCTACTTATGCGGTCCACGCAACCGGGTGCTGGTTATTTATTCAGGACTCATTGGCGCACTTATTCTCCTCATTGCCGATACCGCAGCACGCGCTGCGATTCCACCATTTGAACTTCCGATCGGTCTTTTAACTTCACTGATTGGTGCACCGATTTTGATACTCACTCTTAAAAAAAGTGGTGACATATGGCGCTAATTACGATTGAGAAAGTCTCCATTGTTCGCGGTGGCAAGAACGTCCTTACCGATTTCAGCGCCAGTATTGAACCGGGGAAGATCACCGCAATCATCGGCCCCAATGGCAGCGGGAAGAGCACATTGCTCGGCGCTTTGGCCGGTGACCTACCTATTGCTTCTGGGATGATCACTATCGCTGGTCGCGATCTAAAGGAGATTTCGGCTGTAGAACAATCACAGCTGCGCAGTGTTGTCTTACAAAATAGAAATTACTGGCTCTCCTACACCGCCCGGGAACTGATCGAAATGGGCCAAGGACCAGCCGAACTTGCGCGCGTGGACGCTGTGATGAAGAGCCTTGATATGACCAGATATGAAAACCAGAGCGTTACTACTTTATCTGGGGGAGAAGCGCAGCGAGTTGAAATTGCGCGGGCGTTGATACGAGATACCCCCATCTATTTATTAGATGAACCCTTATCGGCCCAGGATGTGCAGAGTAAAGCGCGGATTATTGCGCTCTTACAAGAGTTGCGAGATCAGGGGCGAACAGTTTTGGTGATTGCCCATATTGATAAGAGCTCTTTATCCTGGTGTGATCAAATCATCGATACATTGGCGCAATAACGGCCAACTCTTAGCAAAACTGGGATGCAAGGGCAGTCGCGTAACGTCATCAAATTTCACCCAACGCACTTCAAATGATTCATCGTTTAGTTCATGGCCCTCAAGTGATTGATTCGCGCGGGCAATCACTGTGGAGTAACTCCAGCCCTGGTGATCATCGGTAAAGGTGTGAAGCGGCTCTAGATCACCGGGGTTGATTCCAGTTTCTTCTACCGCTTCCCGAATCGCACCTTCCATGATTGATTCATGCGAATCTCGCGCGCCACCCGGAATTCCCCAGGTGTCACCGTTATGCACCCATGGTGCGCGATGCTGCAAGAAGATAGCGCCGTCACGAATAATGAGTAGCCCAGCTGCGCCGTGGACGCCCCAATGTTTGGAGCCACATGCGCATTGGATCCATCCATCTCCATCGCGGGCAGCCATGGTCCTACTTTCTCATATCTATCCACAACCAGCACAATTGCATCGTTTTTCTGCACCTGTGCGATTTACCCTGCCGCGCATGAAGAGATTCCTAATAATCGCATTACTACTGACGACTATTTCACCTTCAGCGCATGCCCAAGATTGCATCGAGCGAGCATGTATTGATGTCTATACCCAGGACGGCAAGATTGTCATTGAAGGGCGCAAAGGAACAGGTGCCGTGCAAAAGAAAGAGGTAGCACCAGTTCCGAGTAAGACCAGAAAACCAATCATCAAGAGAACATTTACCCCACCACCGAAACCAACGGGGAGTGCAAAACCGAAGATTATTACCGCTACTAAAAAACCAATAGTGAAAAAACACATCAAACCCGAAGTAGCCCCCACGGCAACATCGCTGAGTGATAAGTTAATTGAAATTCTGCCCACTGCCGGCATTGCCTATTCCCCTTCATTTCAACCACTGATTAAAGTTCCGGTCTTCTTCTGGTCTGATATTCCAACGATAGTTACCAAAAAGATTGAAATTGTGGGCGAAGTTGTTGAGGTATCACTTAAGCCCACCTTCATCTGGCATTACGGCGATGGCATCTTCTTTATCACTCGCGATGCCGGTGCACCTTTTCCAGATGGACAGATCCAACATGCATATTCCAATCCGGGGCACTACCTCATCCAACTCGTTACAAGTTGGGATGGTGAATTCACCGTGCAAGGTGTGAAAAATCGGATTCCCGGAAAGATTGAATCAGTCTCAATTCTGCCGATCACAGTTGTTGCTGCACCTACTCGTTTCACTCCTGCTACTTCACTTCACCGATAAGAAAGGCTTTCTATGACCACTCTGACTTCACCGCACGATCTGCTCGCTGCTATTCCGTTTCTAATTGGTTACCACCCAAGTAATTCACTTGTTCTAGTTGCACTGAATACCGACTCTGTTGATCAAGATGCCGTTGGCATGGCGATGCGAGTGGATCTGCCCGTGGATCTTTCGTGTGAAAGCTATGACCTGCTTGCCTCACACTTCAAGCGCGAACAGGCTGATGGCGCACTGCTTGTCGCCTACACACCTGCCGAATCAGCAGCTGGTGAGTCAGTACTGATTAATGCCAGTGCTGCACTCATGCGAGCCGGCATTGAGATTAGAGAGTCACTGCTTGTGCAAAGTAATCGCTTTCGTTCACTTCTCTGTATTGATTCAGATTGTTGTCCACCAGAAGGCAGCCCAGTTCCAGAAATTGATTCATCGCGCATCGCTGCTGAGCACGTTATTGCCGGACATCCCATGCCCTTTGCCACTGTTTCTGAGCTGATTCACTCCATTTCTGCACTGCCTTCTGCCGCCCAAGAGTCTTGGTTGAGTGAGGTCAAACAATTCATCATTGCTAGCGATGCGAAAGAGTTAAATCACCTGCAACGAGATGGTGCCACCGCGGTCATTGATTTAGCAGGTGAATATCACGTGGGCAGGGGAGCAGAAGATCGCGAATTGGCTGCCAGGGTTATTGGCCGCATGAGTGATATTCAAGTGCGAGATTTCGCACTGGGTAGTCACAGCCTTGAGAGCGCAGATTCTTACTGGCGGATGTGGCGCGATTTATTAGTCATTGCACCCAATGGTTTTGTCGCCCCCATTGCATCGGTCTTTGCCGCTCTTGCCTATGAACGGGGTGAGGGCGCCCTAGCCCAGAGGGCGCTAGATCGTGCGCTGGCAGATAACCCGAGCTACTCACTAGCGCTGCTAC
>Ga0247831_1003341_pt1 | contig 23678 bp, 30 predicted proteins | sample LaCruzMarch2015__9_FD_192406 | JGI IMG/M metagenome (GOLD analysis project Ga0247831, IMG submission 192406) | Freshwater microbial communities from meromictic Lake La Cruz, Castile-La Mancha, Spain - LaCruzMarch2015_1m | ecosystem: Environmental > Aquatic > Freshwater > Lake | place: Spain...
ATCGGCAAATTCACGTTCACAGTGTTGGGAAAGTCGCGAAGCTGTTGGCGGTAATCTTTCCATGCTTGGGATTCTGAAGTTACTGTTTCTGAAGCACGTATGGCTACCCAATCCGTTTGTTGCAACAAATAATTCCTTTGCAAACGAATGCTTTCTAGTTTTTGATCATTACCCCATACTGTCCAAGGATTGAGCATCACATCTTTGTATGCATTAAGATAACGATCCAGTAAAACTTTTTCATAAGCGGGCGAAGTGTTTCTCGGTTCAAACACATAATATGTATTGGCTCCGAATTGATTTAAGCCATCTTCAGGTCCTCGAAAAACATTTTTATTTTGAATAATATACATAATTAATAGGTTTGTATGGTGGGTGGAGTAAAACTATTTGCAGTAGCTACATTCAAGGTATTTGTTGTACCAAAACTATTTCCCACGCTAGTGCAATTTATGACTATTGCGCCTGCTGCCGCAATAGTGTTGTTTGTGCCAGCAAAAGGAAAAACATTCGTGCAATTGGCAAAAGTTGCATTACTTTCTGAGACTGCAAAACTATTGTTGCTTCCTTGAAAATAATATACCGATCCTATAAAATAAAATCTAGAATAAGGATTAACACCCCCCTTTGGGCCAGCAGCTGACCTACCTCCGCTGAAACCATAATCAGTTATTGACAGACACGTTATATATGATCCCGACACATTTAGTCCTGGTGGATTTTCAGCGTCTAGTATAATAATTCCTTTGGTATATATAAGGCTAGAAAATCTATAGTTAGCCCTCCCGACAATAAAAATACCATTTGAATATACATGAATTAGATTAGAATCTAGGTCAGATAATAGCATGGCAGCGCTATGAGTACTACCACCACAATTTTGAAAAAGTGTACAACCAGTAAAGCTCCCAAGAGACATAGTCAATCGAGTTGGATATCCGTTATAACGGTGATGAATCATACTATTCTGTCCAATATTTGAATATAAATTACTAAAGAAAAAAGCATTCCCTCCACTATATTGATTAACAGTGCCCTCTCTTATTTCTAAATTTATAGAGGCACCGATTGATGCCACATTGTTAATATTTCCACTGTTTCCGTTTGCATACGAAATAAAAGTATTGTATCCGCCTGGTGCCTGAACTATATTGGATCCATTTATAACCAAGTTAGGCCAATCAGAATTATAAACTTGTGCACCAACATTATTCATATTTAAAACACTATTGTTATCGACTTGAACATGCGTTACGAAACGTCCAATCAAACCCAGTCCGCTTACGCCAAGTGTCAAAGAGGATCGGGAACCTGTATCGGATGGCAGTCCATTTCCAACTTTCAGAGCATTTTGTTTGAGCGCTCCATTGTTTATCACCACCAAATTATCAACAATATTAAATTTGCTATTGTTAAGATACAAACAAGCAAATCCGTTGGTATCTGATGTGAGAGAAGGATACACAGAAGTGCTGTTTATATTGCTAAAATCCAGCTTGCTTTTTAATATTTTAGATTGCGGATAATTAATTGCATATCGTGAATTGGTCGGATCTGTATATGTTAAACTATGCCCAATTGTTTTAATACCATATTGGGGCAAAGGAAAACCACTGATAACACCTAAACTACTAGTGATTCCTTTCATACTATTTTTGAAAAATCCATAATCAGGAATTTCTATAGTCACACTGGTGGTACCGTTTACAGCTGCTACTCGGTGACATCCGCGATATCTTTCAAAGGAAGTTTTTACCAAATATGGTGTTGGGGTGGTGATGATAGACGAATCAACATCATTATATCCACTCAGACCTTTTCTTCCAGTTTTAAACGGATAATCTAAAAAGCATTTGTTGTTGCTGCTAACAGCTTCTACAACGCGAGTTTGGCCTAGTGCTAAAATCTGATCGCCTGGATTCAGATATGTGTTGGTAGGTGTGGCATTGCTAAAAGTTAAAATGTAATTAGAGGTTTCGTCTGGAAAAGTAACATGAGTTTGTGTCGAAACTACTTGTGTGAATGTGTTGCCAATATAAGATTCAGGATTGCCTATTTGCATTAGAATACTATAATTATCTATTCCTTGTATAAGTGGATTGTTTGCAAAACGTATTACTCTGCGATTATAACCAAAAAACTCGATGGCCACCGATGAAACTGTACAAACATAGCTGGGTGTGGTGGTTGTTGCATTTCCGCCACTAAGCAGGGTAACAATTGCTTTGTCTCCAACATTAATATAAGATGCACCTTCTCCAGTTGTTTTAGGGCCTGTTGGATTAGAGAGATCTACAATTAATCCTACTACATAAGCGCCAGCCACTCCGCCAGAAAAACTTACAGTGTATGTATCAGGATAATACGAGGCATGTCGTCCAGAAATTGCGTAGATATTTACGTAATCACCCACGGCAGGTGTAGTTGAACCTGATTCCAGAGCAATAGTTGCACTAAGAGTGCTAACATTAACTCCAGAAACACTAAGAACAGGACTGCCTTTGGCACTTTTAAAATTCAGGTCGCTAACGCCTCGAATAGTGATACGATCCCCGTAATCGTGACCCAAATTGATTGGAGATGTTTCATTAAATGTTTCATCATCCAATAGAATTTGCACATCAGCCGTATCATCAAAAATAAATGAACTTAAACTATCGAGGGCACTTTGCAATTTTGTAAATTGCCGGGTGCTACCCACAGGAATGTTGATATTTCCGCCCGTCAGTTGCAAAATATCTGTTAAAAGCTTGCCGCTGCCTTGAAATGTTACAGCTTTGATGTTGCCGCCTGCAGAAAGACCCACTGATTGGGATTGCTGCAACCGAGCTCCAACATTTCCTAGATTACGTGCGTTGCTCATATGTTATTATTATTTATGGTTTGCTGGGCCAGATTATTTGTTCAATGGGCAGGTTCAAATCAACAATGTCAGGAAAATCCCGAAGTTGTTGTCGATAATTTTCATAAGCCGTTTTCTCTTCAGGAGAAAGAGGCACATCGTTCAATGCTGTCCAATCAGTTTGACCCAATAGATAATTCCTTTGCAAACGAATGCTAGCTAGTTTTTGATCATTACCCCATACTGTCCAAGGATTAATATTTTTAATAATAGGATTTGGATAATTGGCATCTCCTATTTTGGTTTCTGTTCTTTGAAAAATATCTGTAAAATTATCCTGTATGAAAAGCAAAACGTTGTTTGCATATAAAGAATCAATTTCAGAAGAAACAATTCTTCGAAGAATATCATTATTTTTAATAATATATGCGTTCATAATATAGTTGCAGGTTCTCTGTAAAAATTTCCATTTGTGACATCAAAACCAGCTGCTGGCACAGTAGGTCCTACTTTTGTTGTGCAATTTAATAACAAGACAGCAAATAAATTTACTGATGTGTTTTGATAACTGGCGTAAGCTGTGGTATCATACAATTTGTTGACATGAGCAACAATAGTGTTGCCCCCAAAACCTGTATTTGCATTTTGCTCATTTCCAATTTGATTTATAAAAGTTTCACTAAATGCAACCCAATTGTTTCTGAATCCAAAACCGCCCGTACCTCCCCAAAACCAATTTGCTTGTCCTCCTGCTTGTCCTCCAAGGACTACACTGGAATCAATTTGAAGAATGCTTTGAGCAAACCTATAATTACTGAAATCTCCTTGAGCCATGCTAAGGGTTAAACGCATCATGGATTGAGCACAAAAAAAACCTTCTCCAACCGTACCACCAATATCAACTCTGTTATTTCCCAAATATATATTCATGTTAACAAAATCAAAACCAAGATACCAGCCCACATAACTATTATTGTATTGTTTGTTGAAAAGTGTTCCATGCCGCATACCAGTATTAAAGTTAATGCTAAAAAAACCTCCTGTTATTCCATTAACATATTGTGCAGCATGATATATTGTGCAACCATTAAAAGATACATTTTGAAAATTATGTGTTATACAATCTGTTATTGTAACATTATTATAATTAGTTTTATTGTTGGATGCTCGGCCCCTAACAAAAGGGGCAAATGCTCGCAACACTAGTGAATCTGAAGTCATTGATGATGAGCTGTCACAAGTCACAAAAAAATGAATTGCTTGACTAAAAATTGCATTTGTTGGACTGGCTAATGTCCAACTGTTATAATTTCTCAAAACTTGAGTTGCATAAAATCTTCCCAAATTGATTGTTGAAGAGTTTTGACATATTGCAGCATAAATATAATTTCCCCAAACGCCTATGCTTCCTAAATTTATTTCTGCTCCATCATTACTAAGAAAAAGAGATAATGCTGCTGTTGCATTTTCCCTAACAAATACCATATTATCTAATAATCTTAATGTTGCATTGGTTATGGCAAGTTGATGACTGCTAGTGTTGGTTGAAAAATCAATTTTGCTTTTGAAAATCTTGTTAGTAGCAAATTGTGTAAAACCACCAGCTGGAGCAACAGCGTCTATATTATAACCAAAATTGTTTATTCCGTAAATTGGCAGTTTTTGACCAGATACAGGATAAATGGTAACTCCTGTTGAATTAGGAGCCATGGTTGGTGTGATATGACCATAAGACATCATTTCAATAGTCACGTCATTTCCTGCAACAGCCACCACTTTATGACAGCCCTTGTAACGTTCAAAAGCTGTTTTTACAAGATAAGGTGTTGCTGTTGATATGGTGGCACTTCTGCCGCTGTTGCCTGCTCCGTTTGTATATAAAGGAGGAAACACAATGCATCGGTTTGTGCCACTAGTTTCATAAACATGTGTAAATTGACCCAATGCATGAATAAAGTCGCCTTCATTCAAATATGTGTTTGTGCTAACTGCAGTATTATCAAATGATAATATTGCCCGAGTTCCGTCTGGATGCAATGCTTGTGTAAATTTATTTCCAATGTTTGAATCTTTTGTTCCAACTTGCACCATGATGTAGCGAGCATCATTTCCTAATGAAAATGCTTGAGCACTGAGTGAAAGTGAATGCCATCCAATACCACCAAATGGTGTAGGTCCTATTGATGTTATTGGAATTACTGCACTGGTAACAGGTCCTGCAGCAAATGGGGATAATTTTGTTATTAATGCCCAATCATTTGTTCTTATATTATGATAAGCTCCTGATCTAACGGCAACTGGTGCTGCGCTTGGTTGCAAAGTAATTGTATAACTACTGACATCTTGCATTTGACTGCACCAACCAACATCTCTTCCAGAAACGCTTTCAATTGTGACATAATCACCAACTGCAGGAATGGTGCTGAATGTGCTATCAAGAGTTATGGTGGCGCTTAAAGTGGGAACATTTACACCACTGGTAGATACAATTGGATTGGTTCCGTTATTTGTGGATCTCCAACTATATGTATTGGCACCTTTAATTGTTATGCGATTACCATAAGGATGCGATACATCAATTTGATTTGGTGAGATAAAAGTTTCATCATCTAAAAGTATTTGTACATTTGCCGTGCTATCAAAAGCATAACTTGATAAACTATTCAATGCACCTGTAATATTTTTGTATGTGCGAGTGCTGCCCACAGGAATGTTGATATTTCCTCCAGTAAGTTCGAATGTGTTTCCTGTAATGGTCACTTCACCAAGACCGCTGCTGGGATTTAATATTATGCCAGGTCCTGCCACAATTCGGCTTACTCCTCCAAGACCGCCAATATCATAAGCGCTAAGAGTTGCCACATCCAACACGTCACCGCTGCTCAATCCTTCTGATAAAGTAATGGTGCTGCCATTTGATGCAGAGTAATCCAATCCATTGACCAAATGACTTCCGTTCAAATACACATCCAAAGTTGGTGAAGAATAAAGAAGAGTATTTCCCAAATCATCCGGTCCAGTTATGTTGATGGTACCTTGAGCAACTGTGGTTGGACAAGTGTAACGATAATTGGTTTGGAAAACAGTTCCACCTCCGCTAAGAAGATTTGTGATGGTGACACCTGTTGCACTGAGTGTGACCACATCCACAACGTCTCCCTCATTCATGGTGCTCAAGTTTAGGATTTGTGTGCTGTTGTTGGCTATGAAATCTTGATTGTCTACAAGATGCACACCATTGCGATACACATCCAATTGACCAGTTGTGTATGAAAGATAATTGCCGTAATCATCCATGCCACTGACAGCATTTAGATTTTCACCACCATCAATTGTGTAACGATAATTGATGCGTTTTACAGTTCCAACACTACCGCCTGGTGTGAAACCTTTTGCAATAAGCAATCCGCTGATGGCAACTGTAAGACTGTCCAAATCAGTGCGTATTTCGTCTACATTACGATAACCCACCACAAAGTCTGTGGCGCTGAGAACAGTTTGAGGGGTAAATTGTGTAAAATTCTTGAGTGCCATTCTTTTATTATTTACTCAAACATGGCACAAATTCTTTTAAACAAAGCCTATTCTTTTCTTTTCTTTATCCTTTTCTTTATCGTCCATACCACCTTCTTCATTATATATTTCGGCAAGTGTCATGCTTTTTTCAGCAACCCTTTTGCTGCCTATTTTTTTCAAAATTTTATTTGATTGTTCAGCATCCAATTCTTCAAAATGATGCTCTGCAATAAGACGACCCTTGCGTATCAATGCTTTATCTATTTTTTCACGAGGAGTGTTGAAAGTTGCTATAATAAACAAATTCAAACAATCCCCCAGAAAACCGTCAGTAAGATTCAATATGTTGCTAACACCTTCAGGGTTGCTGCCTTCACCTTCCCTGCTTCTTATGACTTTTTCAGCATCTTCAATCAAAAGAATGCTGTTTTTATGAGCCAGCATGAAATTCAAAAATCCAGGAGTAGTGATAATATCCACTGTACCAGGTGGAACAAATATTATTTTTTTATCAATATTCATGGCCAGATTTTTAACAACTGTGGTTTTGCCACTGCCCGGAACTCCAGAAAAAAGAACCAGTCCACTTTTCTTATCATCTTTTAATTTTTCCAAAATTTTATTATATTTAATTTCAAAATCTTTTCCATAATTCAGTTCAATATCAATATCACCGCTGGGCAATTTAATATCAAATTTTTTCAAATATGTTCCTTCAATGCCATCCTGACAAATCAGAAACACATTTCCTTTTTTCACATTTTCTTTGTATTCAAACATTCCTCGTATTTCTTCCAATGTTTCCATTTCAGTATAAAGAATCTGTACCCAGAAACTTTTGCTTTCCATTTTTTCCTCGAATGCTTCATTTTGAGAAAACACACCATAATCATTCTCATCATCTTTGGTGCGATCCAAACAAACCATTGCATCTTTATATGTGTAATAAAGCTGAGTAGTGAACACATCCCTCTTGTCATTTTTTTTGTTGCGATAATCTGTTTTACTATCAAAAACTTTCAAAGATCCTTTTTTTTCCAATTTGCTCAAAATGTTGTCGCTGATCAGCAGATTGTTCAATTTGAACACCAACGGCTGCTTTTTAAAATGATGTGTGTAATAAAAAAACACATTGAAAGGATTGTATCCTGAATTGCTTCGTGAATATGGTTGATAACTTTCACTCATAACGTTATTTACCTATTGTAAATAGATGTGTGAAAAAGTCAAAGAAAAGACGTAAAATACCGCCTTTTAAATATTTTGTAAAGAATAAGGGCATGGATGCCACCACCATGCCCAATACTGCTTTCTTGCCTGCAGCAGGTTCCGGCATGCAACCAAGTTTTTAGTTGACATGGTTGTTTTTTTATAAATAATAACAAACATGAGAAAAGATTTGCAAAACATACGAGAAAGCTATGAACGTAATGTTTTGAGGGAAAATGTGGATCGCCTGGATTTTCTAAAAAACAAGTATGTTCCATTATTTTACGCCAAGCTTTTGCACATCTGGCCCGATGAAAGCAACCTTCCCAGCAGTTACGAAGATTTTAAAAAAGGAACAGAAACCAATTCCAAATACAAAGCTTATTTGGAGTTTCTGAGTGAAACCATTGACAATCTGATAGGAGCAGATCCTTTCAGCAAAGTAGACATGGAAAAAGGAGCAGGATATGCTGGTCAATACAGTGATTGGATATTAAAAACATTTCTGAAAATATTTGATGAAAAAGGTGAAGGTGCTGGAAAAACATTAAATGACCTGAAACGATTCATGAACGAGGATCTTTATAAATTGAACAGTGATTTGAAAATTTACGATAAAAACAAAAGCAAGGTTTCCCTTAACAAAAAAAATGTGCGAGATATCAATCAAGTTCCTGATTTTAAGAACCTTTATTACATCATCAAACAATTTGTACCCAAATATGAGGAGGAACTGGTCAAGGACAAAACCAAAGTGCGAATTCTTTTGGACAACAGCCAGTATTTTGTGGGTGTTCCTCTTTCACTTTCTGCCAGTCAAAACCTGGGCAACAACACCAGATGGTGCACCGCTGCTCGAAGTGATAACAATACCTACTATGCATCATATACCAAGGACGGTCCTCTTTACATTGTATTCCTTAAAAATAAAGGAGAGTTGATCAAATATCAATTTCATTTTCCCAGCGGTCAATATATGGATTCAGATGATCACTCTATTGATGTTTTTGATTTTTTCAGCAATCATCCTATCATAGGAAAAGTCATATTAGATGATTATGAAAAAACAGATCCAGACGAAAACGATTTGAAAAAGGCAAAATTGTTAACAGGTGGTATTGAAATACTAGACAAAGAACCAGAAGAATTTTTTCAAAATCTTTCAGTTCAAAACATCATTACCATGATTTCTATTGGACAATTAGATTTGGAAAAAATAAACAAAGGATTAGACGTTCTTTCAAAATCTTTTGATAACAAAGCAACATTCACAGCTGACGGATTGCAATTAACAATAATCAAAAATGAAACAGATGAATTTCTGGAAGATTTTTACAATTATGGAATCAATCGGGTAATTCAGGGGTTTCTTTACAATCCTGTCAGCGTATTTTTTGATGGAAATGAAGATCAGGAAATGGTTCCATTTGTTCTAAACAATATTTTAAATGCAAAACAAAAACAAAGTATACAACGAGTATTTTCTGATATTGCTGAAAATCCAGAATCATCTGATGAATTTTATAACATTTGCAGAAATGTTTTGAATAGCCATATCAAAAAAACATCAACACAATATTTGAAAAATGTCGTACTTGATGTTTTTAAAACTCGAGGAATTATTTTTAATAAAAAAGGAAGAAAAAATGAATTACTCATTCCTTTCGATTCTCTTCTGGACATTTTCAAAGGAGAAAACTCAACGAACTTTCTGAGTTTATTGGAAAATCCTTCATATTACACAAAACTAGGAGAATTGATACCAGATGTTTCCAATGATCAAATTGAAGATGAAAAGAGTAATTTCATAGATTTTGTTTCACAAAATATTGATCGTAAACAAATTGCAGATGATATTATTAAAAAGACAGATAAACGTTAAATAATATATAATATGAAAATATTAAATGATCTGTTAAATGTGATTGAAGCGGTTCGTTGGACGGTAGTTTGGAAGATCGAAGATCTTAAAAACACAGTTCATAATTTGTTTCCTTCAAAGGATGTTGAAGATCCTTTTGTTGGAGAATCTTATATTGAAAATAAACCTTCTAAAAAAACCGTTAAAAAATCAACAAAAAAGAAAACCAAAAAAAGTAAGAAATAATGAAATTTCCGAGTTTTTCGGAAGTTGTTAAAATTGCAAAACGGCGAAGTGCCGGAGGAATTCTTTTTGATAAAAACAAAAACATAATTCTTGTGCAAGAACGGGATGGTTCTTGGAGTTTTCCTAAAGGAGGCATAGAAGATGGTGAATCTCCGTTGAGTGCAGCTGTGCGAGAGATAAGAGAGGAAACAGGCATACGTTCACTATATCCCATCCGATCTTTGGGACAATATTTTCGACCCACACGCAAAGGTAAAAAACGAATGGTGTTTATGTATTTGTTCAAGGTAGACAATCAAAAACTTCAACCTTTGGATCGAAACAATCCTCGGGCTGAATTTTTTGCTTTTAATAAAGCCATAAACAAATTGGATATTCCAAGTGACAGTGCTTTTTTGAAAACATGTGAAATTGTTATAGATAATTATTTAAAAAATAATTAAATCTTGATTTTATTTTTCTTTATATAAAATACTCTGATGAAAATATTAGAGAAAAATTTTGAGCGTAAAAAATTTGAATATGATCAAATTTACCGAAAAGTTAATTTAGCAATTTATAAACAAAAAAATATAGAATATGGAAGCTTGACATATGAGGTGATTACGATAAAATCACACAATGGTTATGAAATCATGGGAAACAAAATTCCACCTTCTGAAGTATATCCTTGCGACAGTCAATGGGGCGATTTAGCTTGGACATACCAAACATTAGAAGAAGCACAAAACAAAATAAAACAACTGGAGGAAACAAAATGAAAGTAGGAAAAATTAAAAAAATAACAATGTATAAGGTTGATCTTGAAAATATCACACCTGAAGAACAAAAAACCATTACTGATTATGGTCGCAGTGTGATAACAGAAAATCAATATTTTGAAATTGGTACAGTAAAAGCATTAGAAAATTTTGTTAATATTAATAAAACCACCTCTAAGAAAAAGAACCGTACTAAACGCATAAACTAGTATCTGTAATAGTTCATATATAAAAAAATACCCAGATGGTTTTTTGCCATCTGGGTATTTTCTTTTAGAATGATATTACTGTTTGAAATCGCCTAGATCTCGGTGAAATGTGTATTCACCTGGCTTGGCAACCAGAACATCATAACCAGCATCGATTTCATCAGCCATTGCCAGAAACGGTGATGCAACTGCAAAAAGACCAAAACCAGCAATGGTTCCGGCAGCGCCAATAGGACGCACAACCAAAATATCGGCTGTGGCCAAGAAAGCGCTTTCTGCTGTCACTTCATCCGAATCGGTGGTTGTGCCTGTGTCTGCATAAGACAAGGTGGCTGCTAGCATCAATACCGATACGAGGGTGATTAGTTTATTCATGTATATAATTACCAAACCAACCTCTTTATCAACTGTATTTTTTAATAACTTTACGAGCTTCTTTTTCGTTGATTCCGCTCATATGACTCATTATTTTATTAAAAGTTTTTACATTCTTTAAATAACGCTTGGCTTGACTAAGTTTATATTTTTCAAAACTATCCATTTTCCTATTTTGTTTTGACAATAAATCAGGAGCTTTTTCTGTTTTGGTTTCTTCTTCTTCATCTGCAAGCTTTCCATCACCACCAGTGGCTTTATCTATGGCTTTTCCTCGAGCTTTTTCGTAATCACTCAGTTTTCCGTCTTTGTTTAAATCAGATTTTTTTACATCAATAGCATCTTCGTCAGTGGCTTTAACCATCTTATATTTTTCTAAAATAAGATCAATTTCGTTATTCAACATAATATTATTTATAAAACAAGGGTTTCTATTGTTGATTTATGATATTATTATTATATAAATAGTTTTATGCCTTTTAATCGGGATCAGCATATTATTTTTGAAAAATATCTTACTCTGACAGAGAAGGTTTCGTTAGATGGTATTCTTAATCTTTTGCAGAATAAAAATGAAAAGATAGCAGCCAAACTTCTTGAAATGGACAAAACAACAAGCAAAGGACATGTTCTTAAATTGGCAAAATTCTTTAATGAAGTACAAAATCTGGATGTCTTATCCGAATATTATAAAAAGTTTTTGGAACTGAAAAAGCGTAATCGTATACAAGACATCACTGGTTTCAAATCATTCAATGAAATGGAAAATGCAATCGATGCAATGGAAACAAAAGTTAACCTTTCCATGCCTGAAGAAGTTGGTGATGCTGAGAAACCACTTTACGAGGATGAAAATATAAAAGTTTTTGAAGGAGAGAATCGTGCCAAATGTGTAAAACTAGGAAGCAATTATAAATTTTGCATCAGTCGCCCAGATCGCGGAAATGCTTATTCCAATTATCGTTTAAGAGATCAATCCAGTTTTTATTTTGTTCGTTTGAAAAAACGCACTGATGAAATGAAAAATGGTGAGTATGTGGATCCTGCACATTTGATGGTTATTGATGCTTTACCTAGAGGTGAATATAACTGGACATGGGCAGATAATGGTTGGCAGGGACATGGAACAACCAGAGTTACCAAAGAACAGGCAATCAAAGAATTTCCAGAATTGAAACCTGCTTTTGACAAAATTATAACTGCAAAACCTTTGACACGGGATGAAAAAAGCAAAATTGAAAAGTTCAATGAATTGGCTAGTGACTTTGATGTAAAAATTTTTAACAGTTTAAAATATTCTGAAAAAGAAGAATTTATTCAACAAGGTGGTGTTGAACTTACTTTTGATGCATGGAAAACTCTTGATAAAAATCTTCGTAATGAATATTTGAAAAATATTGAAAATTTTGATCGTGAAATATTTGAAGATCTTAAACCAAACGAAAAAGTTGTGTTTGAAAAACAAATTCAAAAAAGTGCCGAAGCCGAATTCAATTATTTTCTTTATTTAGATAAATTAATCGAAAAAGATGAACGATGATATACAACAAAAACAACAGGATCTGGTTGTTAACATAGCAAAAGATCCTTATGTGGCCATGCGTTTTGCTCGACACATGCGTTCTCAAGAAAAACCCATTCCGGATATTATTCTGAAATCAATTATAAACGAACCTTTGGCAGGATCTAATTTTGCTTTGGAATTGGCACGTGATTATATTTTATTGAATGATCCTGTGCCTGAAATATTATTGGATAGAATTATAACCAATTCTAAAAATTCATATTATATTGCAAAATATTATAAAAAAAATAATCAACAAATACCTGACAAGGTTTTAAAAAGCGTACAAAATTCACCATTTGCAAGATTATCATTTGATGAAGACGAAGAACAATCAAACGAACCTGCTATCAAGCAAGAATTGCGAAAAAAAATTTTAGCGGATCCAAAGTATGCTCTTCGATACGCAAAGGTTTTAGTTCAAAACGGTAGACCTGTTCCTGACAGTGTGGAAGATTCGTTCACAGATTCTCCCGAATCTGCTAATGAATATGCAAAAACAATAATATCTAATAATGGTGAAGTTTCACAAAAAATATTTGATATCATTGAAAAAGATAATTATCAAAGTTTTGATTTTGCTAATAGTATACTTCAACCAAAAGTTGGATATGGTCCGTCTAATGCAGCAAAAATTGCTCCATTACAAATAATAAAATCACTTGCAAAATATTCGGGTAATGCAACAGCATATGCAACAGAGTATTTAAAACAAGTTGATAAATATGATAAAACAATTTTAGACGTGCTAGAAAATGGAATTAAAAAAGGAGTAACAGTTAGTTTTAAAGGTGATGAAGATAAAGACATATCTGAAAATGTTTCAAAATATGTTATGGCATATGTGGATTCTGTTGGGGAATTACCATCTAAAGAAATGCTTAAATTGACTAAAGCTAAAAGTCTTGTTTATATTAGTAACATTCTTTGGTCTCAAAATAAAGAAATTCCACAGGAAATTATTGATACAATTGCTAAAAATGGCAGTGCATCATATGCATTTGTTGCTCGATATAAAATGTTAAAAGGTGGAAAAACGCTTCCTAGCATTTATAAAAAAATTGAAAATAGTGCCAGAAATTACAACGAAAATACTATTTAAAATAAATTGATTTTTTTTAACACCCTGTAAAATAAAGGTTGTGGTAATACTATCTTTGGAAATAATGTAAAAATGAATGTTTTAAAAGAATCAGAAACTGAATACAAGCAATTTATACAAAAATACAGCAACGCTTTTAGTGCCACGATTCAAGATGTGGATCGGGATGCTAAAGCCAATATCAAATCAAATATTTGTTTGAATAAAATATATGATCTTTTTTTGGATTTTATAATTGATTCAAAAAGACTACTAAAATAACTTTATATATTAAAGTTTAATGTCGGCAAAATCATTATCTGTAACTGTTGTGTCTCTTGCAGCAATTTTGTATGATTGCAATTCTGTTTCTTGGGGTGCTGCCTGGACTTTGCTGCTGTCCATATAACTGTCCATCCACCCAGACAATGGATTTTCTTTTTGATTAAAAATCTTTTTATATCCTAAACTGCGCAGTCTGTTATCACAAAGCCATTTGGTGTATCCGGTCACAACCTCTTCATTTAAACCCAACAGATTGCCTTTGCTAAAAAGATATTTGCACCATTCATTTTCATTTTTTGTGGCTTGTTCATATATTGCATAAATTTTGTCTTCATTCTTTTTCACAAGTGAAGTGAAACCTTCTTTTTCTTCATCTCGTAATATTTTTAAAAGATTTTGACTCACACTAAAATGCAAAGCTTCGTCTCGTTGAATGAACTTTACAATTTTAGCATTGCCTTCCATTTTGCCTCGATAACCAAAATAAAAACTGCAGGCAAAGCTTACATAAAACACCAATCCTTCCATTACATTAATGGAAAGAATGCAATCTAATATTTTTTGTTTAACATCTTTTTTATCTTCATCTCCTAATATTTTATCATAACTATTGCGTATCAATTCAGCCCTATTCAATATTTCTTTATCCTCCATAATGCTGTCAAAAAATTTGGTAGCATCTGGGTAAACATTGTTGAGCAAATAACTGTAGCTATAACTATGAATTCCTTCAAACTGAGCCCATGTGTTCATGCATATTTCCAATTCAGGATTGGTCACATATTCTTTTAATGAATGAATGCTTCTGGAAAGCATGCTGTCTCCCAGTGTTTGAAATCTTAAATTACTATCAAAAACAAAACGTTCTGTATCTGTCAAATCGTTGTAATCGCTACGATCTTTGGATAATGTGATTTCATGCGGCCACCAAAAGTTCTCGTTTTGTTTTTTAAACAATTCAAAAAATATAGGATATTTGAAACGATCATATCTTTGCAAGTTCAAATCTTCACCAAGAAACAATGGTTGCTTGGTGGTGTCGATATTTTTTAAATTTAAAACTGTTTTCATGTAATTTTATTTATACCAGCAGGATCATAATTTGCAAGCACCACTGTTGCAATCTTGATCTTCTTTTTGGTTCATCATTTGTTCTTTATCACCATCATCGGTATTGTTGTAATAAAGACTAATTAATCCCAGACTGTAAGCATACATGATTTCTTTCATGACAGTTGCATCAGGAAGAATATGATTTTCATAATGACTATAGTTGTAATAAACATTGGTGCTTATGGCCATGTCCAGGTATTTTTGAATAATTGCATTAATGTTAAGCAAACCTTTATTGTTTCTAAGATCATAAGCTAGTTGATAATTTTTTTCATATTTTCCTATTCCAGGAACAAGCACCGGAAGTTTACCCATTTTGCTCATTTTATAAGTGATTAATGAGCGAATAGGTTCCACCCCATTTGTGCTGGATTGTATCACGCTACTACTTTCACACGGCATGCAACTGCTGAGTGTGCTGTGTCGCAATCCGTGTTTTTCTATGTCTTTTCGTAATTGTTGCCAATCACATGTTAGTTTGCGTTTGGTTAAACCTTTGATGCTGTCTTTGAATGTATCAATTGGCAATATTCCTTTGCTGTATTTTGTGCAATTAAACTTTTCACAAGATCCCCGTTCCTGGGCCAGTTTGTTGCTGCTTTTCAAAAGATAATACTGAAAATATTCCATCCATTCGTCCAGTAAAGAAAGAGATTTTTCATCATCATAATTCGTTTCATGCTTTGCTAGAAATGCCGCAAGATTCGTGATTCCAATTCCAAGACTCCGGCGTTTGCTTGCAAAGTTCTTGGCAGCAACATTAAAATAATCCTGCAAATCAATAATCTCTTCTAAAAATCTAACAGTCAAATCACATATCTTTTCCAGTTCATTCCAATTTTTAATTTCCAGCATGTTGATCGCACTGAGAATACACATGCCAATTTCAGCTTCAGGATCATGATAATCCCGCATGGGTATGGTTGGATGTATAACCTCTAAACAAAGATTGCTCATGGTAATCTTGTCTAGCCATGCACCATGTTCATTTGCATTATCCACATTTAAAATATAAATTCTTCCGGTTTCTACCCGTTCTTTTATAATTGTACCAAAAAGCTTTCTGGCACTAATTTTCTTTTTTAATTTTAAACGACGACTTTCATGTTCTTTGTAAACCTTGTCAAAACTTTCGGTTCCCCAAGCTTCAAAAAGTTCTGGCACTTCATGTGGACTGAAAAGAGTTACTTCCTCATTGTTGCGTACCCGTTCATAAAACAGTTTGCTCATGCCTACTGTATAATCCAATTTGCGAACACGATTGTCATCTGTTCCTGCATTGTTTTTCAAAACAACAATATCTTCAATCTCATAGTGCCACCATTGAATGTTGCAAGTGGCACTACCTCCTCGCAATCCGTTTTGTTGCCATGCTTTCACACTGGCTTCATATATCTTCAAAAAAGGAATAAGACCGGTATGCACCACTTCACCATTCTTTACGGCTGAACCTGCTGCACGAATGCGACTCACATCAATTCCTATTCCACAACGGTTAGCAGTGGCCATGCTGACAGCAGTAGCGCTGCTGGTGATGCTGTCTTTGGTATCATCCACGCCTATAAGACAACAACTGGCATAATTTCTGGAACTGGTACGAAGACCAGCCATGACAGGTGTGGGAAGATTGATTTTGTGTTTGCTGATTGCATTATAAAATCTACACACATATTCCATTCGGGTTTCTTCTGGATAATTCATGAATGCAGTCATGCTGATCAGCATATAAGCAAATTGAGGTGTTTCATGAATTTCACCACTCACTCGATCTTTGATCAGATATTTGTCACATAATTGTTTTATGCCAGCATAGGTGAAAATATAATCCCTATCATGATCCATATTCTCTCCTATTTTATTAATTTCATTATCGCTATATTTTTCCAAAATAACCGAATCATAAATTTTCTTTTTGACTCCAACATGAAGAAAGTCTTTTAACCGAGGCGGATGTTTTCCTCCCCAAACATCTTTTCTAAGTTGATAATTTAATAAACGAGCTGCCACATATTGATAATTGGGATGATTCACGCTGATCAAATTGGCTGCACTTTCTATGATCAATTTGTGAATTTCTTCAGTCCTGATGCCATCATGAATGTTTATGTTTGCATTGATTTCAATATCGCTGGGACTCACCCCGGTATAACCATTGATGGCCCATTCAATTACCTTGGTGATTTTGGATAGATCAAAGTTTTCCGTCTTGCCGTTTCTTTTTTTTACGAGAATTTGTTTCATGGTTGGAGTAGTCATTTAGTTGTACCATACAATTCGTCAAATCATATTTTTTTTCTTTTGATTTGAAATAATTTTTCGATACATTTTTATTTAGAGTTGAGGACGTAAAAATTTTTTTTCTGTTATGAAAAAAGTAAATACAAATGTTGACACACCATCAACAACATATAGAATATAATAATGACAGTTAAAAAATTAAAAGAAATTTTAAATAACCATCATGAGGATTTACACGTGTTTATACGTGGTTATGAAGGTGGATATGCAGATGTTAAAAATATAATCAATGCAAAAATAAAAAAGAATGTGAATAAAGAATGGTGGTATGGACCTCATGAAATAAATAATAAAAACTACGATAAGGAAGGAATTATATTGGAATGAAATACATAGAACAAATCAAAGACGAATATGGAAATCTTATGCAGTTGTGGGGCATATATGAAAAAACCGAATATGAGCTTTTTGAAGAAGGAAACCATATTACCAAAAGGAGATTGTTAAGAACGTTTGAATCATTGACAGCAGCAAATCATTTTTTGAAAAAAACATGAGTCCAAAATTGTTTGAATATTTTATTGTAATATTGGGTGTTATTGCAAATATTGTGCTGATTGTTAATGCTCTGCATCATTGGTAAATTGTAAATAATTAGGTGACATTCGCTTTTTACAAGAAACTGTTGTTGGGTGAGGAAAGCAGCTTTCAACAGCAGTATATGGCTAAACTGTTGGAACCAGGAGAAGACAGCCGAAATCGTCGTTTGATTTATGCAACAAAGCTGGCGTTGCGAAATCGTGCCATACCAGAACCAATTCAAAACATTATATTATCCACCCCCTTTGAAAGCATGGTTCTTGCTTATAATTTGAAAATAAGCAATATACAACCCGAAGAAAAATATCTAAGAGTTTTGGCCAATCAACCAATCAAAGCTGCTCAATATGCTAGACTATTGTCAGATAAAGGAGAAAACGTACCTGAATTTATTTTGCAAAGCATAAGCAACGATCCACAAGAATCAGAACGTTTTGCAAGCCATCTTATGATGAGCAATGTAAGCCAGTATCATCGAAATGTGGATGGAAAAGAGGTGAGCATACGCAGGGTCAAAGAATTGCCTGTTCCCCTAATCATATTAAAAGGAATAGCAGGAGATCCAGAAGTTGCACATGGATACATGTATTATATTATAAAATATACCGATAAAAAAGTTCCAGAAATATTGATAAAAGGATTATCAACTCGGCCTGATTTGGCAATTGATTTGGAACAAAATTATCGCAATTTAAATAAGAGTGCACCCTCTAGTTTGCATGAAATTATCAGCACCAGCAAGCAGTTGCAAAATGCAGTTGCAAACCGCAAGAAAAAGGGAAGAAAGGGCAATGCATTTTTGTGAAAACCTATCGTTTTTTTCTGGAGGATATAAAACAAGATTTATACGATAAAATAAAAAAAAATCCTTATTATGCAAGTAAACTTATTGAAAAGCTCAGATTAAACAAAAGAGAAATACCTGATGAATTATTAAATTTGTTCTTGCATAATCCAGAGTATCTGGATAACATTTTACGAAATATGATTGCTGATTCTGATTGGAACACACTAAACAATCCCATTATTAAAAAAATATTAGAACAGCATGCAGTTTTATCTTTTGATTTGTTTGAATTATTATATGATTATCACATAGAAAAATTAGAACAATTGTTTAATAATAAAAATCCGTTTTTATATGCATTATACAAAGGCATAAGCAAAGATTCTGTATTATCTAAAAAATTAATGTTAAAATATGCAGGAAAAATGATTAAGGTTAATTTTGACACAGGAGAAGAAACATCAAGGTTTAAATTTCCCATCATCATATTAAATTCAATAAATGATGAAATGGCAACCGCATATGAATTTGCACAAATTCTTTTGGACAGGGACAAGAAAGTTCCAGAATCCACAATGAAAAAACTTGCAACAAGTGTTGTTTACAGCATTCAAATTGCATTATATTATAATAAAGAAAGAAACAGAAACGTGCCAGAAATAATTTTAAAAACAATTGCGGATCATAAAAGGGGCACTCTCACATATTACCAATATTTGATAGAAAGAAATCTACCAGTTCCAAAAATTATAATTGATGCATTGGACAAATGGGGCGGTCCTGGTATTTAAACAATCATATATGGTATGAAAAAATGGATCAATGTTGTTATCAAAACTTTTGTAAACGATTGCAGCATTGGTTTAACACTAATAGTATTGGGCTTTATTGCGGGAGTATGTTACATAAACTTGTTTCATTTTTTACAAAATATTTTCATGAGCATAAAGTGAAACAAGGTCCAAATAGCCTGGAAGAATTGTTGAATCAATTTGATCTGCCATCCAAACAAAAAACACCACAACAAAACATTCAGCATCATATAATATTACAAAAAATGATAAAACTGGAAGGAGAATATCAACATGGCCTGCCCGAAGAGTTTTATCAAGGAGTGTATATTGTGGAATATGCAAACAAAGTGAAAATAGTATCCATACCCTGCATGATACGTCCAGGCACGTTATATGATTGTTTTAGCCGTAATTAAAAAAATATAGAATATTTTTGCGCAAGGTATAATATAAGAAAAATGAAAGCGTTGCAAAAAAGGTTCTGTGTGCAGGATCTGAAAAATTTGTTCCGGGCAGATTACCAGAATGGCATAATATATTGCAAAAAAACAGGCAGGGCCATATTAAACAAGCCTAACAAAGATGGTTATTTGCGGGTAGGAATAAAAAATAAACAGAATGGTCGATACAAACCTTATTATATTCATGATGTGATTTTTTACATGAAATACCATTGGCTGCCTGAAGAAATGGATCATGTTAATCACGTTAAAAATGATAACCGGGATGTTAATCTGCAACCCAGCAATCACAATCTGCAACAAGTAAACATGCCTAAAAAAAATGGAAAAAGCAGCAGATACAAAGGAGTATGTTATTATGCCTGTAAAAAAAGCAAAAAATGGCGGGCCAGTCTTCAACACAGGGGAAAACATCTGAGTCTTGGACATTATGAGAATGAACAGGATGCAGCAAAGGCATATGACAAATCAGCTTATGCCCTATGGGGAGAATATAGTCGACCCCATCTTAATTTTCCAAACCTTATAAACAATAATATGGTGCAACAATTATTGAATCTGGAACTTGCTTAATATAACAATTATGAAAAGAGCAATAGAAAAAGCATGGAAGAACAGGGAGGATATGTTAAAAGATATACGGCCTGATCCTGAAACCGGAATTGTATACAGCAGAAGAACAGGCAAAAGTATAGGGGTACTTCATATAGATGGTTATGTACGCATTAGTAAACGTGCAAATGGAAAACATTACAACATAAAAAGAAGCCATGTCATATGGTGGAGCAAGTACCAAAAAATGCCCCCTGTAAAAATGTGTATTGATCATATTGATGGGGACAAAACAAATGATAGAATAGAAAATTTGCAAATTCTTAGCAATCAACAAAATATTGCAAAAAAAAAGAAAAACACAAAAGCATTTTCAAAATACAGGGGAGTTAGATTTAGAAAAGATAGGAAAAAATTTGAAGCTCGGGTAAGAAAATGGGGAAAAGAATATAATTTTGGAGGTTACGAGGATGCGAAAGAAGCGGCGGTTGCCCGGGATAGAGGCGTGATAAAATTATATGAAAAAGAAATGAAGGAGACAGGCTTTTTACCGCCTCTTAACTTTCCAGAGATTTTACAAAATAATAAAGAACTTGTGCAACTGGAATTGTTTTAAAATGAAACACAACAATATAAGTGCATAAAAACGTATAAATAACAACAGCGTAAAATGCTTTGTGCTGTTATGAAAACATATAATCAATTTATTTTGGAAAAAAAGAAACGAAGAAAAAGAAAGAAAAAAACCAAAAGTAAAAGAAGCAGTTTTCAGCAATTTCCAGTATCCACAGGCAGAGGGAGTGGATATGGGGGTGGATATGGTTACGGGTACGGTCCCGGTTATTACGCAACAACAGATGCAGGCATGTCAGATGGAGCAGCAGGAGGGGATGCAGGTGGCGGTGGAGATGGTGGAGGTGGGGGAGAATAATAAAAAAGTATAAGCATAAATAGTATTATGGCTATTAATAAGATTAATGAGCTTTATTATCAAAGTCGAAAGATTTTGAAAGAAAATAGGAATGATGAATTAACACATGAGGATGCCGAAGAAACAACCAAGCAGGATCTGGCTGATTTAAACGAGAAAAATTAAACTTCAGGATTTTTATCCTGCACAAACTGACTGAAGGTTCCTAGTTTTTTTAATTTTCTTTGCCTTTCGTGTTCTAATCTTTTTCTTCTGTATTCTGGATCATTGGCATATTTTTGCTTTTCGTGTTCTAATTTTTTTCTTCTATATTCTGGATCATTGTCATATTTTTGCTTGCTTTGTTCTAACCTTTTTCTTCTGTATTCTGGATCATTGGCATATTTTTGCCTTTCGTGTTCTAATCTTTTTCTTCTGTATTCTGGAGCACTGACATATAACTTAGTATATAATTTTTCAAATGCTTTTTGCATACCATTTTTTTTGAAATAAAGAAGCGCCTCAATTTGATCATCTGTCGCATGTGGGAACATTATTTTGAGTTTGGTAGTATATTTGCCGTGATAATCCACATAAGTTTCACTGGAAAAAGGAGAACTTCCACTTTTTTCACCCTCGGTTGTTTCTGGATCTTTTTGCAAATTACTTACAAAATCCTCTCCACCCAGAGGATTTGAACGCAATGTCATGTTTTCCCATAAAACCTGAAACTTCACTAATGTATTTAATAATAAAAAATGTTGATTTGTAATTTATTTTTGGGTAAATAATAAAAAATGTTGATTTGTAATTTATTTTTGGGTAAATAATACTATGGATATTGACAAGATTAACCAGCTTTATTATACTAATAGAAAACTTTTACAAGAGCAAAGTGAAGAGGGTGAAAGAGTATTTTATGCGTCTGTGCCTCTGGAATTGGAACATTACAACAAACCAGAAAAATATGATTCCAGTTTACGAGAATATCCATCATTAGGAAAAATTAATGTTTCATATAAAATATATTTTGATTTTGTAAAAAATGGTCTTCGTAGCATCAGTGTGTATGATGTGGAAGTGAAACCTTTTACAATATATGATGATATTGATGATATGAAAACAATAAATGTGGATTTCGGAGGAAAAGAAATAGAGTCAGAAGTTCCAGATAAAATAACTTTGCCATTAATACCTTATGTTTTCAGATTGGTATTGGACGACGGAACAACACCAATTGCGGAAAAATCCACACTTATATTTTAATATAGACACTATTCTAGAAGTTCTGCACATCTAGAGATTTGATAAATGGCAATTATTTACAAAATCTGCAAATTTCGGAAAAAAAATATAAAAAAATATTTTAAAAATTATTGGCATGCGCCCCTGGTTTTTAAAAAAAACTGCTTTTGCCCATTAGCGATTCTAATGCCGACCCTTTGTAAAACCGACCCCCATTTAAGAAAGCATGCCCATTATGCAAGTGCCCATTGTTTGCAAAATGACCCCCCTTTTTGTATTGACCCCATTTTATATAAATGACTTTATATATTAAAACAAAAAGGGCGAGGATGATTAGTCATCGATATTCTCATTTTTTCCCACCTTTCTTTTTCTTTTTGGGGTGCAGGGGATGAGCTTTCGGGGTGTCGATTGCGATGGGGCATTTGTCCCAAAAGTTTTCAACTACATCGCCACCTTCCTCGGTTGCGTATGCCTTGGCTTTTTCAAGGGTGTCGAAGGAAAAGACCCTATGGGCGTTTTTCCAGTAAAATCCGTGCGAGTCCGTATAGGGAGCTGGTGTTAGGACTTCGTAGCTCATTTGTTTCCTTCCTTCATTCCGTGTTCCAAGGCAAACTCCGTACCTGCTTTCATCATCGCCTCACTCATATCTACCGACTCTTCAATCCACCAATCATCTTCGCTAACGCAAATTGTGTAAGTCTCCTCACCCCAACTAAAATTGTGCTCGGTTATCATATTTTTATTTCCTTGTATCTCCTCGAGAGTTTTTGAAAGTTTTGACTAGCGTCAGCTTCTTTCTCTGTTCTTGATTTGATTAGTTCACTCTATATGTTTTTTGAAAGAATAGCAAGCTCAAAAGATTATATATTAAAAATATATTTTGCAAATAATGATTGACATTGCTCATTTGGTTGGTTTATACTTTCCTTTCGGGTCGGTCTTGATGGTAAACTCAAAGTGTTTGAATCTGAAGTGCAGTTCGGTAGTAAGATCACTGGTGAATCCGCTGAACCCTATATTATTTCG
>Ga0247831_1003342_pt1 | contig 23677 bp, 27 predicted proteins | sample LaCruzMarch2015__9_FD_192406 | JGI IMG/M metagenome (GOLD analysis project Ga0247831, IMG submission 192406) | Freshwater microbial communities from meromictic Lake La Cruz, Castile-La Mancha, Spain - LaCruzMarch2015_1m | ecosystem: Environmental > Aquatic > Freshwater > Lake | place: Spain...
GTGATGCATTAATTGAAAAAGCGCTTCCTTATTTCGAAAAAACAAAAACATTAATAGAAGCTGAAGGCGTTAAAGATGAAAACAAAGATATGTATAAAAATACTATTTCAGGCTTGATGCAAAGCTATCAAGTGACGGGTAAAGCAGAGAAAGAGAAGGAAATGCAAAAGATATTAAGTGGTGTTAAATAATAAATAAATATATATAAAGCTAAAAAACCTCCAATTTGGAGGTTTTTTAGTAAATATTTTATAAAAAAGTTGATATTTTACTAAAAAAATACATCATTAATTAAAAAAATAGTTCTACCTTTGCACCTCTTAAAATAAATATGGGTAAACAACCACTGATCAAACAAGACGGAGTCATTACAGAAGCGCTAAGTAATGCTATGTTCAGAGTACGTCTGGAAAACGGTCACGAAGTGATAGCTACCATATCTGGAAAAATGAGAATGCATTACATTCGTATTCTTCCAGGTGATAAAGTAGGTATAGAAATGAGTCCATACGATTTGACAAGAGGAAGAATAATTTTACGCTATAAATAAATATAAACATGAAAGTAAGAGCAGCCATAAAAAAACGCAGTGCAGATTGTAAAATTGTACGCAGAAAAGGCAAATTGTACATTATAAACAAGAAAAATCCCCGTTACAAACAACGTCAGGGTTAATCTCAACTCACATTAACTATTTTAAAATAAATCATAAATAAGAATGGCTCGTATATCCGGTATCGATTTACCAAAAAACAAAAGAGGCGAAATAGGACTTACCTACATCTATGGTATTGGTCGATCTACAGCACAAGGTATCCTTGCAAAAGCAAGTATCGATGTGAACAAGAAAGTGAAAGATTGGAATGATGAAGAACAAACAACAATTCGTAACATTATTACTGCTGAATTCAAAGTAGAAGGCCAACTTCGTTCTGAAGTTCAAATGAGTATCAAACGTTTGTTGGATATCGCTTGCTACCGTGGTTTGCGTCATCGTAAAGGATTACCTCTTCGTGGTCAACGTACTCGTACGAACTCTCGTACGCGTAAAGGACGTCGTAAGACAGTTGCAGGTAAGAAAAAAGCAGCAAAAAAATAATAACTATTGGGAGATGTTTCATCTCCTTTTACTCAATATCAATCACAACGTAAAGAATTTAAAAATAAAATGGCAAAAGGAACGCAACAACAAAGCGCGAAAGCTGCAGCTAAAAAAAGAATCGTAAAAGTCGATGCGCATGGCGATGTACATGTGACAGCAAGCTTTAACAATATCATTGTAGTTTATACAAACAAGCAAGGACAAGTTATTTCATGGAGTAGCGCCGGTAAAATGGGCTTCCGTGGTAGCAAGAAAAATACACCTTATGCTGCTCAATTAGCATCTCAAGATGCTGGGAAAGTAGCTTTTGAAGCTGGAATGAAAAAAGCAGATGTATACGTAAAAGGACCTGGTTCTGGACGTGAAAGTGCTATTCGCGCTGTGTCTGGTTCAGGAATTGAAGTTACTTCTATATTTGATGTTACTCCTTTACCTCACAATGGTTGTCGTCCACCTAAAAAGAGAAGAGTTTAATTACTTATTTATAAACTAATTTTTATCACCCGACTAAAATCTAACTTCGGATTTTATATGAGTTTAGCCGGTAAAAATTAAAATCCAAAAAAAATGGCAAGATACACAGGACCAAAAACAAAAATTTGTAGAATTTTCGGCGAACCAATCTTAGGTAACGGAAAATATCTTACAAAAAACAGCAACCCTCCGGGTCAGCACGGTGCAAACCGTAAGCGTAAACAATTGGGTGAATATGCACTCCAATTGCGCGAAAAACAAAAAGCGAAATACACTTATGGTGTATTAGAGCGTCGTTTCCGTAACACATTTGAAGAAGCTACACGTTTGAAAGGCGTAACAGGTGAAAACTTGATTCGTTTGCTTGAAGCACGTTTAGACAACACAGTTTATCGTCTTGGTTTAGCTGCTTCACGTCCAGCTGCTCGTCAGTTGGTTTCTCACAAACATATCACTGTAAATGGTGAAGTTTGTAATATTCCTTCAGCATTGTTGAAACCAGGTGATGTAGTTGGCGTAAAAATAAAAACAGCTGCTAACGGTGCTTTGACTGGAAATTTCCGAGGAAAAGATCCAAAAATCAACTGGTTAGAGTGGAACGAAAAAGAGATGAAAGGTACTTATATCGCTCATCCTGAACGTGAAAATGTTCCTGAGAATATCAAAGAACAATTGATCGTAGAGTTGTACTCTAAATAATAGTCTGTAATCAGGCAAACAAACAATTTTTTAATCAACAAAAAAACAATAGCTGAATGGCAATTTTAAATTTCCAAAAACCAGACAAAATCGTTCTTCAAAAAGCAAATGACTTTGAAGGTGTTTTTGAATTTCGTCCCTTAGAACCAGGTTTTGGCGTAACAGTGGGGAATTCTCTTCGTCGTGTGTTATTAAGTTCGTTGGAAGGATACGCTATTAGCGGCATCAGAATTGAAGGTGTAGATCATGAGTTTTCGACGATCAAAGGTGTAACAGAAGATGTAACCGAAGTCATCTTAAACTTAAAGCAAGTACGTTTCAAGAAAAAAATAGATACAGAGATTGCAAACGAAAAAGTTGAAGTTATTATTAAAGGTAAAGAGCAGTTTACTGCTGGTATGATCGGAGAAGTGACTAACAGCTTCGAGATTACAAATCCTGATTTAGTAATTTGCAACATGAACAGTAGCAATACCCTTAAAATAGAATTAAGCATTATCAAAGGTCGTGGATATATCCCTGCAGACGAAAACAAAAACCGTGAGTTATCTCTAGGTTGGATTGCTACAGATAGTATTTTTACACCAATCAAAAATGTAAAATACACAATCGAAAATACACGTGTGGAACAACGCACTGACTTCGAAAAATTAATTCTTGAAGTGAGTACAGATGGTACTATTCATCCTGAAGATGCTGTAAAGCAAGCTTCTCGCATTATGATTCAACATTTAATGTTGATCACAGATGAGAATATCACATTTGATACTGGTATTTCTGAAAAACACGATGTCGTAGACGAACAAACATTGAAATTGCGTCAAGTTTTGAAAACACCTTTGGAAGATTTAGACCTTTCTGTACGTGCATTCAATTGCTTGAAAGCTGCTAAAATCAATAGCTTGAGCGAACTTGTACAATACGAACAAGATGAATTGATGAAATTCAGAAACTTTGGTCAAAAATCATTATCTGAAATCGAGCAAGTATTGATCGAAAGAGGATTAGGATTTGGTATGGACCTTTCAAAAATTAATTTAGAAGACCTTTAAAAAACAGCGGTTAATCCGTAAAAAATATTATCATGAGACACGGTGCAAAAATAAATCACTTAGGTCGTAAGACCCCTCACAGAAAAGCCTTGTTGCGCAATTTGGCTTGTCAACTTATTCAATATAAGCGCATTGTAACTACATTAGCTAAAGCTAAAGCTTTACGTGTATTTGCAGAACCACTTTTAACTAAATCTAAGGAAGATACAACACATCAACGTCGCGTATTGTTTAGCTACTTGCAAGATAAAGAAGCAATCAAAGAATTGTTTGCAATAGTAAGCCCTAAAATAGCTGATCGTCCAGGTGGATATTGCCGTATCATTAAGTTGGATCGCCGTATTGGTGATGCTGCTGACATGGCAATGATCGAATTAGTTGACTTCAACGAAATTTACAACGTGAAAACTGTTGTAGGTGAAGAGAAGAAGAAAACTCGTCGTGGTCGTACTAAAAAAGTTGCTGAAACAGCTGCACCTGCAGCAATGGAAGAAACAATAACTGAAGTTGCTCCTGAAGTAGCTCCTGAGGCTGTTACTGAAGTTGTTTCTGACAACTTAACTCCTGAAGTAGCACCTATAGCAGAAGCTACAACTGAAGTTGCTCCAGAAGCTCCAACAACTGAAGCTACTGATGAAGCTACTCCAAAAGCAGAATAATTTTATAAAAATGAATAATTGTGTAAGCCAGACTTTGTCTGGCTTTTTTTGTTTTATATTTGATGTTGTTATTTTTATATTCTAAACGTACTAACTCGTGCCAACACAATTTTTTAAAATAATTTTTAATGATGATGATATTAACTATAGAAACAGAATTGATCAATATAATGCAGGTTCATCATCAATAGACTATTATCTAAATAAGTATAATCAGTTTTTTAACAAATTAAAATTCCCCAATGGGAGATTTTTACGCATTTATGTAAGAAGAAATGATTCGCCACATTTTATTCTTGGATATGCTCAAAAAGCAGGTTTTATTACAATGAAATTTAATAACTATGATGTAGAATCCTTTTTATTAAAATCAAACGATGATAAAAAAGAGGCATTGATCAATATCATGTATTACGCTTCAAAAATTATTTTTGAGAAAGCCCAAGTTGATTTTAGTGAAATGGAAGTATGTTTTAACAATCTATGGGCATCAGATTATAAAGTTTACCATAAGCGTGTTAGTAAGCTATATAAATCGCCGCTTAAAACCTATCGATTTTATTTTTGGCACGAAATCGAGATAGATAATACAAATGTTTTTTGGATTGTTGAGAATGCAAAGACTAAACTCACTACAAAACACTTAATTTATGCTAAAAGAAGTTTTGGCGATTACTGTTTTGAATATTTTCGGTATAATCCAATTTGGATTAATGAAGATATCTTCCAAGTTAGCTATGAGACAGGAGAAGTTGTTCATGAATTCAATGTTAATAAAGGTACATATGAAGTCAAGTATTATCCAATGCCAAGCTGGTCTGAAACCTACTTACAATTGAAACTAAAGAATGAACTTTCAAAAGATCATATTGAGAGACGCCAAATATCAAAAGAAATGGATATAGAATTTAAAAAACTACAAGAACAAGTTTGGCTGAGGGGGATTCGTTAAATAACGTTTAATTGCGCTAATTTTGAGCATTAAAATATTAAACATTTTAATCTAAATCTACGTTTCATGGACATAACAATCAATACCCCCGCTATTTTATTTCCAGCGATTAGTCTTGTTTTATTGGCTTATACCAATCGCTTTTTAGGTTTGGCTAGTGTAGCACGAAAATTACATGAGCAATACAATCATAAAATTGAAAATAAAAAACTACACAATCAAATCAAAAGTTTGAAGTATCGTATCGTGATGGTAAGGCGAATGCAGTTTATGGGTGTTATTAGTTTTTTATTGTGTATTGTAGCTACATTTTTTATTTATATTGATCAAATGCTGGTGGCAAATCTTGTATTTGGAAGTTCGCTAGTGAGTTTTTCAATCAGTTTAATTTTTTCATTGATTGAAATTTCTTTGAGTACAAAGGCTTTAGAAATTGAACTCAGCGATATGGAAGGGCTGGATGAACCAAGTCTTGTGGATTATATCAAGAAGAAAATAGAAGAATAGAACCTATAAATTAAGGTCTTTGATTTTTCGCGCTATTTGGTGATTTAGTTTGTTGACAAATTTTGCTATAAGCTGTATATTATACAATTAATCTTTTCAACATTTCTAATGCTCAATCTGGTTTAAAAAACAACTATTCCTCTACAAGATAGATGCTTTGACATGTAGATAATATTTCATGTTGCTCAAAGAGTTGGTGTGGAAATAGAATACCTGTTTTCATTTTTTTAATTTTGTTTTTCTACAGCGATCGCTACAATATTTTACTTCATCCCACACCTTTTCCCATTTTTTTCGCCATGTAAAAGGGCGCTCACATACCATGCATATTTTGGTCGGTAAATGTTCTTTTTTTACGTTTTTCATGCTTTGTTTGGTTTGCTTTTTGATTTTATTCGACTAGATGTATTGACATGCTTTTGTAATATCCGAGTTCCTTCTTGTTTTACAGCATCTGTCTTTCTGAAGCTCCATATTAACGCTTGCTGATTTTGTTCATCGAAATCGTGCGTTGCAAACTGCATTTAAAACGTATCATATTTTCGGAACGGATTTTGGCATGTTTCTGACTTACGCCACTATTGACACGTTTGCGCCATAGGTTAAAACTACTTCGCTTCAATTCTTTTCGCATCAATCCGATTACCTCACTTTCCGATAAGTTAAACTGCAATTCAATGGCTTCAAAAGGAGTACGGTCTTCCCAAGCCATTTCTATAATGCGGTCAGTATCTAGTTGTTCTAACATTTGTACAGGATGTAATTCTTTCAAATATAGACGACCTACAGGGCTTACACTATGGTTTAAATCTATACGAATGTTTCAATATCGATACAGTGAATCAATACAAATAATAAAAATTGGAGCCGAGCATAAATACATTATTTGACTACTTCGTGCTACTTTGTTCGCACGGCGCACTGAAGTATCACGGCTATACTTCATCGACACACGCATTATTTAGCTGAGTAAATACAGGATTTATGGTCAATCAGTTCCGATAACCTTTTTTATCTAGCCTACGGAATGCCGCTGAAGCGAACATTCCGAAGATCGAGATATCGAACAGTAAGTACAGTAAGTGTAATAAGGATTACAAATCCTTCAATAGCGGTTCGGGATTACAAATCCCGAACAGTAAGATTAGTAAAATTTTATTAAATCTAAAAAAAACAAATACATTAAACGATCCTACCATCAGATAGCTCAATTACCCTGTCGCAACGATTAGCAAACTCATTATCGTGGGTAACAGCAACAATAGTTTGTCCAAATTCTCTTGCTAATTCGCGAAAAGTTTCAATGACAACATTGGCATTTTTGGAATCTAAATTTCCGGTAGGTTCGTCTCCCATAATCAGGGCAGGTTCATTCATCAAAGCACGAGCAATGGCGATACGTTGCTGTTGACCACCCGATAAGCGTGAAGCTAATTTATTTTCTTGTCCTTTCACATCCAAGAGATTCATCAGTTTTATTGCTCTGTCTTCTAATTCTTCTTTTGGTTTTTTATTTAGCTTAAGTGCAGGAAGAAGCAAGTTGTCCATTAATGTAAATTCAGGCAATAGATAGTGAAACTGAAATACAAAACCAATATGCTCGTTGCGAAATGCTGCTAGTTGCTTTTGATTAAGTCCTGTGACTTTTTGCTCATTGATGTAAATAGTACCTTCGTAGTCATTATCCATGGTTGAAAGCAGGTACATGAGTGTTGATTTTCCAGATCCTGACTTTCCCATAATAGCAACAAACTCTCCTTTATTTACATCAACATTAACGTCTTTTAGAACTTGAAATTTTTCTGGGGTATAAAAATACTTATTGATACCTTTAGCCGAAATACATTTTTTAGTTTCTATCATAACTATCCTCTTAAAATTTCTACTGGGTCTAATCGAGATGCTTTTTTGGCAGGTAAATAGCCTGCAATAAATGTGAATAACAAGCCACATACAAACGCCATGATGTAATCTTGGGGGCGATACGAAACTGGCAATGTGTCCATTGTACCAATTTTAAATGGCACTTGGTCTAATAGTCTGATAATTATGTTACCAAGTACCAAACCTATTAATCCTCCTATAAAGCCAATAAAAACAGCCTGCGAAACGAAAATAGTTGTAATATCACTTCCGTCAAATCCCATAGCTTTTAGAATGGCGATTTCTTTAATTTTTTCGTTTACGGTCATATTCATAATATTGTAAATACCAAAACCAGCAACAATAAGTATGGTAAGCGAAACAGCAATTGCCAGAATGTCTCTTAAAAAACTAGATGAATCCAATTGCTCGTTGCCTTCTTGCCAAGCTTCCACTTTGTATGGGGTTAATGAAGCAATAGATTCCGCTATTCTACGAGCTTGGTTATAGTCTTGAATGCCAATTTGCATTTCGGTAGCATAACTCCGGTTTTTGGCAAAAAACTGCCGAGCGGTCTGTATCGATATGATGGCTTTTCCTCGATCTGCTGCGAGAGCACCTGTTTCAAAAATACCTACAACTTTAAAAGATTTGGTCTGTCCATTAGGAGTAGAAAGTGTAATAGTGTTGTTCATTTTAATAGCCATTTTATCTGCCAAACCTTTTCCTAAAATAATTCCGTCAGCACGTTTATCAAGTGTATAAAAATCCCCTTCCACCATGTAATCAACGGTTTTAAAAAGTTGATTTTCAGATTCGGTTTCTACACCAGATAGGGTTATATTTTCCTCTACGACTCCGTTTCGGATAAAAGCATTTTGATTGATTTGTGGGGTAAAAACTGTAACTTCGGAAATGTTTTTTAGCTTATTTTTTAGTCCATCTACATTTTTAATACCTTCGGAATAATTGATATTTTTGGAATTACTGACAAAAATTTTTTTGTTTTTATTTTCATTGGAAATGATAGGAACGTACTCATCAGAGGTTTCGTTGTATATTTTGATATGTGCTAAAGAGGTAAAAGTGATTTCAGTCTGAGAGTCGTTTACACCAGCCATAAAACCGTTCATTGCTACATACATAGATATTCCAAAAACTACACTGAGTACAGCCACCAATAATTGACGGATGCGAGAAGTGAGCATCACTTTTGCTATTTTTTGATTGGTATTCATGGCTTTTGAATTACATCTTTTTCGGTTAACCCAGTTAGAATTTCTGTCCATTCGTTGGTTCTTGATCCAATTGAAACAGATCTATCTTTCCCATTATCCAATTTTACGAACTTTCCTTTAATGATATATGCTGATGGAACCACTAATACCGATTTTCTTTTTCCTACTTCAATATTAGCTTGCAACTGTGTCCCATTAAACATTTTAGAAGGAAATTTATCAAAACTTGCCTCTACGGTGTAGGACTGTTCACTTTCATCAAAACCTGGATATATTTTAGTAACACTAGCGATAAAAGCCTCATTAGGATATGTATTGATGTTAAGTGCTACTTTTTGTCCAACATTTACTTTCACAATGTCGTCTTCTGCCACCAATAGTTTTGCAATAAATTTTCCGCTCACTACTTGTGCAATTATTTCACCTTTGCGAACCAATTCTCCTTCTTTTTTAAACACCTTAGAAACTATACCTTGGTGGGTAGTGTAAACAAAGAAATCTTTCAACTTATCCTTTTGAGTATTGAGCTGAATTTGGTTTCGTTCGGCATTTAATTGCAAGTTAGATTGCAGGTTTTTGTAATTTTCTTGTAGTGATTTGAGGTTGTTTTGTGTAGCTGTATATTGCAATTCAAATTTTTCAAATTCCAATCTTGAAACTGACTTCTGAGCAAACAAATCTTTGTAACGTTGATAATTTTCTTGGTCAAAACTCAATTGTTTGTTGGCTTGAGCAATCTGTATTGAAAGGGATTGTAATTCTGGCGAATTGGATGAAGCCGAACGATTAGCATCTTGATAAACAATTTGGGCATCTGATACTTGATTAGACTGTACATCATTTTGAATGGTAGCAATTTGCTGAAGATTTCCCACAGAGAAACCCTCTTTTACAGACAATGCTATTAAAACACCATCGGCATTAGCAGAGAGATTGTAGGTTTGCTCTTGCTCCATAAATCCACTAGCAAAAACGGCTTCATCTACAGAAATTCGCTTTGGGTTAGTGGTTTCGTTTTTTTTACAGGATTGTATCATACAAATCCCAACTATACTAAAAATTAAGGTAATTGATTTCATCTGTTTATAATTTTTTTTTCATCGGTCGGATGTAACACCCATAATCATCCTCCTGTGCGTAAAGAACTATTGTCATGGGTGTTTCATAGTTTATTGATAATTCAATGTTCGTATATATAATTGATATTTTGCAATGGTTAGTGATCCCAAAGTTTGTAAATAAGCATCTTGAGAGGATAATAAATCTTCGTAATGATTGAGCCGTTCGTCTAAACTAATGATTTCTTTTTGGTATTTATTTTCAGCATGTTTATCGTTAGAATTTTGCAAACGAAGTATATTTTCTTTTTGCCGTAATAGTTGTTCTGCATGAATTAAACGCATTTTCAGTAATTCATCTTCTTTATATTTGACCAACTTGGTGTTTTCTAAATCTATTTTTTTGATATCCAAATCTAATTTTGATTGTTTTAATTTTTGTTTGGTAGATAAATTTGCAATTGGAATACTTATGTTCGCACCAAAAACTTGGTTAGACAAATTATTTATATCAGAAAAATTGAAAAACTCTTGCCCAGCCCAGTTTTTGGCATTTTGATAGCTGAGACTAAACATAGGAAGTTGAAAAGCTTTGGTCTGTTTGATAATGGTTTCTTGTTTTTTGATTTCGGCTTCTTTTAATAAGACCTCTGGATGAGTGGTGTTAACCAATAATTCATTTACGATAAAAGTGTTTAGTTGGTCATCAATTTCAATAGTATCATTGATATTGAGCTGACTTTGAAATTGTATCATTAACTGATTCAAATTGCTTTCAGCATTTTGCAAATTGCTTTCGGATTGTATTTTTTTGATTTCGGCTAAATTTAAATCGCCCTCGCTTATGATGCCTTTATTATATTTATTTTTTGCACTATTGTAAATAGATTGGGTTGCAGAAAAATTTTCTTTATAAATCTCTATTGCTTCTTTTGTTAGCAAAATCGAATAGTAAGTGTTTGCCAACACGTTATAGATATTTAGTTTATTAAGCGCTGTATTTACTTTGCCTTTTTGCCATTCTGCATCTGCCGTTTTTACGGCAAATTGTTTTTGAAAATTCAGAACATCCCATTTTATATTGCTGCTGATGTAATAGTTATATTTTGTACCCGCTGTAACTTTTGTTAAACTTCCTTCAGGTGCCATTGGATTAAATACTTGTGCAGGAATAAGCAATGGTTGCAGCGTAATGTTGTCGTTATAGCCAATATTCGTAATGAATGTAGGTAATCTATTTGTTTTGGCTTCCTTTTTTTTTAATGCCAATAAATCTTCCTGCTTTTTCGAATTTTGAATTTCGATGGCATGTGTATCCGCAAAATTTAATACCTCTTGCAAGGACTGAAAACGGACTTGGGCATAAGTGGTTATAGAGAAACTAACTATACCCAATAGAACTAATAAAACTTTTTTCATTTTCTAATTTGGGTTATTTTACTTTACTCCATTTAAGGGTTTTGCTTTGCAATCCTGCAGAAATTGTTACGTTTAAAAAATTTCCGTTAGGAACAAATACGGCATCTACCCATCTATTTCTTTTAATAAGGTAAATTTTGCCTTTATAGGTATTGTCCATTTTCTTCAACTCTTTAACTATGAGTTTACCAACAGTTGCCTTTTCATTGTCGGAAGAGTGAATTTTACCAGCAGTGCTAATAATTTCTATTTTAGTGTTGTCTTGCCCAGTATTCCAAAGTCCCTCAATGCTCTGTTGAGCATTCATAGAAATAGACGTTAACAACAGTCCGAAAAAAATTAGAAAAGTTTTCATTGAATAAATATTTAGAATTAGTGAGGCAAATTTATACCTCAAGAGAGGATAAACTCATTAACAAAAGATAATAAAGGTGATAATTAATATTTTTTCTTTGAAATACGCTTTCTAATCCTACTCAAGGAAACTGGTGTAATGCCTAGTACATTTGCAATGTACTTGTCGGGCACTCGGTTAATTATATTGGGGTAATCTTTAAGATATTGTTGGTATCTCTTTTCAGGGGAGAGGAACACAAATGAGTCTATTCTTTTTATGGCTTGTTTTAAAATTTGTCGGCCAAAAATTCCATTGTCGTTTTTTAAATATTCCGAATTGGAATTACTTAAATTCTGAAATGTTTTTAAATCTGTAAAATACACTTTTGTTTTCTCTAATATTTCAAAAGTAAACTTGGAAGGTTCATTAAATAATATAGTATGAACATTTCCAAATAGTTGTTTTTCGGCAAACAACTGAAATGTAATTTCTTCGCCCTTGTCATTTATCAAATAGCTACGAACCAAACCTTTTCTGATGTAAAAAACACTATTTATTTTGTCTCCTTCTTTTATTACAATTTCTCCTTTTTCAAATGTCTTTGAACTAAGATTTTTAAGTAAAATATAAAGGTGTTTTATGTTCATTAGATTCTCGAGTCTGTTATTTTAAATTGTGCTTAACTTACTTATAGAACCTACTTTACACACAAAAACATCGGAATTCTGTATTAAAGAGGCTATAATAGTTTTTCACATGCGTTATCAAATATAAAATCCATTTTCTACAATTCAGAGAAAATTTTCTCTAATGGTTGGTGACACACTAAACTATATTTTTTTATTTTTATTGGTTGGTGTCTCACCAAACAATATTTTTTTATTTGTAGTATAATAGGTCCTATCCAGATACTTATGGCACTGCCTTTTATAGAAAATATTCAATTAACATATATACTTATTTTCGTTTGGTGGGACACCAACCGATAGGGAATCTATACGAATGTTTCATTATCGATAATAAGAGAGCGTTGAACATCATTATTTGGAGCCGAGCTTCATCACTTTATTCAGCTACTTCCCGCTGTTAGCAGCACATGGTGCTTGCTTACATCGGGGCTAGCCTTAGGAGGGATTTACTTTATTTGGCTGAGTTAATGCAGACTTTAGGTTTAATCGGTTCAATGAACCTTTCTTAGCTGGCCTTCGGAATGCTGCTGAAACGAATATTTCGAAGAGTGAGGTGTAATAAGGATTACAAATCCTTCGATAGCGGTTCGGGATTACAAATCCCGAACAGAGAGGGGATAATTATAAAAGGTGCTTGACGCTGTGCGAGATGTTCGGCTCTGCGGCATCTCGTACTACAGATAAAAAGAGTTCTCTGAACTCAAAGTATTGTAAAAAAGCTATTATCTTTGAGTAATGTCATCTACATATAAAATATATGATCAACACAGTATGTATTATGTAACCTTTACTGTACATCAATGGGCAGACGTTTTTACTCGTAGTATGTATATTGACATTATTATAGATAGTTTACGTTATTGCCATAAAGAGAAAGGTTTGAAAATTTATGCTTGGGTTATTATGAGTAATCATATTCACATGATAATGCGAAGTGAAACAAATAACCTAAGTGACATTATACGTGATTTTAAAAAATACACGTCAAGTAAAATTGTAAAAGCTATAGAAAGTAATAAAAAGGAAAGTCGTCGAAATTGGTTATTATGGTTATTAAAGAAAGATGATAAAATTTGGTTTTGGGAAGAAGGTTATCATGGCGTTGAAATTACGAGTCCTGATTTTTTTGAAACCAAACTAAATTATATACATTTAAATCCTGTAAGAGCAAAAATAGTAGAAAGAGCGGAAGATTATTATTACAGTAGTTGTGCCGATTATTTAGGAACAAGAAAAGGAATTTTAGATGTTGAATTTATATAATATCATGCTTACAGACGGTTCAGAGAACCTCTTTTATCTGGCCTACGGGATGCCGCAGAGCCGAACATCCCGCAGAGCTGATGCCAAGCAAAGCAATAATGCTTTATTGGGTAGCGAAAACTATATACAAAATGCCAAGTGGGTAAATGCCCTACTGCTCAAAACAATAGAATACGGGCGCGATAGTCTTAGTGAAGAAGAAATAGAACAACTCGAAACCCTCGCTAAAAGCTGTCCTTCTATAGAAGGTTTGGCTGTATACAAAGCGAGGATGCTTTATACATTTTACGAGCCAACACTGGATTATAACGACTATACAATTTGCAATCCTCAAAATAAGAATGGAAGTGGATTGTTCAATGATTTAATGAGTTTTTTAAATAATCCAAATGGAGATAATACTAAACAACTAGAGCAAGGGATACAAAAATGTGAACAATATAAAATCTACCCAATACCAACTAACGATCAATTGACCATAGAGTATGATTTTGTTGGAAATAATGATGCTAAATTTATTTTAGTTGACATTCTTGGTAGAGAAATGTTGCAAACTTCCTTGAAAAATGAGAATACAAAGGTCTCTATTTCTACATTAAACTTACCGCTAGGGGTATATATGTATAAAATACATGTTGGTAAAGGGTGTTATAATGGTAAAATAATAAAACGATAATGATTAAGCAATTAGGTATATTAGTTTTACTAGTTTGTGCCTTAAATAGCTTGGCACAAAAAAATCATGGCATAAATTGGATACAAGGTACAGGATATAGTTATAAACTTCATTTTAAAAATATGATGCCATTTAAATCTATTTTCGATTTAAATTTTAATTATTATTTCTCAGATGGTTCTTCCTGCATTTCGGATACTGATGGTAATTTTAAAATACTTTGCAATGGCTTTAAACTCATGGATAGTACGGGTACGACTATTGAAGGAGGAGATACCATTACACCATCGGAGTTTTGTAAGTGGGAAGATGGTTTTAGTAGTTATTCCCAATCATCTTTAATCCTTCCATTTCGAAATGATATGTATTATGTGATTACTGCTACTGCGAGTGATACTATGATTACGAACTATTGGAATCAAAATATATATGCCTTGTTTGATCAGGTGCTGTATACTAAAGTAGATATGAAGCTCAACAACGGCTTAGGCAAGGTGGTATCTAAAGGTATATCGATGGTTGATAATGTGAAGCTAAGCAAAACCCAAATGATGGCCTGTAGGCATGCCGATGGGGTAAACTGGTGGGTGCTGAAGCAAGCCCACGATACCAATATGGTATACAAGTTTATAGTCACGGAAGATAGTGTTTATAACCTTGGCGTACAAGGTATGGGCGAGCCACATTGGGGGTATTATGATATCAAAGGACAAATCATGTTCAATACCCAAGGCACCCAATACGCCACGGTGGCATGGGGTAGGAACTTAATATTTCTGGCCGATTTTAACCGCTGTACAGGTAATATCAGTAACCCACAAATTCGGTATCTGCCCATCCATAGCCGCTCTGCCAGTATACTCACACTTGATACCTTGGCAGTTGGTGTATGCTTTTCGCCCAATGATAGCCTACTGTATGTGGTAAAAGATTACAACCTGTATCAACTTGACCTACATGACCCTGATAGCCTTACCGCATGGTATAGAGTTGCCAATATGGATACTACTTATGATCAGTTTCAGAAATGGAGTGCGCTTTATAAAGGACCTGATGACAAAGTATATATTGGCAACTGGGGAGGTCTTGGTAGAGCCATGAGTGTCATCGACAATCCCAACGTAAAAGGTGTAGGTTGTAACTTCTGTCCTAAATGTTTACAATTTGGTACAATAGGTGCAAAAAATCCACCTTGCATGCCTAACTATGAATTGGGTAAGGATAGTGCCTTGCTAGTGGGGTGTACGCCGGTAAGCCTCCCCAGCCCTCCAGAGGAGGGAGTTGGTGAGTTGGTGGTGTATCCGAATCCAGCCTATAGTAAGTTGAATATAAAGTATGAGATTGCTTCGCAGAGCCTCGCAAACACGAAAAAGCAATTATATAATAGCATAGGGCAAATGATGTTGAGTACTAAGGAGAATGAAATTGATGTGAGTAATTTGCCAAGTGGAGTTTATTATCTTCGATGTGGGAATCAAGTGGTGAAAGTGGTGGTTGAATGATGAAATTTTTAGTATGTATGTTTTTTTGAAAATTATTGTATTTCATCTACTTAATAAAGCGTGTGCAGATGAAGTATAGCCGTGGTGGGAACGACTCTGCCGTGCAGAAGTGGACAACACGAAGTAGCTCAATAATGAATAGCATTTTAGCTCCAAAAGTTTAAAATACTTCGAAAAGGTAGGCTGAAATTAGGCACTTATTAAACCAAAGCGCCCGACTATGAATTACCTGCAAACAGTTGTGAGAGAAGTCTTATTTTTGAGATTATGAGAATACAACATTTAATCTTGAAATCGTTCGCCTTAGGTATAGCGTCTTTACTTGTCTCGCCGTTTTTTACGGCTTGTAACCATGATGAAATAGGGGCTTGCTTTACTGCCAGCGACAACAATATATCGCCGTATGAGGTGGTAACGTTTACAAACTGTTCGAGTTTGCAAACTGTGGATCAGGCTTGCTATTGGAGTTTTGGCGATGGTGAGGATACGACCATTTATGGAAATAGTCCTGTATACCACTCTTATACCCAAACGGGTCAGTATGAAGTAAAGCTGAAGACTGGAGAAGGTTCAAAAGAATCGACCCATACCTTGGAATTTTCTGTATTTTAATATGAAACTGAATTTATTATTTATTTTAATGTTGGCTGCCACGCAAGCCAATGCGCAGTGCGAAGCTATACTGCCGTTTTCAGAATCGGCCATGAAGGATATACATGATGTATATCAGTTTCAATTTCTGCACAAGAAGCCGCAAAATAAGTTGGATACTTTGGTGTATCAGATAATGCATCCGGCTATGGTGATAGATAGTAACTATTATGATTGGAATATGCTGTATCCACAAGTTCGACATGTGGTGGATAGAATCAAAATGACAGCGCTTGTAAATGATATAGGTGCTATGCGAAGTCAGGAAGCCTTTGTATTGTTGAGCCTGAATTCTATGATGCCATTTAAAGTGCAAGATGATATGAGTCCATATACAGGTTTTTGTTATACAATAATCCAATATGGTGGTGCAAAGGCATTGAATACGTATTTTTTAAACAGTGCTGTGAGTACTAATTTGTCATACACTGAATTTAACAACGCAGTTGTTTAGAAATCAATACCGCTGCGTAGTACCATGTTTAAAGGCATAACGTATTGTAAACCCTTGCAAGGCGATGCCCGCATTATGTACGAAATGTCGCAAGTGGATCCCAAGCCGTATGATGATGCGGTGGAAGCTATTTTTGCAAAGTATATGAATAAACATGCAACTATGAAAAGCTACTTTTCGATCGATTCGATTACGATGGAGGTATATCAATTGTCTTTTTTTGTAGATGCAATATGGGACAATTGCATACCACAACTAGATTCGCTCGATGGTGTAAAAAGTTTAAAGTTGGGCGTAATTTTTAAAGTAGGTAATTCGGAGTCAAGCTATATTCAGCGTGTATATAGCATAAACAATAGTTTGGAGAAAGGTCAGGAAATGGTGGATAAGGTATTTCATCCGAATTTTGTATCGCAAATTAGACAAGAATGTGAAGCTCATGATAAATAAATGGATAATTACACTGCTGTTGTGTATGGCTATGCAAACCCTGCAAGCCCAGAAATTGGTAACGAGTTTGATTCCAATAAAAGATTCGACAATAAGTCAGTTTAAAGATATCAATGAATTGTATTTTTTGCATATGGCATCGAATCATAAATTGCAAAAGCTGGTCCGAAAACTTTCTATCACTCGCTCGCAGCAAGATGCAGACAAGATTATAGAAGAGATAGTAAAACAAAGAACTGATGTGTCTCGAGTTGTATTGAGTCTGGATTATTACTTTAAAAATGAACGTCCTGTGGAGGGTAGCAATGTGGAACGTGTCTTGGGATTATTGTCTAATAGTCCTGCGTATGACTTGATTAATCAGTATTGGTTTGCCAATAGTATAGATAAAAAGTTGCCTTTGGCAAGCTATAAACAAAAGCTTCAAGACACATTAACTTGGGTATATGGCTATGGTGCATTTTACTATCTGTCTCAAGAAGACTCGATGTATATCGTCCGCATGAAAAAAGTCAATGTTGATGATATCGATATAGAAATAGAAGATATCATAGAGCAGTATTTGAGTAAGCAAGGTACTCCGTTTAGATATGACATCAATAATATGGTAAAAGATATACAAAAAGTGAGATATGTCGAAGATGTACAGCATGATGGGTGTGTAACTAAAACGTTGCAACTACCGAATTGGGATCAAATCGGCGTGCAGATAGTAAAGGGAAAGGATACCGTAGAGCGTGTCTATACGATTCAATATGGGATATTTAAAGTATTTCGATTGGGTAAGTGCATTTCGTTTCAGTTGAAAAATAAACCTGATGTGATGTTTTATAAAGGTGTTGGGTATGGCTTGCATTTTATACGAAATACGCGCGCACTGTGTGAGCAAAACAGAATACGTCGAGAAGAATACATAAAAAAGGCAGAATAAGGGATATGAAGGGATATATGTTTTTTAAATTCGGAGTATTGTTGTTAGTAAGCTTATGTATAGTCTTTAACATCGAGGCACAACAATGTGGTTATGAACATCGTGGTGCGATATTGCTCAATATTATAGATGCGACTACTCAGCAACCTATACAAGGTCTAAAAGTCAACTTAAGTTATGCCGATGGCACACATGTACAATCAGTGGGCAAAACATCCTACGACGAAACTAAAGATGAAACATGTATAGAGGAATATTTGTTTTGGGAGAATGAATCCAACAAAATCAAAAAGGAAGGATGTGTGTATACAAATCTGTATCGACAAGCGTTTCCAAACGCGGGCAATCATTATATATGCATCGTCCCAACGCGTCAAGGACTTGTAGCCACAAGTCGATTAGCCTATCATGAAGGCTATACGAAATCAGAATGGGCACCTAATTCGGAACCCAAATTTGATTCGACATCGAACATGTTTTTTATGTATATCCATATTGTAGATGATCGGAAACATAAAAAGAATGGTGCTTATGCAAGTCAGCTACTTCGTATTCCGCTTGCAGCTGTCATAGATATATGTTCAAGCAATATAGATGGAAATGATGGTGAGTTAAGAAATGGTCAAAAACTCAATCCTATACAGGTTGTACTTAAAGCCAATGATCCATCTTACAAAGCAACTATAGAGCATAATGCTTTTGATCGGTATATCATACCTTATTATCATTCCGGGCAAGTTTTAGGTCGAGGATTTGAAGAAAGTCATACCGTATTTCAGCTTCAAAAAATAGAATTGTATGATGAAAAAACATTGCAACTCCTACAAACAATCACTGAGGCACGGCAGAAGAAACTATCTTGGAGATTGGGCGCTTTAGCATTTGCGAATTTTTATCGTGAAGAAGAACCCTACAAAAAAGGATTTAGGATACCAGCTGATTTGACTGGCAAAGAAATACGCGAAGACCAACGCTTTGTCTATTATAAATGGAATCCATCGACCAAGCTCTATGAATTGGATACACTCCTGAATTCAAAAACCTATACTCGATTTGATGGTGACACAAGGCTTATGTTTGCTTCAGAATTTGAAGAGAAAAATGATGCCACGATTTCTTACCATTACGAATTGAAGGATCGAAAATGGATATTGGTAGATACTGAGCGACATGAAAATCCGAAACCCGTTAATCCTATTGTATCGAATCCTTTTGTAGAAAAGAAAGCAAAGTGTTATCTTGACAAGACTTATAGTTTAAAGCCTGTTCAGTATTTTAAAGATGAAGAAGAAAAGTTTATAGTCGATACATTTTGGATAGGAAATTACGGCAATAAAACAGCAAAAATAACTGTAGAACATAATAGTCATTTTATAATTCCAGAAGAGATATTGCCAAATCAGAAATTACCAATAGTCTATGAAAGAAAATTTATTTCGGATGATAGAATGAGCAATAATATTTACGTTGTGCCTATTCCATTTAATACAGTAACAGATTATTTTAGTATTCGATATAACAATGATGAAAGATTGACTGGCTCAATGAATTACATGATTGTAGATAATCGGGCAATGGTCAATCAATTGCCAGATGGTAGTTTGAACATCAATATTGAAAATGGTGGGATTAAGAAAAAAATTATGCATACCTTCCCAAGTGGCTTTATTAAAGAATATGGGGAATATTATATGCCTGATAAATGTAGAATTGGTATCTGGACTCAAGTCGATTCTAGTCAACATTATCCAATCCAACAAGTGCAATACAATAAGCTATTGAATTTAAAAGTAGCGAATGCAGATATTTCAAAATGTACTATAACTCGCATCGGTCCTGATACTGAATTAGTAAACAGAGCTCAATTGGCGGTCAGTAAATCCACGACTTCTATTAAAGTCAATGATGGTATTGCTTCTGCAGAGTATAAAATTAATTTTGATGAGTTGAAGCAAGAAGATGGCGTGACACTTAATCTCTTAAAACCCAATGAGGATTTTGTATATAATGGTCAGGTTAAATTGCCTATGGACTTTAGTCATCAACAATATAAAATTATTTTTTCGCCTGAGTATATATCATCTTTATTATTTCCCAATAAGTTAAGTTATGAACAATATTATTTTGATGAATTGCTAAAAGAGTTTCCTGCATTGCAGTATTACAATATCGATACGGTCGAAAGTAAGTTTAGGCACCGAAATTCCAATGATATCTTTATGGTACTGGATTTAAGTAAATGCAGTGCAAGTGAGAAGGAATCTGTTTTAAAAAAACTAGAAAAAGATAATAATATAAAATCGGTTTGCATATTGCCACTGCGTAATGCGCAATTCTTTAATGACAACGTCATTCAAATACCAGACTTTAAGAACCAAACACTCGATACAGCCTTGGCCGCCAAAGCCAAATCGTACGGTTTTACCTTTACCAATTTACAATCCTCCATGTCTTACACACTATCTGTATTTAAATATAAGTCCAAAATAGTAGATAAAGCATTCTTTAGAGATTTTAATTTATTGTGCGAAGCGCTAGCATTTAAAACAATTTGGCTCAATAGGTATGCCAATATAAAACCTGATAATATGGAGGAGCGTTTGATACCATCCATTCATAGAAAAGGTGGGTTGTAAAGTGTTTTTTTATTTAATTCTGTATATATTGTAATCTAATCATCGTTAAAATTTTAAATGTTGTTCCGATTCTATTTTATATTGCTTTCTTTCGTTGTTTTGTTTTCAGTTGTAGCAAACAAGATTCAAAAAAATGTAATATTGATTCGTCTTTACTGTCGATTTCCGATTTTCCTATTGGTGTTGCAGTTGATCAGATCTATTTGAATAATGATAGTATGTATCGTCATGTATTCATGACTCAGTTTTCAAGTGCAACAGCTGAGAATACGTTTAAACCAGCCTATTTGCATCCAGAAGAAAATTTCTATTACTGGGATGAAGCTGAGCAATTGATTAATATATGCAGAGTAAATAATATGCGGGTACATGGTCATACACTTATTTGGCATCAACAAAATCCTCAATGGATGGTTGAGTATAAAGGAAATCGTGAGGATTGGGAGAGAATGATGAAACTACATATTACAAGTATAGTCCGATATTTTAAACCAAAGATTTTGTCTTGGGATGTTGTCAACGAAGCATTCAATGAAGATGGTAGTTTGAGAAATACAATTTGGTTGGAACATATTGGGCCTTCATACATTGAATTGGCCTATCGTGCTGCACATGAGGCAAATCCTGACGCTAAGCTTTTTTACAATGATTTTGGTTTAGAAATGAATCCTACAAAGCGAAAAGCGGTGATTAACTTTTTTAATCATTTAAAATCCAGAGGCGTTCCCATCGATGGGATTGGTTTGCAAATGCATGTTGATATCAAATATACTGAAGCTGCAATGATCGAAGATGCCATTCGAGATGTAGCAAACAATCACTACGATGTCCACTTGTCGGAAGTAGATATATCGCTTAATCCGCTAGGTAAAGCATATCAATTGACAACTAAAGATTTGGAAGCTCAGGCAGACTTGATGGTCAAGATCGTTAGAGCGTATAAAAACATACCCAAACATCAACAATTTGGAATCACGTTTTGGGGTGTATCTGATCAGTATTCTTGGATACCATCATACTATAATCGCACGGATTATCCATTGCTTTTTGATGAATCTTTTAATCCTAAACCAATCTATTGTAAATTAAAACAAGCATTATGAAATACATTTTATTCCTTTTAATACTTGCAAGTAAATGCACATTTGGACAACTGAATGTGAGTTATTTTCCATGGCATAATATGTTGGGGTTAACTCAAAAATTTCCTTATAATTTTGCGTTAGATTATAAGTTAGAAACCAATTCCTTTTTCAATAATATGAATATGGAATTTGGTGCTAGGAGGTATATTTTGATTAATGAGGTAATTGATCGTGAAGATTACGGAAAAAATTTCAACAATTCAATTTGTCACTATGGTTTTGGTATTGCATTTAATCCAAACAATTATCGAAGCAATATTAATACAATCAATGGATATTATCTTGATTTTGGGGTACGTTGGAGTATACCTAAGCGAGAATTTTTAGCCATTGTATTAGAATGTAGTCCATACGTTAATCAAGGATTTACGAATGGTAATTTGCGTACGAGACTTGGTTTAGCTTATCGAATAACAAAATAGAATAACTTTAAAATAAAAAAAATGAAACATTTAAAACACTGTATTTTTTTATTAGGAATGGCCTTTTTTCAATGCAAAAGCCAAGACACTTTTTCAATTGTAGCACTTGATTCGACTACCAGGCAGATTGGAAGTGCAGGTGCTTCGTGTTTAGATTTAGATTTTGCGGGATACTCGAATCCAGCTTTTCTAGCTGATATTCTTCCAGATACTGGTGTTGTCAATACCCAATCCTATTTTATTCAAGCAAATCAGGACAATGCTCGTATCAGAATGCGAGCAGGTGATTCGCCTGCTCAGATTATTACTTGGCTGGTAGCCAATGATGCTGCAAATAATCCTGAATTTAAACAATATGGTATAGTGGGGTTTAATGGGAATATACCCAGTGCAGCTGCCCATACAGGTAGCACTTGTATCAATTACAAAAATCATATTACAGGAAGTATAAATGGTTTTTATTATGCCATACAAGGTAATATTTTAAAAGGGCAAGAAATTTTAGATAGTATGGAAGCTGGCTTTAGAAATACAAATGGCACACTAGCCTGTAGACTAATGGCTGCCATGCAAGGTGCGAATGTAATAGGTGCTGACACAAGGTGCCAAAACGATAGTGTTTCATCTCTGTTTGCATTTTTGCAGGTTGCTTTACCTACCGACAGCTATGGAAGTCCTACATTAAATATTTCTTTGAAAACGAATGACGGTGATGGAATCGAACCAATAGATAGTTTGCAAACAATGTTTAATGGTAAAAATGGATGTAGTCCTTTAAATGTTTCATTTTTAGAAGAAAGAAGCGAATTTGAAGTATATCCAAATCCTACAAAAAATTACATTGTAGTAAAGGATAATTCAAGAAATTCTATTAAAAAGTATTTGGTTTTATACAATTTATTTGGAGTGAACAGTCAGCGATATGAAATCGTTGGTAAATCACAAGAAATAAATCTTGAGGGCATTTGCCCAGGCGTATACATCTATCAATTATTTACAGACGATTCTTTACTCAAACAAGGGAAAATAATTATTAATTAAAATAAACTAATTTATTATGAAACATTATGCACTACTTTTATTTTTTGTCTTTTTTTATTCTATAGCATTTGCACAGCGCGAATATGGTAGTTGTGATTCAACTACATACACACTGAATAATGATACCACAGTAGTTGTAGGTAAAACAAAATTATATTTATTGACAAATAATACGTTAGTCCCATTATTTGATTTTACAACGTCAGATACCAATGATTACATTCGTGATTTTGATATTGTAAAGCCAGATTTATGGTATACAGTTGTTGGAGGAAAGTATATAGGTATGCCTTCGCAACTTTTTAAGAGTACGAATAGAGGGCAAACTTGGCAATTAGATACAAGTTATTACACTATTGCTAATGGTGCAAACTTGCCAAATAATTTTTTGAAATGCATCAATAATTTCCAGCATTTGCAAGGGGATACTTTCGTTATGTTTATGAGTTATTATGAA
>Ga0247831_1003345_pt1 | contig 23646 bp, 17 predicted proteins | sample LaCruzMarch2015__9_FD_192406 | JGI IMG/M metagenome (GOLD analysis project Ga0247831, IMG submission 192406) | Freshwater microbial communities from meromictic Lake La Cruz, Castile-La Mancha, Spain - LaCruzMarch2015_1m | ecosystem: Environmental > Aquatic > Freshwater > Lake | place: Spain...
TGCCGCTGGTGATTGATCCTGCCAGCGAGCAAATCTTGATGACTTGGCCGAGTGGTGGGCACAACGGCGCGGCGGTTTGCTTTGGCAATGACGGCCTGCTCTACCTTTCCACCGGTGATGCCGAGGTGCCCGCACCACCCGATCCGCGCGTGACCGGGCAGGACATCTCCGACCTGCTCAGCAGTGTGCTGCGCATTGATGTGGATCATGCGGACTCAGGCAAAGCGTATGCCGTGCCGAAGGACAATCCCTTCCTCACCACGCCCAAAGCGCGACCAGAGATCTATGCTTTTGGTCTGCGCAATCCTTGGAAAATGAGCTTCGACCGCGTGACGGGAAACCTGTGGTGCGGCGATGTCGGTTGGGAGCAGTGGGAGCAGATTTTCCTGATCAAGCGCGGCGCGAACTACGGCTGGAGTGCGATGGAGGGGAACAATCCCATCCTGCCCGAGCGGAAGACCACGGTGCCCATCACGCCGCCCATCGTCACGCATGATCATACGGAAGCGGCGTCGATCACCGGGGGCTTTGTGTATCGTGGCAAGCGCTTGCCGGAGCTGGTCGGTGCGTATGTCTATGGCGACTACGAGACGGGCAAGATCTGGGCTTTGTGGCATGATGGCCAGCAGGTCACGCGGCATGAAGAGATCGCGGACACATCGATTAAAATCGTTTCGTTCGGCCAGGGTGAGGACGGCGACATTTACTTCCTCCACTGGGGGAATCCGAGCACGGTGCATCGGCTGGCGCGCAATCCCAAGGCGGGCAAGCCTTCGCGCTTCCCTCGCAAGCTGAGCGAGACGGGTTTGCTGACGGACGCAGCCAATCATGCGTTGGCTCCGGGAGTGAAACCGTATGCGATTCGTGCGCCCATGTGGGCTGATGGCGCCAAGGGTGTGCGCATGGCCGCCTTCACCCAGGGCAAGATCGAAGCCAAGGTCTGGACGAACAAGAAGACCGGCAAGACCGAAAGCAAGGTCACGTGGCCTGCGGGCACCGTGCTGGCGAAGACGCTGGCCATGCAGCTCGATCAAGCAAAGCCAGACAGCAGCATCAAGGTAGAGACGCAAGTGCTGCACTACGATGGCGAAGCCTGGAACGCCTACAGCTACCGGTGGAACGAAGCACAGACCGATGCCGAGATCGTCGGCCCGCATGGTGATGAGCGAAAGCTGGACCTCGTGGGCGAAAAGTATCCCGGCGGCAAACATCGCTACAACTATCGCTTCCACAGTCGTGCGGAGTGCCTGCGCTGCCACAACGCGTGGAGTGGTTTTGCACTCAGCTTTCAGCCCCAGCAATTGATGGACGAAGCCGGTTGGCTGGCAACTGGCGTGATGGATGAAAACTTCTTCAAGTGCAGCGAGGCGCGTTTGGTCAATCCCTATGCTGAACAGGAACCGCTGGAAGCCCGTGCCCGCTCCTGGCTGCACACCAACTGCGCCCACTGCCATCGCCAGAACGGCGGTGGCTCCGTGCCGCTGATGGTGAATGTGGAGATGGCGTTGAATGAGATGCGGGCGGTGGAGGAGAAGCCGACGCGTGGGGATTTTGGAGTGTGGGATGCCAAAGTGATCGCGCCTGGTGATCCATGGAGAAGTGTGCTGTTGCACCGGCTAGCTACGACGGGATCGGGCCACATGCCAGCGATCGGCAGCCAGGGTGTGGACAAACTTGGCCTAGCTTTGCAAATCGAATGGATGATGCGAATGCAGAGCGATGAGGAATTTCCACAGCCTGTTGATTTGGAAAGTCTCAAAGAACATCAATGGCTTTTGAAGCTCGGAAGTTGGGATGTAGATGACGTGAGTGCCTGCTTGCTAGAACCGGAGTCTTGTCTGCAACTTTTGAATGCATTAGACCGAGGCAACTTATCCCCAAAAATAGAGCGGATAGTCGTTCAAAAGGCAGCTGCCTCCCCCAACGCCCACATCCGCTCCCTGTTCGAGCGCTTCCTGCCAGACGATCAGCGCGTCGAAACGCTGGGCGCTTCCGCGAGCTCGAAGAAGATCCTCGCCATCAAAGGCGATGCCAAACGCGGGACCGAGCTGTTCTCTCCCACGGGCAAGGCGGCAGCTTGTTTGGCCTGTCACTTCGTCAATGGCAGCGGGCGTGACTTCGGGCCTGACTTGTCGAAGGTGGGTGCGAGGCTGAATCAGGCGCAACTCATCGACAGCTTGCTCACACCGTCGAAGCTGATTGCACCTGGTTATCAGCCAGTTGTGCTGACGATGAAGGATGGCGGCGCGCAGTCGGGCTTCATCGTGAAGCGCGAGGGCGATGAGGTGTTCCTCAAGATTGCGACTGGCCAGAGCGTGCCGTTGAAGAAGACCGAAGTGCAGAGTGAGCAGACGCTGCCTGTGTCACTGATGCCTGAAGGTCTGCTGCAGAGCTTCACCGCACAGGAGGCGGCGGATCTGATCGACTATCTGGGGTCTTTGAAGTGAGGCTGCGACCCCGCTGGGGTCGTATCATGACGGGTGGTCAATCAGGGTTGTTCGCTCGTTCCCCGCTCGACCCCTGGCTAATTTCCGTTGATCCCTTTGAGATCGATGCAGCGCTGATTTGAAGTAACGCGGTAGCGAAGTGGTTTGCACAGTCCCTGTGCGGGAAAGTAGCGTAGTTGCGCAGCAACTCGTGCATGACTCCCGTTGCGGCGCAACGGGGCTGCTATCTCCCCGACGGCCCTACCACGCGGGGCTGGAGAGCCTTGCGGTAGTTCACGACGGCGTCGCCAATAGCGGTGGCGATGGCTTCGCGGTAGGTGGGGGAGGCGATCAGGCGGCACTCTTGACCATTGGTGACGAAGCCGCCTTCAAACAGAATGCTGGGGCGCTGGCAACCGGTCAGCACGGACCAGCGGGCGCGTTTGATACCGCGATCGACGAGCTTGAACCGATGCACGACCATGGCGTGCACGGCGGTGGCGAGGGCGATGTTTTCGGAGTCGCGCTTGTTGCCGGTGCGCTGACCGGTGGAACTGAAGTCGGTGCTGCGGCCGATCTGAGTGTTGGCCGTGCCCTCGGGCGACAAGGCAAAGGTTTCGATACCCGTCGCGGTTGAGCCGCCGGAATTGAAATGCAGGCTGATGAAGATGCTGCGCGGCGTGGCATTGGCCACGGCGAAGCGGCCACCGAGGGATATGAACGTGTCATCACTGCGTGTGAGCACGGTCTTGAAGCCCCGCTTGGTCAGGGTATCCCGCACGCTGAGCGCCATCTTCAGGGCGAAGTCCTTCTCGTAACCATAGACGCCGCGCGCGCCGGAGTCGTGGCCGCCGTGGCCGGCATCAATGACGACCGTGTCGAACACTTCAGAGGTGTCGATGTGGCTGGGGCGCAGCACGGGGTCGATGAGCTTGGCGAGGTCCACACGGGAGAACAGGGCCTTGCCTTTAGATTCGGCTGTGGGGTAGCTGAGGATGAATTTGATGTTGTTGATCAGCAGTTCCTGGCTGCCGATCGTGGCCTTCATGATGATCGTGGGCGAGCGCAGCCAGACATGATTGCCATCAACCTTCAGTGAACTGAAGCGGTAGAAGCGCTGGATGCTGTCGGCGGTGATGTAATCGTGGCCCAGCTTCACGACTTCCCAGGAGCCATCGCTGGCGGGCAACTCGGGGGTAGGACCCGTGGGCGTGGTGTCCTTGTCAGGTGCTGCGGTGGTCGGTGCTGGGGACGGTGTCGCCGCTGTCGTGGATTCTTTAGGCACGGCCTTCTTGGCTGGCGCGGGCGGCGGCACGTCCATCTTGCTGCTGGATCCGAAGGCCTCGGAGATGTCGCTGGACTTCGCCTTGGGCGAAGGCTCGGACTTGGTCGTCGGCTCCTTGCTCGCGGTGCCCGGCGAATAGGACGATTTTTTGGGTGCGGTGGATGAGGGCTTCTCGGTCAGCTTCAGCTTGGGCTTGGTCGTGCTACTCGCAGTGCTCGTGGAAGACTTGGGCTTGGTCGTGGAAGAGGGGGCAGCCTTCTTGGTCGGAGGACTGGACTTCGGCTTCTCCACGGGCTTCGGTGTTGGCGCTGGGGTCGGCGGGGGCTCGTCCTTTTTGAAGATGCCGCTGACACTCTCGGTCACGCCTTTCGTTATCCGCTTGAAAAAGCCTGGCTTCTTCTCCTCCGCAGGGGCCGCTTGTTGCGCGTGCGAACTGAGCGCGAAGGTGGTGCACAGAACGGCTAGCGCCAGACGGGTATAGGGGGATGCGACAGCGGGCCTCATGCGTTTTCGGTGGCGACTAAGGGGCAGAGATTACTCGCCTGCTGTGGATACGCAACCTCGGGAACAAGAGCCGCTACTCCCGCGCTCGCGAGTCGATCAAGATGGTCACGGGCCCATCATTGACCAGGGCGACCTTCATGTCTGCGCCGAAGACACCGCGCAGCACTGGCTTGCCCAGCTCGGTCTCCAGCAGGCCGAGGTACTGCTCATAAAGTGGGATCGCGATCTCCGGTCTCGCAGCGCACAGGAAGCTGGGGCGGTTGCCCTTCTTGGTCGAGGCATGAAGCGTAAACTGGCTGACCACCAGCAGGTCGCCGTCGATGTCCTTCACGCTGAGGTTCATCTTGCCCCCGCCGTCGCTGAAGATGCGCATCTGCACGATCTTCGAGGCAAGCCACTGCGCATCAGTGATTGCGTCGTCGTTCTCAATGCCGACCAGCACCAGCAAGCCCTGGCCAATCTCGGAAACGACGATGCCGTCGATGGTGACACTCGCCTGTGTGGTCCGCTGGATTACGACGCGCATGGAGAATCACTTTCGTTCGATCCAATGATAAGCCGCGAGCGAGTTCTTCCAGAAGTATTTCTCACAGGCCTCGCTGCCCTTGGTGCTGAAGTAGCCACTGACCATTTTGAACACGCCTGCGTATTCGGCTCCTCGCTCTGACACCGGCCAGTTGCTGCCGTAGATCAAGCGATCCGCGCCGAAGCGATCCCAGAGAAAATCCAGCACGGGCAGGTAGTGTTCGGTCTCGATCACTGCCTTGCCCTCAGGGGCACCGCTTTGCTCAGGCAGGCCGGAGACTTTGACGAAGATGTTCTTCGCTTTCGCACAGGCGGCCATGCCATCCTTCCAGCCCTGCTTCAGATTTTGAGGATCGCCACAGCCACCGCAGTGATCGACGACGATGCGCAGTTCCGGCACCTTGGCTGCCAGGGCGGCGACGATGCTCATGTCCGGCAGGCCATTGACATCCAGCGACAGGTTCAGGTTAGCCAGCAGTTTCCCACCGGCAATGAATTCACTGCTTGCGGCGTTATCGCTCAACGCCTTGCCGCTAACACGGATGCCGCGAAAGATACGATTCGCGGCCAGTCGCTTCACATTTGCGGCGAAGTCGCTGTCCGCCGGTTGCAGATTGCCCACGAAGCCGATGATCGCGTCCTCTTTCGCCGCCAGATTCAGAATCCAGTCATTGTCTTCAACGAGCTTGCTCGCCTCTACGACCACGGTTTCGCGAATGCCCAGCGGGTTCGCCAGCGCGGCCCAATTCTTGGGATACACGGGGCGATACAAAGCCGTGTTCGGTGGTGGCCACGGCACGCCCTGTGGCCGCGTGGGATCATAGAAATGCGTGTGCGTGTCGATGATACGCGTGGCGATCGGCGGTGCGGCGCTAGCGGTGAGCGTGGCTGCAGCGCTGCCGAGCGCAAGTTTCAGTGTTTCACGACGAGTTTTCATGCACCAGCTAAACGCAAAGACTGATCGCTTCCAATCCTCGATCATGAAAAGAATTGTGCCACTGCGGATGATTCCGCTACACAATCAGCCTTATGAATTCATTCCTCCTGGCCGCTGCCAATGAGTTATCGGCTCTTGATCTGCTCACGCCTTACCGTTGGTGGGTCATCCTTGGGATCGGCGCACTGTTCTTGTTCTTGTTCTTTCGCCCCTTCGTTCAACTGCTCGGCGTCGTTATCGTGCCGGAAGACCGCATCGGTTTGGTGACCAAGAAGTTCGTGCTCTTCGGTCCCAACAAAGAAATCCCGGCGGGCCGAATCGTCGCTACCAAAGGTGAGGCGGGCTTCCAGGCGCAGACGCTTGCTCCTGGCATCTACTTCTGGAAATGGATCTGGCAGTATGAGATCAAGCTACAGCCCTTCGTCGTGATCCCGGACGGTGCGATTGGTTTGGTCATGGCCAAGGACGGTTGCGAACTCACCGCCGGTTCCGTGCTCGCGCGGCGAGTGGAAAGCGACATGTTTCAGAACGCCGAATCCTTCCTGCGGAATGGCGGTCAAAAAGGCCGCCAGGCGGCTTACCTGACGCCTGGCACCTATCGCGTGAACAGCTTTCTTTTCGACGTCACGTTGACCAAGGTCACGCAGATCAAGGACAACATGGTCGGCATCGTCACCACGCTGGATGGCGCGCCTCTACCCGAAGGCCAAATCGCGGGCAGGATGATCACGGGGCACAACAACTTCCAGGATGCCGATGCCTTCCTGGGCAATGGCGGCAGTCGAGGTCTCCAGCCGCACGTCATCCTCGCGGGCTCGTATTTCCTCAACAGTTGGTTCGTGCATGTCGAAGAGATTCCCATGACCGAGATCCCCATCGGCTCTGTCGGCGTCGTCATCAGCTACTATGGCGATGATGGCGAAGACCTCAGCGGGGCCGACTTCAAGCATGGCAACATCGTGCGCAAAGGCTGCAAAGGCGTGTGGGCCGAGCCTCTCGGTCCAGGCAAGTATCCTCTCAACACTTACATCCTGCGCATCGAATCCGTGCCCACCACCAACCTCGTGCTCAACTGGGCCAACGCCCGCAGCGAGGCCCATCAGCTCGACAAGCACCTGTCCACGATCACGGTGCGCTCGAAGGACGGCTTCCCTTTCAATCTTGACGTGAGCCAGATCATTCACATCCCGATGACTGAGGCGAGCAAGGTCATCGCGCGCTTCGGTAACATGAACAACCTCGTGTCCCAGGTGCTCGAGCCCACCATCGGCAACTACTTCCGCAACAGCGCGCAAGACAGCGACGTCATCGCCTTCCTCGGCACGCGAAAAGAACGCCAGGCCAGCGCCCGCGAGCATATCAATCATGTGCTCGATCAATATGACGTGAATGGCGTGGACACTCTCATCGGCGACATCGCGCCGCCCGAGTCGCTGATGAAGACGCTGACAGATCGCAAGATCGCCGAGGAACAAAAGGTCACGTATGACACCCAGCGCATGGCGCAGGAAACGCGTCAAGACTTGGAGAAGCAAACGGCCATCGCCGACATGCAACGCCAGATCGTCGAAGCCGATCAAGGGGTGCAGATCGCCGAACGCGTCGCTGACTCGACTGTTAAAAAAGCAGAGGGCGATGCCCAAAGCGTGAAGCTCAACGCAGCCGCCGAAGCCGAGCGCACCAAGCTCATCGCCGGTGCTGAAGCCCAGCGCATCCAGATGACCGGTAGTGCGGAAGCTGAAAAGATTCTCGCCATCGGTAAGGCCAACGCGGAGTCATACGAACTTCAAGTGCGTGCCATGGGCGGAGACAATTTCACCCGCACAAAAATCGCTGAGACCATTGGTCGCGACAAGGTCAAGATCATCCCCGACATCCTCATCACCGGCGGTTCAGGTGATGGTGGTGCGTTGTCTGGTCTGCTTGGCTTGAAGCTCATGGAAGAACTTGGTGGCAAGAAGCCGGGCGTGTAACCAGCCTCACCCCTGCGCATCCGCCACTAGTTGCCGCACATCGGCTTCGGTCACCTTCCATGAGCACATGAAGCGCGAACCACCGCCGATGAAGCTGTAGAAGCGCCAGCCCTTGGCCTTGAGGCGTTCTTTGATGTCCTCGGTTAGTTTTAGGAAGCACGCATTTGCCTCGACAGGATACAGTAGCTCTACGCCGGGGAGCGCTGCCATCTTTTCGGCCAGCAGTCGCGCATGGTAGTTGCCGTGTGAGGCGTGTTTTCGCCAGGTATCGTCGCGCAGCATGTGCAGCCACTGGGCGGAGATGAAGCGCATCTTGGAGCACAGTTGCCCGGCTTGCTTGCAGCGGTAGGCAAAGGACTCGCCCAGTCTGTGATCGAAGAACACGACCGCTTCGGTGACGGCCATGCCCAGCTTGGTGCCGCCGCAGCACAAGACATCCACACCTGCGCGCCAAGTGATGTCTGCGGCGCTGCCAGTCGTGCCCGCCAGCGCATTGAAAAACCGGGCACCGTCCATGTGAACCGATAAGCCTTTTCGATGCGCGAGACTGGTCAGTGCTTTGATCTCTGCGTGCGGATACACCGTGCCCAGCTCGGTGCTTTGGCTCATGCTCAGTGCAGCGGGCTTGGGGTAATGGATGTCCGTGCGGTGGGTGATCAGGCGCTCCACATCGGCCAGATCCAGGCGGCCTTGGTGCGACTTGGCGGTGAGCAGTTTCGAGCCGTGGCTAAAGAATTCCGGTGCGCCGCACTCGTCCGTTTCGACATGCGCTTCCTGCGAGCAGATGATGCTGTTGAAGCTGTGGCACAGGCTGGCGAGCGAGAGCGAATTGGCAGCGGTGCCGTTGAAAACGAAATAGACATCGCAGTCCGTCTCGAAGAACTGGCGGAAGATCTCGCAGGCCTCGCGCGTGATGTCGTCATCGCCATAGCTGGGTTGGAAGCCATGATTGGATTCCTCCAGTGCCTGCCAAGCCTCGGGGCAAAGGCCGGAGGTGTTGTCAGAGGCGAAGTGATATTTCGGAGTGCTCATATCGAAGTCGTGCGCGGGGGTGTGAACAGCCACTGCATTGCCAAGCCTAGCGCGAGCAGTAAGCCATCGCGCACGAAAAGCTCGGTGTAGTCGCTCTTTGCAGCATCGCCGCCGAAGCAGCCGCAGGTGATGTCGAGTCCCCGCCACCAAGCCGAACTGATGGCGATGAAGAACCCGACCAGCGCAGCATTCAACAGCAGCAAACCGCCGTGCCCCAAGATGCCAGTGACAACGGCGAGACCGGCAAAGACTTCCAGCCACGGCAAGCCAAGCGCCAGCCATGCGGCATATGGATCGGGCAGCAAATCGAAGCTGCGGATGTCATTCAAAAACACCGACGGATCGCGCAGCTTCAAAGCCCCTGCATACACAAACACGCCGCCGAAGAGGAGCGCGAGCAGTTGTCGAAGCCAGGGCTTAAAATGCATGTTGGAGGGCGAGGTTTAGCGGATTCAGCCGCCGGCTGCAAGGAGCGACGGCATCTTGCCGTCGAGGAGCGTCGTGACGGCAAGATAGTGTCACCCCTTTCTTACTGGAACCACGACCGGAAGCGGTCCCATAATCCGGGGCCAGACCGCTGGGGCAGGCTTTGGCCGCTATAGCTGGAGCCGCCCACGCCGTGCACGGGGCAGAAGGACTGAGGCACCAGCTCATACGGCAGCTCATCTTCATACGCAGCGCCGGCCTTGGAGCAGTTGGGCGTGGCTAGCAGGCTGCTGGTGCGGCATAGCGTGACCTTGGTCAGCGGCATCTCAGCAGGGGGCGTGACAAGGTAGCCAAGGGCCTCGGCCTTCTTCATCATATCACACCACACAGGTAGCGAGAGCTTGCCGCCATAAGCCTCGTCCATGATCGTCTGGGGTTGGTCACAGCCCATCCACACGCCGCAGGTCACGTCTTGCGTGTAGCCGCAGAACCAGGCGTCCTTGTAATCGTTGGTGGTGCCGGTCTTGCCACCGCCGGGCAGTTTGAAGCCATACTCATGGCGGGCCGAGGCTGCCGTTCCTGCGTCCAGCACATGGCCCAGCAAACGCGCGACCAGGTAAGCCACACCTGGCGTCAGCACCTCGGCCTCGAGCACCGGGGTGGCATAGACCACGTTGCCATGCCGGTCCTCAATCCGATCGATGAGGTAAGGCCGACGACGTACGCCTTGATTCGGAAAGACGGTGAAGGCACTCACCAGTTGCTTCAGGCTGGTGCCCACGTTGCCGATGAAAATCTGCCGTGTGCGCTCCGCCTTCATGCCGATGCCCGCGTCGCGCATCAGTTGGATGACACGATCCAGTCCCGCCTGATCGCCCACACGCACGGTCATGACATTGCGGCTCTGGATCAAGCCCAGGGCCATGGGTTGCATGCCGATGTTTTTGCCATCCGCATTGCCGGGGCTCCAGTCGCCAGGTAGCGGGTTGTCATCAATGAGGGTGCCCGGCAGCACGCCACGCCCGATGGCTGCGGCGTAGACGAAGGGCTTGATCGTGGAACCGATCTGTCGCTCGCCTTGCAGGGCACGATTGAACTTGCTTTGCCGGTAGTCACGCCCGCCTACGACAGCGAGGATGCCGCCGGTGTGGTTGTCGATCATCGCTACGGAGCCCTGCAAGTAGGGCGTGCTGGGCACCTCGCTGACTTGATCCCAGGCCGCATCAAAGGCTGCCTTGCTGATGCGTGGGTAGCCCCGCAGCTTCTCCACGGCTTGGGCGCGTTTTTCCAGCGACTCCTCGGCCGTGGCCTGCAACTGATGATCCAGGGTGGTGAAGACCCGGAGCCCGCCATCTTCAAAGTCCTTCTGCTCCAGGATCACATCCAAGTCACGCTTCACAGCATCCATCGCGTAATCGCCCTGGTTCTTGAACGCGGGCTGTGCGCGCAGGGCGATGTCTTCGGCGCGTGCCGCATCCGCCTCGGCCTGCGTGATGGTGTTCGTCGCCACCATGCGCTTCAGCACATCGTCGCCCTCCTTCTTCGCACCGTCCCAGTTCTTAAAGGGCGAGAAGCGCGAGGGGCTGCGGATGATGCCCGCGAGCATCGCGCTTTCCAGCGGGCTGAGCTGGCTGGCGTGCTTGCCAAAGTAAACCGTCGCGGCGCGCTGGATGCCATACAGGCCATTGCCAAAAAAGATGCGGTTCACGTAGTGCTCGATGATCTGGTTCTTCGACACCGAGGCCTCAATGCGTCTCGCCAGCATGACCTCGATCAGCTTGCGATGAATGCTGCGATCATCCAGCCCGGGGTAGCTATTGCGAGCGAGCTGCATGGTGATCGTGCTCGCACCCTGCACCACCCTGCCGTCCTTGAAATTGCGCAGCATGGCGCGGGCGATGCCTTTGTAATCCACGCCGCCGTGCTGGTAGAAGCGCGAATCTTCACGGGCCAGCAGCGCCTTGATGAAGTGGGGTGAAATCTCGCTCAGCGGCACCACGATGCGGTTCTCGCCATACAGCTTGCCCACCGTTTCGCCTTTGCGGTCATAGACGATGGTGCGCTCTGGCATGGAGCCCAGCTTCGACAAATCATACTCCTGCGCGTAGCCCGAGTAGATCGCCACCACGAACGCCGCTGCGAGCAAGCCCATGATCGCGACGCCCGCCACCAAACGCAGCAACACGCCGCGCCACCACGCCCATTCCAACAAGTGCGAGTGCGAGCGTCGGGCTTTGGCTGGGCGTGACATAATGCAAAGGAAGGCTGGGTGAGAGAGACGGTCAATGGTCAGTGGCCATTAGGGGGCGTTTCGAGAAGTCGTCAATCGACGTGTAAGCGAGCCCAGTGACTATCGAAGGTCGCCTCGCGCCCCGCCCCGCCGAGCCGACGCAAGAAGCGCGAGAACTGCTTGCCCGCCTCCCCGTAGAACTGCACGTTCGTCACGCCCAGCGCACGCAGGCAGCGGCCATGGCTCAGCCACAGCACCGAAGCCGCAACCATGCCGCTGAGCCAGAATTGCACCTGCCACACCTGTCGCCGCCAGCCCGACCAGGGCGCACCACTGCAAGCCAGACGGTCATTTTGAAAAGCCAGATGCCCCGCCTCATCCCGCAGAATCAGCGAGCACACATCGCGCACCGCACGGTCCTCGCAGTGTCGCAGCAGCAGCCAGTAATAGGCGGTGCTCGACAGCTCCGTGAGCGTCAGGATTTGCAGCTCAAACTTCACACCCAACCAGCGGCGGAAGAAGCAGAACAAACTGAAGCTCCAGTGCCCTGGAATCGGATCCACCAGAAAGCGATCAAGGAGGCCGCCGAGCAGCCGCGAGTGTTCCTGCTCCTCAGCAAACCACAGGTCGATCACCTCGCCCAGCCCCGGCTGGCTCTGGCGATACGACTCCACATTCCAAGCGATCAGCGAGGCCGGGCCACCGCCATCGCCCAGCTGGAACTCCCGCAACGACTGCTCCAGCAGTGGCCGTGCCTCTGGCGAGATTTGCATCGGCGCGTCCCAGCGCGGCACGGGACGGTTGATCTGGTTGTGCTGAAAAAAGGCGATCCATTTAGCGGTGTTAAGCAGTGTTTGCATGGCCCGCCACGCTCTGTCTCAGGCTCCCAAACCTCAAATGAAGTGTCTGTGAAATCGACGTGATGGGATGATGCCGTCAGCAGTGCCTTGGTTGTTAAGCCGCTGTCTCGTAGAAGTGCTCAAACACGGCTTCCACCTTGGCTTCGTAGAGCGGCTTGTCGTAGGCGCGTGGCAAACCTTCGTCGAGGGTGTCCTTGATCGTATCTTGGAGCTTGGAGCGACCTTGCTGCGTGCCTTTCCACATCGTGCCCAGCAGGCCCTGCACCTTGGCGAGCAGTTGCTTGGCCACCTTCTTGACCTCGTCACGCTCGGCGTCGCTGAGTTCAGGAGCTGGGCGGGTGAGGATGTCGAAGATGACGAGTTCGCCGGGTAGCAGGTTCTCCCGCACATGGCGTGTCTGTTCCTCGGTGAGCTTCCGGCTTTGCTCCAACAATTCGGCGAAGAGCTGGTCGATGTTCAGGCTTCCGGCGTTGTAGTCGGCGATCAGTGCCTCGAACTTCCGTTGGTAGTCTGTCCGCAGGTCGCGATACATGTGGACGATCTTGTCCAGCGTGGCGCGGATGGCGGCTTTGAGCTTCTCGATGTCGAGGTTCTTTTGTTTCGACTCTTTGAACTTCTTCGCCAGTGCCTCGAAGTTGATCTTGGAGAGGTCGATCACGCCATGGCGTGCTCCGGCCTGACCTTCGGCAATGGTGAAACCTTCGGCACCGATGGACTCGTCGAGCAGGTCGTTCAGCTTGCCCATGATCGGCGTGATGTCGGGCGTTTCGCCTTCGCCGGTCTGCGTCTTGATCGTATCCGCCAGTGTGGCGAGCAGCGAGCACATCGGGGCAAACTCGATGGCGGCCTTGTCGGGCTTCACGGCTTGGTAGAGCGCTCGCACCAGCTTCTCGTGGGCGAGGAATTGCTTCCGCAGTTCGTCCGGGGAGATCAGTGCATTCACCGCTTCGCTCAGGAGGTGTAGCTTCTCCATGCCCGTGGCCTCATGGATGGCCGTCAGACTCACGCCCTGCTTCTGGCAAAACTCCGCCGCCTCTTTCAAGGCAGTGCGCAGTTGCTCCACCAGTTCCTGCTTGTCGCGCACGGGTGTCTTGCCGCCTTTGCCTGCTCCATAGATGGCCAGAGCTTTTTCCAGCGAGGCGAAGACGTTGGCATAGTCCACGATCAAGCCGCTTTGCTTGCCAGGATACACACGGTTGGCGCGCGCAATGGTCTGCATCAGCGAATGATTCCGCATCGGCTTGTCGAGATAGATTGTCGAGCAGCTTGGCGCGTCGAAACCCGTCAACCACATGGCGCAGACAAAGGCGATGCTCAGCGGATCGGCGGGGTCTTTGAACTTCTCGTCCAACTTCTCCTCGTTCATCCGCTTGCGGTGAGGCACGATGTCGATGCCCTTTGAGGCCATCTTAGCGATCTCGTTCTGCTCTCCAGAAACAATGACCGCCATGTCTGTCTTCGTCAGCACTTCGAGACGCGCCTTCAGTTCGGCCAGCGCCGTCAGTTCCTCGTCGGTGCGGCTGCGCTTCAGCGCATTGAGTTTGCCGATCTCTCCCTGGACTCGCGCCTTCTCCGCCATCCAGTGCTTCTGCACCTTCGCGTGCATCTTCAGCGCCGTAGCCTTGTCGATGCTCACCACCATCGCCTTGCCTTGGAAGCCACGACCCAGGAAATGGGTCACGATGTCCTTGGCCACAGTCTCCAGGCGATCATCGCGGGTGATCAGGTGGTATTGCTTGCCCAATTCCTTTTGCAGCTTCTCCTCGGCCTCGGGGCTCAGCTCGGCTTCTTCGATCAGGGCGTAGATGTCCTCGTTCAGGTCAGGATTGTCCAGGTGCAGCTCCGGCGTGCGATTCTCGTAGAAGAGCGGCACCGTCGCGCCGTCCTCCACGCTCTGCTGGAAGTCGTAGATCGAGACGTAATCGCCAAAGACCTCCCGCGTCCGTTCCTCGCCCGCGATCAGCGGCGTGCCGGTGAAGGCCACAAAGGTCGCGTTCGGCAGGGCGGCCCGCATGTTCATGGCCAGTGAATCGTATTGGCTCCGATGAGCTTCGTCCGTGAGTACGATGATGTCTTTCCGTGTCGAGAGAACTGGCATCTGGCCACCCTCACCCCCGGCCCCTCTCCCAGAGGTAGAGGGGAGATTCAGAAAGGTGGCAATGCTGCTGAGAAATTCTTCTGGGCGATCAAGCACCACCTCATTTGGAAAGCGCAGGATCTTGAAGCCCATCGACTTCATTTGAGCATCCCGCTTGGCATCCTTTGCAACGACCTCAGAGCGACCATGCACATCACCATCCAGTTCGAGCACGAGCTTATGTTCCGCGCAGAAGAAGTCCGTGATGTAGTTCCCCAATTGATGCTGCCGACGAAACTTCAGATTTTCAAATTTCCGATCTCTCAACAACTCCCAAGCAATCTGCTCCGCCGGAGTCTGATTCTCCCGAAGCTCCCGTACCCTCTTCACCAAGCCCGCAAACTCAAGGCCACCCCGATAGTGCGGCTTCTTGCCCCCTTCTCCCCCTGGGAGAAGGGCCGGGGATGAGGGTGTTTCGGCACGAAACTTATGGACCAGTGTGAAGACATAGCGGTGATTCCCGCGCAGCAGCTCCCGCAGATGTTCGCCGCTGCTGGCGTGGCAGATCTCGCCCTCAGCCTCGCTCACCGCACCGCAGGCTTTGAAGGTCGTGGCGATCTGCTCGTCCAGCTCCACACGATCCGTCACGATGACGAAGGTCCAATCGCCCGGCACGGTGCGCAGGATCTTCTGGGAGTAGAAGACCATGGAGAAACTCTTGCCGCTGCCCTGCGTCTGCCAGAAGACACCACCGCGTCCGTGGCCTTCCGTGCGCGCCTTCAGACTGGCGGCGATGGCATTGTTCACGCCGAGGAACTGATGGTTCTGCCCCACGATCTTCACCAGCCCGGCCTTGTGCTCGGAGAAGAGAATAAAGTTCTCCACCAGATCGAGCAGGCGCGTCTTGTCGCAGGTGCCGCGGATCATCACCTCCAGGGACACCCGGCGCGGCTCGTCCTCGCGGGCGATGCGCTTCCACTCAAAGAACCGCTCCCAGTCCGCCGTCAGCGATCCCACGCGACTGTCCGTGCCATTACTGGCAATCATGAGCGCATTGCCCCAGAACAGCGCCGGGATGTCCGCCTTGTAGCAGGTTAGGTTGTCCGTGAAGGCCTGCTGCGCGGGCACGCCCGGCTTCTTGAGTTCCACCACCACCAGCGGCAGCCCGTTGACAAAACCGATCAAATCCGGCCGCCGCAGGTAGAGCGGTCCCTGGATGGACATCTGGCTCACCAGGAGGAAATCATTCGCCTCCGGGTTCTCCCAGTCGATCACCCGCACCCGCTCGATTCTCTGTCCCCCTCGCCCTTTGGGAGAGGGCGGGGGTGAGGGTTCAGTGTCGGCTACGACGACACGAATGCCCTGCTTCAAAAGCTCATGCACCTCCCGGTTCGCTGCTGCTGGACTCATCGCTGAGCGGTTCCTCGTTAGTTCGTCGATTGCCGACGTGACCGCTTCCGGTGGCAGGGCAGGATTCAGGTTCTCCAAAGCCGCCCGTAATCTTCCGCTGAGGACCGCTTCAGTCTTCGCCATCCGTCCCAGCGTGCCGCTGACACCAAAAGTTTCCTCCGCCGCTGACACCGTTTCCCAGCCAAGAGCATCAAACAGACAGATAGCGGGCTGCTCGACGAGCTGGTCTTCGGTGTAGGCGTGGGAGGACATCGGCTTGAAAAATGGAAAAGCCGTGAACTGCCATCACACCTTCACGGCGTTGTCCCAGCCAAAGTCGGTGAGACGCTGCCATGCCTTGATCAGATGCTCCGACTTCAGTGTTCGGCTCTTGCGCGAGTTCCAGGCCTGCACCGCTTTCACGGCCACGTCCGCACTTGTGCGGGCGGCAGGCTCATGGGTCATCACCCAATGCACCGAACTGAGCAGTTCCAGCCCATAGGCGTCTTCGTAGCCTTCGATCAAGGCATCCACGCAGTTCATGCGCTGTTGGGTATCATGGTCAGTCTTGAGAAAGGCATCCGCTTCTTCTACTGCACCCGGAAGCAGTTCGATCGGCTTGGTCGGCGTGTCTTTACCGTCTCCGTAGCCCTGTGTGTAATGCTTCTCCATGCGGATCAGCACCTGACGAAGATTCGTGGCATACGGCCCATAGGCCTGGGCTTCGTATTTCAAGCGCAGAGGCTGACCGGAAGCCTGAAGGAAGTAGAGCAGCTTGTGAATTTCCAGCAGGCTCACAAAGGGATCGAGCAGGCCCTTCAAGTAGCGGTCCATCAGCGCGATCAAGGCAGCCTGCCCCATTGTCATTTTGGGACGTTCTGTGCGGTTCGGCATCGCCGCAGCGGTTGGGGCACCTCCGGGCGCAAAAACTAAAGCTTTCACCTCCGGCAATACGGACAGGGCCTCCTCAATGCGCGGGCGCACCTGATCCCAGGACAGTCCGCCTAGCCCACAGCCCAGCGGAGGCAGCGCGATGGACTTGATTCCGGCTTCACGAATCACTTGCACCAAGTCCTTCAAGCCCGTTTCCACATCGACCATCCGGCTTTTCGCCCGCCAGTGGCCTTTGGTGGGAAAATTAATGATCCAGCGCGGTCCGCCGACCAAGCCGCCGAGGTCAACCACATGCATCTTCCCCAGCTTCACTTCCCCAGCAGCACAGGCCCGGTCGTACTCCCGGTACATGGCCGGAAACGCCTGCTTGAACTGAAGGGCGATCCCCTTGCCCATCACCCCCTCGGTGTTCACCGTGTTCACCAGCGCTTCAGCGCGGGCTTCCAGCAGATTGCCTTGGGTGTACTCGATCATGGGGATAAATTCAATAATACCAGTTTGGCTGTACGTTGACCAGCGGCTGGTGGGCCTGATTTTGAAGCAGCGCGTTCACTTGTCCAGCCACCGTTGCGTTATGACAGCCGATGTGGTGGATGCCTGTCCATGGAAAAGTATCCGCCACCAGAAACTCCGCCGTCTTCTGGTGGGTGCGCCCCTGCCAGTTGATCGCCCGGATCGCCGTCCAATCCAGGTCAGAGATCGCTTCCAGCGTCGCATCAAACGAGGTGTGAAATGCCCCCGCATTGCCATCGCTTACCGCCCAGGCGCGTCCCTGAGAGATCCCCACCGCCACCGTGCTGACCAGATGCACCACGGTCCGCTGGCATCCCTCCGGGCGGCCCGTGTTGCCACGATTGAGTGTGTACAGCATCGGCGAGCGCGGGCAAAAGTAGAACGGCACGAATTCACCCACGAAACGACTCTCACAGCAAGGCACCCTGATCTCCTTCATCCGCCGCTCCTTGATGTGCCCGTAGCCGATCACCGTGGCAGGCTGCTGCTGCGCCATCCGCACATCCGACCACAAACCGCCCGCCGCCAGAATGCTGGCGAGGTTCTCCACATCCGTGATGTGGTAAATGGCGATCTGGTCCGGGCGAACACTCATGAGGGGAGCCAATCGGCGGCAATACTGGGCTTAGTTTGAAACATCTGCCAGCGCAACCTGCCCGCACAGCAGACGCGGCAGCAGCAGGTCGCGGGTGCGGCGGAGGTTTTGGATTTGGAGGCCGAGGGTGCCTATTTGCGAGAACATTGGCGCAACGAGGCTTCGGAAACGCAAACGAAGAGCTTCGGGAGGAACAACTCGAAGCGTCTGAGCGATGTATTCAGTCCACTTGAAGTTTGAGATGCCGGTTGATTGAACTTGGAACTGTTCGATCTCGCCGGACTCGTAGCCTTCAAGAAATGAGAGATAAAGAAGTTCGGAACCATAGCCGACTGCGTCGGGATGAACGCGCTTACAAAAGCTGGCGCAGATGATGTCATTGCCGTTGAGTGCGGAAACAATCTGAGGGCTGATGAAGAGTGCCCGACCGACTGGTTGACCTTTACTTCCGCCAGACACTTCAAAAACAATATCGCCTTGTTGAAGCCTACGCGCGCGAAGATTGGAGGCAGTGTGGAAGCGGTATGGAACCTTTGTGACCTGACTGCTGCGGGCATCAGGAATATCGGTTCCTCGAATCACCCACGCAGGTTCACTGTTCTCTTCGTCTGCGACATCTTTGCCCCAGCCACCGCCAATCTGTTGTTTGATCAATGACTCGAGGTTCTTCACTTCCCAGCCCTGCGGGATGTCGCCGAGGGCGGAGGGGAGGCGGGGGACGGATTCGTGGCCGGGGAAGCGGAAGTGGACGAACCACTCGCGGTAGAGGGAGCGGGCCATGTCCTCCAGCAGCCGGATGCGCCGCTGGCTGTTCTCGATCAGCTCGTCGTAGGCCGACAGGATGCCCGCGATGCGGCGTTGGACGGGGAGCGGGGGAAGGACGAACGGAAGAGCTTTGAGAATTCCTAAATTGATGCCCGGCACAGCTGCTCCGATGGCCTTACCGAGGATGTGATCGACCATCGCCGGACCAGCAAAGTAATAAAATGCGTAGAGCGGATCGGCGATGGATGGTTCGACTCGAAGCTTCAATTGCTTGTTCGAGATGATGTATTCAGGGAATGGGCCATTCGCCGGAATCATTCCTACTTGCCCAACGGTTCCCCAACAGGTGAAAACCAGATCTCCTGCTTTCACGTGCTGAGCTTTATACTTCGTTGCCCTCTCTTCACTGACAAAAGCAAAACCGTCAGCTACGAAGCGAGTGAGATCCCGGCGCAGGTTATTGCCTCGAATTATGGGGACACCAGAATCACAGAAATACTTGGAACTGATGTCGGAACCAAATGGACCAGCCACACATGCTCCTTTGTCAGGAGACTTGATCGCATCCGCAGTAACTAGCTTCCAGTTTGCTGGAAGAGGCGACTTAAAGAGAGGGTGAACCTGTGGAGCGATACTCATGCCTCCAGAATCTCCGCCATGTTGAGGGCGATGGCTTGCTCCAGGTCGCGGGCCTGGGCGTTGAGGGTTTCGAGTTCTTCGTTCCAGGTGCCGAGCTGGGTCTTGAAGTCCTCATCGCTGACGGTCTCGCCGGGGGCGACGCCGACGTAGCGGCCGGGGTTCAGGCTCCAGCCTTGGGCTTCGATCTCGGCGAGGGTGGCGGCTTTGCAAAGCCCCGCGATGTCGCGGTAAAGGTAGGGCGGGCTGTCCTCCGCCCGCCGCGATTGGCCGAAAGACTTCGACTGCTCCATGGATGAAGCGAGCCCATCGGCCTGCGACGACGGCGCTTGGGGGACCAAGCGCCCTACCCCAAAGAGCTCTTCGAGCTTCGCCTTCGCTTCTTCGCCGCCGAGGGTGAAGTCGGGGGCTTCGCCGCGGTAGAGGCGGACGAGGTTGGCCATGAAGCTGATCTGGGCATCGGTCCAGTCGCGATGGGCGCGGTCGATCTGGCGGTAGATGTGGCGGGCGTCGATGAAGAGGACGGTGTCGGCGCGGGGCGTCTTGGCTTTTCCTTTGTCGAAGAACCACAGCGTGCACGGCAGCGTGACGGTGTAGAACATGTTCGGGCCGACGGCGACCATGACATCGACGGCGCGGGCCTCGATAAGCTTCTGGCGGATGTCCTGCTCGGAGGCGCGGGCGTCGGAGGCGGAATTTGCCATGACGAAACCGGCGCGGCCCGTGTCGTTCAGCGCGGAATAAAAATCCTGAATCCAGAGGTAGTTCGCATTGTCCGTGCGCGGCAGGCCGAAAGGATAACGGCGACCGGGGCCGACCTCGGCGCTAAGGCGTTCCTTGTCCACCTGGCTGACATTGAAGGGCGGATTCGCACAGACGAAGTGGAAGCGCCCGACGAACTGGTGCGGGTCTTCGTAGTAGCTGTTGCCATGGCGGATGTCGCCCTCGAGTCCGTGCACCGCCAGATTCATGCGGGCGAGTCTCACGTTCCCATCCACCCGCTCCTGCCCGTGGATGCTTAACTCGCGGGCGGGATCACCGGAATAACCCGCGAGTCCCTCACCCCGGCCCTCTCCCACTGGGAGAGGGTGACGCGAAGCGACGGGTGAGGGTGGCGTAGCCCTATGAGCAGAAACGAAGCGTGCGCTCTGCACGAACATCCCGCCCGAGCCACACGCGCGGTCAAGGATGCGGCCATGATACGGCTCGATGATCTCGACGATGAGTTTGACCTGGGAGGTGGGCGTGAAGAACTCGCCACCCTTCTGCCCCTCGCTCATGGCGAAGGTGCCGAGGAAGTATTCATAAATTTTCCCGAAGGCGTCGCCCTCCAGATCAGCGGGGATGGTGGAGAGGGTCTTCAACAAGTTGCTCAGCAGGCGGGAATCGAAGACCTGATAGCCCTTCGGCAGCACGCCGGCCATCTGCGGATTGTCCCGCTCGATGACCTTCATGGCTTCATTGAGCGCCTTGCCAATGTCCGTGCCCTCCGGGAGCTGGAGCAGCTCGGCAAAGCGAGCCCCGGAAGCGAGAAACAACACGCCCTCGGCATGGTAAGCCGTCGGGTCTTCGGCTCGATTGCCACGTCGGCTGCTGGTGACGGCACCCTCACCCTCGGTCCCTCTCCCAGAGGGCGAGGGAAGAAGTGCCGCCCGCCGGGCGCTGAACCGCACCTCCGCAAAGCGCAGGAAGATGAGCCCCAGAATCGGCTCCGAGTAGTCCGACTGCTTCAGCCCGGCCCCGGCCCAGAGCTGATTCGCCGCCGACCAGAGGCGCTTCTCCAAGGTATCGGTGGCGGTGTCTTTTTCAGAAGGGGCGATCCATTGCATGAGAGATAAAATGGGGAGGAGGCTCGGATCATCACGAAGCCGCTCGGGGTGTCACTCACGAAAGGGGTGTTTCAAGGGATGCGCCAAAGGTTTCTTCTTATTGGGGGTCGCATCTTCCAGCATCTTTCCGTTTTCCAAGCGGGCGTTCCTGCTTTCATGCTAGGACCATGCACCCCACGACTTTGCCCCTCATCCGCACCGCGCTTCAGGAAGACCTGGGCGGTGGGGACGTGACCTCGCTTTACTTCATCCCGGAGGCCTCGCGCTCGGAGGCGCGGATCATTGCGAAGGAGCCGGGTGTCGTGTCAGGCATCGAGATCGCGGCGCAGGTGTTTCGCGAGGTGGACAAGGGCTTGGGCATCTGGACCGAGAAGGCGGATGGCGAGGCCTTTGAGCCGGGGGATGTGCTGCTCAAGGTGGAAGGCCGCTCGCGCAGCATCCTGAGCGCAGAGCGCACCGCGCTTAATTTCCTGCAACGGCTGAGCGGCATCGCCACCACCACGCGGCGCTACTTGGACGCGGTGAAGCCGTATCCGGTGAAGCTGTTGGACACACGCAAGACCACGCCGGGCTGGCGCTTGCTGGAGAAGGCGGCGGTGAAGGATGGTGGCGGCACCAACCACCGCATCGGCCTTTACGATCAGGTGATGGTGAAGGACAATCATCTGATGGCCTGCGGCAAGCTGGACGCGCTGCAAGCAGCCATCACGAAGGTGCGTCGCGACCGGCCGGGCATCAAGGTGCAGCTGGAAGCCGCGACGCTGGAGCAGTTGGCGGATTTCCTGTCGCTGCAAGGCGTGGACATGGTCCTGCTGGACAACATGAACCTGGACGAGCTGCGCCAGGCCGTGGCCATCAATGAGGGCCGCCTGTTCCTGGAAGCGAGCGGCGGTATCACGCTGGACACCATCAATGCCGTGGCGGCGACCGGGGTGAATGCAATCAGCGTGGGCGCGCTGACGCACTCGTCCAAGGCGGTGGATTTGTCGCTGGATGTGCTGTGAGGTAGCTGCGATTGACCGCTGGATTTCAAGCGATTAGTCTATCGACTTCCGCGACATCCACCCCTTATGTCACTTGCCCAACTCCAGAATGAAGCTCGGTCCTTGTCGCCTACGGAGCGGCGGCGGTTCATGGCCTTTCTGGTCTCGCTACAGACGGAGCAGGATGAGCAGTTCAAGGCTTTGCTGGCGGCCAAGATCGATGACCGCGATCCTTCTCACTGGATCGAGTTGGATGACTTGCGCAGGCAACTGGAGACGGAGCCGCTGCCATGACGTATCGGCTGCTGTTGGACATCCAAGTAGTCGCCGAGTTGCAATCCATGACCAAGGCCAAGCGTGATCGCTTGTTAGATCACCTGGAGTCGATCCGCGACTACCCCGAGCGTCATGAAGACTACTCTGAGCATGACAGCGAAGGTCGAAGGGTGGCGATTAGCATTTTCCATGGGTTGGCCATTCACTACTGGATCGATTCAGCGGACCGCCATCTGAAGGTCATGGTGCTGGAGACGGCAGATGGCCGATAAACTCTATTACCACCACCGCCGCCCACATGACCCTTGCAGAATCCTATCTCCAGCGCTTCGGCGGCATCGCGCGCTTGTATGGCCGCGCGGGCTTGCAACGGCTGCATGACGCGCACGTCTGTGTCATTGGCGTGGGCGGGGTGGGTTCGTGGGTGGTGGAGGCGTTGGCGCGCAGTGGGGTCGGGGCATTGACCTTGATCGACTTGGACGACGTGTGTGTGACGAACATCAATCGCCAACTGCCGGCGATGGAGGACACGATTGGGCGGCCGAAGGTCAGCGTGCTGGCCCAGCGCGTCGCCTTGATCAACCCCGAGTGCCGCGTGACGGAGGTGCTGCAATTCATTGGCGAAAGCAACGCGGCGGAGTTGTTGAACACGCCGTTCAGCTTCGTGGTGGACGCGGTGGATCGCATGTCGATCAAGTCCTGCATCATCGGGACGTGTCGGGCGAAGGAACTGCCGGTGATCACGATTGGCTCTGCAGGTGGGCGACGTGAGCCGACGCTGATCAAGCTGACCGACCTGGGCTTGTCGGGCCATGATTTGCTGCTGCAACAAGTGCGTCGTAAGCTGCGCCAGGATCACGGGTTCCCCAAGTCCACCGATGGCAAGGCGATCATCATGCAGGTGCCCTGTGTGTTCTCGATCGAGAAGCCCGTGTTTGCCTGGGCCGATGGCACGTGCTCGCTGGAGGAAGAGCCGGGCACGGAGGCTGGGCTGCGGCTGGATTGTGCCTCGGGCTTCGGCGCGGCGACGCATGTGACGGGGGCCTTCGCCTTCGCGGCGGCGGCGCATGTGGTGCGGGCCGTGGCAGAGAGCGACGATCCCGGCACTGGACTTGCTTTGTGAAGGAACTGCCTATCATCAGTGCCCCGACATCATGAGCTACCAAATCTCCCGCGATGGCAAAGAGCTTGGCACCTTCACGGAAGCGGAGGTGCTTGAAGGCGTAGAGGATGGCAGCATCCTGCCCACCGATCATTTGTGGACCGATGGCATGGACGACTGGGTGCTGGTGGAGACCCTGATTGAAGAGGATGAGGACGATGAAGTCACGCCTGAGACTGCCGATGAGGGCGTCGACTTGCCCGAGCCTCTGTCACGGCTAGAGCCGGCACCTGCATCGCCACCCACGCGGAAGTTTACCAAGGTCGTCGTGCCTGTGGTCAGCCCGGTCAGTGCGCCTGCAGCGGCCCCAGCACCACCGAAGGTCATCG
>Ga0247831_1003356_pt1 | contig 23571 bp, 23 predicted proteins | sample LaCruzMarch2015__9_FD_192406 | JGI IMG/M metagenome (GOLD analysis project Ga0247831, IMG submission 192406) | Freshwater microbial communities from meromictic Lake La Cruz, Castile-La Mancha, Spain - LaCruzMarch2015_1m | ecosystem: Environmental > Aquatic > Freshwater > Lake | place: Spain...
TGGGGTTGAGCAAAAAGTTTGAATCGGGTTAACTCATAGTCAACAAAGGCGTTGATATTTTGTACTTTGAACAATCGGTGGACGGAGCAGGGGACTTTTCTTTGGAAGTTGCTATTTCTGAATACGGTACAGTGCGAAACAGGCAGACAATAGAGCGGTTGTTATTGGGGTACTGGGGTCGAGCCTTCCAGTGCAGCGGGTTGGCTGTTATGGCATCGGTCCTTCTGCCTCTGGGAGTTTTACGAGCCCAGATTTGCGACCCCACAGGCAATGTCGTGGTGTTTTCGAACTACGAAGGGGGGGTGTTGAACATCGATGTCAATCAAAACATTCCGAATCTGAAAATCGGGGTGTGTACCTACGAGGCCGTGCAGGTCAACATCACCGGAGCTTTTGCGTCGAATGTGGTCGAGTTGATTTATGCGGGTTATGGTTCAAACGCACCCTCTGCTTGCGGCGGCCCCGTTGGTGGTGGGGTACAAGTGGGCGGAGTGATTCCTCCACTGGTGTCGGTATACGATGCCGCCGGTGGCAATACAGCCTTAACCCCACGGCTGGGCGAGGTCTTTGCGCCCATCGGCATTCCCTTGGTCAACTGCATGGTAGGGGCCGAAGGCTGCGTGAATTTGGCCACGGGCGGAGGCAATAGCGCGAACCAGATTGTCGACTATTTCCTGACCGAATTCGGACCGGGAAGCGTGCTCTTTTCGCATTGGACCGACTACAGTTGCTTTCCTGCCGCCCCGTTTCTGGTATCGGCCGGGGGCAATTGTTGTTTGCAAGGCATGACCACGCCGGTCAATCCGCTGTATGCCCCCAATGGGCAAGTGGCCGATTTTCTCGGCCCCGACACCGATCTGTGCAATGGGCCGGTTACCTTGGATTTGAGCAACTATCCGGTCATCAATCAGCCCACCTTTTACGGCTATTATTGGTCGACAGGGTCGAATAGTTCGAGCATTACGGTCAATACACCGGGTACGTATTATGTCTGCATCGGCGATTATTGCCACGATGCCGCCCAGTGCCTGCTCAGCGATACCATCGTGATCGCTTCGTGCTGCAATTTTACCGTGTCAGCCCCCAGCCCGGTGGCCCTTGATTGCGTCACGGGATTGGCCAGCTTCAGCGCCTCGACAACCGCCGTCAATCCAAGCTTTGCGTGGACCGGACCGGGTATTGTAAACGGGGTCAATACATCAAACGTTACGGTTGGCGCTCCTGGAGTCTATATCGTAACCGTGACCGATCCCAATTGCAGTCAAACCGATACGGTGGTCGTAACCGGAGGGGCCACCGGAGCGCCTTCGCTGGCCTTATCGGTCTCGTCCAAGATTTCCTGCGACGCCCCCTTGGTAACCCTGACCGCCCAAAGCGATCCGGGCGTTACCTTCCTGTGGACCGGCCCCGATGTGATCACCGCTCAGAACAGTGCTGCGGTGCTGGTGGGGCTTCCCGGCTGGTATACGGCCTTGGTGACCGATGCCAGCGGCAGTTGTACGAGCGTAGACTCCATTTTGGTGCGGGGCGATACCCTCAGCCCGGCTATTGTGGCCTATTCGGTCCCTGTGATCAACTGCGCCAACCCCGTGGGCAACATTCGAGTCAGCACCAATAACCCCGACGCCCGTTTTCAGTGGACCGGACCGGGTTTGGTCTCTGGAGTTGGAACAGCGGCTCCGTCGGTCGATGCCGCGGGAGAGTATTTTGTTGTGGTGCGGAATCCGACCAACGAATGCACCCGAACCTACAGTTTTGAAGTCACCGAAGACAGGGGCGATGCGCTGATTTTTATCCCCGATGCTTTTACCCCCAACCGAGATGGGAACAACGACCAAATCCGCGTAGAGGGGGCTTGCGAGTTCACCTATTTCTATTGGCAGATTTACGATCGTTGGGGCACCTTGGTCTTTGAAACCCAAAAACCGGCCAAAGGCTGGAACGGGACGAATTTGAGCGACGTCGAACTGACCAATGGCTTTTATTCCTATGTGCTCTACTACAGCCTCGACACCCGACCACCCAAGAGCCGTTATGGGCAAATTCTCCTGCTCGGGGGCGAAAAACCGGCCAAGCGCCGTCGATGACGCCTTTGTGAAGAGTTGACAGGAAGCTCGATGGACTTTGTATATTTGCAGCCCTCGTTTTGGCACTCCGTGCTGGAACTTCCGGGCGGTTAGCTCAGTTGGTTAGAGCGCTACCTTGACATGGTAGAGGTCACTGGTTCGAATCCTGTACCGCCCTCCGAAAACGGTTGCCCGCTTTCGACCCCCCCCCTCATTTTTTCGCTATGATTCGTTGAAAAAGGGCCCTCTTGCCGTGGATTTTCGCAAGGAGATTTCTGTTTTATATTTTTAATCCATTGAATTAAAGTATATTAAAGTAGTGCAAGGCATTTTTTTGATCAAATCAATGTTATGACATTGAATGAATGTATCTTTGGAGTGTTCAAACATCAAACCACCCTAAAACGACACTCATGGAAAAGACGCTTTGGAATCTCGACCCCATGCACAGCGAAGCCACCTTTAAAGTGCGGCATATGATGGTCAGCAATGTGACCGGTCACTTTAAGAGCTTTAGTGCCACCGCCCAGACCCAGTCGGACGATCTCAGCGATGCCCAATTCTCGTTCGAAGCCGATGTCGACAGCATCGATACCCGTCAGGCAGACCGCGATGCCCACCTAAAGTCGGCCGATTTTTTTGATGCCGCCAACCATCCCAAGCTCAGTTTTCGTTCAAATGCCGTCGAAAAGCGGGGCGATAAACACGTGCTCAAAGGCGATTTGACCATCCGCGGTGTGGAGCGTCCCGTCGAATTGGACCTTGAGTTCAATGGTTCGGCTGTCGATCCCTACGGCAACACCAAAGCTGGATTCGAAATCAGCGGTGCGGTTAGCCGTAAGGAGTTTGGCCTTCAGTGGAATGCCGTGACCGAGGCCGGCTCGGTGGTGGTCGGAGACGAAGTGAAGATTCTTGTCAACGCCCAGTTCATCAAGTCCTAACCGCAAAGTCCTCGAACGGGCTCAGTTTCCAGCCGCCTGGGGCAAGTGGGTGAGGTAGGCGTAGATCGCCGAGATTTCCTCGTCCGTAAGCAAGGCATAAGGGCGCATCGGATAGCGCAGCATCGTGCCATCCTTGCGCTGGGCCTGCCGCAAGGCTTTGGCAAAATCCGCCTCCGACCAACTTCCCAGTCCATCCGGATGCGGGGTGAGGTTGGGGGCGGTTATTTTTTCGCCTTCCTCGTTCGTGAGCGTATTGCCCCCTTGGTAGAACCCTTTAGAACGTTCTGGAACCATCAGGTCGTTGGTGGCAAAATCGGCGCTATGGCAGTGATAGCAACCGTAGCGCGCATTGGCCAAATAACCGCCAAAGGCAATTTTGTCCGTGGATGCCGGGGGTACGGCGGGCGACTTGTCGTTGTACGGAATCGGTTTAAACGCAAAGGCGGCCAAGGCCCGGGCCAGCATACTGGGACGGGTTTTCGGCTGTACTGTTTGGCTCGGCTGTACTTCGGGCCGATCGCTTTGGAGCCAGGCGATTAGGTGGGCCATATCACTTTGGGCCAACAACGGGCTGTTGGGCATCCAGGGTGGAGCGAAGCCTCCGTTGCGCTTGATCCCCGTTCGGATGAGGTAGTCGATTTCGCCCGGAGTGTATTGACCTATCCCGAATTCGGCGTGCTGTGTGATGTTGGGCGCGTATACTTCGCCAAAAGCCGAAGCATCGGCCACCAAACCTCCGCTCATGGTTCCATCGCTCCCGAGGTGACAATGTTGACAAACCATGGCGGCGATTCGGGCACCTTCGCTGGGATTGGACGAGGTCAGGTCAACGGTTCTGGGCTGTACCTCGTGCTTTCCTTCAATGCTGCGAAAACGCACAAACAAGTACGCGGATAGCAAGGCTACGATCAGGATACCGGTCAGGCCTAAGGCAATGTTTCGGTACAGTTTCATTGGGTTTCGCATAAGGGTCAAACTTAAGGCAATCCGTTTTTCGTCAAAAGAGGCTTTCAACAAAAAGCTCCTCTATCCTACGGGTTTGATCCTTTGATTGGGTATTTCATTACTGCCCCAAACGCCAGCCCAACACCAAACCCACCCGCACGTCAAAGGGAATATCGAAATCTTCATAATCTTCAAACCCTGCAGGTACCTCTTCGTTTTGAATAAAATACCGCCCTACCCCGGCATAGGTCTCTACCAAGAATCCGCGAAAGGTCACAGTTTTCCATCCGACGCTCACGCCAAAACCCAGATCGATACTGCTGTAGTCAGCCGTTTGACTTTCTCCTGTATTTGGGTCGTAGAGGTAATAGTAATTTTCTGAACTCAAGTCTCGAAACTTGAGGTAGGCTCCAACGAAAAAGTCGTCGGCGCCTTCGTCAAAATCGAGGTAATAGCGGTAATCGGCTGTCACGGTAAAGGCCGTGTAGTTGTCGTCCAGCTCTAACCACTCATCAGGGTTAAAATAGCCAATGCGCAGATTGACGCCCATATCGTCGTTGATGCAATATTCGTAACCAATGCCCCAGTTGCCTACGACTGCGCCACCTGCATCGAGTTTGAGTTCGTGGTATTGAGCCTCGAGGTTGTGGTGAATTAGCCCAAGACAGACCCATAAAGTGAGAAAGGTTTTTGTCGGGTTCATTTGGAGATAAGCGAATAAAGTGATCGAAAGTGGTTTCTCAAAACCCTCGCTAAATAAGGATAAAAGAATTAAAGTGCGCGAAACAGGCTGGAGGAATTTTGTTCAGATACTCCAGACTCGTACGTTTTTTGAAAACGATGTCGAGGAAAAAAAAGGGGTTTCTCTGCGAGGGAATTGTGAATCTGGAGCCGGGGCGTAAGTCAGGGTAGGGCCACGCCTCCGCCTAAGGCAATGATTTCACAAACCACGTGATAAACGACAAGTCATTGCGAATTCCAACGACCTCAGCTTCGGTAGCGCATCCCATTTTTCGGCTTAAACACAACCGCTGAGAGTGAGTCGGTACAATCGGGATTGCACGATAATTGTTCTGCTCAAGGATTTGAATCGAGTTACTAGAGCTGCAGTGCTTCAATGGCACGGGCCAGCGCCCAGTCTTTTTCGGTCACCGCTTGGGCATCGTGGGTGCGCAAAGCCACGTCTAAGGTGATGTACGACCACCGCAACTCGGGATGGTGTTGATGCTGTTCGGCCAATTCAGCGATGCGCACCACAAAGTCGAGGGCTTGGGTGTAGCTCGAGAAGGAAAAGCGCTTTTCGAGGCGTTCATGACTCACTTTCCACCCGAATGGCTCCAACGGGAAGTCGGTGTTTTGATTCATGGGGAGAGCGAGATGGTGTCTTCGAAGAACGGGATTTCGACCGATAAACACCGTCCGCAATGGGTTTTATTTGAGGAATTTGGCCCACTGGGCGTCGGCTTGTTTTTTGAGATGGGCTTCGTCTTTATTCCACGAAACCAGGGTGTTGTTGAAATAGGCGTTGTAGAACAAATAGAGCTTGCCATCGACAATTTTAAAGGTCTTGGGGTCGATTTCGACTTTTTCTCCGGTGGCGCCCATCGCGTAGGCACACCAACCTCCGTATTGGGGTTCGTATTTCGACGGGTTTTGGACAAAGGCCTTGCGGTTTTCTTCTGAAGAAAAATAGTAGGTAGCGCCTTGATGGGTCGCGCTGAACTTTTTGTCGCCTTTGAGGGCTTTCTGACCGAAGTAGGCCACGGGGTCATAGCCTTGAATCGCAAGGCCTTGTTTGAGGTTGAGTTGAGCGGTGATGCCCGTATTGGTTTGGGCAGCCAAAGGCAGGGCTAGGGCAATGACTAGAGCGGTGATCCAGATTCTCATGGCGTTCCAATTTTTGACAAAATTCCACTCTGGATTTCAGGAGAAACGTCGCGCCAATGACACCGCTATGGATTTCATTCGGTGCTGTGGTCTTTCATCGTCGGCGGCCAAAGGCTCGCGGGTAGGGTTAGGGGGTTTTGTTCAGACCGGTGAAGGGCCTCCTAGGAATCAAACCGACGGGAATCCCATGCTTGACTGGGTGGGAAGAGCTCGTCGACGCGTTTGCGCATTTCACGGGCAACGTCTTCTGCCTGCCCACCCGCTTGCTCGAGTTGCCCCATGATGTTTCGGTAGCTCTGTTCGTCCCGATTCTGACTCAATTTGAAGACGTTGTCAACGGACTCCGCGCGGATTTCGAAACCGACAATGGCGGGCATCATTTTGGACAGAAACGACTCGGGCAAATTCTCGTACACCGTAGGCGATGTGGCATTGCCCCCCTCGAACTTCAAGGTGAGCTTGCGCATCAATTCAACGAGTTCCTCGGGGCTCATAAAGCGCATTGTGCCTCGCACATGCACGCTCATATAGTTCCAGGTAGAACCGATGTGCGGTTGGCTGTACCAAGACGCGCTGACGTAGGCATGAGGGCCGTTGAACACCGCCAGAGCCTCGGGGTTTTCTTGAAAGGCCTTGTGGTGGTCAGTATGGCGCATGAGGTGCCCTTGCACGTACAACTCGCCTTCTCGCACTTCATACAGCAGGGGAATCTGCGTGGCCACGGGACTGCCCGAGGCAAAGGCGCCCGTCAGAAAGGCGAAGGGGTGTTCCTCCAAAAACGCGAGAATCCGGGCTTGATCGGGTTCCTTGAAGTAGGAGAAGTGATACATCGAGCTGATTTACAGAGTTTCAGGCGAAGGGTCGTGCAGCGCCATTTCGACCCGAATGACCAAAAGGGTGTGGGTCGTGAGAATGCTGGAGTAAAGGCTGGAACGTACCTCGGACCTTATCAGTCAAAACTATAAAGAACCACGGTTCCCATTCATGATCCGTCATTGTATCGATAGTGATTCTATGGGTTGAGATTCCCCAATGCCCCTATCCGGCAACAGTCGATTCAAAACCCGTTCGAACCAAGGCAAGGTCCAGACCAAGAGCAAAACCCCGAGGAGATTGAAAAGCAGATGCGCATTCGCGAGGGATCGTTCCAGCGGAGCCCCGGCGCTGAGGGTTTGAACGAGCGCGGTAAAGGGCTGGATCCACAACAGCCCTAAAATGAGGGTGATGAGGTTGAACATCAAATGGAACAATCCGGTTTTCAAGGCCTGACGGCTGCCTTTGATCGTGGCCAATAGGGTGTCGGCACAGGTGCCCAGTTCGGCTCCGAGCATAATCGCAATGCCCCCGGCCAAGCTGAGGAGTCCTTTTTTACCGAGCACAATGGCCATACCCACGGTGGCACTAGAAGATTGAATGAGGATGGTGAGCAGGGCTCCGATCATGGCCCCCAGCCAAGGGGTTTCGGTGTGTTCCATCCAAGCGAGAAAAGCGGCTTCATCTCTCAACGGCTCCACGGCATTTCCGAGGGTGTGGAGACCGAAGAACAGGGTGCCGAAATAGAACAAAACCTTTCCGGAGATGCGGATGCGGGGGTTACGCGCCAGGAAGTAGAGCCCAAACCCGGGGAGCATCAACAGGGGGGCATAGGCTCCGACATCGAGCGCGATGATTTGGCTGCCAACGGTGGTGCCGATGTTGGCTCCGAGGACAATTCCCATGGCCGCTCTAAAAGTGAGGGCCTTGGCGTTGACCAATACGATGGTGAGCACAATGACCGCACTCGACGAATCGAGCAGGGTGGTGGCCACGATTCCGGTGAGGATCCCGCGAAAGGCGTTCGAACTAAACCGACCGATGATCTCCTCCGCTCGGGGACCCAGGGCCGTTTCGAGGGTTTGGGAGAGCTGAAAAACGGCATAGAGAAACAAGACCAGTCCGGCGAGGACGCTGAGGAGGATGGAGGTCAACATAGAAGGTGGCGCCTGGGTTGGACGGGCGACGAAAATTAAGCAGAGTTCGAAGTGGGAAGCGCTGGGTTAATTGAGAGGTCAATGCGACTTTGGGTACTTGTTTTGAGGGATTTGACTAAATTTCGAAATATTTATACCTCGGTGGGTTGTTGGAGAAGGGGAGCAAGGGGAGGTAGTGGGGGGGATAACGGGATTGTAAGCTTCCCCTAAAACCGGGACCTTGTACAATAGAGGTTTCAAGGGTTTAGGGTTGAGTGGTTGGAAGAATGGGAGAAGTACATCGGAATGTATTTCGCGAATCCCTACGCGTGGTTCTTCTTTCCCTGACATCGCGGGCTTGACCCGCTATTTGTATTTAGGCTATCTTTCCAAGGCGACCGTGCTTTAGCGGTGGTAGTTATTCTTTTCGTAATTAATGTTTTACAGCCTGCGCGGACAACAACCATCCAGCTGCATTTCGCTTAATTGCGAAGCAGAACGGGTGTATGGGTATCACCCGGATTATCTAGGGCACGCTTGCCCTGAGCGAAGGGCTGAGCTTGTCGAAGCCCGTCGAAGGGTTGAACTGGTTACCGATCGTTCCGGCTTTGCATATCAGTATTTCTATTATGCTCCGTTTGGGGATGTCCTTATCGAGCAAAACGTGGTGTACGGCACGTTCGACAGCCGCTGGACGTTTAATGGGAAAGAGATAGATAAAGAAACCGGTTTAGGCTACTACGGGGCGCGGTATTATGATGTGGATTGGAGTGGGCCTGCCCTGAGCGTAGTCGAAGGGTGGTTGAGTGTGGATCCGTTGGCACATTTGAGTCCGAACCAGACTCCATTTCATTTTGTTAGTAATAATCCTATCAGTAGAATAGATCCTGATGGGCGGAACGATGGTGAATGGGAGCGCGACGCAAATGGAGAATGGAAGAAGACTTCACCAAAGGGAGATGAAATGGGATTGGACTATTATCACTATGATAATCCTGACGGTACCCAGACTACTGAGGTGAGGGACAAGGAGGGGAATTGTAATACAATAACGAACGGAAGAAAAATATTACAAGGTGAATCTAGAGGATCTGATGTGGATTGGAAGCAGATTTATAGAGATTGGCAAGAAGGAGTAGGTCCTGAACGGAGTATTATTGAAGGAGATCATCCTATGAATCAAGAGATAAGTGAATCTGGTAGCCTGGGTTTGGCATATTTTGATTTTGTTTTAGGTGGCGAAGAAAAAGACAGATACAATAGTTCTTTTGGAATTGGAGGTCTAATAGCTGCTGGTTGTAATATGCAGGCACAAATGATGGGCTCATATTCCGTTAGTTTTTATCAATTGGGTGATAAGACATTAGTAATTGTTTTAGATTCCAAAACACGTCAATCATTTTATTATCAACTTCCTGGAATTCAGAATTACTCAAGAGGCCTTGGCTCTCCTTCGGTAACGGGATTAGGAATGAAACAAACAACTACATATCAAACCTATATTTTTTTCAGATGAAGGGTAAATCATATTTAGTAGCAATAGTGATGTTTCTATTTACTATTACTTCCTATATATATTCGAAGTTCATATTTAAAGATGAATTGATTGGAGAATATTATTTGGTTAATTATGAAAATGCCTTTTCTATGCCTAATTTATCTGATTCGTTATTTATTTTGAACGACTTTAGGTTCGTTTCTAAGCGATACGGAACTGGTCAATATAGCATCGATAATGGAGTTGGAATAACTTATATTCACCTCGACACAGATGAGCCGTCTGATATTCTAGGACATACGTTTATCAGAAAATCCATAAACGGAGATTTGCGTATTTTTATGAATGAAGATGAGAATGTGTATTATAGAAAAATAAGATAGGGCTTTAAATCTATATTGTCTATTCTTTTAGTAAATCTCTTTAAAGCGATTACGTATTCAATGTGATTTTACTAGGTCTTCCTCGATCCCACTCGAGTCCCCTCGCGTGGTCTGAAGATTAGAGATGATGGTGTAAGCTTCCCCATTCTTCGGCCAGTTATAAAAGTAGAGGGAAAATTCAGCGATGATTATTTCGCCGCTGATTTTTGGACGGTCAAGGGCTACTTTTAAAGCCAGTAGCCATGAAGCAGAGCAAGTTTACCGAACACCAAATCGTTGGGATCCTTCGTCAGCACGAAGCGGGTGTAAAGGTTGTGGATCTGTGTAGGGAGCACGGTATCAGCAATCTGACCTTCTGTGGATGTCAGGCCGAGAGTGCTAGGAATAAAGGAATGGTCTATGATAGATCATCATTTTGCGTCTTGATTTGCGATTATGTTAGAAATGGATGTTCAACTTTTACAATGAGAAGTCGATGACCTTTGTTCTAGGTAAGTTCCTCGATCTGATTGATCAGAACACTGATTTCTTTAGAAGCATTAAAGATGACTTGAACAACAAGATTTATACGGCAGATAAAGAAGTTGCGTCAGTCTTTCCTAAAGCTGACATCTGTGGTCCCTACAATCGAGTAGAACTTCTTTGGTGGGATCTGATGCACGCACTAAAACGTGAAGGCCTTGGTATGGATGTGCTGAACTTGGTTTGGGAGCAGATTGGCAGACCCCTGGGAAAAGAGGAGCATGCGGCGATGCTCATCTATCAGTTTCTGTTACTAATGGGAAAAGATGCTGGTCCAAGACAGGATGTGGTCCGCAAGGTGCTTGGTGATGAAGCCAAGTTTGAGGATATGGTGAAGATGGCCAAGGGTATTCCGACCCCAAGCGTTGATGCGGGATTGGATGCGATGGTGCAGAACAAGGTCAGTGTGTTTTATTACCTACAGTTGCTCTACCGTTGTTTGGATGTCAAGAGTTACTTGGGCATTTGGAACCGCGAGAACGTCGCACTCCTCGTGGAGTCTGAGCTCATTACCACGGTCATTCCCGAGCCCTTTGTGAGTCAACCCTATTTGAAGATCCCTGTACACCGACTGCTCGATGGTGAGCAGTTGCCAGAAGGCCGGGAACAAGTTATCAAAGCCTTGAAGGAGCCTGAGATGGTCAAGAACAAGATGTTCAACAGCCTCTTTGACGACGACAGGGTCATGGAGGTGCACGTTCGCAAGGATCCAGAGTTGTGGATCAAGGATACAATCGAGCAAGTGCTCAGTGTGGCGATGCCCAAGCGGACCAAGGACGAGGCGTCCCAGTTGCCCTACCTGAGCGATGTGAGCAATGGTGAAGTGCGCTTCACGGTAAAGGACGGGCGCATCGTCAAGGCTCAGGCCACCACACGGAAGCGTCCTTCGGAGGCCTAGCCTGTGTATCTTTGAAGTGAAGGCACTTCGCCGGATAGCGAAGACCTTGTGTGTACGGCGTTTCTGTTCTCTAGAAAAGAGGGCGGACGACGAGTTCACCAAACACCTTGAAGCATGAAGACACGCTCTGTGGAGCGAGCGACCTCTCAGACGACGAACTACTCACCTTGAAGCAACTGGCAGACATCATCCTTCGCCATGTGCTCCTTCAGTCAAATGCTCAAACGGATCAGCAAGCTGCGCAGCAAGCGGCTTCCTGAGCTTTATCTCCTTAGGTCTTCGGACCTCATTGTTCACACCTGACCGGCAGGGAGCCCATGCTCCCTGCTCGTCCCAAATTTTCTGTGCATGCACCCTAAGCTCAAAGAGCTCCACGAGCTCCAACAACCCCAACGGCCAGCAGCTTTGCGCCAAGGCTCGTCCTGTGTCATCTACACCCGTGTCTCTACCCAAGAGCAAGCGGATACCAATGGCAGCCTTCAAACCCAGATGAAGTACTGTAGAGAATACGCTGTGCGGCACGGCCTCGAAGTAGTTGAATGCTTCGGAGATACCTATGAATCAGCCAAGTCAGACAAAGAGCGCAAAGAATTCCAGCGGATGCTCAGGTTCGTTCGAGGCACCAAGCGCATCACCAGCATCCTGGTCTTCTCCCTTGACCGCTTCTCCCGAACGGGCTCCCAAGCCAGCGTACTTATCCAGGAGCTGGACCAGATGGGGGTTTCCGTGAGGTCGGTCACTCAGGACATGTTTTCAAGCAGCAGCCCCCATGCAGCCATGATGCGCGACATCACCATGGTCTACAACGCCTACGACAACCACCTGCGCAGGGAGAAGTGCCTCACCGGGACCAAGGAGAAGATGCTCCAAGGGCATTGGCCGAGCCGCCCTCCCAAGGGATATGAAATTACCAGTCCACCGAAGAACCCTTGCGACCGCCGTACGTACCGAATAACCAAGGAAGGTGAACTCATCCGTCGCGCTTTTGAGCTCAAGCTGGAAGGTTTTAGCTTCACGGAGATTCACAGAAAGCTTCGTCCATTGGGGCTTTCCATCTTAGAAAAGCACCTCAAGCAGTATCTTACTAATGTCTTCTATTGTGGCTATATCACTTCCCACCTGATCGATCATCAATTGGTCAAAGGGCACCATCCTGCTATTGTCAATGAAAGTGACTATGTACGTGTACAAAAATTGATTTTTGGCAAGTCACCGGAGACCATAAAAAGGAAGAAGATTAGAGAGGGCTTACACCTGAAAGGCTTTCTCCAGTCAGACGAGGGTGAACCGTACACCGGGTACTACGCCTCTAAAAACGGTCAACCCTATTACAAGATAAAGGAAGGTAAGCACCCTAACAATATTAGCGGTAAGCAGGTGCATATGCTTATGGAGCGGGTATTTGACCGGATTTCTCTACGTGATGAGCATAAAGCATGCATTAAGCACATGCTTCGAGCTAAGCTTAAAGAGGCTGTAGGAGATCAGAATGAAGAATCTGAGCTACTGGAAAAAGAGATTGCTCAGGCGCAAGGCAGATTAGACCGTCTTGAAGAAAAGTATCTCGATGGTTTGGTCGATCAAGCTTTTTTTAATAAACACCACAGCTTGCTCACCTCTACTCTTGAAAAAGGCAAGGAACGTTTAGCATTTTTAGCATCGAGCCGTTCGAACCATAAAGAACTGCTTGAAATAGCTCTTGAGTTCGCCGCAAACCTCAATAAAACCTATCGTTCCGGGGATTTCATCACCAAACGAAAGCTTCAGGAGTTGGTCTTCCCCAAAGGAATCCAATTCAACAAGCAGGAAGGACGAGTTCGAACCCAAAAAGTTAATCCTGTTTTCAGTGTAATCGCCTCATCTACAGGCGATAGCGTCATCCAAAAAGAACGGGGAAGCGAATTGGAATTTCACTTCCCCGTTGGGGTGGGCGCACACGGGTTCGAACCGCGGACCCTCTGCTTGTAAGGCAGATGCTCTGAACCAGCTGAGCTATGCGCCCTTTTGGGGAGGGCAAAGATAAACGCAGAGAAGAATAAGGCAAGAGAAGAGAGAAAAAAAATCAGAGGACTTCGGCGACGACAAAAGTGCTGCCTCCGATGTAGATCAGATCGCCGGGGTGGGCGTCGGAACGGGCTTGGTCGAGAGCGGAGCGGACCGAGGGGTAGGCCTGGCCCGTGAGCCCGTAGTGCGCGGCTTCGGTTTGGAGTTCGTCCGCGTTTTTGCCTCGGGGGAGGTTGGGTCGGCAGAAGTAATAGACCGCTGTGCGGGGCAGGAGGGAGAGGATGCCCGAGCTGTCTTTGTCGGATACCATGCCCCAGACCATGCGGAGGGGGCGGTGGGGTTCGCGTTCCAATTGGGCGAGTACGGGGCGGAGTCCGTGTTCGTTGTGGGCGGTGTCGGCAATGGTGCGCGGATTTTCGCTCAGGATTTGCCAGCGGCCGAGCAAACCGGTGTTTTCGACCACCTTCAGCAACCCCCGTTCGATCGAGCCTCGGTCGATGCGACGATAAAACGGAATCGGTTCCAACCGCTTCAGCACGCTCAATACGGTTCGGAGGTTCTTCGCTTGATACGGACCCTTGAGCCCGCATTCGGGCAAGGGGAATCCCTCGGGAAATTCGCTTTCGGCCCAGAACAAAGCACTGTCGTTTTCTGCGGCCCGGGCTACAAAGACCGGCTCTGTTTCGGGATGCCGCTCGCCCACCACCACCGGTATACCTGCTTTGATGATTCCGGCTTTTTCGCCCGCAATTTTCTCCAGCGTATCGCCCAGAAACTGCACATGGTCATAGCCAATATTCGTAATGACCGACACATCGGGCACCACCACATTGGTCGAATCCAATCGTCCGCCCATTCCCACTTCGACCACCGCGACTTCTACGGACAGAGGGGCTCCGGGCAGCCCGGTGTTTCCCCTGAACGCGTCAAACGCCATCCCCACCGTCATTTCAAAAAACGACAACCCCATCGACTCCAGCGCTTTTTGGTGCCGATCGACCCAGGCACAGACCCATTCTTCCGAAATGGGTTGTCCGTTGACTCGAATCCGCTCCCGGAAATCGACGAGGTGGGGAGAGGTATACAATCCTACGTTGTACCCCGCCTCTTGAAGAATCGAAGCGAGCATATGCGAAGTACTCCCTTTTCCGTTGGTTCCCGCTATGTGCAGACAGCGAAGTCCGCTTTCCGGATGCTCTAGATAATCACAGAGTGCATGGGTATTTGACAAGTCAGACTTGTAGGCCACGGCCCCGACGCGTTGGAACATCGGAAGCTGGGCAAAGAGCCATTCGAGGGTTTCGGGATACGTCTTCATGCTCCAGTCGGAATCAGCGCAGCAGTCTTAGAAGAGAATTCAGCGCTTGCTGAAGTTGTAGACAATGTAGCCCGACTGCTCTTCGGCTCCAGTGGTGCTGCTCTGCCATGTAGTTCGCAGGGCAGCGGCTTTGGCCCGATCCCAAAGACATTTGGAAGAAGTGGTGCTCTGTGGTCCATTGGGAATATTCGCGCCCGGATCGGCATAGACCACCGTACCACTCTGGCTTACACGGATTTTGACCACCACCCTTCCTTGGGCGTCGCAGTCGTAGTCCGGTTCAGGCAGATTTTTGGGTTTTCTACCCCCCAAACTATACCCCGCAGTGCCGTTACCACCACCTCGGCCCTGTTGGTCTCCGGTTCCATCCGGGCTGCCCTGTTTTCCATCTCCGGTTCCATCGCCTTGACCCTGACCCGTTCCTGTACCTCCGGGTTTCATCAAATCGCGCAATCGCTGATCGGGGGTGCGTTCGGGCTCCGTCGGCTTTTGGGTTTCGGTCTTGGGTTGGTCGGGATTCGGTTTTTTCGGTTTGTCGGGAACCGAAATGGTTTCAATCTGGTCTTGGGTCGCCATTTCCTCCTCGGGTTCCGTGGGATTCGAAGTTGGGTTAGACTGAGACTCCTGAACGATTTCTCCGGCCCCACCCGCGTCGGAGGCGTTGCCAAACGCAATGGCAATGCCTGCTTCGGGTTTAGGTTCCAAATAGCTTAGCCCGAAAAAAACAAACAGCACGGTCAATACCGCGTGGACACCGATCGAAATCATGGCGGCTTTGCGCCGTTCTTTTTTTCGGCCGTTTTCGGTGGTATTGAATAGGGTATTCGCCATCGGTATTCGGATCGAATCCGTTCGATCAGTCTTTGGGATCGGTGGCCAAAACCATTTTGAGCTTGTTGCGATAGGCCAAGTCCATCACTTTCACCGTAACGCCGGTCGGAACACTTTGGTCTGCCTGCAACAGAATGACCGCTTCGGGATTGCCCGAAACCAAGGCCAACAATTGGGGTTCGAGATCGGCTTCCGCCACGGGGTTTCCGTTGAGTTTAAAGGCCAATTGGGCGTCGATCGATACGCTCACGTCCTGCCGTTTTACGCTCTGCGCCTTGCTTTTGGGCAATACGAGATCGAGCGCACTCGAGGTGACCAGGGTCGATGTCAACATAAAGAAAATAAGCAGCAGGAACACGATGTCCGTCATGCTTGCCATGCTGAAGTCGGTTCGGACTTTGTTGCGGCCGCGGAGGTTCATGGTTTAAGCGGGTTCGTTGAGCAGGTCCATAAAATCTACGGCATTGGCTTCCATCGCATAGACCACTCGGTCAATACGGCTCACCAAATAATTGTAGCCTACAAAAGCAATAATGCCCACGACCAGTCCAGCTACGGTCGTCGTCATGGCCGTGTAAATACCCTCTGATAGCATACCTACGTCGATTTGACCACCGGCTGCGGCCATTTGGTGAAAGGCCAAGATCATCCCGATCACCGTCCCCAAAAAGCCCAACATCGGAGCTGCCCCCGAAATGGTTGCCAAGGTGGCGAGATTGCTTTCGAGTTTGGAAACTTCCAGTTTCCCCGTGTTTTCAATCGCAGCACTGATGTCTTTGAGCGGTTTCCCGATGCGGGAAATGCCCTTATCGATCATACGCGAAACCGGACTGCCCTGGCTTTTGCACAGGGTTCGGGCCGCATCCAATTTGCCCGCCAAAACGAGCTCGCGGATTTGTTGCATGAAATTCTGGTCGAGGCGACTGGCTTTGCGGATGGTGTTAAACCGTTCTATGAACAGGTACACGGCAATAACCGACATCAGCCCAATGGATGCCATGATGATATTGCCCCCGATTCCGCCGCTGCTAATGAGCGACCAAATGGAAAGGGTCTTTTCGACGGGTTCCACGGTTTGCTCGAGCGCATTGGGCGAACCCGTGGTTTGAATTTGAAGCAGCATAGCTTTAGGAGTCTGTAGGCTTCGAAAGTAACGCGCCTACCCCCCCCTTTGGTCTGTGGGTATCGAGAGATGTTGACGTTGGGCTGTTGACACAAGTTTTCCCAAACAGCCCTTCAACATTTAGATCGCCCGGTCTACGGAGGTCCAATTCAGAACATATGTTCAAGAATATAGGCGCCCACCCCGGCAAAATAGCCCAATAGCGCCAAGAAGCTCATTTTGCGCAGGTACCACATAAAATCGATTTTCTCGATGCCCATCACCGCCACGCCGGCAGCGGAACCGATAATCAGTACGCTGCCTCCGGTTCCAGCGGTATACGCCAAAAACTCCCAGAACAGACCGTCTTGGGCAAAGAAGCCACCCGGGATGATCTCGTACATCCCCATCGCCGCAGCCACCAAAGGCACGTTATCGATAATCGAAGAAAGCAGGCCGATTAAAGTGCCAATGGTATAAACTCCTTGGGGCGACGCGGTTCCAATGCTTCGATCGAGTCCTTCGGCCAATTGACGAAGTTGCCCTGCGCTCTGCAAGCTGCCCACCGCGAGCAGAATTCCCAAGAAAAAGAGCACCGAGGCCATGTCGATTTTTTTGATCACACTCACCACAGTCAGTTTCGATTTGTCGTCTGCGGTCTTTTTGCGATGCATCAGTTCCGTGGTAATCCAAATAATCGAGAGGCTCATCAACATTCCAACAAAAGGCGGCAAATGGGTGAGCGTTTTGAAGACCGGAACAAAGAGCAAACCCCCGATGCCCAGAATCAATAAAAGCCGTTTTTCTGCATCGGTTACTTTGCCGCTGTGCTCCATTTCCACTTCCTCGACCACGGGTCTGGCCATCGAGCCTTTTAGCCGGAAGCTCAAAAAGAGCAAAGGCGCAACCAAACACAAGATGGCGGGAAGTAACACCTTAGCGATAATGGCGCCTGTTGTGATTTGACCCCCAATCCACAGCATCGTGGTGGTGACGTCTCCAATGGGGGACCAAGCCCCTCCGGCATTGGCCGCAATAATGACAATACCCGCAAAAAACCAGCGCTCTTCGCGGTCTGCAATCAACTTGCGCAAGAGCGACACCATCACAATGGCCGTGGTTAGGTTATCGAGTACAGAAGAGAGAAAAAACGTAAAAATCCCCACAATCCAAAGCAGCTGAGTCTTTTGGGTGGTCTTGATCAGCTTGGTAATGGCATCAAAGCCCCCGTGGCTGTCGATCAGTTCGACAATGGTCATGGCCCCCATCAAAAAGAAGAGAATACCCGCGATTTCGCTGACGTGTTCGAGCAATTGATGGTGGGTTACGTAGTGCAACACCGATTCATGGGCGTCGTGCTGCATCAAATGCGCCGGGATGCTCGCCGGGTCGACGATGTCGTGCATCCCGATTACATAGATCGTCCAACACAAGGCTCCGGTCATCAAGGCCGAGGCGGCTTTGTCGATGTGAATCGTGTGCTCGAGTGCAATCGCCAAATAGCCCAAAACAAAAACGACAACCATCAACGTGTACATGGGAAAGGGACTTTTAGGGTGGAAAGGGAATGGGGTTAGTTCAGTTGGGTCAACGCAATCTCAAAAGCCCTGTGGGTAAAGCGCATTGGATCGGCGTTTCGCGCTCGAACCGCCTGCACTGCGTTACCAATGGTCTTTGAAATGTCGGCAAATAGCGCCTGTTCGTCGAGCACTCCTCGGTGCTCCATCAGATAGGCAAAAGTGCGCGCCATGCCGCAATTCGAGATGAAATCGGGTATGCAACTGCAATGCTCATCGGCTTTACGGCTAATGGGTCCATAAAAAATAGCCTCGTCTGCAAAAGGAACGTTGGCTCCGCTCGAAATGACCTCGAGCCCGTGGGTCAGCATAGAATCCAGCTGGGGTTCGGTCACGAGCCGAGACGCGGCCGCAGGTACGAACCACTCGGCCCCCGACGACCAAATCCGCGCGTTGAGTTCTTCAAAGGGAATGAGATCCGGGGTCACGAGAAAATTCGAGGTGCGTTTTCCCATCAATGTTCCGAGTTCTTCTGCACTAAATCCATCAGGATGATATAGACCACCGACCCGATCGATAATGCCCGTTACCCGAGCCCCCATTTTACCCAAATACCAAGCAGCAGCGGCGCCTACATTGCCCCAACCTTGTACGATGACCCGCTTATCAGCCGGATTTTGTCCATACGCCAACGCATGGTGCTTGAAGCTTTCCGCGACTCCGTAGCCCGTGATTAAATCAGCCACGGTATAGCGACCCGGTTCTGGGGTGAGTTCGGGAGTATAAACAGGCAACAAGACGCCTTGGCGCAAGTTGCGAATACCGCGCTCTCGCTGCTCGGCGTCAGGTTGATAGTGACCATTGAAGACGCCTTCTTGGGGATGCAGCAGACCCAAATCTTCCGTGTACGGAATGACTTCGTGAATTTCGTCGACGTTTAAGTCGCCCCCGGTTCCGTAGTAGTTTTTCAACAAGGGCATCAGAGCGGCATACCATCGCTTGAGGACGCCTTCTTTGCGCGGGTCGGACGGATCGAAATCGATACCCGACTTGGCTCCACCAATACTCGGTCCGGCTACGGTAAACTTAATCTCCATCGTTTTGGCCAGAGAAAGCACCTCGTGCTTGTCGAGCCCCTTGCGCATTCGCGTGCCGCCACCGGCGGCTCCACCTCGGAGCGAATTAATGACACACCAGCCCCGGGCCTCGGTTTCGCGATCGTTCCATTCAAATACGATTTGGGGTGGGCGTTCTTCGAAGGCCTTAAGGGCTTGTTCCATGCGAGGGTGACTTAACGCGGTCAAACATAGCCATATTCGGCTTTGTGGAGACTACGGTTTGGAATGATATATCCACCCCGTCGAGTGATCTTCGCAGGCGCCTGTGGCAGAAGACAATACGTTTACTTCTCCCCGCAATTTTTGGTGGGCCAACAAGGCGAAAATCAGGGCCTCTTTCCCTTCGATGAGGGCCGTAGAGGGCACGACAATCTCCGCGGGTGCCATGGCCTTCCTCAATTGTTCAATGAGGAAATCATTGTACGTGCCGCCCCCCGTGACCAAAATCCTCCCCCTACTTTGAATTCTTCGTGCGCACATCTGGGCAATGTGAACACCATAGCTGTGCAACGCATTTTCAATATCGTCGAGTTGTAAAACATCTTCGAGATGCGACTCGATGTCTTCCCGGCTCAAGGCAATGGGGGTTTGCTTCTGGAGAAAGGGCAGGGCGTTCCAGCGTTCCACCCACGAGTGGATCCGTTCTCCCGAAGCAGCCAAGGTTCCGCGGTCGTCGTAGGCCAGTCCTTTCATTCGCGCCAAGCGATCTAGGACGTAATTACAGGCACAGAGGTCGCTGGCAACACGCGCACCGTCGATTTCTTCCGAACCATTGGCAAACCCCCCGAGGTTCAGGCAGGCGTCGTATTCGCCGAACAGAAATCGATCGCCGAAGGGTACCAAGGGAGCGCCTCGACCGCCCAACTCCAGATCGGGAGTTCTAAAGTCCGCGACCACGGGTATGCCCAACATCCGGCTCAGTACTTCTGGCGAACCCAATTGGAGACTTAGTTTGCGTTGGGGTTGATGAAACACGGTTGGCCCGTGAAAACCGATTGCTTCTGCGATCAACCCATTCTTATTCTGGAGTTTTCGAACCGTTTCGGCGACCCATTCCGCGTAGTCTCGATGTAAAAGCATCAAATCCAGGCCATTCAGCTCATGCGCTTTCTCTATTCGGAATTTCCATTCAGGCGAATACGGTACCGATGCGCGCTCAAATTGAGGAATGCTTTGAGACAGAAGCTCGGAACTCTGCACCCAGCACAAATCCAGTGCATCGGTAGAAGTACCCGACATCAAACCGAGAATTAATTCAGGATAGGGGTTCAAACCTTTAGTTTTGCCGACTGTTCAGGATATTGTGCGCCTGAAACAAACTTCAAACCTAAACCGAAATATGGAGTTCCAGTTGTCCGAAGAACACGAAATGATTCGCCAAGCTGCCCGCGACTTTGCGCAGCAGGAATTGTTGGCCGGTGTAATCGAACGAGACGAACACCAAACGTTTCCCACAGAGCAGGTTCGTCGCATGGGCGAATTGGGCTTTATGGGGATGATGGTGGCTCCGGAATATGGGGGAGGCGGCATGGATACAGTGAGCTACGTATTGGCTATGGAGGAAATTTCGAAGATCGACGCTTCTTCCTCGGTGGTTATGTCTGTTAATAACTCATTGGTTTGCTGGGGATTAGAAAAGTATGGCACCGAGGCGCAGAAGCAGAAGTACTTGGTTCCGCTGGCCAAAGGGGAGGTCATCGGTGCTTTTTGCCTTTCCGAGCCGGAAGCCGGTTCCGACGCGACCTCTCAGAGAACCACGGCCATCGACAAGGGTGATCATTACGTGCTCAATGGCACGAAAAACTGGATTACCAATGGCAGTTCTGCATCGGTTTATTTGGTGATGGCTCAGACGGATGTGGAATTGGGGCACCGCGGAATCAACTGTTTGATCGTAGAGCGGGGTATGGCAGGATTTGTCGTCGGGAAAAAGGAGGATAAGATGGGCATTCGGGGATCCGATACCCATTCATTGATGTTTCAGGATGTACGGGTTCCGAAAGAGAATCGGCTGGGCGAAGAAGGCTTTGGTTTCAAGTTTGCCATGAGGGTGCTCTCCGGTGGACGAATTGGAATTGCCTCTCAGGCTTTGGGCATTGCGAGCGGTGCCTATGAACTGGCGTTGAAGTACAGCAAGGAGCGCAAAGCATTTGGGGAGGAACTCCACAAGCACCAGGCTATTGCCTTTAAGCTGGCCGATATGGCTACCGAAATCGATGCCGCTCGTTTGCTGTGTCTGAAAGCCGCATGTTTGAAAGATCAAGGCAGGCCCTTTGACACCGCAAGCGCCATGGCGAAATTGTTCGCTTCATCGGTGGCTCAAAGGGTCACCACAGAAGCGGTTCAAGTGCACGGAGGCTATGGTTATGTGCGCGAATTCCATGTGGAACGCATGATGCGCGACGCCAAAATCACCCAGATTTACGAGGGCACCACAGAAATCCAGAAAATGGTTATTAGTCGGGCCATTCTCGACGCTTAATCGGCTTACAGCAAAGGTATTAGGGTTTCAAGAGCCATTCCTCTAGAGCCTTTGAGAAGCACGGTATACCCTGAAATAGGGTTGCTATCCAAGAAATGATAGGCTTGTTGCGTCGTTGCGAACCGAATAAACTCCGGGGGACAATGGGTGCGTCCAAAAGCCGGTCCAACGAGCAGGACACGTTCCATATCTATGTGCCCGAGTTGGTCAACGATGGCTTGGTGCTCTTCGGCTTCATAAGGCCCCATTTCAAACATATCCCCCAGAATGACGCAATGCGGACCGGGAAGAACCAGAATGTTGTCGAGGGCAACCTTCATGCTGCTGGGATTGGCGTTGTAACAATCGACAACGAGCTGGTTCCGTTCGGTTTGTCGTCTTTCTGAGCGTTGATTGGTGGGTACGTATTGCTGCAGGGCAGACTGAATTTGGGTCGGCTCAATGCCAAAATGCAAACCCAAACGAAAAGCCGCCGCCACATTACTGAAATTATATGCGCCTGTCAGTTGCGTGGAAGTCCAAATGCGTCCCCAGCGAAGTTTCATTCCGCTCGGGTGGTCTTCAAAATCAAATTGAAAGGGTTCTGGCTCGTCAGGGCCAAAAAGGAAGCGCTCGATATCGGCACTTTTCTCCATTTGAAGATCATCGGCACTGTTGACCAAAGCGGTCTTTCCATGGCTCCGGAGGTACTCGTACAACTCGCTCTTGCCTTTAATCACCCCTTCTATCCCGCCAAATCCCTCGAGATGGGCTTTTCCAAAATTGGTGATATACCCAATGTCGGGTTGGGCTATTTCACTCAAAAATGCGATTTCTCTTTGGGCGTTGGCGCCCATTTCTACAATTCCAATTTGGTGTTCTGGGGTAATACTGAGCAGCGTTAACGGCACGCCAATGTGGTTGTTGAGATTTCCTTGGGTCGCTGCCACGCGAAACTTCTGCTCCAAAACGGCTTTGAATAGTTCTTTTGAGGTGGTCTTTCCGTTGCTCCCAGTGAGTCCAACAACGGGAATGGTCAGTTGAGAACGATGAAAACGTGCTAGGTCTTGAAGGGTCTCGAGGCAGTTCTCGACTCGAACCACCCTAGAATCTCCGATGCCGTGATCCTCGTCCATGAGCACCACTCCGGCGCCCCCTTCTAAAGCCTGCAGAGCGAAATCGTTTCCATTGAAGCGATCCCCTTTGAGACAGACGAAGAAGGTGTTGGGCTTGAGTTTTCGACTGTCTGTGTTGATCTCGGGAAAACGAAGGTATTGCTGGTAGAGTTCAGCGATGGAATACATCGTTTAGCGTGTCTATGGGTTTGTTGGAGGCGTCCGAAGATCGGAAGTTTTGGTGGGAAAACTCGGCGAATAGGGGCGGTGCGTGCGGTATTGTAGTTTCTGAGTGATTGGAACATTGTTCTAGGAACGCGTAGAGTTCGATCAACACAAGGTCCCGTTCCGGTGCATCGGAAATCAGCGTGCGTTCAAAAAGGACAACCAATCGATGAAGGGCGGGGTCGCTTTGACAGGAAATGGGAACTGAGGGATGAAATGGCGCATATCCGTGGAGCCCTTTTTTTCCTTTTTGGTTAGTCCAACCCCATTGAACAGGGATTTGAAATCGATTGTGTTTGTATCGTTTTGATTGGAATAGGGGCTTGCCACCCGTAGGGCCTGTGCGGTTGATATGCAGGACAAAGGGAGCTGCGTGCTCGATGAACTCCATGAGTTTGAGTATGTCGATGGTCTTAGTTTCTTTAATGTAAATCGTACATTCTGCAAGACGGGCAAGACTGCGATTGATTTCGCTTTGGCTGATGTGAAGCGAATGGGCCAGATCAATTTGGCGCAATGATAGCGGAGTGTTGGCGACGATTTTGAGAGCGAGGAGGACGTCCTGGGGTTTCATGATGATGACAGTGAAATAAGATGCAATTGTAAGAATAGTTATACATTCCAGAAGTGATATTCAGAAAATACGCACGAAAAATGGGTTATTTATTTGAAAATGAGCCGTAAATTTTTTCCAATATCCCGAATCCCGAATCCCGAATCCCGAATCCCGAATCCCGAATCCCGAATCCCGAATCCCGAATCCCGAATCCCGAATCCCGAATCCCGAATCC
>Ga0247831_1003357_pt1 | contig 23559 bp, 21 predicted proteins | sample LaCruzMarch2015__9_FD_192406 | JGI IMG/M metagenome (GOLD analysis project Ga0247831, IMG submission 192406) | Freshwater microbial communities from meromictic Lake La Cruz, Castile-La Mancha, Spain - LaCruzMarch2015_1m | ecosystem: Environmental > Aquatic > Freshwater > Lake | place: Spain...
TGCGGGTCAGGGTCGAAACTGGCGCCCGGGGGCAAGTCCATGGCCGGCACAGACATGCCCTGGTCTGTAAGCATGCCGCTGCGATGGCGCACATCGGAGCGCAGGTAGCGGTTGCGCTGCTCGATGCGACCCTCGTTGCGGGCCTCATCTCTGCCGTCACCTCTGCCATCACCCCGTGCATCCTGTCGGGGCACGAACCGGGACAATTCGCACAAAGCCATTTCGTACACGCCACGCTTGAACTCGACCACCACGTCCAGCGGCACCCAGTAGTCGTTCCAGCGCCAAGCGTCAAACTCGGGGTGGTCGGTGGCGCGCAGGTTCAAATCCCAGTCGTGACCGACCAGTTGCAGCAAAAACCAAATTTGCTTTTGGCCCCTGTAGTGGCCTCGCGCATCGCGGCGAATGAACCGGTCTGGCACCTCGTAGCGCAACCAATCCCGGGTCCGGGCAAGCACCTGCACATGGTGCGGCATCAGACCCACTTCTTCGTGCAGTTCGCGGAACATGGCTTGTTCGGGGTTTTCACCCCGGTCAATGCCACCTTGGGGGAACTGCCAAGAGTGGGTACGTATGCGTTTGCCCCAGAAAACCTGGCTTTTCTGGTTGAGCAGGATGATGCCGACGTTGGGCCTGAAGCCATCGCGGTCGAGCATAATCAAACCTCAAAATTTCTAAATTAAGACCATTATGCACAGCCGCAGGCATTGCGCCAAGCGAGCTGTCAAGCACCTAGGCTTGCCCCTTGTGCATTTGCTCTTCTCCACTCTTCGCATTGGCCCCGCATGAAAGCGTCACAGTTCCTCATTTCCACCCTCAAGGAAGCCCCGGCCGACGCCGAGGTGGTCAGCCACCAACTCATGATGCGCGCCGGCATGATCAAAAAGCTGGGCGCCGGCATCTACAACTACATGCCCATGGGCTTGCGCGTGATCCGCAAGGTCGAGGCCATCGTGCGCGAAGAAATGAACCGGGCAGGCGCCATTGAGCTGAGCATGCCGGTGGTCCAGCCCGCCGAACTGTGGCAAGAGACAGGCCGCTTTGAAAAAATGGGCCCCGAGCTCTTGCGCATTCGGGACCGACACGAGCGCGACTTTGTGGTGCAGCCCACCAGCGAAGAAGTGATCACTGACATCGCGCGCCAGGACATCCGCAGCTACAAGCAGATGCCCAAGAACTTCTACCAAATTCAGACCAAGTTCCGGGACGAGCGCCGGCCGCGCTTTGGCCTGATGCGCGGGCGCGAGTTCACCATGAAAGACGCATACAGCTTTGACCGAGACCCCACCGCTGCCAAAGCCAGCTACCAGGTCATGGCCCAGGCCTACCGGCGCATTTTTGACCGCTTTGGCCTGCGCTACCGCGCCGTGGCCGCCGACAGCGGCGCCATTGGCGGCGACCTGTCTGAAGAGTTTCAAGTGATTGCTGCCACCGGGGAGGACGCCATCGTCTACTGCCCCAGCAGCGACTACGCCGCCAACATGGAAAAAGCCGAGTCCTTGGCCCCGGCCGGCCCGCGCCCAGCCGCCAGCCAAGCCCTGACCAAGACCCCCACGCCGGGCAAGAGCACCTGCGCCGACGTGGCCGAGCTGCTGGGCCTGCTGCTGGCGCGCACCGTCAAGTCTTTGGTCTTGGCCACCGACGAGCTCAATGAGCAAGGCGCAGTCATCAAGACCCAGGTTTGGCTGCTGCTGCTGCGCGGCGACCACGACATGAACGAAGTCAAGGTCGGCAAGCTGCCTGGCCTGGCGGGCTTTCGCTTTGCCACCGTGCCCGAGATCGAGGTGCACTTTGGCTGCAAGCCGGGCTACCTGGGGCCCATAGGCCTGGCTCAGCCCGTGAAACTGGTGGTTGACCGCGAAGTGGCCGTGATGGCCGACTGGGTTTGTGGCGCCAACGAGGTGGACGCTCACCTCACCGGAGTGAACTGGGGCCGCGATTTGCCCGAACCCGACATGGTGGCCGATGTGCGCAACGTGGTGGCAGGCGACGCCTCGCCCGACGGCCAGGGCCTCTTGGCCATTGAGCGCGGCATTGAGGTCGGCCATGTGTTTTACCTGGGCACCAAATACTCCAAGGCCATGAACGCCACGTTTTTAGACGAAGACGGCAAGCCCAAGTTCATGGAAATGGGCTGCTACGGCATTGGCGTGACGCGGCTGCCGGCAGCAGCCATTGAGCAAAACCACGACGAGCGCGGCATCATCTGGCCCGACGCCATTGCGCCCTTCACCGTGGTGGTCTGCCCCATAGGCGCATACCGCAGCGAGGCCGTGCAGCTAGAGGCGCAAGCGCTGCACGATGGCCTGCAAGCCATGGGCGTGGATGTGATGCTGGACGACCGCGACGAGCGGCCAGGCGCCATGTTTGCCGACTGGGAGCTCATAGGTGTGCCCCACCGCGTGGTGATTTCCGAGCGCGGCCTCAAAGAGGGACAGCTTGAGTACCAGCACCGCCGCGACAGCGCCGCCACCAAAGTGCCTGCCGACTGCGTGCTGGCTTTCTTGAAGGGCAGACTGCAGGCATGAGCCTGCGGCCTGGCACACAGCCTGGGCTGCGTGCCGCGCCTGCCTTGCTGCGCAGGCGCGGCTTTTTGCGGAGCCTGCAGTCTCCGGCCTGGCTGCTGGCCGCAGGCACCGCGCCCAACGCGCACGCAGGCCGTCAATTGGAAGAACCCCTGGCCGATGCGGTGCGCACAGCCCTGAGCGCCTCCATTGAAAGCCGGGCGCCGCCTGTACCTGAGTTTGAGGCAGCGCAGGCCCGCGAGGCTCACGAACGCTGGCTGAACGCCATGGGCGCGCGCCTGACGCGGCAGTTCCCCGAAGCGCAAATCCGCCGCGAGTTTTTACAAACAGTGTGGTACGAGGCCACACGCGCAGGCCTGGAGCTTGGGCTGGTCTTGGGCTTGATCCAGGTGGAAAGCGGCTTTCGCAAATTTGCCGTGAGCTCGGCCGGTGCGCGCGGCTTCATGCAGGTCATGCCTTTTTGGAGCCGCTTGATCGGCGACGGCGACGCGGCCAAGCTCTTTCACATGCAGACCAACCTGCGCTTTGGCTGCGTGATTCTGCGCCACTACCTGGACCGCGAACGCGGCGAGCTCTTCATGGCCCTGGGCCGTTACAACGGCTCGCGCGGTCAAGCGCCCTACCCCAACGCGGTGTTGGCGGCGAGCAAGCAGTGGGCCATGGCGGGCTGAAGGCCTGGGCGCTTGTGCGGGCGAATGGCTCAGCTCTGTGATTCGCCAGCAGGCTGGCTCCTACAGGGAAAGGTGTTTTGTCTTTGTAGAAGCTTTCCTGCAAGCGAAGGGTGGAAGGCAGCGAGCATCACCCTCTGGCCACAAATCGCCAGCAGGCTGGCTCCTACAAAGACAAGGGGAGCAAGCCGTTCAGCGCCAGCGGGGATTTGTATTTTAGGAGCTTGCCTGCAAGCGAATGTTCGCCTGATGTGATGCCTGTTCATCGCCACGATTCGCCAGCAGGCTGGCTCCTACAAAGACAAGGGGAGCAAGCCGTTCAGCGCCAGCGGGGGTTTGTATTTTAGGAGCTTGCCTGCAAGCGAATGTTCGCCTGATGTGATGCCTGCTGACTGCCACAAATCGCCAGCAGGCTGGCTCCTACTAAGACAAGGGCAGCAAGCCGTTCAGCGCCAGCGGGCGTTTGCCTTTGTGGGAGCTTGCCTGCAAGCGAATGTTCGCCTGATGTGATGCCTGCTGACTGCCACAAATCGCCAGCAGGCTGGCTCCTACTAAGACAAGGGCAGCAAGCCGTTCAGCGCCAGCGGGCGTTTGCCTTTGTGGGAGCTTGCCTGCAAGCGAATGTTCGCCTGATGTGATGCCGGCTGACTGCCACGATTCGCCAGCAGGCTGGCTCCTACAAAGACAAGGGCAGCAAGCCGTTCACCGCCAGCGGGCGTTTGCCTTTGTGGGAGCTTGCCTGCAAGCGAATGTTCGCCTGATGTGATGCCTGCTGACTGCCACGATTCGCCATCAGGCTGGCTCCTACAAAGACAAGGGCAGCAAGCCGTTCACCGCCAGCGGGCGTTTGCCTTTGTGGGAGCTTGCCTGCAAGCGAATGTTCGCCTGATGTGATGCCTGCTGACTGCCACGATTCGCCAGCAGGCTGGCTCCTACGAGGACAAGGGGAGCAAGCCGTTCAGCGCCAGCGGGCGTTTGCCTTTGTGGGAGCTTGCCTGCAAGCGATGGGTGGCGGTCAACGGACATCCCCTCAGGCCAACCAGCACCCGTGCAACCTTTCTGTCAGCCGTGCGTGGCGCCTGAAAACCCGCGCTCTTGGGCAAACCAGCCCAACACCGGCACAGTGCCCGGCAAGACAGGCTGCACTTGCACGGGCAGACCTTGCCAGGCAAAGCGCTGGCCTTCTTTCATGTGCAGCTCGCCAGACCAGGCAAAAACCTGGCAAAAGTTCAACCGCACCAGCGCGTGCGGGTAATCCACCATTTCCACGCGCCAAGGCCGCACCGGACCGATGGTGATGCCGATTTCTTCGTGCAGTTCGCGGCGCAAGGCTTGCTCAACCGTCTCACCGGCTTCGAGCTTGCCGCCCGGAAACTCCCAGTAGCCTTCGTAGACCTTGCCTGGCGGTCGGGTGGTGAGCAAAAACTGGCCGTCCTCGCGAATGAGCACGCCCACAGCCACGTCCACCACAGCGCGGTCGGCGCCGCCTTCACGCGGCTTGCTGCCATCGGCCACCAGCACAGTAGCGGTCATGTGCGGCCATGTTGGCCCGCGTAGTCGCGGGCAAATTGGTAGGCCACCCGACCGCTGCGCGAACCGCCCCGCTCCAGGGCCCACAGCAGCGCGGCGGGGCGGGCGGCCTCAACCTCGGACTGGGGCACGCCATAGGCGCGCAGCCACTGGCCGACGATGACCAAGTACTCGTCTTGGCTGAAGGGGTAAAAACTCACCCACAGGCCAAAGCGTTCGGAGAGCGAAATCTTTTCTTCCACCACCTCGCCGGGGTGCACCTCGCCGTCGGCCGTGTGCTGGTAGCTGAGGTTCTCGCTCATGTACTCGGGCAGCAAATGGCGGCGGTTGCTGGTGGCGTATATCAGCACATTGGGCGTGGCAGCCGCCACTGAGCCGTCCAAGATGGACTTGAGCGCCTTGTAGCCGGACTCGCCTTCTTCAAAGCTGAGGTCGTCGCAAAAAATCAGGAATTTTTCAGGCCGCTGGGCTATCAACTCGACGATGTCGGGCAGGTCGATGATGTCGTCTTTGTCAATCTCAATGAGGCGCAGGCCGCGTGGAGCATACGCGTTCAAACAGGCCTTGATCAAGGAGGACTTGCCCGTGCCGCGCGCGCCGGTAAGCAGCACGTTATTGGCGGGCAGGCCGCTGACAAACTGCTCGGTGTTGCGCTGGATTTTTTCTTTTTGGTCCTCAATTTCTTGCAGGTCCGCCAGGCTGATGCTGGAGGTGTGCAGCACCGGGACCAAGGCGCCGTGGCCAGACGAGCGGCGGCGATAGCGCCAGGCCACAGCAGCAGCCCAGTCGGGCGCACTCAGTGGCTGGGGAAGCACCGCTTCAATGCGTTGCACCAGTGTTTCAACCCGGCTGATCAGCCGCTCCATGCTGTCGTTCATGGACATTCCTTCAAAGTGGGGGGAGACCCTGCCCACAAGCAAAGGCCATGAGTTGATGCCAGCTCAGCTGCGGTAGTCCGCATTGATCTTGACGTAGTCGTAAGAAAAATCGCAGGTCCAGACCGTGTCGCTGGCCTGGCCGCGCCCGAGCAGCACGCGCACCGTGATCTCGCTTTGCTGCATCACGCGGGCACCATCGGCCTCGGCATAGCCCGTGTGGCGGCCGCCATTTTTGGCCACCAGCACATCGTCGAGGTACAAATCAATGCGGCTTTGGTCCAGGTCGGCAATGCCGGCGTAACCCACGGCCGCCAAAATGCGGCCCAGGTTGGGGTCGCTCGCAAAAAACGCTGTCTTGACCAGCGGTGAATGCGCAATGGCGTAAGCCACTTGGCGGCATTCCGCACTGCTTTGGCCGCCTTCTACCCGCACGGTGATGAACTTGGTCGCGCCCTCGCCGTCGCGCACGATGGCCTGGGCCAAGAGGCGCGAGACGTCCATCAGCGCGGCTTTGAGTGCTTGACTGTCGGCCGAGTCCCAGGCGGTGATGGGTGCGTGGCCAGCTTTGTGCGTGGCGACCACCACAAAAGAGTCGTTGGTGGAGGTGTCACCGTCGACGGTGACGCGGTTAAACGAGGCTTCAGCCAGGTCCCGGGCCAAATCGGCCATGAGCGCAGGCGCGATGCAGGCATCGGTGGCCAAAAAGCCCAGCATGGTGGCCATGTTGGGGCGGATCATGCCCGCGCCTTTGCTGATGCCAGTGACCGTGACGGTGTGGCCGCCCAGCACCACGCGCCTGGAAAAAGCCTTGGGCACGGTGTCCGTGGTCATGATGGCCTGGGCCGCGTTGGCCCAGTTGTCCTCGAGTGCGGCGTCCAGGGCCTGCGGCAGGCCCGCGGCAATGCGGTCGCTGGGCAGCGGCTCCATGATCACGCCGGTGGAAAACGGCAAGACCTGCTCGGGCGCCAGCTCCAGCAAACGGGCCAGCGCAATGCAGGTCGAGCGTGCGCGAACCAGTCCGTCTTCACCCGTGCCCGCGTTGGCGTTGCCGGTGTTGATGACCATGGCGCGCACGCCAAAGCCCTGCGCCAGGTGCTCGCGGCAGACCTGCACGGGGGCGGCGCAAAACCGGTTTTGCGTGAACACCGCGCCCACGGCGCTGCCTTCGTCGAGCAGCATGACAGCCAGGTCTTTGCGGTGGGCTTTGCGCACCCCCGCCTCGGTGATTCCCCAGCGCACGCCGGGCACGGCAAAAAGTTCAGCGGCCGGGGTGGCCACCAGGTTCACAGGCATGTCAGTCCTTCAGGGCTTGGGGGTCTGCAGGCGGGAGGCATCACGCCAGCTTGCCGTGGCATTGCTTGTATTTTTTGCCCGATCCGCAGGGGCAGGGGTCGTTGCGGCCCACGCGGGGCATGGCGTTGGCTTCCACAAAAGCCTGCAATTCGGCAGTGCTGACCTGGGGCTCACCGCTTTCGTCGGGCGCAGAGTAGGTGACGTTGGCAATGCGTTCGCCGCGCTGCTCTATGGCTTGGGCGGCTTGGTCGAGCTGCTCTGGGCTTTGCACCTGCACTGTCATGAGCAAGCGCGTGACTTCGTTTTTGACGCTGTCGAGCATTTGTCCAAAGAGCTCAAAAGCCTCGCGCTTGTACTCTTGCTTGGGCTGCTTTTGGGCGTAACCGCGCAAATGGATGCCCTGGCGCAGGTGGTCCAGCGCGCTCAGGTGGTCGCGCCAGTGCGTGTCTATGGTTTGCAAAAGCACCATGCGCTCAAACTGCAAAAAGCTCTCTTCGCCAATCTGCTCCACCTTGGCCGCAAAAGCCTTGTTCGCGGCCGCCACGACCTGTTCGGCAATGTCCTCGTCGGTGAGGGACGAGGCCTCGCTCAGTTGCTGCTGCAGCTGCAGCTCAATGCCCCATTGCTCGCGCAAGGCCTGCTCCAGGGCGGGCAAATTCCACTGCTCTTCCACGCTTTGCGCGGGCACGTGCTGGCGAGTCAGGTCGGTGAAGCAGCCTTGGCGCAAGGAGGCAATTTGCTCGCCCAAGGCCTTGGCGTCCATGATGTTGTTGCGCTGCTGGTAGATCACCTTGCGCTGGTCGTTGGAGACGTCGTCGTACTCCAGCAGTTGCTTGCGCATGTCAAAGTTGCGCGCCTCGACCTTGCGCTGGGCAGACTCGATGCTGCGCGTGACCATGCCCGCCTCAATGGCCTCGCCCTCGGGCATCTTTAAGCGGTCCATGATGGACTTGACACGCTCGCCCGCAAAAATGCGCATGAGCGGGTCGTCCAGGCTCAAATAAAACCGCGACGAGCCGGGGTCGCCCTGGCGGCCGGAGCGGCCCCGCAGTTGGTTGTCAATGCGGCGCGATTCATGGCGCTCGGTGGCGATGATGCGCAAGCCCCCCAAGGCTTTGACCTTGTCGTGCTCGGCCTGCCAGCCCTCGCGCAGGGCCTGAATTTGCGCCTGCTTGGCGCCGGGGTCCAGCGCTTCGTCGGCCTCAATGGCTTCGACCATTTTTTCAACGTTGCCGCCCAACACAATGTCGGTGCCTCGGCCCGCCATGTTGGTGGCAATGGTGACCATGCCCGGGCGGCCGGCCTGGGCCACGATGTCGGCCTCGCGCGCGTGCTGCTTGGCGTTGAGCACCTGGTGGGGCAGTTGGGCCTGCTCCAAGAGCTTGTCAATGATTTCAGAGTTTTCAATGGAGGTGGTGCCCACCAGCACAGGCTGACCGCGCTCATAGCACTCACGGATGTCGGCGGTGGCCGCGTCGTATTTTTCCTTGGTGGTTTTGTAGACGCGGTCGAGTTGGTCCTCGCGGCGGCTGGGGCGGTTGGGTGGGATCACCACCGTTTCCAGGCCATAGATTTCCTGGAACTCATAGGCTTCGGTGTCGGCGGTGCCGGTCATGCCAGAGAGCTTGCCGTACAAGCGAAAGTAGTTCTGGAAGGTGATGGAGGCCATGGTCTGATTTTCAGCCTGGATCTCCACGCCCTCCTTGGCCTCCACCGCCTGGTGCAGGCCGTCGCTCCAGCGGCGACCCGACATCAGGCGACCGGTGAACTCATCAACAATCACCACCTCGCCACCTTGCACGACGTAATGCTGGTCACGGTGGTAGATGTGGCGCGCGCGCAAACCGGCATACAGGTGATGCAACAACTGGATGTTGGCCGGGTCGTACAGCGAGGTGCCCTCAGGGATCAAGCCCATGCTACTGAGGATGCCCTCGGCTTTTTCATGGCCGTCTTCGGTGAGGTAGACCTGGTGCGACTTTTCGTCCACCGTGAAGTCACCGGGCTTGGTCACGCCCTCGCCGGTGCGCGGATCGGCCTCGCCTTCTTGGCGGTTGAGCAGGGGCACGGCGCGCGTCATGGCCACATAGAGCTCGGTGTGGTCCTCGGCTTGGCCGCTGATGATGAGCGGCGTGCGCGCCTCGTCAATCAGGATGGAATCTACCTCGTCGACGATGGCGTAGTTCAGGCCCCGCTGCACGCGGTCACTGGGCTCGTAAACCATGTTGTCGCGCAGGTAATCGAAGCCAAACTCGTTGTTGGTGCCGTAGGTGATGTCCGAGCCGTAAGCCGCTTGCTTTTCCTCACGGCTCATTTGCGCCGTGTTCACGCCCACCGTGAGGCCTAAAAAGTTGTAAAGCCGGCCCATCCAGGTGGCGTCGCGGCTGGCCAGGTAATCGTTGACCGTGACCACATGCACGCCCTTGCCGGCCAGCGCGTTGAGGTAGACCGCCAAGGTCGCGGTCAGGGTTTTGCCCTCGCCCGTGCGCATCTCTGCAATTTTGCCCTGGTGCAAGGCCATGCCGCCCAGCAGTTGCACATCAAAGTGGCGCATTTTCATGACGCGCTTGCTGCCTTCGCGCACCACGGCAAACGCCTCGGGCAAGAGCGCGTCCAGCGCTTCGCCCTGGGCCACACGCAACTTGAACTCGTCCGTTTTGGCACGCAGTTCCTCGTCGCTGAGCTTGGCAAACTGCGCCTCCAGGCTGTTGATGCGCTCAGTGTCTTTGCGGTAGGTTTTCAGCAGGCGATCGTTGCGGCTGCCAAAGATTTGGGTGAGGAAATTAAAAGCCATACGCGAGAGGCCACGCAGGCAGGAGCCTGAGAGGCCAGAAATCCTTCAGTATGTGGAGCAAGACCGCATTGCCAACAACCCCGCTTTCGAAGGGTGCGCGCCAGCATCACGCAAAATGAGCATTTTACGCGGCCCTCCAACTCCATGACGCACACCCTTGCAGAGCCAAGTTGTGAAACCTTGCTTCAGCCCTGCCGCCCTGTGGGCGTCCAGGTCCAAAGAGGGCCTTTTTTGAGGCCATCCTCGCCCTGCTTTGACTGGCCCTGCCTGCAAACCCCATGTACAGACGCCTGCCCCCGGCCCAAAGCCTGACCCAAGCCATTGACAGTGCGCCCTCGCTGGCGCGGCTGGCGGGCCTGGCCGAGCAATCCAGCGCCATGTACCGCAGCGTAGAAGGCCTGATTCCGCCCGCTTTGCGGCCGCACATCTTGCCGGGCGCAGTGCAAGAGCGCGACTGGTGCTTGGTGGTCAGCCACGGCGCCTCCGCCGCCAAGCTCAGGCAGTTGCTGCCCCGGTTGTGTACCCACCTGCAGCAAGCCGGCTGGGACATTCAAACGGTGCGCATCAAAATCATGGGCAGCCGCTGACGCCGGGCCCAGCCCTGGCAGAACCTGCACCTTTTGAGCCAACGCGACCTCACCTATCGGTCTGCGCTGACCAGGAGCTGAGCCTGAAGGGGCGAAAAAAGAACGTTCAGCGCGCCGCCATGCGCAGCGCGCCGTCCAGACGGATCACCTCGCCATTGAGGTGGCCATTGGTGACGATGTGGCAGGCCAGTGCGGCAAATTCCTCGGGCTGGCCCAAACGCTTGGGAAATGGAATGGAGGCGGCCAGCGAGGCCTGCACGGCCTCTGGCAACTCCATCAGCAAGGGGGTGGCAAAAATGCCAGGCGCAATGGTGCACACGCGGATGCCGTGCTGGGCCAAATCGCGCGCCATGGGCAGCGTCATGCCCACCAAGGCGGCTTTGGAGGCGCTGTAGGCCTGCTGGCCGACCTGACCGTCAAAGGCCGCGACCGAGGCGGTAAAAAGCATCACGCCACGCTCGCCGTCCTCCAGCGGGTCCAGGGCCGCGCAGTTGGCGGCAAACAGGCGGCTGACGTTGTAGGTGCCTATCAAATTGACCTGCACCACGCGGCTGAAGTCTTCGAGCGGCGCGGCGCTGCCGTCTTTTTGCACCACCCGCTTGGCCGAGCCCACGCCGGCCACGTTCATCAAGATGCGCGCCGGCCCATGGGCCAGTCGCGCTTGGGCCAGTGCCGCCTGCACACTGGCCGGGTCGGTGATGTCGCAGGCGCAGGCCACGCCGCCCAGCGCATCGGCCACGCGGCGGGCACCGGCTTCGTTGCGGTCCAAAATGGCGACCTGCGCGCCCAAAGCGGCCAAGGCGCGGGCCGTGGCCTCGCCCAGGCCGGAAGCCCCACCGGTCACCACGGCGGCTTGGCCTTGAATGTGCATGGCGTGAGCTCCTTTAACTGCGGGGCATGGCGATGTGGGGGGCGGTGCCCGCGTGCAAGGCCTGGACCAGGCCTGCACGGTGCGAGAGCACCGCGCGCTGGTTGATAGAGCCTTTGTCGGTCACTTCGCCGCGGTCCAGCGAGGCTGGCTCGCTGAGCAAGAGCGCCCGCGCCACCCGGTTGGCACTGCCGGTGGCGCTGCGCGCCAGTTGGTCGAGCAACTGCTGCAGCCAGGCTTGCACAGGCGCCGAGGCCAGCACCTGCTCCAAGGGAGCCTGGGGCGGCAAATCGCACAGCTTGCGCACATCGGGCGCGGGCACCAGCAAGGCGCCCACCTCCTTGAGGTTCAGGCCGGTGATGACGGCGTCTTGCAGGTAAGGCGCGCCTGCGGCCACGATCTTGGCGCGCAGCGGGCCGACGCTCACAAACGTGCCCGTGGCCAGCTTGAAGTCTTCTGCAATGCGGCCGTCAAACTTCAGCCCCAGGTGGATGTTGGCCTCGTCAATCCAGGTCACCGCATCACCGGTGCAAAAAAAGCCTTCGTCGTCAAACGCCTCTTGCGTGGCCTCGGGGTTGCGCCAGTAACCAGGCGTGATGTTGGGGCCTTGGTAGCGCACCTCGACTTTGTCGCCTACGGCAATCAGCTTGAGCTCCAGCCCAGGGGTGGGCAGGCCCACATGCCCGGCCTGTGAGTGCGGGTTGGTGACAAAGAGCGCAAAAGGCGAGGACTCGGTCATGCCCAAGCCTGCGGTCATCACGATGCGCTCGCCATATTCGCGCTCGGCATGGGCATATAAGGCGTCCTGTATGGGCTGCGCGAGCGCCGCGCCAGAGTAAAGTTTTTGGCGAAGGCGGGAATAAAACTTGCGCCGCAGCTGCACGTCGCTGTCCATGGCGCGGGCAATCGCCTCGTAGCCCACGGGCACGTTGAAGTACCAGGTCGGCGCGATCTCGCGCAGGTTGCGCAGGGTCTGGTCCAGCAGCGCAGGCGTGGGTTTGCCCTCGTCAATGTACAAGGACCCCCCGTTGTGCAGCACCATGAAAAAATTATGGTTGCCACCGGCGGTGTGGTTCCAGGGCAACCAGTCGATGAGCACCAAGGGCTCTTCTTGCAGCATGGGGATGGACTGCAGCAGTTGCCGCTGGTTGGCGCAGACCATGCGCTGGGTGTTGATCACCGCCTTGGGCAGCTTGGTCGAGCCGCTGGTGAACAAAAACTTCAGCACCGTGTCCGGCCCGGTGGCGCACATGGCCTCTTCCAACCGGGCCGTGGGCTCGGTGGCCAGCAAACTGGCCAGCGCCGTGATGCGGTGACCGCGTGCACTGACCACCCCTTGGGCATCGCCCAAAACCACCTCCACAGTGTCAGGCACCAGGGTCTCAATGGGGCGGGCAAACCGCGCCCAATCGGCCGCGAACACCAGCCCAGGCGTGAGGGTGTGCAGCACATGGCGCAGCTTGTCGAAGTCTTGGCTGACCAGCGAATAGGCGGGCGAAACGGCGCAAAAGGCCACACCTGCGTACATGGCGCCCAGGGCCAATTTGGCGTGGTCCAAGCTGTTCTCGCTCAAGATCACCAGCGGCCGCTCGGCCGACAAGCCCCGGTCCAGCAAGGCTTGGCCAATGCGCCTGGCCGCATCCAGGGCCTGCGCAAAGCTCAGGTGGCGCCAGTCGCCACCGAGGGCCGGGTCGCGCTGCGCATACAGCGTGGCATCGGGCTTGCGCTCGGCCCAATAAAGCAGGCGATCGGTCATGCGCTCGGCATAGGGCTGCAAGTCTTGTTCGCAGCGCAGGTAGCTGCGGCCGCCTGACTGGCGCAGCACACCGCGCGTCACGCCGAAAGGAAAATCGCGGTAGACAGGCACAGAAGCGGGGGCAGCGCTCATGGCTTGGACTGCACCTTGACCTTAGGGCCGCTGCCGTCCAAAAAGGCGCGCACCCTGGCCTTGGCCTCGGGCGCCGACTGGGCCAGCGCGGCCAGCATGGACTCAGTCAAAAAGCCATGGTCGGCGGGCTGCTCGGCAATGCGCGGCAGGCCGTGGATCAGGGCGTAATTGGTCATGGGCGCGTTGGTCGCCACCCGCTCGGCCAGCTCCAGCGCCTTGGCCAGCGCTTGGCCGGCGGGCACCAGGTATTGCGCCATGCCAATGCCCACCCCGTCGGCCGCGTTGTAGACGCGGCCGGTCAGCATCATGTCTAGCATGCGGTGGGCACCTATCAGCTTGGGCAAGCGCACCGAGCCGCCACCGCCTACAAAAATGCCTCGCGAGCCCTCGGGCAAGGCAAAAAAAGCGCTGTCGTCGGCCACCCGCACATGACAGGCTGCAGCCAACTCCAGCCCGCCGCCCACCACCGCGCCATGCAGCGCAGCAATCACCGGCACCCTGCCCTGCTCGAGTTCGCGCAAGACGTAGTACCAGGAGCGTGAATGGTGCAGACCATCGACGGCGTCGCGGTCTTTGAGCTCACCCAAGTCCAGGCCCGCGCAAAAGTGATCGCCCTCACCGTAGAGCACCACCGCGCCCGTGGCGGCCGGGAGTTCGGAGATGCGCTGGCCAATGGCCGCCATCAGGCCATCGTTGATGGCGTTGCGTTTGCGCGGGCGCGACAGGCGGATCAGGGACACCGCGCCGCGGTGTTCGACCTGCACCTCGTCGAGGCTGGGGATCACGGAGGACATCTGCGATGCAAAGGACATGGGAGAGACCTAAAAAGTTATAACTTATAAGCAGTTTAGAAGTCCGCCCTCGGTCTTCAGACCGGGTAAACCCGGATCAATGATCTTCCAGAGTCTTTGAACCTAAACCCGGCAGTTGGCCGCTTACTTCCGCTTCAAACACTTTATGAATCAAACACTTGCGCACACGACGATCTTCACCTCATGGGTGAAAACGTTGCACGGCCGCGGGACTTGCACCGCAGGCGCGCGCGCATGCCGGGCGCATAACAAAAAGCCCCCAGAAAAATCTCAGGGGGCTTTTTGAAAACCATTGAATGGTGCCGGCTATCGGATTCGAACTGATGACCTACCGCTTACAAGGCGGTTGCTCTACCAACTGAGCTAAGCCGGCATCTGTGAGAGTGTAGCTTCTGTTTCAGTGTGATTCAGAGCGCGAATTGCTGTTTTGAATCGGTCAGACATTCAAGCTGTTTGAGCATCTACTTCACCCGTTTCAAAGCCGGCCTCTTGCTCTGGGGAGACTGAGGCGGCTCGGGCGGCTCGGGTGGATCTTGAGCATCAAGGTCTTTGGCACTGTTCTGATTGCTGTTGAGCGACACCACTTTTTTGTCCGCCGCAGACGATGAAGGCGAAAAGGGCGAAGAAGGCGCCAGTGCCAAAACTTTGGCAGGCAAAACAGCCATGGGTGTCTCTGCTGCCGCCGATGCGGCTGAAGGCGCTGAATTGGAAGGGCCTGCACTGACGATGGGGGGCAAAGTCGGAAAGGCCATGCCCTGGCCGTTTTCACGGGCATAAATGGCCAGCACCCGGTCTATGGGCACCACAATCTCCCGGGCAGTGCCAGAAAAACGGGCTTTGAACTCAATGAAATCGTTGCCCAACTTGAGAGAGCTGGTGGCATCGAAGCTGATGTTCAAGACAATCTCGTTGTTCCTCACATGCTCTCTAGGCACTTGCACCGTCTCGTCGACCAGCACCGCGACATAGGGCGTCAAGCCGTTGTCGGTGCACCACTCGTACAAAGCCCGGATCAGGTAGGGCCGGGTCGAGGTGGCATCGGGTGCGTTCATCAGTTCAGACAAAACACAGCTCCTGTGCTTATTTGCGCATCACTTTTTCAGAAGGCGTGAGCGCTTCAATGTAGGCGGGGCGCGAAAAAATGCGCTCGGCGTACTTCAGCAAGGGGGCGGCATTTTTGGACAGCTCAATGCCGTAGTAGTCCAGGCGCCAGAGCAAGGGCGCAATGGCGACGTCGAGCATGGAAAAATTGTCGCCCAGCATGAACTTGTTTTTCAAGAATACGGGGGCGAGCTGGGTCAGGCGGTCGCGCACATGGGCGCGGGCTTTTTCCAGAGTTTTCTCGTTGCCTTTGGCCGCACGCGACTCCAGGGTGGAGACGTGCACAAAGAGTTCTTTCTCAAAGTTGAGCAAGAACAAACGCACACGCGCACGGTCCACAGGGTCGCCGGGCATGAGTTGGGGGTGAGGAAAGCGCTCGTCAATGTACTCATTGATGATGTTGGACTCGTACAAAATGAGGTCGCGCTCAACCAGAATGGGCACCTGGCCATAGGGGTTCATCACATTGATGTCTTCGGGCTTGTTGTACAAGTCCACATCGCGGATCTCAAAGTCCATGCCCTTTTCGAACAACACAAAACGGCAACGGTGCGAAAAAGGGCAGGTCGTGCCGGAGTACAAAACCATCATGACAGGGAACTCCTAGATTACAAAGGAGTGGAGGCTTGGGGACCACATCCCCAAGACTGCCACTCCAAAGAGGGCCGGGCCCGAAAGGGCCCGACAAAAATTACTTGATGTCTTTCCAGTAGGCCGCGTTCATTCGCCATGCCACCAGAATGAACAGGCCCAGGAACAACAACACCCACACGCCAATGCGGATGCGGGTGTTTTGCGCGGGCTCAGCCATCCAAGAAAGGTAGCCTACCAGATCGGCGATGGACGAGTCATAGGTGCGCTGGTCCATGGCGCCAGGCTTGACTTGTTGCCAGCCTTTGAACACCTGCACCTCGTGCCCGTGGCTGCTGGCGGTTTCAAAAACAGGCTGACGTTCGCCCTGCAACTCCCACAGCACATGGGGCATGCCCACGTTGGGGAAAGCCAAGTTGTTCCAGCCCGTGGCCTTGGTGTCGTCCCGGTAGTAGGTGCGCAAGTAGGTGTAGAGGTAATCCGCACCTGAACCGTTGGCACCGGAGCGCGAACGGGCGATCACCGTCAGGTCAGGTGGGTTGCCGCCAAACCACTGGGCCGCCTCCTTGGGGTCCAAAGACGCCTTCATGGTGTCGCCCACCTTGGTGGTGGCGAACAGCAAATTGTCCTTGATTTGCTTTTCCGTCAAGCCGATGTCGGTCAGGCGGTTGTAGCGCATGAAGGCTGCCGAGTGGCAGTTCAGGCAGTAGTTGACAAAGAGCTTGGCGCCGTTTTGCAAGGCTGGCAAATCGTTGGTGCGGTTGGGCGCCTTGTCCCATGCGATGCCAGTGGCGGCCGCTTGTGCGCCTGAAATGAATGCCAAGCATGCCAGCAGGCCCAGTGCGATGTGTTTGATTTTTGTCATGGCTTACTTTCTCCGGCGTTCAGTGCGCGACAAAGTTCACGCGGTCGGGCACGGTCTTGAAGGTGCCCAAGCGGCTCCACCAGGGCATCAAGAGGAAAAAGCCGAAGTAAAAGAGGGTGCCAATTTGGGAAACGCGCTCATTGATGGGAGAGGGCGGCTTGATGCCCAGGTAACCCAAGACAACAAAGTTCACCACAAACAAGGCATACAACCATTTGTTCCAGCTTGGACGGAAACGAATGGACTTGACTTCACTGTTGTCCAGCCAGGGCAAGAAAAACAAGATGATGACCGCACCACCCATGACCACCACGCCCCAGAACTTGGCGTCAATGCTCAGCATCAAGGCAATCAGCGCCACTGAAGCTCCCAAAGCAGCGCCTTTGAGCAAGCTAGGCAGCTTGCCTTTGAGCACGGTCAAGGCGGCAGCACCCACCACGCACAGCACCAGCACGTACATCATCTCTGAGGTGATCGCACGCAGCATGGAGTAGTAAGGCGTGAAGTACCAGACCGGCGCAATGTGCGCGGGGGTCTTGAGCGGATCGGCCGGGATGAAGTTGTTGTACTCCAAGAAGTAGCCGCCGGCTTCAGGTGCGAAAAACACGATGGCCGAGAAGATCAGCAAGAACACGCCGACCGCAAAGATGTCGTGCACGCTGTAGTAGGGGTGAAAAGGTATGCCGTCCAAGGGAATGCCATTAGCGTCTTTTTTGGCCTTGATGTCCACGCCGTCGGGGTTGTTGGAACCCACCTCGTGCAAAGCAATGATGTGTGCGACCACCAGACCCAGCAGCACCAGCGGCACGGCAATCACATGGAAGGCGAAAAAGCGATTGAGCGTGGCGTCACCGACCACGTAGTCGCCGCGGATCAACAAAGCCAGATCAGGACCAACGAAAGGAATTGCAGCAAACAAATTCACAATCACCTGGGCGCCCCAGTAGCTCATTTGGCCCCAAGGCAGCAAGTAACCCATGAAGGCCTCGGCCATCAGGCACAGGAAAATCGCGCAACCAAAAACCCAAACCAGTTCGCGCGGCTTGCGGTAGCTGCCATAAATAAGCCCACGGAACATGTGCAGGTAGACCACCACAAAGAAGGCGCTGGCGCCGGTGGAATGCATGTAGCGAATCAGCCAGCCGTAGGGCACATCACGCATGATGTACTCGACGGATGCAAAAGCTTGGGCCGCGTCGGGCTTGTAGTTCATCGTCAAGAAAATGCCGGTGACGATCTGTATCACCAGCACCAACAGCGACAAAGCTCCAAACACATACCAAATATTGAGGTTCTTGGGAGCGTAGTACTCGCTCATGTGGTCTTTGAAGAGCTGGGTCGCAGGAAAGCGGTTGTCCACCCAGTTCATCAACTTGGCGCCCACAGGGGCGTCAGGGGAAATTGTTTTGAATTCTGCCATTTGAATTTCCTAATCTAAGGACGAACCGCCCGCAGCACCATAGCCAAAGTGCGGTTCAAACGAGCCTCAAGCTTTTTTGTCTTCGCCAATCAACAAGCGCGTGTCGGAGAGGTACATGTGCGGTGGCACTTCCAAATTGTCTGGCGCGGGTTTGTTCTTGAACACGCGTCCGGCCACATCAAAGGTGGAGCCGTGGCAGGGGCACAAAAAACCGCCTTGCCAGTCATCGGGCAGCGAAGGCTGCGCACCCGTTTGGAGTTTGTCGATGGGCGAGCAACCCAGGTGCGAGCAAATGCCCACAGCCACCATCACCTCAGGCTTGATGGAGCGGTGCATATTGCGCGCATACGCCGGTGTCAGCTCTTCAGGCTTGCGCTCAGACTTGGGGTCGGCCAATTGAGCGTCGGTCTTTTTGAGGCCTTCGAGCTGCTCGGGCGTGCGTTTGACAATCCAAACTGGCTTACCGCGCCATTCCACGGTGACTTTTTCACCTGGCTTGAGGGCCGAAATATCAACCTCTACCGCCGCGCCCGCGGCTTTGGCCCGCTCTGAGGGCTGGAAGGAACTGATGAATGGCACGGCCACAGCGGCAGCACCTGCACCGCCCACGGCAGCGGTGGTCAGGATCCAGTTTCTTTTAGAGGGGTCTGCGGGCACCGAAGACACGGAGGCCGCACTGGGTGTGCTGCTGCTTTGAGACATGAGGATCCTTCAAAAACTCACTAAATAAGGTCGTCGGGGATAACCCGGTATTGTAGCGGAGGTGTCTGGACTGCTGCCAGGCGCTGGAAATAGCCCAATAACACGTCTGTTCAGACTGACCATGGTCCCTCAAGACAAGCGATGGGCAGTCAAGACTCCTTACGACTGAGCGCACTTTAGGTCACCAATTGTTAATGTTTTGTAATTAATTTTTTGAAGTAACCTTGCGTTCCGCGCTTTTTTCAGCGATGACTTTCAATAGGAATAAAACCGTGACTATTTCCAGTGAATTCAAAGAATTTGCCCTCAAGGGCAACGTGATGGACCTCGCCATTGGCGTGATCATCGGCGCGGCTTTTGCGCGCTTGGTCGACTCCATGGTGGGCGACCTGATCATGCCTTTGGTGGCAGCAGCCATAGGGAAAATCGATTTCTCCAACCTGTTTGTGGTGCTGGGTACCATTCCGCCAGGCACGGCCAGCACGCTGGAGGCCTTGAAAAAAGCGGGCGTGCCGGTTTTCGCTTATGGGCAGTTCATCACCGTCAGCGTGAACTTCTTGATCTTGGCCTTTGTCATTTTCTTGATGGTCAGGCAGATCAATCGGCTCAAGCGCCAAGAAACTGCCACGCTGCCTGCGGCCCCTGCCACGCCCGAAGACGTGGTCTTGCTGCGAGAAATTCGCGATCAGCTCAAAGCACACGCTCAGGGCTGACAGCGCGAACACTCCACTGGCGGGCCAAACGCATGGCCGCCAGAAGGCTGGACGCATCGGCCCTGCCTGTGCCTGCCAAGTCAAAGGCGGTGCCGTGGTCAGGGCTGGTGCGCAAAAAAGGCAGGCCCAGGGTGACATTCACCCCGTGCTCCAACCCCAGGTACTTCACGGGAATCAGCCCCTGGTCGTGGTACATGGCAATGACCACATCAAAGCCTCCAGGCTGCCCTGCCTCTGCGCGGGCGCGCATGAAGATGGTGTCTGGCGCGTGTGGGCCGCTGGCCAGCATGCCTTCGGCCTGCGCCGCCTCAATGGCCGGCGTGATCACCTCGAGTTCTTCGCGGCCAAACAAACCGCCTTCGCCCGCATGGGGGTTGAGCCCGGCCACCGCCATGCGGGGCGGCCGACCTAAAGCCAAACTCAGGCTGGCGTGGGTGATGCGCAGGGTCTGTAAAACCACAGGCACGGTCACTTGGTCCAGCGCCTGACGCAATGACAGGTGGATGCTGACCAGCACGGTGCGCAACTCGGGGTTGGCCAGCATCATGCGAACCGGCATGTCGACCACAGGGCGACCTGCAAAACGTGCCGCCTCGGCCTGCAAGAGCTCGGTGTGCCCCGGAAATTGTGACCAAGGCAGACCCGCCGCCGCCAAGGCTTCTTTGTGAATGGGCGCCGTCACCAGGGCCGATGCCAGGCCCGCCAGGACCGCCTGCGCACCTGCCACGATGGACTGGCCAGCCGCCAGACCCGCGGCGGGGCTGACTTGGCCAAAAACCGGTAAGGCCATGGGGGTACAAGCCTGCAAGACGCCCACGCAAGCCGGCGGCAAGGCAGCGGCATCGTCCAGGCTGTGCAATTCGGCCAGCGCCAAGGGCAGCTCGGCCAAGCCGGGCAAGGACTTGGCGCGCCGCAGGGCAGCCACGTCGCCCATGACCACGCAGGTGCCGAGCTCTGCCGGCCAGGCGGCCAGGGCCTTGAGGATGATCTCAGGGCCTATGCCTGCGGCATCGCCCATGCTGATGACCAAGGGCTTCATGCCGGGTTGTCGATGTCAATGAACTGGTGAAAAAGGCCCAACTGCTCGGCCACATGGCCGGCTGCCGCAGGCGCGCCATAGCGCTCCGAGGCATGGTGACCACAGGCGATGAAGCTCACCCCCATTTCACGGGCGTAATGCGCTTGAGGCTCTGAGATTTCACCTGTGATGAAGGCCTGGGCACCAGCGGCGATGGCCGCCTCAAAGTGGCCTTGTGCACCGCCTGTACACCAGGCAATGCGCTGCACTGGCCCGCTGCGGCCAGGCACCAGGGTCACTGGGCGGCCCAGCGCACGCTCGGTCAGCTGCGCCAATTCTGCGGAACTGGCAAAAGCGGCCGCCTCCACGCGCTGACCCAGCCAGCCCAAGGCTTGATCGCCAAAACGCCCGGCCAGCCCGTCATAGGCCTGCAGGCCCAGGCGAAGACCCAGCTGCGCGTTGTTGCCCAGCTGAGGGTGGGCGTCTAGGGGCAGGTGATAAGCGTACAAATTGATGTCGTGCTTGAGCAGCAAGGCCAGGCGCTGCTTCATCCAGCCGGTGACGCGCCCGTCTTGGCCGCGCCAAAATAGGCCGTGGTGCACAAACAAAGCGTCGGCCTCGCAGGCCACAGCGGCCTCAATCAGGGCCAAGCTGGCGGTCACCCCGGAGACGATGCGCCTGACCACGGGCCGACCTTCGACCTGCAGCCCATTGGGGCCGTAGTCCTTGAAACGCTCGGGCTGCAACAATCCGTCGAAGTGGGCCAGCAGGGACTGCCGGTCCACGGCATGTGCGGCCTCGGCTGAGACTCGCTCAGGGGCTGGGCTGTCAGCGCCAGGCGCTGGGCTCAAGGGGGGAAGTTCGTCAAACATGGGCGAATTATGTCTTCACAGCGTGGGGGGATTTGCGGTGAAAATCAGAGCTTTCCAGCCCTTGGATGCACCCTTTGTGCGGGGCTGCACCACCTCCTATGCGCAAAATTTGGTTGCTTTTTTCTCAATCTGTCACCGTGCTGCTGGCCGCTTACTTTGTGGTGGCCACGCTCAAGCCGGACTGGCTGAACCAGCGCGGACCTGCAGGCGGCGTGTCTGTGTTCGAGGCGCCAGCCAGCGGCGCGGCCAAAGTGGCCGCGCCTGGCAGCTTCAGCGCGGCGGCCAAAGCCGCGTCTGGCGCGGTGGTCAGCATCACCGCCAGCAAAACCAACCGCAACCCGAACGCGCAAGACCCGTGGTTCCGTTTTTTCTTTGGTGAACAGGCCGACAGCGAGCCCCAGGGCGGCCTGGGCAGCGGCGTCATCGTCAGCCCCAGCGGCTACATCTTGACCAACCACCATGTGATAGAGGGCGCCGACAACATCGAGGTCAGCCTCAACGACCAACGCAAAGCCCGAGCCCGGGTGGTGGGGGTGGACCCGGAAACTGATTTGGCCGTGCTCAAAATTGAGCTCGATCGCCTGCCCGTGGTGGTGTTGGGCAACTCCGATGACCTCGACATCGGCGACCAGGTGCTGGCCATTGGCAACCCTTTTGGCGTGGGTCAAACGGTGACCAGCGGCATCATCTCTGCGCTGGGCCGCAACCAGCTGGGCATCAATGTGTTTGAAAACTTCATCCAAACCGATGCCGCCATCAACCCGGGCAACTCAGGTGGCGCGCTGGTCGACACGCAAGGCCGGCTGCTGGGCATCAACACCGCTATTTACTCGCGCTCAGGCGGCTCCATGGGCATTGGTTTTGCCATTCCCGTGTCCACCGCCCGACAGGTGCTCGACTCCATCGTGCGCGATGGTCAGGTGGTGCGGGGCTGGATAGGGGTGGAGCCTCAAGAACTCAATGCAGAGTTGGCCGAGACTTTCAAGGTCCGCAGCAAGACCGGCGTGATCATCACCGGTGTGCTGCAAAACGGCCCGGCCGCCCAAGCGGGTGTGCGCCCTGGCGACGTGATCGTCTCGGTGGCCGGTCAGCCTGTGAAAAACGTCACCGAGTTACTCAGCGCAGTGGCCGCCTTGCAGCCTGGAGCGGCCTCCAAACTGGGGGTGGAGCGGCGAGACAGCAGCCTGGAGATCAACGTGACACCGGGCAAGCGCCAACAGGCCAAACGGATGCGCTGAAGGCGGTTTTACACCAAGTTTAAAGGCTCAAAAAATTCAGGGTTTGGCCGCCGAATCACCGTCTGCACTGGAGGTCTTGGTTTGCGAGAGAAAAAGGCTTGCCGCAATGATGCCCACTTCGTACAAGCTGCCCACCACCGCCAACAACATGAGCATGGAGCCGGCATCAGGCGGCGTGACCAGGGCAGTGCCCACGGCAGCAATCACCCAAAAATAACCTCGCCACTCGCGCAGCTGGGCCACCGTCAAAATACCCATGCGCACCAACAACACCACGGCCACAGGCACTTCAAACGCCAAACCAAAGGCCAGGAACATGCCCAGCACAAAGCTCAGGTAAGCCTCAATGTCAGGGGCGGCCGTGATGGACTTGGGCGCAAAGCTTTGGATGAACTTGAACACCTGGCCAAAAACCAGGAAGTATGAAAACGCCACGCCTATGAAAAACAGCAGGGTGCTAGAGACCACCAGGGGGAACACCAGTTTTTTCTCGTGCGAGTAAAGACCGGGAGCGACAAAAGCCCATACTTGGTAGAGCACCACGGGCAAGGCCAGCATGAAGGCGGCCATGAACAAAATCTTGATCGGCACCACAAAGGGCGACACCACGTTGGTGGCAATCAAAGTGGCGCCAGGCGGCAAGGTGGCCACCAGGGGGGCGGCCATCAGGTCGTAAAGCGCACTGGGGCCGGGGAAGAGCGCGAGCACGCCGGCCATCACGCCTATGGCCAACACGGCTTTGATCAGCCTGTCGCGCAACTCCTTGAGGTGCTGCACAAAAGGCTGTTCGGTGCCGGCCAACTCGTCGGGCTTGGGGTTCTGCGGATCGCTCATGGGGGTGAAATTCTGCGGTTCTAGGGCTGTGAGCAAAAAGCCCGGACTTCAGACATGCGGGCTGGGCTTGGGCCGGTAACGCGCCACGCGCGCGGCACCCGACAAGGCTTTGGTGCGCACACCCGAGCGTGACTTGTACCACTGAGGCATGGCGCCTTGCTTGACGCGCCACTTTTTACCCGGGTGCTTGTATTCGGGAAACACGGTCATGGAAGGCACATAGCTTGTGCTGCTGTCCGAGGTCAGCGAGGAGGTCGCTTCGCCCCAAGAGCTTTCAAAGTCACTGGCCGTGGTCTGCACCGAGGTTTCGACATCGCGGGCCGCAGACTCCACGGTGTCCCTCATTTTCTTGAGCTCTTCCA